>Ga0194113_10008409_pt1 | contig 12686 bp, 3 predicted proteins | sample TA2MahC200mmetaG_FD_146193 | JGI IMG/M metagenome (GOLD analysis project Ga0194113, IMG submission 146193) | Freshwater microbial communities from Lake Tanganyika, Tanzania - TA2015017 Mahale Deep Cast 200m | ecosystem: Environmental > Aquatic > Freshwater > Lake | place: Tanzania: Lake...
CCGGACGGGCGTCTCCCACGCGAGCGGAGCCGACCGTCCCGAGATAATTGCGCACGCACGGCGAGTTAGCGAGTCCGGTGGAGTCGTTCCCCACCGTCTGCCGTCGTTCACCGGCATTATCGCAAGGGACTTAGAAATCGTAAATGGCGCAGCCGACTTGAATCCCCGTGCCGACCGCGATGAACAACCCCACATCGCCGGCGTGGACCACGCCGTGCCGCAGCGCGTGATCCACGGCCCACGGTATCGACGACGTGAACAAGTCCTCATCCTTGCGCGCAATGTCGATTAACGACGCGCTGGCAATGGGAAGACTGTTCGCCAGCCGCGCTACGAATTGCGGGGAGATCTGCGGAGGAAACACCGCCTTGAGCACGGCGGCATCGAGTCGAGTCGTCCGCAGCAGGTCCTCCACGGTGTCGCGGATGCAGTCGACGCACAGGTCCTCCAGATTGCCTGTCTTGCCAACGACCAAATGCGTCTTGCCCCCTTCCTGCGACGTGTGCGACACGAACGCGTCAAGATGCTGCGGAAAGTCCTTGAAGAAGAAACCCCGAAAACCCACTCGGCCGTCGACGGACGGATCCAGGACGACCGCGGAGCCGACCTCGTGGAGGCCGCGTCGAGCCGCGAATCCGCTGTCCGCGTTATTCTCGATTTCCGAGGCGACGATCATCGCGTTGCGAATCCTGTCGACCTGGATCATGTGGGTGGCGACGAAGCACGCGTTCAGAAACCCGAGTGAGCCGTTGAGCAGATCGAAGGCGAAGGTCTTGAAGGTGTCGTCCGCGCGGCAGTTTTCGTTGATCTTCAGATCGCCGGCGGCCAGGGCGGCGATGGCCGGCTCCGCGATGAAATGGGTGCGGTACTGGCCGACGCTAACGAGCAACTCAATGTCGCGCCGCTGATACGACGAGTTATCGAGGCAGTTCTCGGCGGCCGAACGTACGAGTTCCCGCGTCTCCGGGCGCTCGTCCTGAGCCACGGGGTCAGACAGTCCCACCGCCTCCAACCGCACTTTCGGACCGCGGTCGCACGGGAAGTAGCGGCCGTTGGCGGGGACCGGCGCCGTGGCGTGAGGCACTTCGGGCGTCTGCCGTCCCGCTTGCCGCAGCCGTTCCGGCAGATCGTCGAGCGTGTAGACTGCCGTGCCGATGGTCATGCCGGAGCCCGAGATGCAAAACAAGACGTTGTCTTCTGACCGCACGGAGTTTCCGAGGATCTTATCCTTGAGCGCGACGAAATGGGTGTTGCTGGCCGTGTTGCCGCGTTCGGCCAGGTTGTTGACGGTCACGGACCGCAAGTCCCGGTTCGACTTCTTGGCGATCTCGCTGAGCCCCTCGTTGAGGCTGGTGCTGCTCGTCTGATGCGGGATGATGTGGTGGAACATATCGACGGAGCGTTGGCACCGCCGCATGACCTGCAGGGCGTGCGGCGGGGCGTGTTCGAACACAGCTGCCGTGGCGCGGATGGCGTCCGTCGACATGACGGCGCCGCCGTGCTCTTTGTCCGTCGGTCCGGCGATGCAGAGCGGACTGTATTTGCCGAGCGTGTACATGTCGATCGCGTGGAACCCGGCCTTGCCGTCGGGCGACTCCTTGAGGATCACCGCGGCACCCGCGTCGCCCAGCGTAAGGCAGGCGAGTTGGGGGTCCATGTAGTTCTTGATCTCCTTCTGGGCCGTGCGCGTCAAATGCGTAATGTACTCGCCGCTGACCACCATGCCGCAGCGGATGACGCCGGCCCTGATCAGCGCGTCGACGACGTAAATCGCCGTGAACATCCCGGCGCAGGCGTTCGTCACGTCGAACGTCACGGCATTCACGAGCCCGAACTGGTTTTTGAGCACGATCGAGGAGTTCGGTTCGTAGGATACCTTGTCGGCCGTGTCGTACCGCGAAATGTTCGCGCAGATCAGAAGGTCGATCTCGTCGGGTTCGCATCGCGAGCAGGCCAGGCAATCGGCCACGGCCCGCCGCGCCAAATCGAGAGAGAACTCGTCCTCGCCCGCCATCCGCCGCGACGCGATTCCCGTCATCTGCTCCAGCGGGAAGCTGATCTTCACCGCGCAGCCGTTCAGCACGTCTTGCGTGGAGACGCTGCGGGGAGGCAGGTAAAGTCCGATACTTTCGATCAAGGTCTTGGACGTTGGCGCCATGGTTATTCCTCGTGTCGGCCGGCCGCGTCCATTCGCGTGGCTTCGGCACTGCCGACCAATGCGGCCAATTCAGCGATGGTGGGATGTTCGAACAGCAGTTCGGGTTTCAGCAACGCCGGATCGATCGAAAGCCCCGCGTCGGCGGCACGGGCAATGATGCGCAGGCTGCCGATCGAAGCTCCACCCAACGCGAAGCAGTTGTCGTGACTGCCGATCTTTTCGTCGCTCAACACGACCGGTCTACGTCACGTCTTCCTGAGGAGGTCTTCGAGTCCCGCCAGTTCCTCATTGATCGAAGCGTCTAGCTCCTCGCGCGACAGCGAGTCAATCTCGGATACCGCCGGCAATTGCTCGCCGCGCTTTCGTTCCAGCGAATCGCTCGCCGCGGTCGGGCTGCGCCCGGGCAGTTCCTTCGCCAGGTAACCGGCCAGCTCCTCAATCGTAGAGTATTCGAATGCCAGCGTGAATGGGAGCGTCAGCCCTAACGTGGTCTGGAGCCGGTTTCGCAACTCGATGCTCATGAGCGAGTCCATGCCCAAATTGAAGAACCCCTGCAGCGGGTCCGGCGGCTGCGACGGATCCAGGCCCAACACGCCGCCGATCAGGTCCTGGAGGTAGGCGACCAGCAGCTTGTGACGCTCGGCCGGCGGCGCCGCCTGCACGCGATGCAGCCATTGCAGTTCCTCCTCCGATGGTCCCTGGCGTTCCCGCCGCACGGAGCTCGCCAAGTCGCGACTCCAGCACGGCTCTTGGCCAACCGCGAACTCGCGGAAGAACCGTTCCCGATTCAAAGGCACGACGACCAGCTGCGCGGCATGCTGGCGGCACAACTGGTCCAACAGTGCCAGCCCCTGGTCCGGGTCAATCGTGCCGAGCCCGAGAGCCGCCGACCGTGCCTGATCACGCCGGCTCCGCGCCGCGGCCATGCCAGACCCGCCCCACGCGCCCCAATTCACCGAGAGGGCGGGCAAGCCCTGACCGGTCCTCACGTGTGCCAGGGCGTCCAGGAACGCGTTGGCTGCGGCATAGTTGCCCTGGCCCGGCGAACCCATCACGGACGCCACGGATGAGAAACTCACGAAGAAGTCCAGCGGCGTGTTGACCGTTGCGAGATGCAGGTTCCATGCGCCGGCGACTTTCGGGGCCATCACCGGACCGAACCGTTCCCAAGTGAGCTGATGCAGGGCTCCGTCATCGAGGACTCCCGCCGCGTGCACGACCCCCCGCAACGCGGCCGGTGTACTCTCGAGGGTCCGCCACAGACGCGCCATGTCGCGCGGTTGGGCGACGTCGGCCTCCACGACCGTCACGCGAGCGCCCGCGGACTCCAGCGCGGCCAGTTCCCGCCGCTGCTCCTCGCTGGTGACGCCTCGCCGCCCCGTGAGCACCAGGTGCCGGGCTCCCTTGGCGACAAGCCATTGGGCGACTCGCAAGCCGAGCGCCCCCAGGCCGCCCGTGATCAGGTAGTTGCCGTCCGCGGAAACCGGCAGTCCCGTTCGCGCCGGTTCCAGGAGCCGCGGTTTCAGACGCGCGACGTGCCGCGTGCCGTCGCGATACGCTACCTGGTCCTCACCGTCCGGCGACCAGAGCTCGCGGAAACAGATCTCTGCCGCGTCCTCGTCGCCGCCGACCGCCGACAGGTCGACTCGCGTGCACCGCAACTCCGGATGCTCGACGGCGATCGTGCGTGCCAATCCCCACACCGTGGCCTGGGCGGCATTCAGACAATCGGCACCTTGGGTGCCGACGGCTTGTGCGCCGCGCGTGAATAGCCACAAGCGCGGGTGCGCGCGGCCGCGCGCCAGAGCGATGGCTTGCGCCAGATGCAGCGCGCCGCCGCATCCGATCAGTTGCTGTTCCAGAATCATCGCGGAAGTCGTGCTCTTGCCCGGTACCGCGACGTCCAGACTCCCGAAGTGCGCGACACCTCGCAGCGGCGGCAGGTCGCTTGCCGCCAGCTCCTCCAACAGTCGCCGGTAATCCTCCGGTCTGCTCGGATTCACCACGAATCGGTCCGGCGCCGTTCTCGCATACGCGTCGCCGCGCGCGACCCGTACGCACGACTGACGACGCGCGTTCAGCCGGGCAGCTACGCCGGCCGCCACGTCTCCGCCGTCCGCCAGCAGCAGCCAACTGCCCGGTTCCCCGGACGCCGCGTCTGAGGCTTCGAGCGGGCTCGGCGCCGGTGGCCAGGCGAGTTCGTATACCCACTGCGCCGGTCCCGATGACTCCTCGCCCAGCAGCAAACTCCGCTCGACTCGCCGCGCCTCCAGTCCGCGGATCTCCACGAGCACGTGCCCGCTCTGGTCGAGGAGGCGAATGTCGCCCGCCACCGTGCGTTCGTCAGCCTGCTCCGCGTCCGCGAGTCTTGCGTGACACCACAGCGGGTACTGCCCCGGGCGGGCCCAGTACCGGAATTGTCCCACGCGGGTCGGCACGAACGTCTCTTCAGTCCCGCCGCCCGTGGCGATGGCAAGCAGTTGGAAGCAGCCGTCAACCAATCCGGGATGCAGCTGGTAGCGATCCGCATCCGAGACGGTCGCGGGCAATTGCATCTGGCACACCGCCTCGCGCCGGCCGCGCCACGCGCGACCGATCCACTGGAAACTCGGGCCGAGATCCACCTGGCGGGCTCGCAACGCGTCGTAGAGCCGGGTACTGTCTACTTCCTCCCGGCAACGACCGGTCAACTCCTCGACGGATACGACCTGTTCCCGCCCGGCAACGTCCCGATCCACCGACAGCCTGCCGTGGGCGTGCGTCATCCAGGCGCGGTCCGGCGGTTGAGCACTCGCGTCCCGACTGACGATCTTGAAGGAACTCCCCGCCGCCGCCTCCGGGACGATCGCCAGTTGCACGTGGTGACTGCCGCCCTCCGCCAGCGCGAGCGCTTGCGGGAAGTGAACGTCTTCCAGCACGCACGAGTCGGCGTGGAGTGCCAATTGGGCGGCGGCGAGCGCCATGGACAGGTGACAGGCACCTGGCACAACGACGCGGCCGAAGACCCGATGATCCTTGAGAAACGCCGGGCTCTCAGCCGAAAAGTGCGACGCGAACACCGTTGCGGAAAGGAACGGAGATTCCACGCGCGATTCCAGCAACGGGTGCAGCGCGGGCCCGCGCTCGGATTCCCTCGTAAGTGACATGTGATTGTCACTGCCAGTCCCGCTCACCCAATAGCGTCTCCGTTGGAACGGATAGGTCGGCAGGGGGACTTTCGCCGGTGCGACATCCCTGTAAACGGCGTGCCAGTCGACCGACGCCCCGTGCACGTGAAGTTGCGCGAGGCTCTCCAATAACTGCTCCCAATCGCTTCGCTTCGAACGCAGACTCGGCAACCACGGGCCCGCATGGTCCGGCAAGCACTGACGGCCCAGCGCGAGCAGCGGCGCGTTGGGGCCGATCTCGAGAAACGCTTCGCAACCGCCGTTCGCCAAGGTGGTCAGGGACCGCGAGAACCGGACCGGCCGGCGCACGTGCTCGACCCAATATCCCGGCGTGCCCAGCTCCTGACCGGCAAGTTCCCCCGTCACGTTCGACACGACGGGCAGCTTCGGCTGCGCGAAGGAGATGTCCCGCGCGACGCGGGCGAACGGCTCCAGCATCGGTTCCATCAGGGCCGAATGGAACGCATGCGAGACCACCAGTTCCGTGGTCCGGACGCCCGTTGACTGCAAGACGCGGACGGCGGCGTCCACGGCCTCCGCGGCACCGGAAATCACGACCTGGCGCGGAGCGTTGACGGCTGCCAGCGAGATCCGGCCGGCGGCTTGCCGCATCGCTTGGGCCACACCCGCCTCGTCCGTCATGACGGCGACCATGCGGCCGCCTCGCGGCAGTTGCTGCATGAGCCGACCGCGTTGCGCGATCAGTCGAAGACCGTCTTCCAGGCTGAAGACGCCGGCGACACAGGCAGCCACGTACTCGCCCACGCTGTGCCCCATCACGAACGACGGCTTGACGCCCCAGGCGGCCCACAAGGCGACCAGCGCGTACTCCAACGCGAAGAGGGCCGGCTGCGCATACGCCGTCTCGTTGATCGGGCTGGTGCCGCCCGGCGGGGGAAACAGCACGTCCAGCAGCGGTTGGGGCAATAGCGGGCGCAGGCACGCGTCGCACCGTTCCAGCGCGGAACGGAACGTCGACTCGGTGTCGAAAAGCTCTCGGCCCATGCCCGCGTATTGCGACCCCTGGCCCGTGAACAGGAATCCAACCTTTGGCGGCGTGGCCCGCGTCGTGGAACCGCGGATCGCTCCGGCCGGCTGCCCGCCCGCGGCCAGGTCCGCGAGTTTCTCGCGCAGCTGCTCGCGCGAGGCCGCCAGCACGGCCAGCCGCCGGGAGAAATGGGAACGTCCCGTGCCGGCCGTGAAGCAGATGTCTGTCAGCGGAGCGGCGCGGTCGGTCCGCAGATAATCCGCGTAGCGCCGGGCGAGCTGATCCAGCGCTTCCGCGCTCTTTGCCGACAGCGTCAGGAGCTGGAACGGACGTTCGACGCCCGCCGGAACGGCCGGTTTGGGCGGCGCCTGCTCGAGCACCACGTGGGCGTTGGTGCCGCTGAGTCCGAACGAACTCACGCCGGCCAGACGCCGACCCGTCGCGGGCCACGGCGTGCACTCGGTGGGCACTTCCACCGCGATCTCGTCCCAACGGACATGCGGGTTCAGTTGGCGGAGGTGCGGGTGGGGCGGTATTTCACCGTGCTCCAGGGCCAAGACGACCTTGATCAGGCTCGCAATCCCCGCGGCAGCCTCCAGGTGGCCGATGTTCGTTTTCACCGAGCCGATCAGGAGCGGGCGGTCGTTCGGCCGATCGCGGCCGAAGACGTCTCCCAGGGCCTCCACCTCGATCGGGTCGCCCAGCGACGTACCCGTCCCGTGCGCCTCGACGAAATCCACGTCGGCAGGCTTCACGCTTGCCGCCGCCAGCGCCTGCCGGATCACCTGCTGTTGGGCAGGCCCGTTGGGCACCGTCAAGCCGCTGCTGTGCCCGTCGTGGTTCACCGCCGAACCTCGAATTAGTGCCAGGATATTGTCACCGTTGGCCAGGGCGTCCGACAGCCTCTTGAGCACGACCATGCCGCAGCCCTCGCCACGCACGTAACCGTCGGCCGCCGCATCGAACGTCTTGCATCGTCCGTCGGGTGAAAGCGCGCGAGCGCGCGACAGGAAGATGCTCACCTGCGGCCCCAGCATCAGGCTGACACCGCCCGCCAGAGCCAGATCGCACTCGCCGTTCCGCAGGCTCTGTACCGCCAGGTGCGTCGACACCAGGGACGAGGAGCAGGCCGTGTCGAGCGTCACTGCCGGACCCCGGAAACCCAACACGTGAGCCAGCCGCCCCGCGGCAAAGCAGATGCCGTTGCCCGTGCCCGCATACGCGTCCACTCGGCTGTAATCGCCGGTGCTCAGCTGCCCGTAGTCGTTGGGCCCGATCCCGACGAACACGCCGGCCCGCACGCCGGCCAAGGTCGCCGGCACGCAGCCCGCGTGTTCCAACGCCTCCCAGCTCACCTCCAACAGCAGCCGGTGTTGCGGGTCCAGGCCGACCGCCTCGCGCGGGGCGATCCCGAAGAACTGAGGATCGAACTGATCGACGCCCGCCAGGAACGCACCGTACCGGCTGTAGATCTTGCCCGGCGCCTCGGGGTCCGGATCGTAGAACCTGTCCAGGTCCCAGCGGTCGCGCGGCACTTCCGTCACTGCGTCCGTCTTGCCGCGCAGTAGTTCCCAGTATGCCCGCGGGTCATCGCCACCACCGGGAAACCGGCATCCGAGTCCGATGATGGCCAGCGGCTCGGTCCGCTCGCGCCGCATCGCTTCAAGCTGCGATTCCAATTTCCGGATGACATAGACCGCCTGCCGCAGTGGAGACTGCTCATCCGGACTCGTCGTTCCTTGCCCCAACTTCACGGTCCTCCGCTTCAAAACGTCGGAAGGGCGGATGCGACGCATGGGACCGATAGGACCAATGGGTTGGGAACGATCCGTATTCCGTCCGCGCCGCGTCCGGTCTTGACCCAAGATTCTGACACCAATCCACGGGATTCCGCCGCACAACAGGAATCCGCCGCACCGCCGCACTAATCGTGCGCTCGGTACTTCTCCGCGATTTCGGAAATCAACGCGTCGTCTCCCAAACGCCGGACCTCGTCCAGTTCGGCCTCCATGGCCGGCTGCTGCGTTGCCGCAGCGCAGGTCGCCGACATCTTGACCGGTTCCGCGAAGAGGATTTCCCGGTTCAAGTAATCGACCAGCGAGTCGATGTTCGGGTAGTTGAAGGCCAGGGTTGACGAGAGGGGGCACCCCAGTGCGTTCTGCAAGCGTTCTCTCAACTCGAGTGCCATGAGGGAATCGAAACCGAGCTCCGCGAAGCCCCGGTCCGTGTCCGCCAGTTCCGCCTGCGGGAGTCCGAGCACCGCGGCGACTTCCCGGCACAGTTCGGCCCGCAACAACTGCGGACGCTGCTCCTCGGACGCCGCCTTCAGTCGCTCGACCAGCTCCAGAGCCTGCCCGGCCGGCGCCGGCGCATTCTGACGAGCCGCCTGCAGCACGTCGCGCAGGATTGGCAAATCGCGCGCGGCGCCCGGTCGCCAGTTGCTCCACTGGACAGGAAAGACGCCCACTTGCGTCCGGTCGAGCGAAAGCAGAGTGTTCAGCACATGCAGGCCATCCGCCGGGTCAAGCGGGTCGACGCCCGCGGTGGCCCAACGGGTTGGGCCGCGTCGAGCCGCGTCCGCGGCCATGCCGGCATCACGCCACGGTCCCCAATTGACGGTCAAGCTCGCCAGCCCCATGTCGCGGCGATACCAGGCCAGGGCATCGAGGAATGCGTTGGCCGCCGCGTAGTTGGCCTGACCGGGCGAGCCGAACACGGATGCCGCGGACGAGAAGCAGACGAAGAAGTCCAACGGCATCGACGCGGTCAGCACATGCAGGTTCCACGCGCCAAACACCTTGGCGGCCATGACGCGTTCGAGCCGTTGCCGGCTCTGCTGTAGCAGCACGCCGTCGTCCAGCACGCCCGCCACGTGGAAGACACCCCGCAGCGGCGGCAACGAACGATCCACTGCCTGCAACAGCCGCGCGACGTCGCCGGCGTCCGCCACATCGCCTTCCATCACCAACACCTCGGCCTGTCGCTGCCGGAGTTGTTCGACGGCGAGCTGCTGGTCCGGCGAAGCGGCGCCGCTGCGGCCGACCAGGACCAGGTGCCGCGCGCCCCGTTCCACCAGATCCCCGGCAACGTGCAGACCCAAGGCGCCCAGTCCGCCCGTGATCAGGTAAGTGGCCGCGGGATCGAGCGGCACGGCGCGACCCCCATGGGCATCGCTGGGCACGAGTCTGGCCACAAGACGCTGCTCCGTCCGGAACGCGATGTGGTCCTCGCCGTCCGGGCGCGTCAACTCGACCAGCAGCTGCTGAGCCTCACCCCGATATGCGTCGGCACCCAAATCGATCATGCCGCCCCACGCCTCGGGATGCTCTAGCGCCACCACCTTGCCGAATCCCCACATCGTCGACTGGTGGATTGCCAGCGGCGTGCCGCGCTGTCCGGCGCTCGCGGCGTTGCGCGTCACCAGCCACAGCTTCGGGCAAGGGGCTCCCGCGAGTCGGATCAACGGCTGCAGCACGTGCAAAGCGCTGCAGCAGCCGAAGTCCCGCGCCTGCCGCAACGACTGCGCGTCCAGTCCTCCGGCGCTCGGCGAGTCCAGACTCCACAGGTGAACCACGCCGCGCAAGGGCCGCGGATCTTCCGCCAACACGTTCTGCACAAGCCGCTCGTGCTCCTCCGCGCTGGCGGTCTCCATGTGGCGGATCCGCGGGTCCGACACCGTGCCGTTGCTGCCGGGGTACACCAACACGCACGTGTCACCGCGGTCTTCCAACAGCCGCCGCAACGACTCGCCCACACCGCCGCCATCGGCGAAGATCAACCATCGGCCGTTGCCCGCGGCCGTGGGCAAGGCGAGGTCGTCAAGGCGAGGTTGCGGCCGCCACTGCATTTCGAAAAGCCACTCCGCGCGCACGTGCCGCACCGCTCCTCCCGCAAGCTGGCCGGCCAGCAGTCCGAGCAGTTTCGGCAGCAGCTTGGATTCCTCCGCGTTCAGCGCGTTGCGACAACTCAATTGCCGCGCCAGCTCCTCGGTACGGCCGTCCCGCAACATCCGCAGCAGCGGACCCGCGTCGTGCCCCACAGGCACATCGTCCGCCGTCCGGTTCTCCTCGTGGCGACGCTCGACCCAATACCGCTTCCTCTGGAAGGGATACGTGGGCAGCGCCAATTTGCCGCAGGTCGTTCCGGAGTCCACGCCGTCCCACCGGACCGCTGCGCCGGATGCATAGAGTTGCCCGAGGCTTTCCAGCATCTGATGCCAGTCACCCGCGCGCGGGCGGAGCGAGGGCAGCCACGTGAACTCGCCCGCGTCTCGCAGCGATTCACGGCCCATCGCCAGCAATGTCGTGCCCGGGCCGAGTTCCAAGAAAATGTCACACTGATGATCGCCAAGCAGGCCGATCGATTGGGCGAACCGCACGGGAGCTCGCACGTGGCGCACCCAGTAATTCGCCGAGGCGATTTCCTCATCGGCGTACGCGCCGGTCACGTTCGAGATCATCCTCAGTCGCGGCGCGGCATAGCTGACCTCGCCCGCCGCCCGCCGAAACTCGTCCAGCATGGGTTCCATCAGCGGCGAATGGAACGCGTGCGACACGACCAGGTCCGTGACGCGGATCCCATCCGCCCGCCATTGGGCCGCGACCAAGTCCATCGCCTCGCTGCGTCCGGACACGACGATCTGCCGGGGACCGTTGATCGCCGCGATCGCCAGCTCCCCGGCGTACGGCTCAAGGGCCTCGGCGACAACCGACTCGCTCGCCATCACCGCCACCATGCGTCCGTCGCGCGGGAGGGCCTGCATCAGACGCGCTCGGCGGGCGATCAGCTTCAGCCCATCCTCCAGCGAAAACACGCCGGCAACCCGCGCCGCCGCGTATTCCCCGACGCTGTGCCCCAGCACGACCGACGGCTCAATGCCCCACGACTTCCACAATTCGGCCAGCGCGCACTCGAGCGCGAAGATCGCCGGCTGAGAGAAGGCCGTCTCGTCCAACGGTGTCGATTGACCCGGTTCGGGATAGATCGCGGAGAGAAGCGACTGCGGCAAGAGCGGGCGGAGGATCTCGTCGCACTCTTGAATCGTGCGACGGAAGACCGGCTGCGACCGATACAACTCGGCTCCCATCCCCGCGTACTGCGATCCCTGGCCGGAGAACAGGAACGCCACGCGCGGGCGAGTGCCGGAACGGACCTGGCCGCGAATCAGCCCGGCCGGCCGGGCCCCGATCGCCATGCCCGCCAATCTCGCCGCGACCTGTTCCCGACAATCGCCGAACACCGCCAGGCGGTGAGCGAAATGCGATCGGCCCGTGTTCGCCGTGTGGCAAATATCTTGCAGCGAAGCCTCCGGGTGATCGCCAATATAGGAGCAGTAGTCTGCCGCCAGGCGGTCCAGTGCATCGGCGGTCTTCGCCGACAACGTCAGCACGTGGACAGGTCGTCGGATCGGCGTGGCGGGCTGAGCCACGGCCGGCGCCTCCTGGATGACCACGTGCGCGTTGGTTCCTCCGAATCCGAACGAACTCACACCCGCGGTGCGACGGCGGGACCGGCCGGTCCAGGCCGTGCGGTCGCTCGCCACGCGCAACGGCACCTCGTCCCACTGGAAATGCGGGTTGGGGTTCTGGAAATGCAGATGCGGTGGTATCTCGGCGTGCTGCAGGGCCAACACGACCTTGATGAGTCCGGCCACGCCGGCCGCCGCCTCGAGGTGGCCGATGTTGGTCTTCACGGAGCCGACCAGCAGCGGCTGGTCTTTCGGGCGGTCGCCGCCAAAGACCGCGCCCAGCGCGCCGAGTTCGATCGGGTCACCGAGTTCGGTTCCCGTGCCGTGTGCTTCCACGTAGTCGACATCGCGCGGCTCGACCCCGGCTTGTGCCAGCGCCTTGCGAATCACCGTCTGCTGGGCGGGCCCGTTGGGAACCGTGAGGCCGCCACTCGCTCCGTCCTGGTTCACGGCGGACCCGAGAATGACGGCCAGGACGCGATCGCCGTCAGCCAGCGCGTCCGAGAGCCGTTTGAGCACGATGACGCCGGCCCCTTCGCCGCGCGCGAACCCGTCCGCCGCGGCGTCGAACGTCTTGCAGCGGCCGTCAGGGGAAAGCATGTGGGATCTCGAGAGATTGATGCTGCGTTCCGGCGCCAGTATCAGGCTCACGCCTCCCGCCAACGCCATGTCACACTCGCCGTTACGCAGGCTCTGGCAGGCAAGGTGCGCGGCAACGAGCGAGGAAGAGCACGCGGTATCGACGGCCATGCTCGGACCCTGAAGGCCCAGCAGGTACGACAGCCGCCCGGTCGCCACGCTGTGGGCATTGCCCGAACAGACGTACGCATCAATGTCCGCCCGATTGCCGGCCGCCATGATCTGCGCGTAATCGTTCCCGTAGATCCCGACGAAGACGCCCGTCAG
>Ga0194113_10008410_pt1 | contig 12685 bp, 7 predicted proteins | sample TA2MahC200mmetaG_FD_146193 | JGI IMG/M metagenome (GOLD analysis project Ga0194113, IMG submission 146193) | Freshwater microbial communities from Lake Tanganyika, Tanzania - TA2015017 Mahale Deep Cast 200m | ecosystem: Environmental > Aquatic > Freshwater > Lake | place: Tanzania: Lake...
ATCACCCCAGTAGTAGGCCGTGGCGGCCCCGGCCCGGCAGGCCTACTCCCACTCGGCCTCCGTGGGCAGCCGGAAGCCCCCGCCCGCAACCTTCTCGTTGACCTTGGACATGAAGGCTCGGCAGTCATCCCAGCTCACGTTCTCGACAGGGTTCATTGGCCCGTGGAACCGGGCCGGGTTCCTGCCCATCATGGCCTGCCACTGCTCCTGCGTCACCTCATACTTGCCGATCCAGAAAGGCTTGTCGATCGTCACCCGCTTCTGGCCCTCATCCGAACGGCGGTACTCCTCGCTTGGAGGACTACCGATGACGAACTCGCCGGCGGGGATAAGGACGAGGTCCAGCTTCACCCCGGCGCCGAGGTCCACTGCGTCCTCCATCTTCACGCCCAGGGCCTTCGCCGTCTCTTCCTGCCGCCGCTTCGTCTCTGCCGCGTCGAAGGGCCAGCGCACACCGACCTCTATAGCAACCTTCGGGCCAGGCCCCTTTGGGCGTGGCGCTCGCGGCACGAGCTTCATGACGGCAGGACGGTCGGAAGTCCTCGCCGAACAGACCACCCGAAAGCCACCCCAGTCAAGATTGCCCTTGAGGATGGGTCCGAGCCGGTGCGCGGAACGGCAGTTCTGCGAGGCGGCGAACCACAATCCGCCCCGCAGGACGCGGCGCCGGGAGAATGCCTCTTCGTCCTTTGATTCGCTGCCGTCGAATCGTTCGGCGTAAGGGGAGGCGCACCACTCCCACACGTTGCCATGCATGTCGTGGAGCCCCCAGACGTTCTGTCTCTTCTCTCCGACCTGGTGGGCTCCGCCGCTCCGGTTTGCGTCGTACCAGGCGTAGTCGCCAAGGGTCGCATCGGAGTCGCCAAAGCAGAATCGGGTGGCGGCCCCAGCTCGGCATGCCCACTCCCATTCACCCTCTGTGGGAAGGCGGAAGCCCCTGCCCGTCCTGTCCTCGACCGGCCTGGCGAGCCAATCGCCAATATCGAGCGTTCGTAGGTTGGGCGGGAGAAGCTCGCTCATGACTTTCTCGTTGAGCTTGGCAATGAACGCCCGGCACTCGTCCCAGCTCGCCGTTTCCACAGGATTCCTCATCCCGCTGAACCGAGCAGGCTTGCTGCCCATGATGGCCTGCCACTGCTCCTGAGTGACCTCATACTTCCCCATCCAGAACGGTTTCTCGATGGTCACGGGCTTCTGGACCTCGTCGGAGCCACGGTCCTGCTCGCTGGGGGGGCTGCCGATCACGAACTTGCCGGCGGGCACGAGCACAAGTTCCAGCTTCACCCCGCCGCCGAGGTCCACCGCCTCCTCTACCTTCGCGCTCAGGGCGCTAGCCGTGGCCTCTTGCCGTCGCTTCGCCTCAACCGCACCGAACGGCCACTCCACATAGACCTCAACCGAGGCCTTTGGCGCAGGGCTCTTGGTGGACTTGGGCTGCGGCGCGGGGCGGACAGGCCGTGCGGGCGCCACGACCTCTATCGCGGTCTTGGGCTTGGGCGGGGCCGGCGGGGTGGCAGTGGCGACCTCGCTGTGGGCCTGTGGCTCGGGTGGCGAGCGACGGAGGGCAAAGGGGAGCCAGATGGCGAGGAGAACGCCCACGGCCAGGAGGCCCCAACCCCAGTAGGCGGACAGGAAGTCCAGAGCGGCTTCCCAGAAGGTGGCAGGGGCCGGCTCGGCAGTAGCCGGCGAGGGCCGGGATGGGGGCAGAGCCCGGGGTGTTGGCAGCGCGGTCTTAGGCCGAGGCGCGGGCGCCGGCGGGGCAGCGGGCGCCGGCTGGGGGGCCATGGGTACAGCGCGAGGCTCGGGGGTCGGGAGGGCTATGCCCAACTGGCGGGCGAGGTGTTCGTCGTAGGGGGCTTTGGTGTTGGGGTCCTCGAGGGCGACGCCGGCGGCGCTGAGTTCGTTGAGCATTTCCTGGACGCGGCGCATGCGGTCGGGGTCGGGGTGGAGGGCCCAGCGCTTGAGTTCGGCGGTCTGGCGGAGGATGGCTTCGTGGATGGCGTGGGGGTCGGGCTCGAAGAGGGTGAGGCCGAGGAGGGCGTAGTGGTCGGGCGGGCGCGGGCCGGGCGGGAGGCCGAGGAGTTCGGTGTAGAGGTCTGGGGGCGTCTCGGCCATGGGTCCCACCCAATCGCCTTGTCGCGGCAGGCCTCTACTTGCGGGATGGGGGCTTGAGGAGGTCTTCGGCGCGGGAGCCGAGGGCGTGCCAGAGGGCGCGCATGTCGCGGGAGAAGCGGCAGCCGAGCTCCGACTTGTCCGAGGCCTTGGTCCGCAAGGGGCTGCCCTCGGGCAGCCAGTAGCGGGGACCGCGCGGGTCCTCGAAGGGGGGACGGGTCAGGCGGATGGGGTCCTCCGCCTTCACGTTCGCGGGGGCCTTGGCCTGCTCGTAGAAGGCGGTGTTGGTGACTGTGGCCAGGAGTTCGCCCTTCTTGTCCTTGGCTGCCTTGCCCTTTGCCGCGGGCGGGGCGACGACGAGGGAGTGGAGGATGCTGTCGGCGATGGTGGTCGCGCCGCGCGCGTCGTCGGCGAGGGTGAGGGGGCTGACGGCGGTGACGTGGGTGAGCTTGACGCCGCCGCGCAGGTCGCCGTCGCCCAGGATGAGGCAGTCGGTGAGGGTGACGCTGCGGAACTGGATGTCCTTTCCGACGATGACGCAGGAGGCGACGTTTCCGCCCTCGACCGTGGCGCCGTCGGCGAGGAGGAGGGCGCTGTTGCGTGCCGTGAGGTCCTTGAGGCTGTCGAGGCGGAGGACGCAGCCTTCGACGCTGGCCTTGGCCTGGACGTGTTTGGAGATGGCGGTTTCCACCCCGAGGTAGGCGAAGCAGTCGTGGAGTGTAACCTCGCAGCCGTTGCTGAGGTCGAGGGCGGCCTTGGTGCTTCGGAACTCGAGGTGTCCGAGCCAGGCGTTCTTGCCCTGGTCGGCGAATTGCAGGATGGGGTCGCCCTTGGGACCGCCGCCCATGAGGATGGGCCTGCGCTCGCCGCCTCCGCGTAGGATGAGGCCGTTGGCCTTGTCGGCGGGGATGGAGACGGCGACGCGGGTGTAGTTGGCGCCGCCGGCGACCTCGATGCTTGCCGGCGGCTTTTCGATGGCGGCGAGGGCCTTGTCGAGCGAGGCGTGCGGCGCCCCGCCGCCGAGCTTGAGGAACTGGCCGCGGGCCTTCACGGCCGCCTGCATGGCCTCCACGGTGGGGTTCAGCTTCTTGTCCGTGAGCAGGGGGCTGGCTGCCGATGCCTCTCGCAGGGCGTCGAGGTGCTTGCCGCAGGCTTCGAGGTCGCGGATCGCGAAGGCCGCGGCGGCCCTGTCGTAGCACTCCTTGGCCTTCTTCTCGTCCACAGGCCCCTTTTGCTTGGGTTCGGGCGCCTTCTGCTTGGGTTCGGGCTCCTTTTCGGGCGGCACCTGGACGACGGTGGTGGGCGGGGCGTAGGGCTTGAAGGCGGCGGCGAGCTCGAGGAGGCGTTCCTGGGCGGCGTAGGCGTCGGTCTTGCCGAACTTCTGCTTGTAGGCATCGAGGTCGGGCCGCTTCCCGTCGAGGGTGAGCTTGAGGAGTTCCGCGAAGGCTTGCGCGGCCTGGGCCTCCTTCTCGGCCTTCTCGGCGGAGAGGGGGGCCTCGGACAGGGCGTCGGTCTCGGCGCCGAGGCCGCCTGCGCGGGCGAGGGTCGCCTTCGCCTTCTCCTCGTCGCCGGCGAGGCGGAACCAGAAGCCGAGGGCGAGTTGCTGGGCCGCATCGTCCGGCCTCGACAGGCCCGGCAGCTTCGCCAGCCGTTCGACCGTATCTCTGGTGAGCTCGCTCCAGAGCTTCTGGTCGTTCTCCATGCCGCCCCCGGGCTTGGGCACCACGGCGGTCAGGCCCTTCTTGTCCGCGTCCACGAGGTCGCCATTGTTGCCCGACACCTTCAAGTCGCTCTTCCGGATGCGGGGCTGGGCCGCCTTGATGTGCTGGATGATGGCGTCGCGGTAGGCGGCCAGGGCCTCGATGGCGGCCTTGCGCTGGGCCACTTGGGCGGCGAGGCCGGGGTCCTCGAACTTCAGCTTGGCCAGCTCGGCGAGCGCGCCGTCGAGGTTCCAGCTCTCGGCGAGCTTGTGGACGGCCTCGAGGCTCTTGGCGGCCTCGGCCTGCTGCGTGGCGCGCCGTGCGGTGGCGAGGGCGTCCTCGGCGCCCTTGGCCAGGCTGGCGCAGGTCTCCTGGAACTGGCCGATCGCGTCCGCCGCCTCCTTGGCTCGCATCACCTCGTCGTCCGTGCCAAAGGTGTCCACGACGGTTTGGAGGGCGGCCTTAGCCTCGTCGAGCTTGCCTTTCGTGGCCAGGTCGGTTGCCTTCTTGGCGATGGCCTCATATGCCTTGGTGGCTTGTGCCTGGATGGCGGCCTTGGCCTCGGCCACGGCCTTCCCGAGGTCGGCGTCGTCGTTGGCCTTGGTCAATTCGTCGAGCGCGGCCAGGGCCTTGCCGAACTGGTTCTCCGCGGCGAGCGCGTCGGTGTTCTTCCTCGCCTCGGCCAGCTTCGCGCGCCAGGCGGGCCCATCGCCCTCCTTGGGCGCCCCCTTCGGTTCCTCCTTGGGTTCTCCCTTTGGCTCCCCCTTCGGTTCCTCCTTGGGTTCCTTCTTGGGCTCCGGCTCCTTCTGCTTGGGCTCGACGGACACGTCGGTGGTGGGCTTGGGCGGCGTGATGGCCTCCTTGGCTTTCACCTCGGGGCCTTTCTTCGCCTTTGGGAGGACGGGGGTGGCGGACTTCGGCCGTGCGGGGGCCTTGGCCTTGTCGGGCTCGACGAGCGTGCTGGTGGTGGGGGCCGTGGCCCGGCTCCTGCGGGGCCTGAGCGCGGGCAGCACGATGGCGGCCAGGCCTGCCACGGCGAGCAGGGCGGCCGCGGCGCCGATGGCGAGGGGGAGCCGGCTCCTGCGGCCGGCCTTGCGGCCCGTGGGCGCCCCGGTGTCGGTCACGGGCAGTTGGATGGCCGTGCCGCTCACGAGGGCCTGCATCTCGTCGAGGAGTTCCTGGTAGTTCTGCGGCCGCTCGGCGGGGTCCTTCGCACACATCTTCCGCATCAGGGCATCGGCCCCTTGGGGCACTTCGGCAGCCACTGCCCGCGCGGAGGGGAAGGGGGTCTCGGCGTGCTGGAGAATCAGCTCGGAGGCGGTCGCGCCGCTGAACGGGGGGCGGCCGGTGAGGAGGTGGAAGAGCACGGCCCCGAGGGCATAGATGTCGGAGCGGCAGTCGGCCAGCCGCGGGTTCTTGGCGAACTCCGGGGCCATGTAGAGCGGCCCGCCGTGGGCGCCGCGCACCATGCTCACGGAGGTGCCCTCGAAGCTCTTGAGCAGCCCCACGTCGGCCAGCTTCAGGCTGCCCTGCTCGGTGAACAGGATGTTCTCGGGCTTCAGGCCGCGGTGCAGGATCATCCGTTCGCACGCGAAGTCGAGCGCCGCAGCCACCTGGGCGACGATCTCGACGGCATCGGCCACCGGCAGCCGCCCCTCGCGCGCCAGGCGGCTTGCCAGGCTCTCACCGTCCACGTACTCCATCGAGAAGAAGTGGTACCCGCGCTCCTCATCTATGTCGAATATCTGCACGATATTCGGGTGATTCAGCTTGGCGATGGCCTGGGCCTCGCGCTTGAAGTTCACCAGGAAGTCGGCGTCGCGTGCCGCGGCCTCAGGCAACACCTTGATGGCCACGCGGCGCTTCAGCCCCTCCTGGACCGCCTCGTAGACGGAGCCCATCCCACCGTGGCCGATCAGCCGCTGGACCGTGTAGCCGCCGAGCCGCTGCCCGGCGGCCAGCTCCCCATCCCCGTCGGGCCGTTCGGACAGCTCCGACAGGTCAATCACGGCTCCTGCCTCCGTCTTCGGCTTCTGCGGCGCAACGGGCGCGGGCGCCACCTCGGTCGGCGGAGCCGGCGCGGCAAACGTCACCGTGCTCGTCATGCTCACCGCCGCCTCGCCGCCCGGCTCTTTCGGTGCCGAAAGCACCGTCTTGCACGTCGGGCACCGGAAGCGTTCCGCCCCCTCCGGCGCCGCCATCTTCTTCTTGCAGTTGGGGCACGTGACGATCAGCTTAGCCACGGCGCGGTCCCCCGTCCGATAGGTCGCCTCACCACCACGCCAATTATAGCGCCCCCTCGGCTGGCTTTGCAACACCCCCCGCGCCTTGCTTGACACGGCGGCCCCCAGACAATACCATCGTCCGCCGTGTCCCCTTGGCTGCCCCTCACGACCCCAGGAGACAGGAACCGATGGACGAGTTGCGTTTCCGCCAGGTGCATCTGGACTTCCACACGTCCGAGCATATTCCCGGCGTCGGCGCGCGCTTCGACCCCGAGCAGTTCGTGGCCATGCTCAAGCGGGGGCGGGTGAACTCGATCAATGTCTTCTCGAAGTGCCACCACGGCTGGTCGTATCATCCGACGCAAGTGGGTGCGATGCATCCCAGCCTCACCTTCGACCTGCTGGGCGCGATGATCGAGGCGTGTCACGCTGCGGACATCAAGATCCCCGTCTACGTGAGCATCGGCTGGGACGAGCGCTCGGCCCGCCTTCACCCCGAATGGCGCGAGGCCACGGCCGACGGCAGGCTAGCCGGCGCGAGCCCCCTCCAGCCCGGCTGGAAGAAGCTCTGCCTCAACTCGCCCTATCTCGACTTCGTCACCGCACAGGTCGAGGAGATGGTGCGCGGCTACGATTGCGACGGCGCCTGGCTCGACATCATTCACCAGGGCGAGTGCTGCTGCCCCTGTTGCCTCGCGGGCATGGACAAGGCGGGCCTCAGCCCCGAAAAGCCCGAAGACCGCAAGGAGTTCGCACGCCGCGTGCTTCTCAACTACTATCAGCGCATGACCGCCGCAGTCCACGCCATCAAGCCCGGCCTCCCGGTCTTCCACAACAGCGGCCACATCCCGCGGGGCCGCCGGGACATCCTGCCCTACTTCACCCACCTGGAACTCGAATCGCTCCCCACCGGCGGCTGGGGCTACGACCACTTCCCCATCTCCGCCAAGTACTCCGCCACCACCGGCATGGACTTCGTGGGCATGACCGGCAAGTTCCACACCACCTGGGGCGAGTTCGGCGGCTACAAGAACCCCATCGCCCTGAAATATGAGTGCGCGGCCATGCTCGCCTGGGGCGCCAACTGCTGCGTCGGCGACCAGCTCCACCCCGACGGCCATATGGATGAGGACACCTACCGCATCATCGGCGATGCCTATGCCCACGTGGAGGCCGGCGAGGAGTGGTGCCGGGGGGCGAAGCCCGTCTCCGAGGCCGCCATTCTCTCCGTCGAGGCCGTCGGCCAGCGCGGCAGGGGCAGCGACGACCCCGACATCGGCGCGGCACGCATCCTCCTCGAAAACCACGTGAACTTCGACGTCGTGGACGCCGAGGCCGAGTTCTCGCGCTACCGCCTCCTCATCCTGCCCGACGAGGTGACGCTGGGCGACAAGGCCCTCCTCCGCAAGGTCAAGGGCTTCATCGTGGGCGGCGGCACACTCGTCCTCAGCGGTCGCAGCGGCATGGACGCCGCCGCCACCCGCTTCCTCGTTGATGTCGGCGCCAAGCCCCTCGGCCCCTCCCCCTGGCAGCCCGACTACGTGAAGCTCCTACCCCTCTCCCTCCCAGGGAGAGGTCGCTCGCCGCAAGGCGAGCGGGTGAGGGTGGGGGCTGATTGCGAGTCCCACCCTCCCCTACCCCTCCCTGAGAGGGAGGGGGGTCAGAGCACCCTCGTTGAGAACCCCTTTGTGATGTATGAGCGGGCGCAGCGGGTGAAGGTGAAAGATGCCGAGGTCCTCGCCGAGGCCTGGCGGCCCTACTTCAACCGCGAGTTCCGCCACTTCTGCTCCCACCAGCACACCCCGCCCGCCGAGCCCGCCGGCTACCCCGCCGCGATCCGCAAGGGGCGCGTCCTCTACTTCGCCCACCCCGTCTTCACCAACTACCGCAACAAGGGCCAGCAGCTCGCCCGCGACTACGTCTGGCGCCTCATCTCCGACACCTATGGCCGCCTCGACGTCGAGGTCGGCCTCCCCAGCGCCGGCCGCGTGAGCCTGCTGCGGCAGGAGATTGTGGGCGGGGCGTCTCAGCCCCGCGTCGGCCGCCACATCCTCCACCTCCTCTACGCCACGCCCATCAACCGCGGCCGCGGCATCGAGGTCATCGAGGACATTGTGCCCCTCCTCAACATCCCCGTTTCGCTTCGCCTCAAGGCCCGCCGCGTCACCCTCGCCCCCGAGGGCACCCCGCTCCCCTTCACCCGCCGCAAGGGCCGCATCGAGTTCACCGTCCCGCGGCTGGAGTTGCACCAGATGGTGGCGTTGGCGGATTGAAGGGGGCGGGCTACAGCGATCGGGCGAGGTGGTCAAGGCGGACACGAGAATGTCCGTGTCGAGGACGATTCTCATTGTTCGCGGCGCCTCTCGGCCCTGGCCCGCGCAATCTCGGCGTCAATCTCCTCCATCGTCATCTTGTCCTTGCCCAGCTCTTTGGCCCTGGCCCCAATGCGGTCGAAGAGGATGTGGGCCCGGGTCCGGCGCAGCGCAGCTAGCTTCTCCTCGAAGCTCTCCTCGTCCGCGTCAGTGAGGATCGCGAACGGACGCCCGTTCGCAGTCAGGACCATTTCGTGCTCGGTCTCGAGCCCCTTGCGGATCGCCGCCGTGTTGTTCCGGAACTCCCGAATCGTGACGAACCTCATCGCCGTTGCTCCTGTCGCCAGACGAGGGGTGGTATTGTGTACCAGGAGTGTACCCCATTGAGGACGCATTGTCAATCAGGTTCGTCATGTCCCTCGGCGGCTTGCTTTCCCTGGCGTTCCAGGTATCCTGTCTCTTTGTCCGTGTCGCCTGTGTGATCCGTGGTGAGGCATGTCGCTTTCTTCCCTGGAGTGGGCATGAACAAGCCAATGCGTTTCATGCAGGTCGGCACAGGGGGATTTGGGGGCTACTGGTGCCGGGAGGTCCTGCCACGGCTGGTGAAGATGGGCAAGGCCGAGCCAGCAGCGGCGGTGGACATCAATTCCGAGGCGCTGAGCAATGCCCAGCAAGGCTACGGCATCGCGCCGGAACACTGCTTCACCGAGAAGCGTCTCGCCCAGCAGCCGGCCTGGATGAATCCCTGGCTCGCCGAGATGTTCGTGGACTGGCTCTCTGGCGGCCCCGAGCCGCCCAACTCGCTCGACGACAACATCCAATGCGCGGCGCTGCTGTTCGCGGCGGTGGAATCGGCGCACACGGGCAAAGTCGTTGACGTGCAGGAGTTCCTGAAGGGGATGATTGGATGAATGGATGATTGGATGGGTGAAAGAGGCGACGGCCACGTCCGTTCGCCTGCTCCTGCATTCATCCATTCATCCACCCATCCATCCATCCTCTCTATTGTCAGGGAAGAACGGCATGATTCGCAAAGCCTTCGTCATGTCAGTCAACCCCGGCTGCGAGGCCAAGTATGAGCGGCGGCACAATCCCATCTGGCGCGAGCTGGAGGCCGTGCTCAAGCAGCACGGCGTCCACAACTACTCGATCTTCCTGCACCCAGAGACCCGCCAGCTCTTCGCCTACGCCGAGATCGAGAGCGAGGAGCAGTGGGCCGCCATCGCCCAGACGCCCGTGTGCAAGAAATGGTGGGCCTACATGAAGGACCTCATGCCCGCCAATCCCGACGACAGCCCCGTCTCCCAGCCGCTGAAGGAGGTGTTCCACATTGACTGACCGTGTTCTGTCCTGGGCGCTTCTCACCGCCATTGGAGCCGCTGCCGTGGCCGAGGACATCAATCCCTATCCCCGCACGCTCATGCGCGCCGAATCGCTCGTGAAGTGGACTTTTGAGGCTGGCGACGCGGGCTGGACCGCGCTTCACGACTGCACGGTGGCCGCCGAGAAGGGGGTGCTGAGAATCACCTCGACGGGCACCGACCCCTACCTCCGCAGCCCCGCCTTCAAGGCCGAGGGGCCGCTCGGCGTGCGCCTGCGGCTCATGGGGGCGGCGGGCGGCAACGGTCAGGTCTTCTGGGCCACCGCGCAGTCGCCGAGCATCGAGCAGGCCAAGAGCGCCCACTTCGCGCTCGCCCACGACAAGCAGTGGCACGACGTCGAGGTGCCCCTCGACGCCACGGGCACGGTCACAATGCTCCGCCTCGACCCCGCCACGGCGCCCGGCGAGGTTGCCGTCCAGTCCATCGAGCTCTGCCGCCTCGTCCGCCACCCGCTCGAGATCGTGCGGGTCGAGGCGGGCGAGGACGAGGTGGCCGTGCACGTGAGAAACCACTCGGCGGAGCCGCTCGCCTTCACGTTCGGCGGCGCGGCGGCCACCGCGGCCGCGGGGAGCGTGCAGCGCGTGGCGATGGCCGTCGAGGCCAAGTCGGCGTTTGCGGCCGTCCCCCTGCGCGTCGAGGCGAAGGGCCTGCCGCACGTCGAGCGCACGGTGTTCCTCTGCCGCCCACGGGCGCGCGAGTCGTGGATCACCCGCGAATCGGCCGGGCTGAAGCTCCGCGTGGCGGGCGACGGCACGGGCGCGCTGCTCGAACGCGACGGCGTCGTCGTGGCCGCCCTCGCGCCCCTGGTGCACCGGGGCGGCGTCGCGCCCAGGCTGGCGCGGGTCGGCGGCTCCGGCCCACTCTCGAAGGTCTGGGGCGGCGGCAAACTGGTCTTCAAGGGCGACGGCGTCAGCATCGAGCTGTCCCTCCGCAAGGGCGACCTCCACGTGGCCATCGAGAGCGGTCAACTGTGCGAGGGGCCGGTCGTGCGGGCCTTCGGCTCCCTCGAAGCCGGTCTCTTCGCCGGCCTCGAATACCTCGGCAAGGGCGAGGCATCGTCGTCCAAGCTCGACATCGAGACCGACGAACGCCTCCGCTACGCGCCCGACCCCCTCAAGGTGACAATGCCCCTGATGGCCTGCGTCACCGAGCGCGGCGCCGTGGCCCTGGCGTGGGGCGACATGTCGCTCCAGCCAGTCTACGCCGTGCCCAACTTCTTCGACGGCACGCCCGACCACCGCATGGCCCTGCGCGGCAGGAAGATCGAGGCCACCGTCTTCGCCCGCCCGGCCGCCATCGAGGAGGTGATTCACTGGGCCGTGCAGCGCCACGGCCTGCCGCCCCTGCCCAAGCCGCCCCGCAGCCGCGACGCCCAGCACAAGCTCAGCCTCGCCGCCCTCAACGGCCCCCTCAAGGGCGAGGGCGGCTGGGGCCATTGCGCTGAGCCGAACTGGAAGCGCCAGCCCTTCGCCCCCTTTGCCTCCACCCTCTGGCGCCTCACGGGCGAGGTCCCTAAGCTCGACAAGCTAGCCGGCGGCGGCTCGCACGTCGAGAACGACGCCATCTACTTCGTCACCGGCCGCGCGAAGCAATGGCTCGACATGCGCTCCGCTCAGGCGCAGGGCCTCATCAAGTCCCAGAAGCCCGACGGCTCCTGGCGCTACCAGGGCCAGTACCAGAAGGGCCACTCCGAGGACACGGCCAGCGGCCACTGCGCCCGCCCCGCCGCCACGCTGCTCGAGTTCGCCCACATGACTGGGGATAAGGCCGCCCTCGACGCCGGCCTGAAGGCCCTCGACTACATGAAACGCTTCCGCGTCCCACGCGGCGCCCAGACCTGGGAGCTCTCCCTCCACACCCCCGACATCCTGGCCTCGGCCTACCTCGTCTGGGCCTACGTCCGCGGCCACGAGCTGACGGGCCGCGAGGACTGCCTCGCCCAGGCCCGCCGCTGGGCCCTCAGCGGCGTCCCATTCGTCTACCTCTGGAGCCGCTATCCCGTCATGCTCTACGCCACCATCCCCGTCTACGGCGCCACCAACTACCGCGCGCCGAACTGGATGGGCCTCCCCGTCCAGTGGTGCGGCGGCGTCTACGCCTACGCTCTCACACTCCTCGCCCCCCACGACAGGACGCTCGACTGGGCTCACCTCGCCCGCGGCATCCTCCTCTCCGCCGAGCAGCAGCAGTATCCCGACGGCAAGCTCGTCGGCACCCTCCCCGACTCCTTCCACCTCGCCGCCCAGCGACGCCAGGGCCCGAACATCAACCCGTGCGCCATCCTCAGCCTGCGCTGGGCACTCGATGGCGAACTCGACTCCCTCGCCGTCGCCGCCGACGCCAGGCACCGCGTCGTCAGCCCCTTCCCCGTCGAGCTCCGCGACGGCAAGGCCCACATCAAGGCCCGCAAAGGCACCACCTACCAAATCCTCGTGGACGGCCACCGCATCCGCGACATTGCCTCCGAGGGCACCGACCTCGTCCCGCTCGACTGACAATGCTGCACCCCCGCCCCAACGGCCCGATCAGCCATCTTCCAGGCCCCCCCACTCGTGCCATTGTGGCTCAATGTGGCTCACTGTGGCTCAACTCGCCGTTTGCCGATCCTCGGCCTTCCGGCGGCGAGCTTCCAAATGTGGCTCAAAGTGGCTCATCACTTGCGCGCACGCGCGCCAGCCGCCCAGGGGGGAGTCTACTCCCGAATCCGGGGCTTCTTGAATGCGGCGCGGAATCGTCGTCGTTGTCGTCGTCGTCCTCGTCGTCGAATCCTCGCCTTTCTTGTTTTACGGCGCTCGGAAGCCACGATCTAGCATTGTAGTGCTAAGAGACTAAGCGCCGCACGAGACTTCGCTCGTGCGGCGTGGCCTGCCTGGGGGCAGGCAGCCAAACGGGCGCCCGCGCCGCCGCCTCCCTTCGGGGCTTTGGCACGGTTTTTGTCAGCCCGGCTTTCTATC
>Ga0194113_10008419_pt1 | contig 12675 bp, 14 predicted proteins | sample TA2MahC200mmetaG_FD_146193 | JGI IMG/M metagenome (GOLD analysis project Ga0194113, IMG submission 146193) | Freshwater microbial communities from Lake Tanganyika, Tanzania - TA2015017 Mahale Deep Cast 200m | ecosystem: Environmental > Aquatic > Freshwater > Lake | place: Tanzania: Lake...
CCATAATGAAAAATTGATGCCACAAGAGCAGCATCAGCTTCAGCAAGTATAAAAACATCTCTTAAATGCTCGAGTTTTCCTGCACCACCTGATGCTATCACCGGAATATTTACTGCATTTACAACAGCTCCTGTAAGCTCAATATCATAACCATCCTTTGTTCCATCTTTATCCATGCTTGTAAGGAGAATTTCTCCTGCACCAAGGCTTTCAGCCTTTTGAGCCCACTTTACTGCATCAAATCCAGTTGGCGTTCTTCCACCATGGATATACACTTCCCAGAAATTATCTCTTACAAATTTGGCATCTATAGCCACTACTATGCACTGACTGCCAAATATTTTAGAGGACTGGCTGATAAATTCAGGATTTAAAAATGCTGATGTATTTATAGAAACCTTATCAGCGCCTTTTTTTAAAATCTCCCTTATTGATTCTATGCTATTAATTCCACCTCCAATTATGAAAGGGATAAAAACTTTCTCAGCAGTTCTTGAAGCAAGCTCAACCACAGTTTTTCTTCTTTCATGAGATGCTGTGATATCAAGAAAAACAATCTCATCAGCTCCCTCTTTATCATAAAACGCTGCAAGCTCTACCGGATCTCCTGCATCCCTCAGATTTACAAAACTTATTCCCTTGACAACTCTGCCCTTCTCTACATCAAGGCATGGAATTATTCTTTTAGATATCATATCAAAGCCTCCTTCTTTATTTTCCCTCCCCAATCCTTATTGCCTCAACAAGGTCAATTCTGCCTTCATATAAGGCTTTTCCAATTATTACACCATTAATACCCTTTTTTTCCAAATTTTTTATTCTTTTTAAATCTTTTATACCCGATACTCCTCCTGCAATAATCAATTTAATCCCTGATATTTTTAATACCCTTTCAATCAAAGCCAGATCAATACCTTCAAGTGTTCCATCTCTTGAAATATTGGTTACTATGATTTCTTCAATTCCATTATTTTGAAGTACCGGAAGCAATGAAAAAATATTCAGTTGAGTTTTTTGCTGCCATCCATGTTTAAAAATTGCGCCATCACTGTCAAAATCAAGGCTTAAAATAAACCTTTTTTTAAAGTTTTCCAATAAATCTTCAAGGAAAATTTTATCTTCAAGAGCTTTCGTTCCAATAACTGCTCTATCTATTTTAGAATTCATAACTTCTCTTAATATTTCAATATCTCTTATCCCGCCGCCATACTCAATTTTTAACCCTGTTTTTTCTTTTATTTTTTTTGCAATTTTAAGATTTTTTGGGCTGCCTGTTTTTGCGCCATCAAGGTCAACAATATGCAGCCAGCCTGCTCCGCAGGCTTTAAAATTCTCTGCTGCATCCAGGGGATTATCGAGATATTTTTTCTTCCTGCTGTAATCACCCTTTGTAAGCCTTACACATTCACCATCGATTATATCTATTGCTGGAATTACAAGCATTACTTTTAACCTAAAAAATATCGCAATGAACAAGAACTGCTGGGCAAGACTTTTTATTTAAATTATTCTAAAAGCTTTGCTAAAGTTAAAGATTCAAATTCTTTGTTTATATAACTGCCAATCTCTTTTAACTTTTTTCTAAGAGGGCAGGTTTTAATATCAGGACATAAACTGCTCTTTATTAAACAATGGTCAACCTTAATCGGTCCCTGAAATATCTTAATCAGGGAAACTATGGAAACTTTATCAGGAGGCAAAGCCATTTTAAAACCTCCACCTTTTCCCTTATATGAAACCAGCACATGTTCTTTATTTAGCTTTTGAAGAATTGCTCTTACAAATGGTTTGGATATTTTTAATTTCTCTGCAAGGAAAGATGTTGTAAAAATACTGTCTTTTTCCTTTGCCATAGCACCAAGAGCTCTAATAGCATAGTCCGTTTGTTTTGTTATTAATTTCATTAATAAAACGATATTATCTTAGTAATATTTTGTCAAGGAAAAGCAACCAAGGTATTAATTAAAAATTCTATTTTTATTATATAGGAAGAAAGTAAAAATGAATCTACAGGAATGTATTTTATATTGGTCTAAAAATTAGTCCTGTTAAAGCCTGTATTAAAGGAACACAAATAATGGTTACAGTAATAACTGTAAAGTAATTTTTCTTATAGCTGTTTTACATAGCTTTCCACTTTTAATTCCGTCTGCTCTGCTATAATATCAAAATGTAAATCTGCATGAAGAAGCATAGCTTCAGATTCAATAGCAGCGGAAGCGATTAATATATCTGTATAAGGAATAGTCAGTCCCTTTCTCTGAAGATCAAATGCCAGATGAGCAGCAGATTCCCATAACTTTATATCAGTTGAAATCTCGTAAACTGCATCAAGACGACTCTTCAAGCGATTAAATTCTTCTTTTGTCTTTGTCCCGCCTAAAAGCTCAAGCCTAATTATACCCAATGTAAAAACATTATCTATTTCCAAAAGGTGATCTATCCTGTCCTTTAATTTTAAAAAAGGATTTTTCCTTAAGGCAAATATCCATGCAGAAGTATCAACAAGGAACATTTATTGCGCCTTTCTAACTTCATCAAGTTTTTCCAGGGTTAAATCTATATCATAAGTGCCCAATTCTTTACGAAGGGCTTCGATATTCTTTTTATGTACAAGTTCATTTAAACCTTTCTCTATAACCTCCCTTTTGCTTTTAGCTTTGGTAGCTTCAATTGCAGCTTTGAGGAGTTTATCATCTATTATTACTGTAGTCTTACCCATAATTTACTTCCTTTATGTACATAATAAAATTACATATTAATTATACATATAATTTATCCATTATCAATAAATTCTTAGCTTAAATCCAAAAATAGGTAAGAATAAAAAAGAGATTTTTAATATCAATTCAATGTTATCTTATTCCCTGAATGCGTCACGGAGCAGTATGCTCTGCTGATCAAATGCTTTTCGTGGATTTTTAATATCTTTCATGAGTGATATTTCCTGGGCAATAAGTCTTGCAAGATTTAATATGTGAACATCCCGTTTCTTTGATTCCGAAATGTAAAGTGGATGGTCCCTGTTTATATATATTATATTATTTTCTGAAAAAGATTCAGGGCCATCCTGCCCAAAATGATCAAGGCAGCATATAATTCCATAAGTTCCCAACTTTATTTTTCGGACTACAGCATTTGGGGTTAACAGGCTTGCCTTTGGTTTATACTTTCCTCTCTTTCGCGTTTTTTTCTCCTTACCCTGCTCCACATCTATAGACTTCATCTTTGAGTCTTCTTCTCCTTTTTTAACCACTGCGCTTTCACCAACTGCCCCTGCCCCATCAGAAAGTGGAGACTGACCAAATGGTGAAAGATCAGGATGAGCAAGCAATGACTTTTGTATTCGCTCAAGTGCTTCTTTCACTGCCCTTCCTGTTGCAATATTTTCTCTTTTATTGGAAAGCTGACCTAATACACTCTTTACCTCTGACATCACTCTTGTCATTGCTTCGATAAATGATTTATACTCTTCAGTATCAATTATAAAACCGCTTCTATCACTTGTAATTTTTAAAAAGTCAGCATGAACTTCCCCTTTTATTCTTGCAATATCCTTACCCCAGGATTCCATCCTAAACATCTCTCTTTTTATTGTTACCCCTTTTACCTTGCATTCAATCCCAAGATTTGCAGTAGAAGCAGATGAAAGAGGTAAAATAACTATCTGACCGTCTATCACCCCAAACTTAGTTGCTTCCATAAACGGTATTCTGTGACCGGTAAGCCTTGGCGATTCAACTTTTACACCATTTACAAAAACATTAAAATTAGGAGCGCTAAGCGGTATTGCCTCAACCAGTCTTTTTCTAACCTCTTCAGGTTCAAACTTTTTAGTAAGCTTTTCAAGTATAACTGTTGTGCCATTTGTCTTTCTTCCTTTATGAGGATTAATTTCAATTGGTATTTCCCATTTCTTTTTTTTCTTCTGCCATGTATTTTTATCAAATATAACTGTAGCGCAAAAATCATCTTTTTTTGTGTTAACTTTAAAAACATCACATGCAGAAAGTGAGGCAAATTTTCCAATGCCAAACTGTCCAATAAGATCCCTGTTATATAGCTTTGATTTTAGCTGCTGCCTTTTAAGTGGAGAACCTATGGAAAAATACTGTTTCAATCCTTCAAGGTCCATGCCAAGACCATTATCTTCTACTGATATTGACTCATCTGAAATAGTAACAGAAACTTTTGTAGCATCTGCATCATATCCATTGTTTACAAGCTCACGAATAAGTTCAATACTTTCGCTGTAAAGCTGTTCACCAATTGTTATAAGATGGCTCTTATCTACAACTACCGGTAAAGTGTAAATCTTTTTATCTTCATGCATTTTAAATAATTAAAAAATAAGTTAATAAATATTAACCCTGTCAAATTTAAAAACTGTAATGAATTCAGATACAAAGTTTATCACTTTTGGGATTAAAAAATAAGTGTGTTTATCTTTTTCAGATTAATCTGCAGTTCAATATGGAGAAATATGCTATGAACTTGAGAATAGTGGACATGTTATTGATGCTTATGATTTATTAATTGCTGCACATGCACTATCAGAAAGCCTTGTTTTATTAGCAATTTCACGGCTTCAGATTCTTTATCTATTATCATATTTAACTTTTCTGTTGTCACAGACATATCAAATGCTATTCCTGAGAAGATTTCTCCTGACTGTTTATACAGCAACGCTGGTTCTGCCATGCCATTATTATTTAAGTAATTTGAAAATTCAGTTCTTGCTCTTCCAAGTTCATTAAGCAAAAAACAGGTAGGTTCCAGACTATTGGGGTTTTCTGCAAACTTTCTTATCTCAGATACAGCATCTTTTGACATATCTATATTCCACTGGATGACCTCATTAAAAGGTTTTTGTGATACAGGCCCAGAAAGATATATCATCCAGAATGGGCCAAGCTTCTGCGCCACTTCACTACCCTTCTCCCATGCCTGCATAAAGTTTTCTAACTTTGCAGGAATATTTGCTGCAGCTTCAGTTGGATCAGTAGGATCATTAAGATAAATATTATCTTTATCATAACCTGTTACAACCATATAATGGTCATAATGATCCTTTTCCATACTATTTTTCCAGAAATCAGAAGCCAGCACAAAATCATCATAAAGGTAATAGCAGTCAAGATAAACTACGACAGGATTTCCAGAAGATACAACATACTTTAAATATGCAAATGCATCTTCAGCATCATTAAAATATACTACTTCTTTTGCCTGGTTACCAAATCTTAACTGTGGCGGGTAATAAGGAGCGGAGTCATTTCCATTTTCATTAAGTCCAAGAGTAAATGAGGTGTTCAAGTTATCAGTTGCAAGTATTATACATGCTTCTCCGACTCCATTACCTAAAACTGATGCTTCACCAGAATCAATATATCCTGCTTTTATTCCTATGCCGCTTGCTGCTATTATGTCGAAAAACTCAATTTTAGGCTCCTTGAATTTTAGCAGCATGGAAAAAGCGCCAAGGTAACAAAGGCCAGGTCTGTCCTGATTGCCGGAATATACAAGTCCTACATCTAACTGATAGTTATCCGGAGACTCTGCTGCAATAAGTTCAGTTTCTTCAACCGACTTTTTCTCCTCCTCTGCAATTATCTCAACAGAGTCTGCATTTCCTACAATCAAAAGAAGCCTTTCCTGATTCTTATTGAGTATTCCTTTTACTTTAATTGTTGCTCCTTTCTGGATACCTCCAATTATATCTTCAGTAGCAGTACTTAAAATCCGTTTTTCAATAAATATGCCTATATTGCCACTTTCATCTTCTATTTCAAGAAATAATCCATCAGGAGGTTCATGAATAAATATAATTTTTCCTTTTACCGTAAATTCTTTTCCTATCTCTTCCTCCTTAATATCTGAAATTACAGTAATATCCATGGTTTTTGCCGTTTCTTTTATTTCTGATACCTCTGTAATTTTTTGCATTTCCTCTTCAGATGTAGCAGCAGTATCAATTCTGCATGAGGATATAATTGACAGAGTGCAGAAGATTATTGTGCACATTATAATTAAATACTTATTTTTCATAGGTGTTCTCCTTTTAAACATTTGCTGAATATAAAATTAAGCAATTCTTTTAATAATTTTAATTTAGAAGCTACTCACAAGAATTCACTTTTAGATACCTTATTGATATATAATAGATGTCGGGGTTTTAACTTAAGTTAATGATTATTTAACCAAAATTATAGAATTTTAAAGAAAAAAAGCAGGCATTCTTGATAATAATTAACCGGATTATATTCAATAAATAAAATTTAAATTTTTAATTATTTCAGCTTTCTTAGCAAAGATTTATATATACTAAAATATTTTATTATTTACCTTTATTTTTGGACGGATTATTATTTTTTACTGGAGTGTTATTGGCGGCAGCACCATTTACATTATTATTTTCCTGTCCAGCATCCCCCTCAGTTTCATTCTCTCCATCATTTTCCTCTTCATTATCTTCTTCTGCATCATCATCTGTGTTAGGACCATTACTTATGCCTTTTTCCATTGCCTTTTTTATTGAGTCCTTTGCTACATCTGGCACTTTTTCATGAACATTGGCTAAAACTTCAAGGTGAATAGACGTTGCTTCTTCTACCAATTCTTCCACAATACTTTCGCCGCTTTCAAGTCCCTGTGCAATTTCAGAAATTTTTTCACCAAAATTATAGCTGTCCTCGGGCTCTTCTTCGTCCTCTTCTTGATTAGCAAGTTCATCATCATTGTTGGTACTGTCTGTAATTTGTAAATTACCTTCCAAACCCCCAGGTGACTCCTCTATTTCTTCACTATTTTCCTCCAATTCATTTGGTTCTAATGATTCAAGGTTAGAAGCATAGACAGATACTGCCCCGATTAACCAAAAAGCGAGTGCAAGAATAAGAAATAAAGAAATCTTTCTTTTTAGATTTTTTGTTTTCATAACTCGATTTACCCCCTTTATATATTTTATAATATAGTATAATGTATTAATTAAGTTATCAATATATTAATAATATTTTTATTTACAAAATTAACTCTACTTCTTTAATAATTTATAGCTAAAAGCAGCAGGTAGTTTTTTAATTTATACATTTTCTTCTGAAATTGTATCATCTCAGTATCCCCTTGATTATTTCCTTAACATTTTCAGGTACAGGGAGGCTATCAATAAAATCATCCTTTTCTTTTATATCTTCATTTTCGCCTGCTTTCTCTTCAGCTTCATCCATGGCTTCCTGGGCACTTTCAGACAAATCTTTCCCTTCTTCTATAGAAGTATTATCAACCTTATTTTTAGCCCTGTCAGGAACGTATTCCGGTATTGAGGTCTTGCCTGGAACAATATTCTCACCTTTATCTTTTTTTAATGCCCAAATTGCTGCCTCATGACCTTTTTTTGATGCCTCGATTGCAATTTTTATAGCTGACTGTGATTGCTCTGGTACTTTTTCAAAAACTTCTTCCAGCACTGCAAGCTGTCTTGTTGTTGCCAGGGCTACTAATTCTGCTGCTTCATCTATCTCCAAATTTTCCATAGCTATATTTAAAGCTTCGCTATATCCATAAACAGCTATATCTACTTTATCTGCATTTTTTCTATCTGCCAAATCTTTTATTTCACCTACGCGTTTGTCTGTCCACTTAAGGTATAATTCTACCCTGCTTACACTATCTCTTACAGTAAGCAGCTCAACTTTTTCTGTTATAAGCTTTACAGGATAAAGCATATCGCCAGGCAAACTATCCTGTGAGGCATATATTGTTCCTGTACCCATAGTAGATATTGCAAATATAACAATAATGAATAAAGCTGCCATTTTTAATCTTGCTGCAACAATTTTCCTTCTTGCTGGGAGTGGCTTAATTTTATTTAAATAGCCGGACGGGGGTCTTTTTATTAAAGCTTCAATTCCATTATAAATCTGTTTCATGAGCTGATGGCGTGCTCTATTTTTATAATCGCTGGAAGGCTCTATATCCTGCAGTGTTTGGATTCTGAAGGCGACTTCAAGAAGTGGCCTTAAACTACTTTGCATATATGGATATTTACTTATGCAATTTTCTACGCTGCATTTTCCTAGCTTGATATCATCAATACATTCAGAAAGTATACGTGCTGTTTTTTTAAACATCAGTAATTTTCCTTTTCTAAAATTTTTTTCAGCTTTACCAGTGCTCTGTGTAGAATAACCCTTACAGCTCCCTCACTTTTGCCTAAAAGTGAGGCAATCTCCAAAAACTTAAACCCTTCTATTAACCTTAATACCAGTACCTGCTGCATAACGCCACCAAGTTTTAAAATAGCCTTCCTCAACCTCTCCTGCTCAAACAGGGATTCTGCTGCCTGTTCCGGGCTTGATTTTATATCATCATCAAGAGTCTTATCATCAACTTCTACCTTGTCTTTTTTTGTCCGATAAAAATCTATCACCACATTATGGCTTATGCTCATAAGCCAGGCAAGAAACGGGCTTTTCTTTTTCCTGTATCTGGTAATAGCCTGCCATGCTTTAAGAAATACTTTCTGAGTAATGTCTTCTGCATCAGCTGTATTTCCTACATGGTAATACACATACCTGTAAATACTATTGATGTGCATATCATATAATTTTCCAAAAGCTTCAGCATTACCAGCGGAGGCATGCTGTATTAATAAATATTCCCTTTCCTTTATATTGGTATTTCTTTTTTCTTGCACTTTTATATTGTTTAACGAATAGGCAGCTGATATGTTACAATTAAATTAAAAATATTTATTTTTTACAGAATCTTTGCATAAAGTGATAAAAACATCACGTTTTTGTTTTTATTCCAAACCAGTTTGGTTTATTTTTTGTGGAGAAGATTGTTTAATATTAACAGAAAAAGCAGAGTGTTTCTATCTTCAGATTAACACAGTTCAATATGGATAAATACCATGCGAACCAAGTATAGAGAATATGTTACTCGTGCTTATGATTTATTAATTGATGCATATGCACTATCAGAAATCCTTATTTTAATTACTAACAACATAAAAGTGTTTTATAAAATTTCAAAACTACGCCATCAAACTGGGTTAAATGATCCCGTTACAGCTTTGGAGATAAAATTTTTAATATTTGCACTCTGCTTTACACATTTTTTTCAGAATGAAACTGAAGACCATAAATATTTTTATATTCAATGCTTGATACAGGATTTATACCATATTCAGCAATACTGCTCGCAAATAGAAGTCTGCAGCATTGGTAGCGCTAATAAATAAATACATAAAATTATCCATAATTATTTATTGCTATTTTTATGTATTAATAATATAATGAATCCAACAGTACTGTTATTCTAACAACTCATAATGAAGTCATCGCATATGCTATATATGCATGAACACATATTTACGTATATTTACAATTTATACCGACACCGGTTAGATTATGAGTAATATTAAATAAAAATGATTTTAAGGGTGGTGTTTTTATCATGAGTCAGAAAACTACATTTGTCATTAAAGATGAAATAGTTATGCAGGTAAAAGAAGCAGTAAGAGAAGGTTATTATAAATCAATGACTGATTTTGTAGAAAATGCTATAAAAAATAAGCTTGATGATATAAAGAAGGAAAAAATAAGGCAGGAAATAATAAAAGCAAGTAAAGATCCCTTATTTTTATCAGATATTAAAGAAATTGAAAAAGATTTTAAATATACTGATTTTGAACAGCAGGAAGAGTAATAAATGTTAATGAAATGGAAGATTTATAATGCTGATTTAAGTCCTGTAACTGGTATGGAACAGAAGGGTACCAGACCTGTACTAATTATAAGTGATGATGATTACAGCACTATGATGCCACTGGTTACCATTTTACCGCTGACTTCATTAAAGCCTGGAAGAAATATCTACCCGAATGAAGTTCTAATAAGAATAGAAAATACTGCAGAGACAGGACTTCTAAAAGATTCTATTATCCTTGCCCATCAAATAAGAACTATTTCAAAAAACAGGCTAAAAGATTTAATAGGCAGTATAGACAGCCTGGAAATAAGGGGAAAAATCAATGATGCTATGAGGGTGCATCTTAATTTATAGAAGATGTGTCAGTTCTTTTGGAGCAGAAGTAGTTAAAAGAAATAATTGTGCAAACCAGCGGAAAAAATATATAATTAAATTCAAATTTTTTAACTTTTAACTTGCCTAAAGACAGATTAACAAAAACTATAGAAAAATTTTTGTCACGCTCGACCCTGTTTCTTTTGAGAACCGTAGCGGTATTGAACACTTTAGAGACCGTGAATGAATAAAATAAAATTTCATTTAACCGGTGACCAGAACTTAAAGAATATTGGCAAATGAGTGTAAGCCTTAAAAGAAGTCAAACTGGTAAACTCTATCAAATGTAATAGTCTTAAGTTCAATAGGTATTCATCCAGTTTTATACTTTTAAGCAAGGTGAAAGGAATAGTCATGAAAACGAAAAGAGCATATTATCCAGCAGCATTTATTTTATTATTTTTACTACTTGCAACAGGCATATTTCTCTTAGGGGATGTAAATTCATTTGACCCTGCAACCATTGAACCCCAGCAAATTATTGCAACAGGAAAACTTTTCTATATCATCGATGAGGGTGATTATACTAACTGAATAGGCCTTGACCAAAACCCTGCTAATTTAGTCGGCCATATAAATATCACAATTGAATTCTGGAATGTCGGTTATCTGGGAAATAAATATTACAATATTTTTGAATTGGAAGAATTTTTCAAGAGTAAAGGTATCGATCCCGCTATTATGGCCTATGGTTTTGGAACTGTATTTTGGAAAACAGAATATGTGGGTAAAGAGTGGCACGACGGGGCAGGTTTTGCCTGGCCCGAATACAAACTTGGCAAGTTTTCAGGCGGGCCCCATGGAGTCATAAAACCTGACTGGTACTCGAGCACAAACAATTGGTTGAAAGAGGAATGGCCGATTATAAACGGAAACTATATACTTGTCGGGTTTAAAGGCCCCAATCCTCCGGCAGATGCGGAAATCCCGATAACAAACTATAAGGCTTTTTTCAATGAACAAAGCACTTCGGAAACCATATATACAGAGACGGAAAGTGTTACATATAGAGACGATAAGAAACTGGAGGCTCCGACTATAAAGCTGATTTTAATTGAATCCGGGATTAAGGAAAACTCCTTTATTGTCGAGGCTGTTGTCACCGGAAATCCTGAACCCGAAGTGGCATTTAGCAGGGATGATTCATATGGAAAGTTGGATAAATACAAGGCTCTTATAAATATGGGACCCGACTCGGAGATTACTGTTATCGCAACTGCTAAAAATTCAGCGGGCTCGGCTACAGACCAGATAAATATTTCCACCAGAAAGCAATCCGTGGTAAAGCTGAATATTGTGGAGGGACCTAAACATATATCAAGAGTGGTCTGTTGGTATACAGTTGAAGTTACAGTCGAAGGCAGCTCTCCACCGGATGAGGTCATTATTGATCTTAGCGGTTATAAAACCGCACATAAAACTGAAACAGGCACTGGTTTAATCAAATGTATTATCGGTGCGATTGACGGAAGTAGCAAATGCGTGGATAGAAATCTTACTGTAACAGCTATAAATAAAAATGACTCTAAAAACCAAGCCTCTGCATCCATTATACTTCCATGGATTCCTGCACCTGAAGGGATGTTTGGGCCTGCATATGATTATATGAAGATAAGCAAGGTTAAAGGTAAATTCCAAATGAAAAGAGAAAAAGAACGGATTCCAGCCAGTAATAAGTTCATACCCAACCCAGATCCCCAATGGGGAGTATACGAGGCAACAGGTGCGCTCTGGATTGGTGATGAAATAAAGACCGGGGATGAAACTCTTATCATAGAATTTCTTGAAGATGGCTCAAAATTCATGCTTGCGCCAAACTCCTGGATGAAGATAACCGAAAGCGGTATCCAGTTAAAGGATGGCGAAGGCAGCTTTACTATTACAAAAACAAAAGATGGAATCACGACCTTAAAGAATTCATTCCTTAGCAATTTTTCATTTTCTGCAATAACAGGAACTTCATTTGTAATAGATGCAAGGAATAACCGGACCCTGTTAAAGGTGATTGAGGGCACTGTTGATATTTATTCCACTGCCACGGGTGCTTGCAGTACTGTTTCCGGCGGTGAAGTAATTGATGCATCGGAAGGTGGACTATCCAATAAGGCAGCTTTTTCTGTTGATGAGGAAAAATTATTCTGGGAAAACCTGGAAAAAGAGGGAACTTATTACTTAAGAGAAAATGATTTTCTGAATGTTTCTACAATAGGAGGACTGCCATCTTACATCACGGTTTTGATAATTATGTTGACGTTACTTGTTTGTATAGCACTGGGGGCGGTCATAGTGCTGCTTAAAAAATATGGATATTTTTAATAATCCCATAGGCTCCTCCGAAAATGCATGATTTGGATGAATTATGTAAACTTAATTTTACATTCCTGCAATGCTTGCAAAGTTTTTAAGTATCTGCAGTCCGCTTCTACTGCTTTTTTCAGGGTGAAACTGAAAGCCATATATATTTTTATTTGACACCTGATACAAGATTTATTCCATATCCAGTTAGTTTTTTTATTATTAAATATGCTAAAATAGAAAAGTAATTTTGTATATTTAAAACCCTGATTTTAATTGACATGGAAAAAA
>Ga0194113_10008428_pt1 | contig 12668 bp, 12 predicted proteins | sample TA2MahC200mmetaG_FD_146193 | JGI IMG/M metagenome (GOLD analysis project Ga0194113, IMG submission 146193) | Freshwater microbial communities from Lake Tanganyika, Tanzania - TA2015017 Mahale Deep Cast 200m | ecosystem: Environmental > Aquatic > Freshwater > Lake | place: Tanzania: Lake...
AAGGAAATAGCGGGCTACATCAACCATGCAGGTATCCTCATCCATCACCACCAGACCTCCTGAACCCATAATCGAGCCAGCTTTTGTCAGCGAATCGAAATCTACAGGTATGTCAATCATATCTGCAGGAAGACAACCGCCGGATGGCCCCCCTGTCTGCACTGCCTTAAAAGCCTTGCCTCCGGGCACACCTCCACCGATATCAAAGATTATTTTCCTGAGTGTAGCCCCCATGGGTACTTCTATCAGCCCGCAGTTTGTTACCTTGCCTGTGAGGGAAAATACTGCAGTTCCCTTACTTTTTTCAGTACCTCTCTGAGCAAACCATTCTGAACCATTGGATATTATTAAAGGAATATTGGCAAAGGTCTTTACATTATTGAGGAGTGTCGGCTTGTTCCATAACCCTTCTTCTGTAGTCCGGGGCCGTGGCATAACTTTGGGCATTCCCCTCTTCCCCTCGATTGACCGTACTAAAGCAGTGGATTCACCGCATACAAAAGCGCCTGCACCCTGAAAGATCTCTAAATCAAAACTGAAATCGCTATCAAGGATATGATTACCCAACAATCCCTCCTGCCTTGCCTGCTCAATAGCAATCTTCAAGCGATTTACCGCCAAAGGGTATTCTGCCCTCACATAAATAAAACCTTTTTCTGCTCCGATGGCATATGCTGCGATGATTATCCCTTCTATGACTGAATGTGGATTGCCTTCCATGACAGAACGGTCCTGGAATGCCCCGGGGTCACCTTCATCAGCATTGCAGACTACATACTTTATATCTCCATACACATTGCGGCATGATTCCCATTTGCGTCCTGTCGGAAATCCGGCACCGCCGAGACCTCTAAGACCCGCACCCTTTACTTCCGAGATAACTCCTTCAGGCGTCATCTCAGAGATTGCCTTGCGCAATGCCTTATAACCACCAATCTCAAGATAGTCATTGATGTCTTCAGGGTCTATATATCCGCAATGCTTTAATATAGTCCGCTCCTGTTTGTTGTAGAAAGGTATCTCACGATAGTGCGGGATTGGTTTATCAGTAATCGGGTCACGGTACAATAAGCGCTCAGATGGTTTCCCACCCGTTAAAAGCGATTGAATGATCTCAGGCATGTCTTCTGTCTTGACCTTTGTATAGAAAATGCCCTCAGGCTCGATTACAATGAGAGGACCCTGCTGGCAGAAACCATGACAGCCTGTGCGTTTTACAAGGATGTCTTCTGCATGACCTGAATCTTCTATCTCATCTTTTAAGAGAGAAAAAACCTGTTCAGAACCGCCTGAAACGCAGCCTGTGCCCTGGCACACGAGAAGAGTATTTCGTTTATTCGACATCCTCTCCTCCTCCTTCCTTCACAAGAAAAAGTCCCTTAGCCTTTTCCGGGGTCATATCACCTGAAACTTCCCTGTTTATCCTTATACAGGGCGCAAGGGCACAACAGCCGATACAGGCTACAGTTTCGAGGGTGTACTCGAGGTCATCCGAAGTCTCACCTTCTTTTAGGTCTATAGTCTTCACAACTGTACTCAGGATTTGAGGTGCACCCCGGATATGACAGGCCGTGCCCCTGCAGACTGCAACCCGTTTTCTGCCCAAAGGCAACAGTCTGAACTGCGCATAAAATGATGCGACTGAATACACATGGCTTTCAGGAACACCAACGAATTTTGCAATGTCAAGCATCGCCTTTTCAGGCAGATAACCAAGATTATCCTGAACCTCCTGCAGAATCGGGACTAATTCGTTTCTTTCACCCTTAAAAGATGCCAGAATCTGTTCTAAAAGCTCATCTTCCATTACCCGTGACCTCTAACCCCTCACCCTACCCTCTCCCGCAAGGGGAGAGGGAAATTTCCCTCCCTTGATGGGAGGGATTAAGGGAGGGTGAGCTAACTGCTCATTAATGATGTGTTTACTTTTTACCAAAATCCTCCCGCATCCATACCCGTTTCCTTCTCAGGTTTTTATCAAAGCTCAAGATAGAACACATTGCACGGCAGATCCCACACCTGTTGCATTTATTGGTATCAGCATACACATTGTTATCCTTTTCGGATATGCTTATTGCTCCTGCAGGACAGCTGACCATGCAGAACGGTGATGCACAGAATTTATAGCAAATCAAATTAAGCATTATTCCCTCCTCCTTAAACTGATTACAGGGATTTTTTTATCGTTGTAATCATTTTCTATTTTTATCCCAAGATATTTTCAGCTTCTTTCATGTCTACATCCATGAGATATGGAATACCGGAGACCTCTGTTGCTTCTCTGGTAAGGGACATAATATCGTCCCTGTCTATGTACTTTAAAGCAAATTTACGGGTGCCTGCCATGAGCTGTCTCAATCCTACTGCGAGCCTGTCATAATAGGTATAAATACCTATTGCTGCTGGAGGTATCTTTTTGAAATCCTTTCCGAATTTTTCCTTGAGCTGTGCAGCACCATTAAAGGTTCTCATAAGGGCTTCTTCATATTCCTTGCCTTTTCCATAAGCCTCTTCTATAAGTTTGCCCTGTGTTTTTCCGACCATACCTGCGGTGAGGGTTGAACGTCCCATGCAGATTGCTTTCACAAAGGGAGATCCCAAAGCTATCGCCTTGAAAATGTGATCCTCAAGGACGATACCACCGGCTATTGCGACAGAAGGGACAAATTCACCCTTTTCTTTCAGTCTCTTAAGATATTTGTAAAGTAAGCACTCAAGATAGACAGTCGGGATTCCCCATTCGTTCATCATGCGCCACGGGCTCATTCCGGTTCCACCGCCAGCACCGTCAACAGTGAGAAGGTCTATCTTTGCCATTGATGAATACTTCACTGCACGGGCTAAATCTACCGGCCTGTATGCACCTGTTTTAAGTGTCACATACTTGGCACCGATCTTCCTTACTCTTTCTACCTCTTTCATGAAGGAATCTTCATCAACCATGCCGAGACGTGAATGTCTTTCAAATTCTGCAATGCCTCCGAGTTTATGTGCTTCCTGGACCGACTTGTTTTCAGGATCAGGAAGAACAATATATCCCCTCTGTTTTAGTTGTAATGCCCTGTCGAGAGTCGGGAGCATAACCTCTCCACCGATGCATTTTGCTCCCTGTCCCCATTTGAGCTCGATACCCACAACGCCGAGCTTCTCAACTGCATATTCAGCAACACCGAGGCGGGTGTCCTCTACATTCAACTGGACGAGCATCGTTCCATAGCCGTCATACCAGTCCTTGTATGTCTTTACCCTTCTTGTAAGCTCCGGGGAATTGGTGATTTTTCCATTTTTGATCTCTGCCTTTGGATCCATTCCACAGACATTTTCTCCGCATATAAGGATAGAACCACTGATTGCTGCGCCTATGGCAGTACCTTCCCAGTTGACCCGTGCTATTTCTGTTGAACCAAGGGCGCCGGTAAAGAACGGAACCCTCATTTTAATTTTTCCCCCATCAGCACCGTTTATTCCTGTCTCTACATTTACTGCAGGGAATGTTGCCTTGTCAGGGTCAGCCTCAGCACCTACAGCCCCCACACAGGTTCCATGAATGTTGAAATGAGAAAAATCTACCGGGTAATCTTTTTCTGATCCTGAAATAACCTTTCCAAATGGTTGAGGGTAAATAATCTCCCTTCCACGAAGGGCAGACCTTCCGACCTCACAGTAACCGGGGCAGCCATCAACACAGTTGACGCACAGTCCGGACATGGGTGAAGGTGATACCCTTGTTGTTGTTACAGTTGCAGCACTTGCATTCGGCTTGCTAAGACTCATCTTCTCCTCCTTTTCATTCAGTATTTATTACTTTTTCAGGAACGGCTTCAGTATTAGTAATATTCACAGGCAAAAAAATCCCTTTCCCTTATCACCTCCTTCATTCTTCCAGAGAGACGGAACACTTCTATTAATGGCGAGTTATTGGAAATTTTTCGGCTTCTGACCTCTATGTCTAATAATAGCTTTGTCATAGTAGGCAAACGGTTACCTTTTGCTTTACTTTACGACATGAATATTAAAATGTCAAGGGAGATAAATTTATGAATATTTTAGTGAAAATATAGATAAATCAATTAGTTATAGGCAGTGATGATAGTACTCAGATGTTTTGAAAAAATAAAAGAAGATTTTCTGCTCGGCAAAGACTTGCCGAATTGGTATATTATACTGATTTGATTAAAGAAGCTCCTGAAAAGTTATTAATTCAGAAAATTTGTACAGCGTTGACATTGCCTTACTCATCGTGGGAATGCCTGTCTCTTCAAGGGCAGCTATGGGGTTAAGTCCACCAACAATGATCATCCCTGCTTTGTCAACGTTTACAGGGATCTCGATGAGTGACTGATTGGGATTTCCAATCAGCAAGATACCGCCAATTCCTTTTCCCCTCAGGGTTTCTTGTAATTGGACGGCCTTTTCGATACTGACAACCGGTATTTCTCTGAAGCTTGCAAGTATCTTCCCTGAATGATTCCTGACAGCACTGCAGACATCGGTCATCTTGCTCTTTATAAATATCTCAAGCGGATCAAGTGAGGAACCTTCATAGCCGATCAGCGCGGTGAAGCGTACCGGGTCAGAATTGATCTGGAGCACTCCTCCAAATTTCGATGTAACCGGTATTCCTGCCTTGAGAAAAATTCCATTTATCGTGACACTGCACACAGTACCGAACCCAACCTGTCCTTCCGGTATCATGATATCCTCTATCTTTTCTCCTCCTCTCCTTAAAACAACTCTATCAGACATAACATAGGGAGACGAGAATACAGGTTTCATGGTTTCTATTGCTTCTTTCAGTTTTTCCTCGGGGAAATAGGAAATATTAAGAATAATACTGCCCTCTTGTGTTTCGAGGTCAAGATTTGTAAGGTACGATAGTGTCTCAATTTTACTAATAATAAAGCCAACTTTTGCGGACACGAAGGCATAAGAGATTTCTTCTCTTCCTTTCTGTGTAATCATTCTCCCTTCCTTTCCGAATACTTTCGTAAAGCCTCTCTCATCGAGGATCCTGAGATGGTATCGCACAGTCCTTTCTGTAAGTTCTACACCAAGTATTTTCATCTGTCTTGATATTTCTCGGGCGCCTTGTATCTTGTCAGGATGTTTATCGAGCACTCTCAAAATTACAAGCATTGTCTTTGTCATGAAAAATAATCTCCTTTCTTAAGTTTTTGAAAGCGGGGATACAACTCTTGTATCCCCGCTTTCAAAGGAATGTTAACTGGCAAAAACCTCCTCAGTCTCTTCCGCACCAAAAAGAATCCTGTCAGCTTCTTCCATATCAGACTCCATAACATAAGGTATCCCTGTAACCTCTGATGCCTCTCTTGTTAATGATACAAGGTCAGATCTGTCAAGGTATTGAATTGCAAACTTCCTTGCACCAGCCATAAACTGCTGGAGGCCGAGCATGAGCCTGTCACAGAATGTATACATACCTATTGCACCAAAAGGAATTTTCTTAAAGTTTTTGCCATATTTTGACTTTAGTGTTTCAGCACTTACGAATATTGTCTCTGCCGAATCACCGTATTTCTTTATCTCGGGGGGGAGTTTTTCTTCAGACATCCACCTCTGTATATTCTTTCCGACCATCGCAGGAATCATCGTTGCACGGCCCATACATACAGCCTTTACAAAGGGAGCACCCAATGCAATTGCCTTAAAGACGTGATCTTCCAGAGAGAATCCCCCGGCAATAGCAAGGTCAGGGACATATTTGCCCTTTGCCCTTAATTCACTGGCGAATTTGTATGCAAGGGACTCAAGATAGATAGTCGGTATTCCCCATTCATTCATCATCCTCCATGGGCTCATTCCTGTTCCCCCACCGGCGCCATCAATAGTAAGCAGATCTATCTCAGCATCTGAGGCAAACTTGATTGCCCTTGCGAGGTCAGTGATCCTGTAGGCACCTGTCTTCAGGGAAACAAACTTTGCACCTATTTTCCTGAGATACTCTACACTTTTCATGAAATTATCATATTGAACCATGCCGAGCCTTGAATGTCTTTCAAATTCCTTAAAAGCACCTTCTCTAAAGGCCTTTTGTACAACAGTATCTTCAGGATCTGGCAGAACAACATATCCTCTCCTTTTTAATTCAAGCGCTCTATCAAGTGTTTTTAGCTTCACTTCACCACCGATATTTTTTGCCCCTTGTCCCCATTTCAGCTCAAGACATTCAACACCAAGTTTCTCGACTGCATATTCTGGAGAGCCGAGTCTTGCATCCTCAACGTTCTGTTGCAAAACTATAGCCCCATATCCATCGGACCATTCATTAAAGGTCTTTACCCTTCTTTCAAGTTCAGGTGAGTTTGTCACTCTGCCGTTGACTATTTCAGCTTTGTGATCCATTCCAACGACATTTTCACCTATAACTACCATAAGTCCTGAGATAGCACCGCCGATAGCCATTCCTTCCCAGTTATCCCTCGCTATATTTGTTGAACCCAGGGCACCAGTAAAAATAGGTATCCTCAACTTAATTTTGTGCTTATTGCCGATTTCTACCTCTGTTGATACATTCGTGAACAGTGCCTTATCAGAATCTGCTTCCATTCCGACAGCACCCACACATGTGCCTTGGATATTAAGATGAGAGTAATCTACAGGATACTGCTTTGTTGCTCCAGCAGTAACCTTACCAAATGGCTGGGGATACAGCACTTCCCTCCCTCGGTAAGAAGACTTCCCGATCTCACATATTCCCGGACACCCATCAAGACATACTGAACAGATGCCTGAATTTGGAGCCGGGTCTTGAACCCTGTTCTTTGTACCTGTTGCTGCACTTGCATTCGGTCTTCCGTAATTCATTCCGCCCTCCTTAATTAAGTATTATTTAATAATATGCTCAAAAAAATAAGTATTGATAAAGTCTTGATGCAAAAAAAATCCTTTTGCATCAATAAATCAAATGAACCATGCTCTTAAATCTTCTTTAATTTAAGAGCTCAGTAAGAGTATTTCCGCACTATCACCTCCCTCATTTTTCAATAAAGATATGACTTCTTGCTTCAGGTAAAGAGAATCACCTGATCTGAGAGTCTCACCTTTACCGTCAATAATTACAGAGACATCTCCTTTTAAAACATAGAGTAATTTCTTCCCTTCAGAAGGTATTGCCTGGCCTTTTACTTTCGCATACGGCTCTATCACCATGAGGGTTCCTGACATGGTACCATTTGTAACGATACTAAAACCTTTCATTCCGTTCTCTTTATAGGAAGGATGTGAAAATATTTTCTCTTTTTTAATAAGCCATTGTGACTCGTCGGCTCTTTTCTCTAATGTATCTGAAAGGCTAACGCCGAGGGCGTTACAAATCTGTAAAAATGAACTGAGAGAAGGAGTTATCTGGTTACTTTCTAACTGAGAGATAAAACTCGGGGTCAGTCCAACCTTGTCAGCGAGGTCCTTCTGGCTTATTCCTATCTTCATTCGTAATTCCTTTATCTTACCGCCGATATCGAGTGAGGGCTCTTTTCTCACCGATGTAATAGCAATTGTTCCTGTACTGATTTCGTAAGGATGAGGCTTAAAAGCCTCTCTGTTTGGTCGGCCTTCGAGTTTCAGCGCTTTTATCCAAACCTTGTCTTTTCTTTTGTATAATTCTAAGACTACTTGCGTTATATGTCGCAAATTGGCCTTGAACTTCTGACTGTGTGCATCTTTCTCGAGTATCCAGTAAGCGACGGTCTCGAGATCGTAAAGGAGTGGACATAGGTATGTAAAGAATTTATATGTCCTGTTCTCATCCCCCCAGAGGTCCTGCATACCTGTAAGGCTGTCGAAAACATATCTTCCCCCCGATTGAAATTTATCCTCCAAGGAATTCAGGAGTGAAATAAAGCTATCTATATTTTTTGGATCGTCAACCTTTATGACCTTCACGTTTAAGGCATTCTCATAAAATTTTGTGAATGCTCTGTCATTCTTGCCTTTTCCTGAAGTAAAGCAGTCGAGTAAAACAAAATTCTCTTTTGAAGGGATTTCACCTATCTTCTGGAAAATGGTGTGGGGTGACTTGTTAAAACTGACATAGATGACATGGCAGTTCTCAGTAAAAGATTGCCGAATGAAATTCAATATGAATATTTCCGGGGCTGTACCTGCCTCAACTTCCCAGACTACATTATCTCCAACATAGAGAGAGTCTATGAGATTATCCAGATCATTTATGCCAGAGCATATTTTAGTCATTCTTATTCGGTAAACGGTTACCTATTGGCTTTTACTGTAAAAAACCAGGAAATAGTTTGTCAAGTAAGCTGCCTTATGTATCTTTGGGTGAATTCCCAACGCCGGTAGAAAAGCTTGAGCAATTGGGGAAGGATATAGGTATAAATCATCTTTTTATAAAACGTGACGATTTGAGCGGTAAGGTCTATGGAGGAAATAAAATACGAAAGTTACCCCGGTGCTTTCATCGTTATTTTGAAAATGAAGTGCAGCCTCTGGATAGAAATTCTTGAAACCGTTCCATGAGATTCTCATAACTCTGCTATGTTCGTTTTTTCACAGTAGATTTCTGATGCTCTTTATAGTGTTCTACTGCTTTCTGAAATATCATTTAGGTACCTCCTTCAATCAGGGTTAAAGATTTACAGGGTCTGCCTTTATCTTGTATATGAGCAAATTATGTTCAAATATTGGACAACTACTGTATAATAAACTATATGCAATTTGAATGGGATGAGGAAAAGAGCAGGTTGAATAGCCTCAAGCACGGGATAGATTTCGAGATGGCTAAAGGATTGTGGCTTGATGAGAATCGTATTGAAATTCATGTGCCCCATCCGGTCGAAAACCGATGGATCGTTATTGCGGAACTTAACGAAAAAATTTGGGCCGCTGTCTATACCCTGAGAAAGGGTAATATTCGTATCGTTTCCGTCAGAAGGGCGAGAAGGAAGGAGGAGATACTGTATGAAGAAGAAAAGACTGGCTAAAAGCGCAGAAGAGCTTGACCGCAGGTTCGACGCCGGCGAGGATATACATGAACTTATTGATATGTCAAAGGCCGCAATTGTCCGTCACGGTAAAAAGGTTCGTATTACGATCGATATGTCGGAAGCACTCGTTAGTGAGATAGACGAGATTAGGCAAAAGATAGGCGTTGACCGTGGAGCACTGATCAAGGTATGGCTGCATGAGCGGGTAAAGCAGGAGAAGACGGCTACGGGCGGTACCCGTTAATATGTTATAAATTCGAGATTGCTGTTCAGAAAATGACTTTCAGAAAATGACTGCACGGATGTCTACATTCTGATGCGTTTACTGGATGTTCCGGACATCTGAGTGCATATCATGCTCAACATCGTGTAATGCATGGCTAAACTAAAGGATTTTAAAAAACTAAAGGATCAGTGGTTTAGAGATGCAGAGGTACGGAAAGAATACAAAACTCTGAAAGCAGAGTTCCAGTTAGCAGAGGAAATAATCAAGGCGAGAGCTAAAGCCAAGATGACACAGGCAGAACTTGCCAGGAGAATAGGGACGAAGTCCACTGCCATATCAAGATTAGAGTCTCCAAATTATGGAAAGGCTTCAATTTCCATGCTGGAAAAGGTAGCCCATGCTCTCGGTTGCGAGTTGCAAATACGTCTTGTGCCGAAACACTAATAATAGGGTAGTTGTCCCAATTCTTTTCTCTTGAGTTTTTTTGAACATTTCAAAGAAATATGGTAATTTAGAGAATGCCAAAAAGGGAATGAATTATTTATGATGACAGCATGTGAAAAGTATCTTGACCTTTTAGAATTTTTAAGTAAGAAAAAAGTATTTGGTAGGCTTTCTGTTTACCCTGCAATTGGGGTGGATGGTTTGGTTGCCTTATTTGCAGAAAGAGTTATTGGATTAAATTGGGAACCTTATGACATAGAAGGTATTTTGAATCATTTATCTCCCATACTTCCCTCTGATCTAATTTCTAAACTTAGAACACGACTTGAAAAAAATTTAACTTACATAGCAAGGATTGATGCTTCTCGCTTAGATCTTATAAGCCAAGAACTTGAACCATATAGGAATATCTCGCCAAAATCTTTAATTCTAAAGGGCTTATTTGAAAATATTTTCTTGCGGGAGTGGGATATTGATCTTGAAAGATTTTATAATGTTCCACTGTCACATGCCGAAATTATTGCTAAAGATTGGATTCGAGAAATAATAAATTGGTTAAATATAGGCGATAATATTATTAATTTTGATAGGAATCTTATACCCTTTCTCACTGAGCAAGATGTATTGAGAGAAAAAGATTTAGGAATACAAGATCTCGGTGCAGATTTTGATACAACTTACACAGTGAATAACGTACCAATCGTTCTATTACCACAATTTGTTAGAGTGTTTGAAAGGATGTAGTATTCAGATAAAGTTTCAAAATATTTGAGGATGGAAATATGCCAAAAATTAAAAAAGCGATTGTAGCGGTTGCAGGGTCAGGAACAAGATTTCTGCCTGCTACAAAGACCATGCCTAAAGAGATGTTGCCAATAATAGACAAACCGATTATTCAACTAGTCGCAGAGGAATTAGTAGAAGCGGGGATAGAAGATATTATTCTAGTAACCAAATGGGATAAGAAACCTTTGGAAGATCACTTTGATAATAACTGGGCACTGGCTGATGAATTAAAGAAAGCAGGCAAGTTGAAATTTCTTGAAAGAATTGAAAGAATTTCTACCATGGCTAATTTTGTTTATGTCAGGCAAAAAGGCCCTTATGGGAACGGTACCCCAGTGTTATCCGCCGCTAGCTTAGTTGAAAACCAACCGTTTATATATGTATGGGGCGATGATTTAGTGAGATCTAAAGTTTCGTTTACCAAACAATTGATTGATTCGTACCAAAAGCATGGCCGCTTAATGATTGGCGTGCAGAAAGTACCAAAAGAAGTTGTTAACCGCTTTGGAATTGTAAAATTACGAAATAACACTATGGAAATCGAGGATATCGTCGAAAAACCTTCAATCGATAAGGCACCGTCGCAATTGGCTGATTTTGGCCGTATGATCTTAAATCAAGACATTATTGATATTTTGCGAAACACTCCTCTTGGTAAAGACAATGAGCTTTGGATTGTCGATGCTCTTCGCAGTTATGTTAAGAGTGGAGGAGTTTTGTTAGCAAAAGAGGTAGAAGATGGTGAATGGTTAACAACTGGTGACCCATTAAATTACCTAAAAGCTGTGATTAAATATGCATTAGATAGAAAGGATATTGGTAAAGATTTAAAGGATTTTATTATAAGTACTCAAAAAAATTGAAATTTGAATTCCTAATGCATTATTAGTAAGGCATTATAAGTGTTATTTAGGAATTTTTTTCTTATGAAGGATTGTGGACAAGCTGCCAATGATAGAAAAGACATTATGGTGTAGTTTTGTTGTGAACTTCCTTTAGATATCATTTAAATACATCCACTTACGGCTTGTTTAGGAATGCATTGGAAGGGAGATATTGCTTTTTTTGTTTGGCTTAAATTCCGGAAATCTTATTACTTAAGTTCAACAACCTCTAAACGAAAAGCCTTGATATTAAAACATTTGTCTTTTTGTATTTGCACTACATGCCTCTTTTTGCCTTTTCAATCACACATCGAGTGGGGAATTTAAGACCAAGGGCATTAAAAATTATTCTATCTCTCCTTGAAGGCTCACTGATATAGGTATATCTTTCTTCATCAACTTCCATTACAGCAGCCCCAAGTTGTGATAAACTCTCAAATGCAGTCCCGGCGCTAAATCCAGCGTTGTGATGCTTCAGTGTCCTCTCTACATATCTCTCTATTAAAAATGCAAGATAACAGATCAACGCATGGGCCCTTACACGATTCTCTGTCCAGTGGTAAAACGGTCTCAACTGTAACGCGCTCTTCATTGTCCTGAACGCACGTTCCACATCAGTCAAATCTTTGTATGCCTCTATCACTTCTTTTGCACTCATCCCCTGTTCTTCCGTCCTCAAGATGTACACACCATCCAATGCCTCTTCTATCTTTATGGATTCCTCTTTTATCCAATAGCTTAATCTTCCATCTTTTTCATCTACCTTGTAACCAATCAGTCTGCGACCATGTTTATGCCTGAGAACTTCTTCTACCTGACTAACAACTCTCTTTAATGAAGCCTTCCCCTTTAACTTCTCTATCCCTTCTTTTATCTTTTTAAGTTCACCCATTAGCGCCTTTATGTTCTCCTCACGCATCTGCCTCTGTAACTCCGCTACTTCAGGATTCCTGCAAACTATATAACGAATCCCTTCAACAGTCTTTACCTCACGCCACCAGAGTTCTTTACCCTCTATGCAATAAACATGAGGTGTGGTATCCAGAACTATTTCCTTTACCTCAGCGTTCCTCCTCTTCCTTAACGCTATGATACTGTCAAACCCATGTCTTTGTATTTCCTCAAGGTTTTCTTTGGTTACAAGTCCCCTGTCACCTACAAATATACACCGCCCTATCTCAAACTTCTCCTTTAGATCCTTCAATACTTCCTTTACTGTCTTTTTATCTACACGGTTGCCCTCAAATACCTCATGCCCTATAGGCATCCCGTTACACATGATTAGCCCAATTACTACCTGTTTCTTGCCAGGTTCGTGATCCCTCGAATATCCAAGCCCTGCTAAACCTTCGGGCCCATTGCCTT
>Ga0194113_10008433_pt1 | contig 12666 bp, 10 predicted proteins | sample TA2MahC200mmetaG_FD_146193 | JGI IMG/M metagenome (GOLD analysis project Ga0194113, IMG submission 146193) | Freshwater microbial communities from Lake Tanganyika, Tanzania - TA2015017 Mahale Deep Cast 200m | ecosystem: Environmental > Aquatic > Freshwater > Lake | place: Tanzania: Lake...
CGTTCCAGTTCTACCAGCATATCATCACCCCCTGTCGCAGCTCATTCTAGCACACAGGCAATAGATTGTCAACTATTCTGTACAGATGCCATGTTCCACGTTTCACGTTCCAAGTTTCACGTTTTGACCCGGGAACGTGGAACTTGGAACGTGGAACTTGGAACTGCCCGCCCTTGCCTTGCCTGACCAGTTGTGGTAAAATGGCCGTAGCTATACAGGAGGACAACGGGTTGGTCAAAGCGGTTTTCTTTGATATGGGCGGCACCCTCTCTACCCAAGAGCCAGCGCGGGAAAACGTCGTCCAGGATTATCTGCGGAGCAAGGGTTACAATTTCGATCTGCGGCGTATTCGGCTGGCCTATCTGGCCGCCGACCTGGCCTTTTACGATTGGGCTGCCAAAATCCCTCTGGCAAGGCGCACGGAGGCGGCCTATCAGAGCCTCTTGCAACAATATCATCGTACATTCCTGCACCATCTGCCCCTCAGCGGCGATGGCTGGCAGAAGGAGATGATCGCCCTTTTCCAGGCCAACGTCAAACGCCGGCACAATGTGCTCTACCCGGACGTGCGGCCTGCCCTGACCGCCCTGCGGGAACACGGACTGCGGCTGGGGATAGTGTCCAACTGGGACCTCAGCCTGGAGGCCCACGTCCAGGAGCTGGGGTTGGAGCCGTATCTCGATACGGTGGTTGGCTCTCAGGCCGTCGGCAGCGAGAAGCCCCAGGCGCGCATCTTCCAGATCGCCCTGGCCCGGTTGGGCGTCACCGCAGCCGAAGCCCTGCACGTGGGCGACGTCTATACCGCCGACGTGCTGGGGGCGCGGGCCGCCGGCCTCGTTCCCGTGCTCATTGATCGTTACGATCTGCAGCCCCAGGCCGATTGTCTGCGCCTGCGCAGCCTGGAGGAGCTGCCGGCGATTATCGCCGCCCAGAATGAAGCGAGTGGAGGCCAACAGTGAAGGTTCTGTTCCTACGCGATGTCAAAGGCACAGCCCAGGCTGGCGAGGTGAAAGAGGTCGCCGAAGGCTTCGCCCGCAACTATCTCCTGCCCAAGAAGCTAGCCGTGGCGGCTACAGAAGGCACTTTGAAGAGCGTAACCATCCAGAAGCAGATCGAGGCGGCCAGGCGGGCGCGCTCCCAGGAGAAGGCCAGCACTCTGGCGGAGCGGTTGTCGCAGGTCACACTCCACTTCAAGGTCCGGGTGGGCGAGCAGCATCGCCTCTACGGCTCCATCACCAGCGCCGACATCGCCGAGGCTGTGGAAAAGCAACTGGGCGAGCCCGTTGACAAGCACAAAATCGTCCTGGAAGAGCCTATCCGCCACCTGGGCGAACACAAAGTGCCCATCAAGCTGGGGGCGGGCCTGGAGCCGGCAGTGACTGTGCTGGTGGAGAGGGAAGAGGAAGCGAAGAAGATGGCCGAGGAGAAGGGCCAGGTGGGGGAGGTCTTGCCAGGGAAAGCGACAAGCGGCGACGCGGCGCGGCGTCCGGCCAGGAAGGGGGCAGGTTAGCCATGAGCACAGCCGAAGAACACTTAATCAAACAGATGATGACCAAGGTGCAATGCATGTTCTGCGGGCGCCGCTATCGAGCGGAGAACGTCCGCGTCCTGGCCTTCCAGGACGACGTTTGGTACCTGCACGTTATCTGCCCGCGCTGCCGCAGCCACGGCTTGGTGACGGCCATCATCCAGCAGGGAACGCCGGTAGTGGTTGATGTCTCCGAGGAGGAGTGGACACGCTTCCGGGAGCAGACCCCCGTGAGCGCTGACGATCTCCTGGACATGCACGAATTGCTGCGTGAGCGCGGCCATGACTTCCGGCGGCTGCTCGGCCCCGAAAAGCCGCCGGCCATACGCCGCCGGCGCCGGCCTGGCCGCTCCGTGCGGCGTGCCTAGTGGCTGAAAGGGGGAACGCCATGTACCCTCGATTACTGCCTGTCAGAATCACTTTGTTTCTGGTAGCGTTGGTCATGACGGCCGCGGCCTGTGCCTCGCCAGGGCCCACAGCTACGCCCTGGGTGATAGTCGTCACTGCCACCCCTGCACCTACCAGGACACCGACCACGCTACCAACGGGCACAGCGGTACCCACGAGCACGTTAGTGCCCACGGCCACACCGGGAGCGACGCTGCCGCCACTCACCCCCACACCCCCACTGCCACCCACACCCCCACCGCCACCCACGCCCACCCTGCCCACACCTGTGGTCCAGATCATCGCTCCGGCCAACGGCACGTCGTTTTCCGTGGGCCAGGTGGTGAGCGTTCAGTTCACCGCTGGCGACCAGTCCGGTATCACCTTGGTGGAACTTTACGTGGGCGGGACTCGGGTGGGGTATAAAGAGTACCCACAACGGCCCACGCGCATTGACAGCGACTCCCTAAATTGGACGACTACCGCAGCCGGTAACTACACGCTCCAAGTGAATGCCTACAACGCTTTCAATAAAGCCAGCACACCAGACCAGCGGAACATCGTAGTTCAGCCGAGCATCACCACACCCACGGTGCAGATGAACTATCCCACACAGCGCGTGGTCATCGTGGCCGGGCGGATCATCCAGATTCAGGCGACGATCAACGACGTGGTGGGCATCCAGGGCCTGGACTTGGTGGAGCGCATAGGTGGCCAGGAGGTCGTCTATACCAGTGACCCTGCTTACCGTGGCGTACCCTTCGTGTGGCAGGTCGGGTGGCAGTCGCCAACCACGGGCGACCACACCCTGTTCGTGCGGGCCCGCAACGTCAACGGTGGCGTTGGTCAGTCCAACGACTTTGTCATCGGTGTGGCGGACCCCTATCCGCCTCAGATGCAGGTCAGTTACAGCACCACCACGCCCACCCAGGGCACTGATCTGCGGGTGCAGGTGGAGGCCGTGGGCAGCAAGGGCGTGAAGGAAATCCGTCTGTACGTGGACGGCAATGTTGTCGCCACGTGGTTGGCCCCGGACCAATCCGTGGGCCAGAGCCAGGTGAGCACAGACCTGTGGTGGCGCAACGTGGGGCCAGTGGGCAGCCACTTCGCCCACGTATGGGCACAGGATACGACGGGTTTGCAGGCGCAATCACCGGACCAGGGCATCCAGGTGGTGACGGTGCCGCCCACGCCAATCCAGGTGCGGCAGGCCAGCTATAGCGCCACCTCGCTCACTCAGGGCAGTGATTTGCGGGTAGACGTGTTTGCGGTAGCCGGTAATGGGGTGAAGGAAATTCGGCTGTACGTGGACGATGGTGTGGTCGCCACGTGGCTGGCCCCGGACCCGTCTGTGGGCCAGAGCCAGGTGAGCACGAGCCTGTGGTGGCGCAACGTGGGGCCAGCGGGCAACCACACCGCCTACGTGTGGGCACAGGATACGACAAACAGATGGGCACAATCGCCGGACCAGCGCATCCGGGTGGCGGAGGTGCCACCCACGCCCAACCTGGTGGGTGGCTGGGGAGGTCGCCCCAACCCGACCGAATCCTTCGTTATTATGATCACCAGTCAGCAGGGGAATAACCTACAAGGCACGCTCACCTTCCGGCCAGCACAGGGTGCAGCGGTGACGGGCCCGCTCTTCAATAGCACAATCCAGGGTAACAACGTGACCATCCACGCCCAGTTAGGCTCCGAAACCTACAACTTCATCCTCACCCTTTCTGCCGATGGGCGGCGTATGAGCGGTAACTGGAGCACGACGCGCACTGGCCTGTTACAGCCGATCACCTTCGACAGGCTGTGAACTAAAGCTAACATTGGACGGAATCCGCAAAGCCACCTGAAGCGCCGTCATGCCTTCTGTTGACGGCGCTTTATCACGTCCATACCCCCCAGGAGTACCAACGATGAGCAAGTTCGTGGAGTTGCTGCGCCAGGCGGCGCGTGGCGGTGAATCCAGCATGGGCTTTAGCCTGGGACGCAAGGCCGCCGCCCAGAGAGCGGCGCTGCTTCTGGCGGTCACCCTACCCCGTAATGATGAAGCGCCATCACGCCCACCGTTTCGAGAAGCAAGGCGTGATGGCGCTTCAGAGGAGGCGCTGGCCCGGATTGCCCTGGAGGCCGGGGCCGACGCCCTGGTGCTGCCCCTTCACGCCCCAGGCGATAGGGAGGCAATCCTCAAGCTGGCTGGCGAGCGTCCCTGCGGTATCATGGCCGAGGATCACCTGACGCCCGCCGACCTCGCCGCCCTGGCCGAGACGGGCTTCGACTTCGTCATCCTTTACGCCCACCATGCCCCCGCCGACCTGCAGGCAGCCAAGATCGGCCGGGTGATTGCCGTGGATCACACCTGCGGCGAGCGCCTCCTTGCCACCCTCAACGTTCTGGACGTGGACGCCGTGTTGGCGGCCATCCTGCCGCCGGCGGAGCAGGGCCAGCCGCTGACCTTCCAGGCGCTCATGCGCTACCGCCTCCTGGCCGATCTGGTGCGCCAGCCCCTCATCGTGCCCGCCCAGGCTGCCCTGCGGCCGGAGGATGTAGCTACCCTGTGGCACGCCGGGGCCGAGGCGCTGCTTTTGTCTGGCCCCGTCCTGGGGGAAAGTGCAGAGTCGTTGCGCACCAACATAGCCGCCTTCCGGCAGGCTATCGCCGCCCTGCCCCGCACGCGCCGCTTCCGCCGCGCCGCGGAAGAGCGGGTAGTGCTGCCGGCCATCACGCCAGCCGCCCTGGAGGAGGAGCAAGAGTGGTAACAGTATGAACACCCACTACTTGGTTTCGGCTTGTCCGAGTTAGGGGGAACAATGGACACGACCACAATTACACTCCACACGCAGTTTCCAATTGGGAAGGTTGACCCACGCATCTTTGGCGGGTTCCTTGAGCACATGGGGCGCGCCGTGTACGAAGGTATCTACGAGCCAACCAGCGCGCACGCCGACGCGGATGGCTTTCGTACGGATGTGCTAAGCGCCCTGCGCCGGCTGAACATGACGGCAATGCGTTACCCCGGCGGCAACTTCGCCTCTGGCTACCACTGGCTCGACGGCGTTGGCCCGCCTGAACAGCGCCCCACTGTGCGTGAACTGGCGTGGCAGAGCATCGAACCGAACCGCTTTGGCACGGATGAGTACATCAAACTCTGCCGCAAGCTGAACTGGACGCCGATGCTCACTGTCAACATGGGCACAGGCACGCCCGAAGAAGCGCGCCACTGGGTCGAATACTGCAATGCGCCAGCAGGCACACGGTACGCCAATCTGCGCGCCGCGCATGGCAACGCCGAGCCGTTCGCCGTCAAGCTGTGGTGTCTCGGCAACGAAATGGATGGCCCGTGGCAATTGGGACACGTGCCCGCCGATCAGTATGCGCTGCGCGCGCAGCAAGCCGCGAAGATGATGAAGGATACAGACAAGTCCATCGAGCTCGTGGTGTGCGGTTCGTGCAGTACTGGTATGGCGACGTACATGGAATGGGATCGCCAGGTGCTCGAGTACATCGGCGACTTGGCCGATTACATCAGCCTGCATCGCTATGTGGGCAACAGAGACGACGACACACCCAATTTCCTCGCCGTCACGAAGGCGATTGATCGCCAGATCGAAGAAATGGACGCGGCGTGCCGCTTCGTCCAGGCCAAGCGGCGGAGCAAGAAACGCACGTACCTGTGCTTCGACGAGTGGAATGTCTGGTACAAGAATCATCAGACGGACGGCGCAGGCCAGTTCGCGCCGCACTTGATCGAAGAAGTGTACAATCTCGAAGACGCCCTGGTTGTCGCCGGCTTTCTCCACAGCTTTATCCGCCACGCCCATGTCGTCAAGATCGCCAACATCGCGCAGATCGTTAACGTGATTGCGCCGATTCAAACGCGCGGCGACGAGTTGCTGCTCCAATCCATCTTTTATCCTTTCGCCATGTTTTCGCGGCGGCGCGAGGGCATCTCGCTGCAGCCCAGCGTGGCGGGACCCGCTTACGAGGGCCGGAAGAACGGATGGGTGAATTACATTGACACCAGCGCGATCCTGAATGGTAACGATCTGAACGTTTTTGTCACCAATCGCCATATTGACGAATCTGCGCCAGTGCAAGTCAGACTAGACCGAGACATTGTCGCGCTGGACAGCGCCGAGATACTGACAGGACCCAATGCGAAAGCAGCCAACTCGTTTGAGCAGCCCGATGTCATCCAGGCGCAACCATTCACAGCCGTAAAGATCGTTGCTGGCCAAGCCGCGATGAGACTCCCGCCGCTGTCCGTGACGGCGCTGACGTTTCGGCTTGGCTAAGCGGACGCTCAAGACGGCATTCATGAGTGCGGGCAACACCGTCCTTGACTTTAAGTTGTCGGACCATTCGTCCTGGCTAGCGTCGAGATGGAAAGTAAGGAAGGAGAACAGGATGAACTCGAGCAATCAGGTTATGGCAGGCGGTCCGTTTCAAGCCTCCTGGGAATCGCTCCAGCGGTACACGATTCCGTCGTGGTATGAAGATGCCAAATTTGGCATCTTTATTCATTGGGGCGTCTACTCAGTTCCTGCTTTTGGAAACGAGTGGTACCCGCGCAATATGTACCGGCAAGGCACCGCCGAGTTCCAGCACCATGTCGAAACCTACGGCCCACAGTCTCAGTTTGGCTACAAGGATTTCATCCCCCAGTTCAAGGCAGACCAGTTTGATCCTGACCAGTGGGCCGAGTTGTTCACAAGAGCCGGTGTCCGGTACGTTGTGCCAGTGGCGGAGCACCATGACGGCTTTGCCATGTACGACACTGCCTTGTCCCAATGGTGCGCGGCTAAGATGGGCCCCCAGCGCGACATCATCGGTGATCTGGCGCAAGCGGTCCGCAAGCAAGGCTTGGTCTTTGGACTTTCGAGTCACCGCGCTGAGCATTGGTGGTTCTTTGATGGGGGCATGCAATTCGATTCGGACGTGCGTGACCCGCGCTATTTCGCTTTCTACGGCCCGGCGAGGCCAAGTTCTGAAGACTGGAAAAGCAAGGACTGGACGCCGAGGCCGGATGCCACATTTCTTGACGATTGGCTCGCCCGTATCTGCGAGTTGATAGACAAGTATCAGCCGCAATTGGTCTATTTTGACTGGTGGGTGGAGCAGATTGTCTTTAAACCTTACCTGCAGAAATTCGCCGCCTACTACTATAACCGTGGTGCAGAGTGGGGGCTAGGTGTTGCCATCAACTACAAGCACGATGCCTTTCCCGAAGGCACGGCCGTCTATGATGTTGAGCGCGGTCAACTGAAGAACCTCCGCCCCTATCTCTGGCAGACAGACACTTCCATCTCCAAGAATTCCTGGGGCTATGTGAAGAACCAGGACTATAAAACAGCAACGGACATTGTGTGCAACCTGGTGGATATTGTCAGCAAGAACGGCACGCTGCTGCTGAACATCGGGCCTCGCCCGGACGGGACCATCCCCGAGCCGGAGGAAAGGATACTACTGGAGATAGGTAAGTGGCTCGCGATTAACGGCGAAGCGATTTACGGTACACGCCCATGGAAAGTGTTTGGCGAAGGTCCCACAGAGATCAGTGAAGGGTCATTCACGGACACCCAGCGCGTGGCTTTTACCGGCGAGGACATCCGTTTCACGGCCAAAGGCGACACACTCTATGCCGTCGCCCTGGCTTGGCCCGGTGAGCAGTTCATCATCAAGTCGCTCGGCACATCTTCGTTGCTCTGGAGCGGTGAAGTTGACAGCATTAGTCTGCTCGGCTATAATGGACAACTGGAATGGTCACGCGACGAAAGCGGCTTGACCGTCAAGATGCCCCACCGCAAGCCGTGTGAACATGCCTTCGTGCTGAAAATAAGAGGTCGCTAGCAGCCTGTCGGAGAGGTAGCTGGCCGGGCTCCCACGCCCGGCAAATCGCAGTGAAACGTGCTGATCCGGCGGCGTGGGAGCCGCCTCTGCTGGGTTCTCCGACAGGCGGCTAGAAATGGAGGAATCCCATGCGCCGAGTTGCTTTCTTACTCAAGGTGCGCCAGGACAAGATCGAAGAATACAAAGCGCACCACAAACAAGTCTGGCCGGAGATGCTCGCTGCGCTTCGCCGCACCGGTTGGCACAACTATTCTCTCTTCATGCGCGAGGATGGATTACTCTTTGGCTACTTGGAGACACCGGAGAGTTTCCAGGCCGCTCTTGCCGGAATGGCAAAAGAAGAAATCAACGCCAAGTGGCAAGAGTTTATGGCACCCTACTTTGAAAATCTGAGTGGGGCAGACGCAGACGAAAGCATGGTACAACTGGAAGAGGTCTTTCACCTCGACTGATGGAGCGCGAGAATGGCCCAGCCGCGTGATTTGTTAGCCATTGACTTGGGAGCGGAAAGCGGGCGGGCGATCCTGGGCACGTTGGATGACGAAAGGCTTTCCCTCTCCGTGATTCACCGCTTTGCCAACACGCCCGTCCGTCTGCCGGATGGTTTGCATTGGGATGTCCTGCGACTGTGGGATGAGATCAAGACCGGAATCGCTCTGGCAATTCGCCAGCAGGGGAGAGAGCTAGAGAGCATCGGCATTGACACCTGGGGCGTAGATTTTGGCCTGCTCGATCGGCAAGGTGCCTTGCTGGCCAACCCCTACCACTACCGCGACAGCCGCACCGATGGCATCCTCGCCGCAGCCTTCCGCCGCCTGCCCCGCCAGGAGATCTTCGCCCAGACCGGCATCCAGTTCATGCCCATCAATAGCCTGTACCAGTTGCTGGCCATGGTCATCCAGCACTCGCCGCTGCTCGACGTCGCCCAGACCTTCCTGACCATGCCCGATTTGTTCAACTACTGGCTCACCGGTCGCCAGGTCAGCGAGTTCAGCATCGCCACCACCACCCAGTGCTACGACCCTCGCCAGGGCGACTGGGCCCGGTCGTTGCTGGAACGCTTCGGTATCCCCACCCACATCTTCCCCCCAATCGTGCCCTCCGGCACCGTCCTGGGCCCGCTCCTGCCCGCAGTGGCCGCAGAGGTGGGCCTGGGCAACGTGCCGATTATCGCCCCGGCCTGTCACGATACGGCCTCGGCGGTGGCGGCGGTGCCCGCCACAGGCGAGGTGGTTTACATCAGCTCTGGCACCTGGTCCTTGCTGGGTACGGAGCTACCAGAGCCGATCATCAACGAGCAGAGCCTGGCCTTTGATTTCACCAACGAAGGCGGTGTGGGCGGCACTTTTCGTTTCTTGAAAAACATCACCGGCCTGTGGCTAGTGCAGGAGTGCCGGCGTACCTGGGCGCACCAGGGTCAGGAGTTTTCCTACGACGAGCTGACGCAAATGGCAGCGCAGGCAACTCCCCGGCGAAGCATCGTTGACCCGGATGATGGCGAGTTTGCCAAACACGGCGATATGCCCGCCCGCCTCCGCACCTTCTGCCAGCGTACGGGCCAGCCGGTGCCACAAAGCCCCGGCGAGGTCGTGCGCTGCGCCCTGGAGAGTCTGGCCCTGAAATATCGCTGGGTGCTGGAGCGGCTGGAGACAATCCTGGGGCGGCGTCTGGAGACCATCCACATCGTGGGGGGCGGGGCGCAGAACCGGCTGCTGTGCCAGCTCACCGCCGACGCCACCGGTCGCCGGGTAGTGGCCGGGCCGGTGGAGGCCACGGCGATCGGCAACATCATCGTTCAGGCTATGGCCCTGGGATACGTCGCCTCGCTGGCCGAGGGCCGCCGCCTGGTGCGCCACTCCTGCGCTCTGGCCACCTACGAGCCGGTCAGCAGCCCCGGCTGGGAAGAAGCCTACGGCCGCCTGGCATCCTTGATGGGAGGGACTTGATGGACAAGACACCTGCCGATTCCCGCAGCAGTGGCGGCTCCCATGCCGCCCAACCGCTGCCAACCAATCCAATCCCGGCGTACCAAGACGTGAACCTGCCTATTGAAAGGCGTGTGGCCGATCTGGTCGCCCGCCTGACGCTGGAAGAGAAAGTTTCCCAGATGGTGCACGCTGCCCCGGCCATCGAGCGCCTGGGCATCCCCAAGTACAACTGGTGGAACGAGTGCCTGCACGGTGTCGCCCGGGCAGGCATCGCTACGGTCTTCCCCCAGGCCATCGGCCTGGCCGCCACCTGGAACGTAGACCTCGTGCATCGCATCGCCGTGGCCATCTCCGATGAAGCTCGTGCCAAACACCATGAGGCAGTCCGGCAGGGCGTCCGCGACATCTACAAGGGCCTGACCTTCTGGTCGCCCAACATCAACATTTTTCGCGATCCGCGCTGGGGGCGCGGGCAGGAGACCTACGGCGAAGACCCTTACCTGACCGCCCGCCTGGGCGTGGCCTTCGTCCGGGGGTTACAGGGCGACGATGCGCGCTACCTCAAGTTGGTGGCCACACCCAAGCACTTTGCCGTGCACAGCGGGCCGGAGGCAGAGCGCCATCGCTTTGACGCCCGCGTAGACGAGCGTGACTTGCGCCAGACCTACCTGCCAGCCTTTGAAGCCTGCGTGCAGGAAGGAAAGGCCGCTTCCGTGATGGGCGCCTACAACCGCACCAACGGCGAGCCCTGCTGCGCCAGCCCCACGCTGCTGGGCAAAATCTTGCGAAAAGAGTGGGGCTTCGACGGCTACGTCGTCTCCGACTGCTGGGCCATCGGCGACATCTACAAGCACCACAAGGTGGTGGCCACCGTGGAGGAGGCGGCCGCCCTGGCCGTTAAAGCGGGCTGCGACCTGAACTGCGGCGAGGCTTTCGGCGCTCTGCTCGCCGCCGTCGCCCAGGGCCTGGTAACCGAGGAGACCATTGACCAGGCTGTCCAGCGGCTGTTCATGGCTCGCTTCCGCCTGGGCCTGTTCGACCCACCGGAGATGGTGCCTTATACCCAGATTCCCTTCGCCGTCAACGATTCCCCGGAGCATCGTGCCCTGGCGCTGCAGGCGGCGCGGGAATCCATCGTCCTGCTCAAAAATCAGGATCGCTGCCTGCCCCTGCGCCAGGACCTCCAGTCTATTGCCGTCATCGGCCCCAACGCCGATGAGGCCACCGTACTGCTGGGCAACTACCACGGCACACCATCCCGGTCTGTCACCCCGCTGCAGGGCCTCCAGGCCCGCGTCTCACCGGCAACCGAGGTGCTGTACGCCCCCGGTTGTGACCTCCTGGACGAGAGCGCCGCGGACTTCGCTGAGGCCCTCGCCCTGGCCAGGCGTGCTGACGTGGTCATCTTTGTCGGCGGCATCTCGCAGCTTGTGGAGGGTGAGGAGGGTCAGCGGGAAGGTGTGGCCGGCGGCAGACGCAGCCGGGGGGATCGTGACGATCTGAATCTGCCCAGCGTGCAGGAAAAACTGCTGCAGGCGCTGCACGCCACGGGCAAGCCGGTGGTCCTGGTGCTGCTCAACGGCAGCGCCCTGGCCGTCAACTGGGCCAGCGAGCATCTGCCGGCCATCGTAGAGGCCTGGTATCCCGGCGAGGAGGGCGGCACCGCCCTGGCCGAGGTGCTCTTCGGCGATTACAACCCAGCCGGACGGCTGCCGGTGACGTTTTACAAATCCCTGTCCGATCTGCCGCCTTTCGAGGACTACCGCATGGGCGGCCGCACCTACCGCTATTTCGACGGGGAGCCGCTGTTCCCCTTCGGCTACGGCCTGAGCTACACTACCTTTGCCTACAGCCGCCTGCGGCTGAGTGCAGCGACTATCACCCCCACTGAGACCCTCACCGTCAGCCTAGACGTGCAGAACGTGGGCCAGCGGGCGGGTGATGAAGTAGTGCAGTTGTACGTCAGCGATGTGGTCGCTTCCGTGCCGGTGCCCATCCGGCAGCTTGCTGGATTTAGTCGTCTTCATCTTAAACCTGGCGAAAAGCAAACCGTCGCCTTCACCCTGACCCCGCGCCAGCTCTCCCTGATTGACGATGCCGGGCGGCGGGTGGTAGAGCCAGGCGAGTTCCAGCTTGCCATCGGCGGGCGCCAGCCTGCACCGGCCGATTTGGTGGAAAAGAGCAGCGCCGTTTTGCTAAGCAGCTTTAAAGTGGTGGGGCAGGTAACGGCAATCTAGGAGCGTCTCTGCCATTCGTTTAGCCGTGCCTGTACAGACAACAACGAATTGGGAAAATAACGAACCAGATCATAATTAGTTTGATTCCAAATTCGTTGTTGTCTTCACGTGGCGCTGTAGGGGCGAGGCATTCCTTCATACGCTGCTTCAACCACTGTATCCTCGTTGCGCACACATTATGTCCTAACGCCCGCTATTCTGGTAAATGCCTCGCCCTTACTGGCACATACCCAAGCAGGAGGCCTCAGCGCAATGAACCCAGAGCAATTTCAGCGTCCCCCCAACATCTACGGCGAAGTCCCCTTCTGGTCGTGGAACGACAGGCTCGACCCGCAGGAATTGGCGCGGCAGGTGGCCCTGATGGCCCAGGGCGGCTGGGGCGGCTTCTTCATGCACGCCCGCGTGGGCCTGCGCACGCCCTACCTGGGCGAGGAGTGGCTGGAGTGCGTGCGCGCCAGCGTGGCCGCCGCCCGGGCGCACGGCCTGTACGCCTGGCTGTACGACGAGGACAAATGGCCCAGCGGCTTCGCCGGCGGCCTGAGCGTCGCCGCCCACCCCCATTACCGGACGCAGTGCCTGTTCTGCAAGGTAGACAACCGCCCCGCCCTCCTCGCTGAGCGCATCGCCACCTTCACGGCGCGGGAGGTGGAGGGTGAATTGGTTGACATAACGCCCTGGCCCTCATCCCAACCTAACCCCCCAGCCCCCTTCCCGCCACGGGAAGGGGGAGACCTAACCCCCA
>Ga0194113_10008436_pt1 | contig 12661 bp, 12 predicted proteins | sample TA2MahC200mmetaG_FD_146193 | JGI IMG/M metagenome (GOLD analysis project Ga0194113, IMG submission 146193) | Freshwater microbial communities from Lake Tanganyika, Tanzania - TA2015017 Mahale Deep Cast 200m | ecosystem: Environmental > Aquatic > Freshwater > Lake | place: Tanzania: Lake...
GTCAGCCAGCACTCATATATGCCTTCGAAACCCGAACTGGTGGCTCGATTGGTAAGGTGCAATCGTTCCCGGTTCAGGGCTTAGTTTCACCCTGCCTTGTACCGGAATCAGGTGTCGAAAACAGGCTTAGCGGGATCGTCGTCAATGTAGCCCACCAGTTCGTAGTCCGGCCCCAGGTTCTCTCTGATAGTCTGGGCGATAGTTTGACCTGCTGCGCCAGCCCCGACGATGATGACTCGGCGCTGAAAAGGGAGGCGGCCCAATAAGAGAGCGTAGCCTGAGCGCCAGAGGCCCAAAAGGATAAAAGAGAGAACGGCGTAGAAGAGGATGAATAGACGGGGAAGGGAATTGCGAGGGGAAAAGAAGTAGATCAGGAAATAGACCAGGAACATAAAGGCTGTGATTCTGAGTAGGGTGAAGGCACTGGATAGGAAATTGTCAGCGACCTTCAGATCATAGAAATCATTCACCGAGGCTAGAAGCAGCCAGAGGGCGGTCAGGGAGGGGAACCAATGGGCTTGGGAGAGAACGAAGTCTCGCGAAAAAGGGCGGAAAGGGTCCCTTAGCGTCCACAGCCACAGTGCGAGAAGGACGGCCAGAGTGACCATTGCTAAGTCAACGATAATCAAGAGGACTCTGCGTTCGGAGAGTTGTAATTGCAGTTTCATTTGGATTCTTCTGGTTCGTGTTTAGGTTTCTGGACTGAGTCGCCATAGGGTGGATGCCGTCCTATTATCCGGTCGGCTGCCCGAATGTTAATAACTCTCTCGCGGTTCAGCTCTAAAGCTTCAACTGCCGCTCGCCCGGTCGGTGTCAGACCCACAATGAAGAGCCCGTCAGAGGACCAGATGAAATGCTCACTCCAGGCATCCCGACGTGGATTGAAAAAAGGGACTTCTTCGTCGGAATCAGGGTCTAGAGCGGTGAGCCTGTCGGCTTTCTTGCGGTTACAATGAAAACAAGCCAGGGCAAGGTTATCAGGGTCGTCAGAACCACCTTTGGCAAGAGGAATAACGTGGTCTACGGTGAATCGTACATACTGCCATTGCTCTGAGGTGTGGCAGTATTCGCATAGATGGTTTGCTCGTTGACGCACCAGGCGTTGAATCTCTGGTGATATTTTGCGCCGTTCGGACACTTGCTAGGTCTCCTTGACTGGCTGAGATTGCACAAGATTACGAACCATGCGGTTGATAAAACTCAAGAAATCGTCTATTTCTTCATACCGGTCAAGTTCCCTTTTTTCCTCAGCAGTTAGCCCTACATCTCGCTCTTTGAGAAGTAGCCCTTCGATCCGGGTCTGGATAGAGTTAGAAGCTCTGAAAACCGGTACCCCTTCCTCCAGCTCAATCCGCACAGCTCCTTCCAGTGGAAGCGTAGCGGGCAGGGCACGTAGCCTGGGGAGAGGACGGATCATAACTGTGCTCATTTGTGAAATCACCTCCTTCTAATTTTCTTGTCACACAGTAGCTTATTGGTATCTATAAAACGTTCAGTCTGGGCACAGCTAAGCGGTTACAGACTCGAAACGCCTCATACAGGCGAAGCCCAGGATTACGCCACCAGCCAGGGCAGTGGCCAGGCCCAGGTAGGGCTGATTGCCGACGACGGCAATGGCCAACAGGGAAAAGAGGGCCCAGTAGCCGAAGGCCAAAAGGAATTGTGCCTAACCAACTTGATAGCCAGCCGCCGCTAGATTCGTCACTACCACCTGCAGATTCCAGACCATTGCCGCCTTCCCTCCCTGCCTCCGCGCCTCCGTTTCCGGACAATTGTCTCGCTATCGAATCCCGATGCACGTACAATGCAGCTATCAACCCCATAAACACCCACATCACTACCCCGGGCTTAGTGCCCAGCAGGAAAGCGTCGGTGAGCCCGAAGACCTGATGAGCCAGCATCCCGCAGGCCAGACCCACGATCAATGCCCGCAGCCAGCGATCATTCAGGGCCTGATAAGCCCGCCAGGCGGTGAGGGCGAAGGTGGTGAGGAGGGCCACGTATGCCACCAAGCCGGGGATGCCAAGGTCTACCGCCACTTGGAGTAGTTCGTTGTGGGCGTGGGTGACCCGGGCGTCCGGGCTGATGAAGGAGGGATATAGAGCATTGGCTACTTTGTCGAAGGTACATATCCCGATTCCCGTATAGGGAAAATGTCGGATCATGTACACTGCCCGTCGCCATACCTCCATCCGGCCTCGTACGGTGATGTCTCCTGCATCTACACGCAGCATGAACTGGGCCAATTCCCACCCTCTGCCGCTCTTGAACACCACAAAGAGGGTTAACGCTATAGTTGGAATGGCCCATAGGGCGCGCCGATAGTACCATGCGGCCAAGGCAAGCAGGCCAAAACCGATGCCGATGAAGGAGCCTCTTGATTGCGTAAGGATCAGCGTAAATGTGGTTAGTAGTAAAGACAGAGCCAAAATGGGTCGATACCATACCCCCCGGATTTGAAACACGCGATTATCACTTGCCTTCTTCACTCTCATCGTTGAGTGGCTGCTCCATAGCAGACTGAGCAGCACCGGGATCAAGAAGATTAAAGTTCCACCTATGCCATTTGGTGAAAAGCCTCCTCTAGGAGATCGAGGGATCCCTTGGATTAATTTAGGCAAGTGGCCATATACCTGGGGCAGGTAGAAAAGCTTAGTGCTCTGCCAATCCGTGCCCACTAACCCTAGCATGACCACAGCAATGCTGACTAAGACTAGGGTAACAGCGGCGAGTTGCACCCCGCGAATGGTACGAATCGTGTTGACTATTGCGTAAAAGATGGCAACTCCTAGGATGATACCATAAACCTTGGGCTGGCTCAACCTCCAGTCCGGAGAGGTGTACAGGCCCACCGGCACCATGACCAGAATGCCTAGGATAGGCACATCCATTGGCGTAACGACTGTCGACCTACCAGTCGCCCACCAACGTGCTATCCACAGCAAACCTATGGCTACTAAGCATGATAGAGGGATGCGGTCGGCAAAGACAAATATTGCATAAATGACCACTAGCAGCCCAATCTCACCTTTTATGAGAACGCCAGCGATTTGCCGCGCCCCACTAAAGAAGCTCTGGCTAAGAACTCTAGTCACCGGTTTGCATCTCTTCATCGGAAAAAGGTACAAAGTCTTCAAACAGCCAAACTGTGCTTCAAGTTTACTATTATGTCATTCCAGACCAATCTCTCACGATAAAACTGGAAAGCGGCAGATCCCATCTTGCCTCGTTTATCCAAGTCAATAACGCCAAGCATCGCCTCCGCTAAGGAGTAAGAATCATTAGGTTCTACAACAAGGCCTGTCTCTTCCCGGACAAGCTCGGGCAAACTTCCCACATTTGACACGATGACCGGACAAGCATTACAGTAAGCAATAGGGATCACAGCGCTTTGTGATCCATCACGATAAGGGAGAACAACTGCCCATGACCTTTGCATAAAGGTATCAATCTCCTTATTAGACAATACACGGTTTTGAAGAATAAGATTCTCACCTAATTGAGCAATTAAAGAGGCATAAGGTCGTAGATTTCCTGCCCCTCCTACTAAGAACTGCACATCAGGTTGTGATTGTAAAACAAAACTTGCAGCTTCCATGAAAACATCAACACCTTTGTAGGGTTCGATCCGACCAATTAGTGAAAACCACGTATGAGTTCTTAGCTCCGGTTCGATTAATCGGATTGGGCGACAAGCTCCAGGTGGTATTACTATTATTCTGCTTTTTGGGAAGCTATATTGTTTAACAGTTAAACCTTTTAAGTATTCACCATATACAGTAACATAATCGGAGAAGCGCAGCTGCAACCATTGCGAAACTACTATAAAATGTGCGGCTCTGCTACCCATGTGAGGAATGGGATCGTGTAAGTGAGAAACAAACAATGTGTGTTGATCTACATTGCTTATTAGAGTCCTTACCGTAGCTAATATAAATCCATTGATGGAGTGAGAAGTGATAATATAGCACAGATCTGGAGATTGCTGTTGTATTAGACAGGATATTTTAAGTATCAATCGTATATCTAATGTTTGCAAGAACATCTTGAAGTAGGAATCGCTCGCAGTCATGGGATAGAAAGTTACAGGAAGGCACGGGTGGTAAGATCGATCTCCAATAACCACAACATCGTCACCTTGGCGAATTAATGCGTCCACCAGAGCATCCATAATTAATCTCATGCCTATACTGAGTTTCAGCCCTACTAGGACAATTTTCATTGTCTTTCGCACTCTAGAACATCCAGAATGGCTTGCGCTAATTTGCCTCGCTGCTTGGCATAGGTGTGTTCATGGGCCAATGTATAAGCATTGACCACACACTTGTGCCACAGCCATGGCTCATCCAAAAGACGTGTAATGGCATGTTTTAGAGCAATGGCATTATCTCGCGGGACCAATATGCCCGTGTCTTCATGCTTGACTACTTCCGGAATTCCGCTTACATCCGTAGCAATAACGGCTACGCCATTAGCCATTGCTTCCAAAAGCACCAGAGGCAGCCCTTCGGCAAAAGACGGTAAGCACAGAATATCGCTACGTCTGTAGTAATGAAGCAAATCAGAAGAAAGAGGCTGGATCCAGCCGGCAAACTGAAAGTGAGTTTCATAACCAGAAAAATGTACTTTATTCTCTAATGCGGAACGTAAGGGACCATCTCCAACAATTATCACTTGTAAATCCCTACCATCCTGCAATAGCTCTATCAACACATCTATCAGCATATGGACACGCTTTCTCTCTATCAATCTTCCAACGAATAATATGGTTGGCCTGCTCGACATGCGATCTCTAGGGGGTTGGAACATGTGTTCCTGAAGCCAAGATTCATTGGCAATAGTTGCATCAGATCTATGTGAAGCATACTTCTCGCGTAAAAATTCGGCAACAAATCCTGGTATCCCAACGCTTGACTGGATCCACTTGATCAGAAGTGTCACAACCCACGAAACAAAAGAGCGGATTGGAGCATTTGGAAACAAATCCTCACGCAAAAGTGCAGCGTGAGCAGAATCGCCTACAAGCAGTGTCACAGTTGGTCTCCTATACAAGATCTTATTGATAAGAAAAATAGCCAGGGAATTAAGGTAGAATAATTTTAACAGTACCACATCGCTTTTTGTTAGGAATGGAATGACACGGCGATAGAAGCAAGGTAGGGAAAATAGCCAACTTGTGGGGGAGCTCCAATCTGGAGTCCGAATAACCTCATAATACTGATGACTAACTAGATGCCAAGAAGCTTTTACACAACTAGCTAAACGTTGACGTCCAATAAGAAATACCCTTAATTTGTCCGTTGGGTCCATTCTATCCAAGAACAATCGCGCAAAATCATCGTCCCAAGGGATTTCGCAATACCACTGATCACCGACGGTATAATAATATAGGTAATCTGCTGCGATTAAGATATTCATCTGTCTCAATCAGTGCCTTTATTTGTAACTGTTCCAGATAACATACCAAGTAATATCCAAAAATGCCGCCAATGTAATGCTGGTACCAATATTGATTCCACTAGAATCCCAACTATACTGCATACTAACCAAGCAATCAGTACATTGTATCTCCCAATTGACCTGATCCTCGAACGCAGTCGCTTTCCTAATACCAAGAAGATCATGAAATAGCTAAATATGCCCAGTATTCCATTCTCCAACGTAATAGTGACAATGGTGGAATGCTGAACCAATCCCATAGTCTCAAAGATCTCACTGGATCGTCCTGGCCCCATTCCAAATGGATACAATATCCATTCACGCATACCCATTTGAAATGCCTGAAGACGACCATAATCGTACACATTCAATAAGGAGAGGAATCTCTCTTGCGAGAAGTGTTCACTCAAACATAAAGCCAGAATCAATACAAACAATAAAAGCGAAAACATGAGAAGACCTCTGGAAACTATACGTTTGATGCCAATTCTTCCACGAACCAACCAGCATACGACTAAGACCACTAATCCTACCCCCAGATTTATGATGGCACCCCGAGAGAATGTAACTATCATAGCTACGGATATCAGCATTAATTCAACGATCTTCTTACCTGTCCACCCGTTATATATTCCTTCTGCTAACATATATAGAAGATAGGATACAATAAACGGACCAGCAACATTCGGATCCTTAAAAAACCCTCGCACTCGGTGGTCAAACGTGACCCCGTAAAACCCCCCTCCTATTTCAGAGGCATATTGCCGAAACCGAGCAGTGCCAGGGATAATTTCACCAACACGATCAAGAAAACCAAGAGGTACGCCCAATACAAGCGCCACGGCTATTGCAAGGTTAATGGCAGCAGCAACGCGGACCCCAGTAATATAATACGTGGAGACTATCAAAGTATTCGAGTATCTTGCCCTGACCACTCTAGATATGAAAATAGCCAACACAGCCAAGTATACCGTAACACAGCCGTAAAAAACGGCGTTCCAATCTGTTAATTTCGCAAAGCATACCATCATCTGAAATGCGTTAACCAATGCAAATACCGCTATCGATACCTCTACATCAGTCCACCGCTTAAGCCACAAGCGCCAGTTTTGGGGCGTGATCATACCCGTAATGAAACCAATATCACAGGGTGCCGGGTCTGCCATAACAAACCACAACGATAGAAGACCGCTACGAATGGGCGCGAGAATCACAACTATGCCAATTAGTAGGAGGCCTAACCCTATTGTCAGCGGAAACCAGGGAACAAATGTTGCTATGCCTCCGACAAGAATACCTATTATTGCGGCAAAAACATCTATCGCCCTTTTATCAAGAAGTTGCTTAAAATCTCTCTTTAATTCAATATACATTCTCGATTTTGCCTAGCTTACCTTCAAAGGCATGTTTAACACCTCTTATCCTCATTCGCAAACTCTCCCAATCTTTCCACCATAGAAGAACTGCGCACCACATCAAAGTCCTACCCACTTGTACCATTAGGTCATACAGTCCATGACGCCAGGCCCAATACAGTGAATTCCTGGCATCATAATAATGTTTCCAGGGAAGCATATGATGCAACCTCACACCTTTGCCAGGTACGACCACCCCAGGTTGATGAAAACATATGCTATTCCTAACACCGAATATCTTAAAGCCACTAGATTTAATTCTAAGACAATATTCATAGTCATCAAACCAAGAAAAAAACTCTTTCTTAGGTAGACCAACCTCCTGAACCACTTTTGTCCTTAGGAACAAACCCGAGTATCCTACCACATCTATTTCATAATAAAGGGTAGGGTCCTTTCTGTGAAACGCATGGCCAAGCCATACACCTCCGAAATACTCACGCGAACCATCAGGAGATACGTGCACTGAGTAAAGCGCTCCCACAGCCTGCTCCTTTAAACTTTCAACAGCTACAATTAGAGCCGCTAAGGCCCCGGGAGATGGGTACGCATCATGATCCAACAGCCATATCCACTCAGCAGATTGCCTAACCCCCTCTTCAATACCTGCAGCGAATCCACCAGCCGAACCTAAATTTTCGTTATGTTCGATAACGTAAAATGCAAGCCTTTCCCGAAACTGGTCAAGAACATCGGTCATATTATATGAAATCTTGCCATTTTTCACTATAATAACAAGGTCAGGAACATGTGATTGTAGCGATAAGGCATCCACACACCGTACGAGATCTGCCTTGTGATCGCCATAAGTAGGAATGACTACCGCTATTCTAGCCATCCGTGTTCATCCCAGGTCTTTGACCTACTGCATAAAGACCACTTCCTTGTTGGCCAGCAATACGCAACATGACTGCCAAGAGATATGCCGGAATGCAAAGAAAGACATCTCTCAGGTCTCGTAAGAATCTAAAACAGCTAACCAATATATCAGTTCTTAAAGGCTTAGTCATGATAAGTGGGGGGGGAAGGAATTTCATAAGATACCTTTTTGGCTTATGAAACCGCAAGGCATAAGTTAACCACGGCATGGTATGTGATGTCCATGTAACGGGACCGATTTCCACGACAACGTTAGCAAAGCCACAGTATCGTAATGCAAACCATAGACTCTCGCGGCTCCACCGTGTAAAATGGTGTGGAGGATAATCCGCCAAGTCTCGTCCCGGAAACCACTTGTTGCGATTAGGAACACTCAACACAAGCCATCCTCCTAAACGTAGCATATCACGGGCTTGCTGCAAAGTCTGTCCTGGGTTATCCAAATGCTCCAACACTTCAAACATTGTGATGATATCAAATCTTCTATCAGGAAACACCTTGCCAAACTGGAGCAAATCCATAGCGTGCAAATCACTAAGCCCATACCTCTTCTTTGCCATCTCTAGCGCTGCTTTATCAAAGTCAAGACCTGTCACCTCAAACCCCAAAAACCTTGCTTGGTCTAAAAACATGCCAATACCACAGCCGACATCAAGGAGTTCTCCTTTGTCTATTGGCGGATGTGCCAAGAATCGTCTTGTATTCCAAAATAATTTGTCTATTCCTGCCCTGTCTCTCAGCACATATTCCTGGCTATACCACTCTGCATCTGGGTTTTGCATCGGATGCCAGAACTGCAGATCGCAGTTAGGGCAATGATATAAATCAAAGCCGTCATAGTGCTCAACAGGCCTGGAATCGAAATGGTTGTCACAAAGCGCACACTTCATAAAACGCTCGTTCCAAATCTATATTCGCCCAGCGAGAGTCAGCCATAGCATGGTTACTATAATAATGAAAAAAACGCTGAAACACAGCTCTCGCATGAAACCTTCAGACTCTGTCCGTGTTTTCCAAACAAGGTTCATCACGACTAATAATGCAAAACTGGCAGTGCCGTAAGCAATACTTATGCCAGCCATCCCGTAATGAATAGTCATCATCCAACCAAGCGCCCAATACACTGCTGAGTAACCAATCTGAGCACCAAGAGCAGATGAATCAAATCCTACTGAGTATAGAGATGTGATTATGGCATAAGCAAGCAACCACCAGATTAGGCCTGGGCCTAGTATAGCCAGCATATTAGCCACACCCCGCCATGACTCGCCAAGCAAACGGGGAACCCAAGAGGGACTAAGACCAATCAAAGGGATGTACACAAACACCAAAGCCAGGAGGTAAATATGCAATGTTCTAGATATGGTAGACCTAACTTCTGCTCCCGCTTCTTGTAGGCGCGCCAGCAAAGGAAAAAGAATTCTGTTCATCATCAAAATCACACCTTGTATGTAAGCTAGCAATCGAAATGCCATCTGCGCAATTCCCAAAGCACTTGCTCCCAAGAGCCCACCAACAATTACCAGGGGGGCCAAGCCGTTGAGCCAATTGACAATATCAGAGCACATATATAGTGAACCACCTCGTAGAATGGTTCCCCAATTGCGTAATGACCAAGCGAATTTCACGGGCAGCTTAATCAGAGAAATGCTTAGGATGCAACTCACTATGGCTCGTAGGAGAATAGATACACTTAAAGCAATTATTTTGTCATCTAAACTCGCAAGTAACGCCGCTGCTCCAAGATACAATGTAGCCGTATCTGCGAATTCGATAATCGACAGGAGGTTATAAACCATATTACGCTCAAGGATGGCTCTGGGGATAGAATGGACAAAGTATATAGCCCCAGAAACAAATCCACATAACACAAGCCACAGCACATATTTGGAAGGCAGTTCTCCCACGAGTAGTAAAGGTATCCCTCCTAGCCCTAATACTACAATAGCCAACACCATAGATAATGACCAAGCATCTGCAACATACCGCTTGTAAAGATTAAAGGGGCTTCTTATTAGAGAGGCAAAGATCTTGACACTCGCTTCGCGTAACAAAGTGGATATTACGTAACTGATGCTAAACATTCCCCATATTTCTGGCCCTACTTCCCTACCTACATAAAATGTTCCCAATATGCCTACAATGCCACTAACGACGTAGCGGAAAAATAGCCACATATTTCCCCGAATAGCTAATGTTTTTATGTGATTAACGGATCTCATGGACTTGCTACTATCAATTTCGATATCCATATATTTCCAACCCCGCGTGGCCTTAGTAGAACTCCCAAATCCTGACCGGGTAAAACGGCACCCCTTTTTTCAATTTGCACCGGAAATGGCTGGATATACATTGTGTGAAAAACAGACCAAGGCGATCCGCCTGACACTCCTAGAAATACTTCGCCGTCAAAAACGGACTTATAAGCCAACACAAGCTCAATCTCTTCTAGATAGCCCGGTAAGTATATATCGGTCCAGTAATCATATAAAGTTCCTCCACGATTCTCTGAAAACCAAAATCCGCATAATCTCAATGCAGGTAAACCTTGAAGATCATCTTCACCCAGAAACACAAGTTGTGATGAATTCTTACTAACCACAGGCGTACAGTTCCACGAAATGGAACTTATGGAGCTGTCAAGTATATTCTGTATGACTTCTGAGTCATCACTGCCCCTGAATCGACCCAGAGTCTCGGGGATATCCGCCAGTTTTTTTGATACCAAGAGATCATCAGGTGCCATCTCGTAGTACTGCTTATACCACTCCGCTGCTTCTAATAGTCCCTCGCAACTTGCACCCTGCTCTTCGCACCTCGCCGGTGCCACCATTCCCAGCCGCAGATAAGCCTCAGCATACCCTGGGTCTACCTCCAATACCCGCTGATACATCGCCTTGGCCTGGTCCAGATCGCCTCGGCGTTGGTAGAGTTCGGCCAAATAGAATGACCACTCGGGTTCCGTGGGGTAATGCTCAATCAGTCGCTTCAGCAGTTGTTCCACACTTGTTGCCTGATTGTGCTGCCATACTAGGAAAGAGAGCACGTTCAGCGTTTTCTCTCGGTCCCACAGGCCTTCTTCCAACAAAGCAGGGATAACCTCGGTGGCATAATCGAGCAGTCGCTCATCAGCAGGATGGACCGCCTCTAGGGGGAAATAGGCCAACGTCTCGCTGTAGGCAGCTACAGCCTCTACATTCCCGGCTGCTATCGCAGCGCGCCACCGCTGATAATTCACATAGAGGTCACCGGGGCGCAACATAGCAACTCTCGCGAGAGTCACGTCGCCACTTCGCTTAGCTACTCCCTCGTCTCTCTCCAGATAGGCCAGCGCTACAACATCACTTATCACCTGAGTGTGTTCCAAGGGAGGGAACGCCTCGTAGAGAGCAATCACTTCTTCAGAATGCCCGCCGTAACTAAAGGCAGTCAGTACATCCTGGTACAGCATCGGATCCTGCCTTACTCTTGGCGTTAATGCTTCCAGCGCATCAGTAGCAGTCCCCACGTCGCCCACGGCCAGTGCTGCGCGGCCCAACGCCCACCGTGCTGGGAGGCTATCCTCGTCCAGAGCCATAGCACGGCCTATGCTCTGCATCGCACGGGTAGTCGCCGTGGTCTCGTCCAAAGCTTCATAGATTTGGTAGGTCCCAGGAGCAAAATCTGCCTGGCCTATGAGTTCATCGCGCAGCATCACCATCCCCACATTGACCAACATCGCACTAACGAGTACCAGTCCGCGTAATAGCAATAGTAACACCAACGCCAGCACACCTACGAATTCAGTTCGTTGCCGCACCTGTCCTCCTCCGGTTAAGACGTCTCTACTCATTGCAAGCATGACTTGGCCTAGCTTTCTACAATGATTTTACCACATTCTGCCGAATAATGAAAGCAGACAAGGTTTTTGGGATAGTGTGTCCTCAATTCGGAAATTGGAGGCAGCTTGACCATTCTGTACCATGATGTTGCCACATCCCCAAAGCATAGGATGTCAAGCCATGACAATTGTACATCAGATATGCTGTCTCTGCAAGTGGAGGGTAGTAGCTCTCGGTGGACGTTTGTGGAGAGGTTGGTCGTCCAATCTGAGAAGAAAGTGTGATACGTCGTTGGACGGCTTATCGCGGGGGCACTGGAGGCGGAGGGAACAGTCCTGTTGGAGCGGAAATGGTGTGAGCGGCGCAGATCTCCAGAATGGAGGCAGATAGCGGCCTGTTGCGATCGGTGTTATTGCAGGATCCGCAGGATTTTCGACAGGACGGTCACTACACTTGGTACTTGGATACGAGTTGGAGGTGGCTAGAGATCAATGTGCCACAGGTGGAATGAATCTGTGGCGAGTCGGTAGAGGTGCCTTTTCAGACCTTGCGGTGTCGCCAGAGGCATTGGGATGGATCTCAAAAGGGAGATATGGAAGCGGTATGGTTGTGGGCTGAGCCTTTGCTGAATCAACGAATGTCTGAAGACATAGCTGGGCAGTTCGCTGAGCATGCGTACGTTGAACAAGTGGGTGCGGCAAATATGTCGACTGGTGCCAGGCTGGCGGAAGAATCCTCTGGGGGTGGAAACAGTACGGGTAGGCTTGTCGGGATCACTGCTCTCCGTAGCGAAGTGAATGGTCTATCACGTCACCAGCCCCTCACCCGAGCGAGCTACCCTAACCCGTTCGCTATGCCTCTAGCTATCACTGGCATATCGAGGACAAATCATACTATACGCCGTGGTCAGCCCTTCCTCGATATGCGTTTCACTCTCACATGACCTCTATTCTGAAAATAGCCCGAACAAATTCGGGACTCCGGACTCGACTTTTGCAGCGGCCCGTGGGGGCCAAGAACGTTAACAACAGCAGATAATCAAGGCTTGGTTTTGGGAGCAAGGCGCACTGCTCCCATCCCGGCCACTTTGAGTGGCCAGGCTAGAAG
>Ga0194113_10008440_pt1 | contig 12658 bp, 8 predicted proteins | sample TA2MahC200mmetaG_FD_146193 | JGI IMG/M metagenome (GOLD analysis project Ga0194113, IMG submission 146193) | Freshwater microbial communities from Lake Tanganyika, Tanzania - TA2015017 Mahale Deep Cast 200m | ecosystem: Environmental > Aquatic > Freshwater > Lake | place: Tanzania: Lake...
GATCGGCGAGTTCGGTCGCAGTCCGCAGAAGGGAGTCAGCACGTCGGGCAACGGCAACAGCGCCGATGGCCGCGACCATTGGCCCTACTGCTACACGGCGGTGATCGCGGGCGCCGGCGTCAAACGCGGCTACGTCCACGGCAAGTCCGACAAGACCGGCTCGGCTCCATCCGAAGACCCGGTGCATCCAGGGCAGTTGCTGGCGTCGATCTACCACGCCTTCGGCATCGACCCGCTGACGATCGTCTACAACCACCTGAATCAGCCGCGCGAACTGGTCAAAGCCGATCCAGTGACCACGTTGTTCGCGTAAGCCTGACGCAAGATCCAAGTTCGCAGCACGTGATCGGGGAACTTCAAGCTGCCCTGCGCCGACGAGGTGGCTGCCTGCCCCCTCTCCCCCGAATCGTTGCCGGCAAGTGACATGCTATTGTCATAGACGTAGTCAGCAACGATTTGGGGGAGAGGGTAGGGTGAGGGGGCTCTTGGGCAGTGCGGGAAGACCCCCTCACCCCACCCTCTCCCCCATTGTGTCGCCGAGGGAGCCTGCGTTGATGGTGGCGAGTCGATGGCGGCGACAAAACGGGGGAGAGGGGGCGAAAAACGGGAAACTCGTTCACTGGAAACGGCACGAGCGCGAGGTCGGCTAGCCCTGGGCAAGGTCGGCATCGCGTGGGATAGACTGTGAGGCGTGCCGAACTCCCAGAAGTGGCTGAATGCAAATCACGGTCGGCGGAACTCGACCGGGGGCAGGAACTTGCCCGACTCGTCCTTCCGCAGCCGATCCTCCTGGCAGGAATAGTCGTCCTGCACATACTCGCGTTTGACGAGCGGCGCCGAGTTCATGCGCGGGAGGATCGGCCACCGCTCGGCAATAAACGGCGCCGGGTCGGGATCGGGCATGGCGCGCACCTCCGGTTCACCGCGATAGGGGCACATCAAGTCAATCCAGGCGGTGAGTTTCCGCAGCGCCAGCACATCCAGTTGGACATCATGGTGCTGACCACTCATGACCAGCTCGATGAGCGGGCTCTTGTAGGATAGAGTCGACATGGGCGGAACCGTCTTGAGCATGGTGTCGGGCGGCATGGCGACCGGAATGAGGGAACCTGCGATGCCTCCTGGCCCGCCCACCGGTGGCCAATTGAAAGAGGTGGGATTGTCGAGTTTCCCCAGCACCAAGGTCACGTACGGTTCGCGAAAGATCCCGGCTCCCGCGCGGAGGGTCAAGTCGCAGGAAGTCCGGCCCTCGCCCAAGCCTTGATGGCACGCGCCACAGTACCGATCCAAGATCGGCTGGATGTCGCGTTCGTAGGCCAGTGTGTAATCGGCACCCCAAGGAGGCGGCACGAGCTGCCGCGGACTTCTCCGAAGTGCCAGGACGGTCGAGGGTGCGGGCGCGACAGGGTGCATCTCGTGGCAACCGACGCAGCCCTTACGTTCACCCGGCATCAGGTTGGTGAAGGACCGCATCGTCTGGATCGCCCGCAGGTGCTCGTCCAACAGCTGGAAATGCAGCGCCCGGCACGGAGGCACTTCCACGCACACGGAGCCATCGGCTTCGATGGGCACGCTTCCCAGGATCCGTTTGATTCCGTCGACGACGGTCAGCGACAAGGGTGGACCGCCCAGCATCTGAGGCTGCGTCTGCGTGTCGCCAGGTTGCTGGGCCTTGTAACCCAGCGAGAACGTCGTGGAGTCCTGCTGAATCACGCGCAGGTACTTGGCCTTCCCCCGCGGAACCTCCGGCAGTCCGGCATAGACGTCGCCGCTATACAACACGCCCGGCGCGATGGGCTGACCGTCGCTTTCACGTCCCGGCCACGCAACCCGGTCGGGAATGAGCGGCGGGCAAGCGCGCGGCCTGACCGGCATGGCATACAGCACGTTGTACGCACCCTCGTAGATCAGTTCGCGATTACCCTCCCGATCCATCACATACAGGTGAAAGCTACGCGCGTCCGCATTTGAGGCAAGGCCGGCCTGCTGCGCTGCGCGCCGCGCGGAAACCAGAAACAACCGGTCGCTCAGTGGGTAGGGACACCGATAGGCGGAGTATCTGCCGGGCGCGGCGTATTCATCGCATTCTCGCTGCTCGGCCGGCCCGTCACCCACTTCACCCCAGGGTACGTCGGGAGTGACCTTCGTCAGTCCGTGGGGGTAGTTCAGCCCCTGGTTGCGATCGACGATCCCGATGCTGCCCGCAAAGATGTCGTGGTGACCTACCCCCGAGAAGATGACGCGGTGGCTGCCGGGAATCGGCCGGGCCTCAAACAAGATGTCGGGCCAGAAGCTCTGATTCCCCCAGTACGCGCTGACACCCGTGCCATCGGGATTCACCGTCCACAGGCTCTGAACACGAATCTGTTCCTTGTCGGTGTATTCCCATCGCGTGTAGAGAATCCGGCCGTCGGGCAATAGCGTCGGTGTATAATCCGGTTCGTTGCCGGCGCTCAGCAGATAGATATTTCTTCCATTGGCATCACAGCGAGCCAATACCGTGCTCTCAATATACGGTCCGCACCGAACGTAACTGTTGCAACGGGAGGTGCAGAACAGGATCTTGCCGTCGGGCAGGTAGATCGGGCTGAGATCGTCGTAATCGCCGGCCGTCAATTGGCGCAGGCCCGAGCCATCGACGTTGATTTCGTACAAGTGATAGGTCTTGTCGGTGTCCGGTTTGAAGCAGAACAGCACGCGCCGCGCGTCAAACGAGAGATCGGGGCGCAAGTAAGCGCCCGTCTGTTCGGCAGCCAGCCGCCGGACGACACCGCCCGGGTGCAGGCCGTCCAACAGCAACAGTCGTCCGCCGGAAGCAGCCCTCTTGCCCAGGTGATGCAGTGCTTCGTGGGGCCATTCACCGCCCTGCGGATAGGGATTGTCGATCAACAACAGCGTGCTGAAGTCAATCGCGGGATCCCGGAACATGATCCGCCGCTTGACACGCCGCACGGCCAGGTAGAGTCGCTGTGCCGCGGCATCGTCACGTTCACCGTCCCGCGCCACCCGCACATCCTGCTCGAGCACATCCAACAGGTCGAGATCGTCCCGCTGGGAAAGTGACATATTATTGGCACTAAGTTGTGTCACGAGCGCGCGTGCCCGGGTGATTTCCGCCAGTGCATGCTCCAGCAACGGTTGACCCGCCGCCTGGAACAGCCAGTCGCGGCGCAGCACCGCGTCGGACTCGGCCGGCGTCAACGTGCGCGTCTCCGGTGTGGCGTCCTCCGCCGTCATCGGAAGTCGATCATCGACGACGTCCCACCCGTTTGCATCTTCGTCGGCCAAGGGCACACGGTATTTCTCGGACAGGTATTGCCGGACGCGCTGTCGCTCGCCAGCATCGAGCGCCCGCGCATAGAGCAAGAGCTCGGCAATTTCACCCTGGAGGAATTCGCACGGCGGGACCGTCTGCGGTCCCGCGCCGACCAGCAAGTCGCGATCGTTCGCGAGGATGCCGGCACGTACCACCAGCCCGCGCCCTCTCTGTCCGTTGAACCACTGTTCGACGCGCTGGCCGTCGTAAACGACTTCGACGATCCCCAGATCCTGAGAAAGACTGCGTCCGTGCCGCAGCTGCACACCCTTGGTGACGCGTTCGCGGACGAGCCCGAGATGCGGCCAGGGGTGCAAGCCGTCCCGGCTGACCGCGATGCCAAAACCGGTCCACGGCGGGCCCCATGCGTTCTTGCCGAACAGCCACATGTTCGCGCTGTCGGCACTGGCCCGTGCCACAACGAATGCCGTCAGACAGCGAGCCTGCAAAGAAGGGGCGTGCCCGGCCGAGAGGAACTGTTGGCGCGCGGCAGCGAAGCAAACCGTGTCGGCGGCGGATTCGTCACCTCCGCTCTTCAGCGTCGGTTGATGGGCGCGCTCAGCCTGCACGGCATGATTCCCGTGCGAGCTCTTGTCGGCCCATCGGCCGAGCGGCAGATCGTTGGCATCAGCACGGTCCGCCGGTTGTGCCTGGCCGTTCCCGTCAATGTCCTGGGCATCGAGCCAGAGGACAAGCCATTCGTCTCGGACCGGCTCACATCGCTCCGATTCCGCGCCGCGGTGAGTGGACGCGAGTGGATCGGTCGCCCCGCCCTGCCATGGAACGCCCATGACGAGCATTGTCAACAGGGCAACCGAGACGCATCCCATCGGTACTTCACCTCGCGGACTGCCGGCCCCACATGCCGCACGATCGCTACCCACGCAAACATACCTCGCGGGCCACACCCGGGTCAATCTCGGCGGCGGGACGGAAGCGAGAACAGGCATGCCGTGCGGGGCGACCATGGTCCGCTCGTACAGTGCGTGGATCCACTCGAGCGATATCCGACCTTTGCTGCCTTCCGCCGGTCGCGGGAACTCGTCACGCCCCAACGGGTCGGGAACAGGTCTGTCTGGGGCAGATCAGAGTTCGGCATCGGGGAACCGCTCGCGAATGCACCGACCAACGCGTTCCTCTTCATCAGGCTGCAGCCGTCCTCGCATGGCGAGACGTTGCACCGCGTCCAGCAGCTCCAGCCAATCCTCCAACGGCGGCTCTTCCAGGGCTTCCCACCGGTCGAAGCGGCGCTCGCGCGAGAAGAACCGCCAAACGCCGCCTACGCGCTGCGCGCAAACCTGCAGCCGCGTGCCTTCCGCCGTCTCGCGTCTCCAATTCACTTCAGCTTTCGCCATCGTTCAGCATCTGTCAAATACTCAGTTACCGAATCGTCGTAGGACGGATCGCCAAACCGTCCTTGCTTCTCTGGACGGATTACCAAACCGTCCTTGCTTCTCTGGACGGATTACCAATCCGTCCTACATCCAATTCTCGAAACGCGTCACGAGCATATCACCGAGGCGATCGAACCGCAACCTGGAGTGCACGCGGCTACCCGCTTCACCCGGCAGCTGACGCGACCGGCGGCCGCAGCCACAGTACACGGAGCGCGTGCCATGCCTGCCGAGTTGCGTCGCCGGCAGCTTGCGGCAGCCTGTCCGCCTGCATACGCTGACCGGAGTGGGATTCGTCGAGGGGCCGAGCCGCGGGACGCCCACGACGCCGACTTCTGTCCCGTTCGACGGTGTCTGAACATCGATCGCCCAGCGGATCACACAAAAGGACTGCGCCTGCGACCATGCCGTATCTTCGCGTTGCCAACGTACGAGTCGACGTCTCCGAGCCCGAATCCCGGTTGCCTCGTCGCGTGGCGCGACGGCTGGGACTGAGCGAAGCGGACGTCGCGCGGTGGCGGATTCTGCGGAAGAGCCTCGATGCGCGATCGCGACGCGAACTCAGATGGGTCTACACGATCTTGGTCGAGCTGCCGGAAGGGGACCTGGTCAGGCGTTGCCTGGCGAGCGAGCCGGCCGACGTGGACTGCTTCGTTCCGCCGCGGTTCGACGATCCGGAGCCGGGTCGCGAACCCTTGGAGCAGAGGCCGGTCGTGATCGGTTCGGGGCCTGCCGGGTTGCTCGCGGGCTACTTCCTGGCACTGAAGGGGTATCGGCCGCTGATCATCGAGCGCGGACAGCCGGTCAAACCGCGGGTGCGGCAGATCCGCGCATTCGAGGCCGGCGGCGAACACGATCCCGAAAACAACTACCTGTTCGGCGAGGGTGGGGCCGGCACCTTCAGTGATGGGAAGCTGACCTGCCGGATGAGCGGGCCGGACGTCGAATGGGTGCTGGAGCGGTTCGTCGACTGCGGCGGCAAGCCGTCCCTGGCTTACGAGCAGCGCCCGCATTTGGGCAGCGATCGCGTGCCGGTGATCGTACGGAACCTCCGACGCCGAATCGAAGCGTTTGGCGGTGAGTACTACTTCGGCTGCGTGCTGGAAGGGCTGGACATCGTCGACGGCGGCCTGCGAGGTCTGCACACGTCCCGCGGCACCATTGCCGCCACGCAGGCGGTTCTCGGCATCGGGCACAGCGCTCGTGCCACGTACGGCATGCTGCTGGATGCCGGCATTCCGATGCGGCAGAAAGCCTTTCAACTCGGCCTCCGCATCGAACAGCCTCAGGACCAGGTCAATCGGCACAAGTACGGCCGGCCCGAGTACCTCTCGTTGCTCGGCGCCGCCGACTACTCGCTGACGGCGCACGGCCAACGAGACGTCTATTCGTTCTGCATGTGTGCCGGCGGCATGACGATTCCCAGTATCTCTGAGCCCGGCTGCTTCGCCACCAACGGCATGAGCAACTCGCGGCGGGACACACCGTTCGCCAACAGTGGCATTATGGTGACACTCGAACCGCACGAGTTCGGCAGCGCCCACGTGCTGGCCGGCGTGGAATTGCAGCGGCGGTACGAGATGCTCGCCTTCGTCCTCGCGGGCCGCAACTACTCCGCGCCCATCCAAACCGCGGCCGATTTCGTGGCCGGCCGCACGCCGCCGAGAGGACAGCGTTTGGAGAGTTCCTACCAACGTGGCACGACGCCACTGAATCTCAACGAGATCCTGCCGCCCGTGGTCAGCGCCGCGATCCGCTCCGGGCTGCCCATGATGGATAGCAAGTGGCACGGTGACTTTCTCGCCCACGCCAACCTGCTCGGCCCGGAGATGCGCGGCAGCGCGCCGGTGCGCATCGAGCGAGACGCGGTGTCCCGCCAATCGCCCGCCTGCCGTGGCCTTTATCCGGTGGGTGAAGGTGCCGGCTATGCCGGAGGAATCGTCAGTGCCGCCGTCGACGGCCTGCGCAGTGCCAGACAGATCGTGCGACAGTTCGGGCCGTTAGGCTCTAGGCTCTAGGCTCTAGGCTCTAGGGTTCAGGCTTCAGGGTTAAGTGTTCAAGCAGCGGATGCCCCCGCGTTCACGCGGCGGGAGCTTCACCTTCACCCTACGACCAGGCTTCCGGCTTCAGGAAGCGGAATCGCCCGCATGGCCGCTATTGTCCCAGGTACCCGAGACTCATCAGCTGTTTCAAGACGTCGTCGGGAATCGTCGAACGATCGGCGTGGGTGGCCCACCGAGACCGGTGCGCGATCAGTTCCGCGCTGACCGCCTGATACCGCGTCAGAAGCACGTTGCCCGGCTCTTGCGCCAAATCGGTCAGACAGTTTCTTTCGCCGGGGTCGTCAACGAGATTGATGAAGTAGCGTCGGTTGAGGTTCAGGTGATCGGTCAGCTTCCATTCGGGCGAGCGGATCGTGCGCATCCTGCGCCCCAGCGAAAACAGTTCGCTGATCGCCACGTTGTCCGACACGGTTTCCTTGCCGGTCGCCAAGTCCAGCAGACTCGCACCCATCACGTTCTCCATGGCGGGCAGGCCCACCAGCTCCAAAAGCGTGGGTGCCACGTCGATCGAGCGCGTCTGGGCACGGACGCGCGAACCGGCAGGCAGCTTTGCCGGATACCGGATCACCAGAGGGACCCGGATGACTTCATCGAAGAGCGTTTCGCGGTGGGTCTTGCTGCCGTGCTCAAAGAACTCCTCGCCATGATCGGACGTGATGGCGACAATCGTGTTGTCCAGCAGGCCGGCTTTTTCCAGGTCGCGGAGGATCAGACCCAGGTAATGGTCCGTCCACGCGATCTCGCCGTCGTACAGCGCGATGAGGTGCTGGAGATCGCGCGCTGGCATGTCGGCGTTGATCCGTTGATCGAACAGATAGTTGACGCCGCTGATCGAGCCCGTGTAGTCCGGGTCGAACATCGTATCATAGGGAGGCGGTGGGGCATAATCGAAATGCGGATCCCACAGATGCAGGAACGTGAAGAAGTTGCTGTCCCGGTTCTTCGCCAGCCATTTCCGGAAGGCGGCGTACACGATCGGGTTCGTAACGTCATGATGGGACAGTTGCATCACGCCGTTGTGTTCGGCCCACTGCGCAACGGGTACGTCATCAATCAATCCCGCGAAGGACGTACAGTCTTCATAGTGGGCGAATCCTTGGCTCAGGCCGAATGCCGGATGCAAATACGGCCCCGAAAAGAACCCGGCCGTGCTGTAGCCCGCGGCCGCGAATGCTTCCGCCAGTGTCACGAAACTGTCGTCGAGTCTCTTGTCAGTATCCGTGCAGCCGTGCACGGAATCGGGCAGCGAAGTGAAGAGCGCCGCGTGCGCCGGCAGCGTCCACGACGTGCTGCTGATGTGGCTTTCGAACAGCACGCCCTCCGCCGCCAGCTTGTCGAGATTCGGACTGGTGCGACGCTCATAACCGTAACAAGTCAAGTGATCCGGGCGCAGCGTGTCAATGCAAATCAGCAGGACGTTCGGCCGCGACCGATCGGTGGCCGAAGACCTATTATGGCGTTTCACCACGTGGTGAACGGCAAGACCGCTGATCAGTACTACCGCAACGATGACGACGGCTGCCAGCGTGCTTCTTCGGCGCATTCCCTTGACTCCCCCAGCTGATGAACACCCTCGTGCATGGCATGGCGACGGTTGGGGAGTCGCGGGAATCGCTCGCGCGATGACCGAGAAACGCGGGCTGTCCGAACGTTCCGATTCGGCAGACACGACTTGTTTTCGAGTGTCAACGCTGGCGCGTGCGCCGCGCGCGATTGGTGGGTTCCTTCGGTGACTTCCGCGAGCGCATCCGAAACCTCTTATCCGCCGGCTCCTCTCTCCCGTCCGCGCATCCGCGCTGGTCCCGCATTGGCTCACTCAGCGGTTCGCCGAGACCAGCCAAACGGCGCGCGGCTCAATCATTGAACACCCGTTAATCCGCTTTGTTTCGGCGGACAGTGCACAAATCCGTGGCGAAGCAGGGACTGGGGCGTTCTTCGGTTCACACTTATTGGGGTCTTGTAAGTCGGCCAATTGGACGTGTTTCGCATGGTGACAGTCCGATCCCGGCTCGATTTCGTGATCCTATGCCCTTTTTCGAACTCGGTAGAGGGCCGGCTCCACGACCTGGGTCATGGCCTGTACCGCCGCGCGGCCGGCGAGAAACACGCTAATCTGCTCGGCAGTCACCAGGGAACGGTCAAGCAGATCGTTGTAGTTGACGGTCAGCACCAGCATGTTCGCCTGTGTGGACATCCATGTGAAGAGTGCCTTAAGGTGCTCCGTATAGGCCGCTTTGATCTGATCGCGCGGCGGAACGGGGGCGTTGCGGTGCCGCAGCATGATTTCCTGAGAAATGAGAACTTCGTTCAGATTCCGCTGCATGAAGATGATCCGGTATCGCTCCGTGCGGGGAAGCTGGTAGAGCAACTGCGACACCAACTTGAATGCTTTGCCGCGCATCTGCGGCAGCCAGGACGTGTCGCTCCGAATCCGTTTGGCCATTTCCAGTTCAAAGTACCCTCGCGGATTGTCGGCATCCGGCCCGCGTACGCCGTCCGCGACAACCTGCACGCCGCCGGCGACGAGCATCTGCATCATGAGGGACGTGCCCGAGCGGGGCAATCCGGAAACAACGATGATCTCGGCGTCGCGGTCCATCGAGGAGTCCTTCGCGGCGAATGCACAACGGTCAGGAGAAAACGTCGAGCCAGGGCCGCAGGCACAGCGCGGCGATCATGGATGCCGCGAACCAATAGACGAGCCACGAGCCCGTCCCACTGCTCCAGCCGTCGCGATCGGGGTAGTCGATCACGATAGCCTCAACGGCCGAATCGGGTGGCAAAGGCGGCTCGCAAGGATGCACCAAAAGTTCCAGCCAGTGCCGCGCGGGTCGTCGTGAGCTGACCCGCATGAACCCGTGGCCGATGGCGAGTTCTTTCTCAAGTTTCCGACCTGCCACGTCGAGTGACAGGCAATGATGACCTTCACGTTGCGCGCGCAAGTTCCAGCAGACCATCCGTCTGCCCGGCACGCGGACGGGGCCGATCCGCGATTCGGCGGCCGCACTTGGCTCAAGCTGTACTTCGGGTAACTCGCCGTGTCCGCCGGACAAGAGAACGGTCAGGACCGCTTCCTCACCAACCCGCAGCGGTCGTGCCTCGTACCAAAGCGCCAGCTGTCCGAGCAGCAGGCAGCATGGCACGATCATCACCAGCATGGGCACAACTGCCAGAAGCGGCAAACGACAGGCTGCCGCAAAGAGCCTCCCCTGGCAACGCAGACCGAGGCCGACGTTGTCCTGGAACAGCCATAGAGCCAACAAATTGGCCGTGATCTGGTCACGGGCGCGCTTGACCGCGACCTGGTCAGATGTGTATCTGAAGATGATCAGCGTAAACGCAGCTGTAGCCAGCGCCACGAGAGTGGCGGAAAGCCAGCCCGGCAGGACCGCAATCGGCGCCAGGGCGTACTGCCCGCACCAGTTCGCCAGGCGGTTCAGTTGAATCACCAGTTCCGTCATCGGGCCGCTCACTCGATGTAGCCCAGCCCGCGCAGCTGATCGGCGACCTGCTGCTCTGCTTCATCGATCCTCAGTCGTCCGATCTCGTTCTCGATGGCATGAGTCACGAACTCCTCCACGCTGCTGTATCCGGCCGCGTCGGAAGCTCGTTTGGCACGTTCGTACAGGCCGGCATCGATCTTGATTTTCATGAGGATTTTCCGCGTCAAGAGCCAAGGACGTTCCTTCCCGTCATGGAACCCGGCACGGGCAGCCCGAACTCCGCCAGGATCGAGGGCGCGATGTCGATCAGCGCGGGCCGCGCGGCGCGAATCGGCCGATTGCAGCAGAATATGCCGGGCACCTCGTCGGCGTCGGCACAGTGATCGGCGCTCCAGGCCGAGTCGTTATCAAGCAGCACTTCTGGCGTCAGGCCTCCCAGGCACGTGGCCCAGGACGCGCGGTAGCCGGGCGCGTAGCCGAGGATCAAGTCCGGCGCCAAGGCGATTGCGCCGCCCGCATAGGCTTCGTCCGCGCAACGGACGCGGCGAATCACCGGCCGTCCGTTGGTGTCATGCAGCGTCTGGAGGCCCGCGACAATCTGCCGCGTCAACTGCTGCTGCTCCTCGCCCGGTTCGACAATGCCGTCCCGTTCGCGGCCTTTGAGGTTGAGATACAGCCCGTTGATGCCCAGACCGTACGCACGCGTGCGGGACCAATCGACGTCCCGCAGAATCGACGTGCATTCGGGCGGGTTGAGCAGACCGTTGTCGCGCAGCCAGGAGTTCACATTGAACTGCCGGGCGAAATGGGTGAAGCCGTGGTCGCTCATGACAAAAATGGTCGCATTGCCGCCGTAGCGATCGAGGATCTCTCCGACGACGGTGTCCAGACGCTGATACAGTTTCTTGACATAGCCGAAGTACTTCCGCGCTTCGGAGGCGGAACGCGTCGGGTGCGGATCCTCGGAATCCCACCAGAACATGTGCGACTGCAAATCACTGCTGGAGAAATAGAAGAACAGCAGGCCATCCTCATAGTCCGCGACGGCGAATTCCAGAAGTGCCAGACGCTCCTCCAGCACCAGCGTCGCCTGCCGCAGGAATTCGTCGTCCGCAAACAGGCCGTTGGACCGCGCCTTGTGATCCTCCTGGAAACCGGTCGTGTAAAACGGTCCCAGTTGTCGCGAGATGTCCTGGACAAAGGAACTCGGTTCGGAAATCTGGACCGCCGGCGCCGACGGATCGATGTTGACAGGCGAGGCGTACAACCGGAAATTCGGCGCGACCTCCTGCAGAAGGAACCGGCAGACACCAGGGACGTGCCGCGTTGGCAGCAGGAGGGGAGTGGCGAGTCCATAATCAAGCCGAACCCAACGGCTCCATTGCCCCGGCTTCAGCAAAATCTTCTTGCCTTGAACCTCCAGCAGGGCGGCATTGGCCTCACAGTCGCGATGCACGTCGAAATCGATCGTTGCGGGTCGAGGACTCTTGAGGAAGTGATTCTCGGGCCCGACCAGACTCGCCTTTGCCGAGTCGCGTTCGAAGACCAATTGCGTTCGCTTCCCACCCGCTTCGTCGAGTCCCGTCCGCGGCGCGTCCTCGCTGAAGTACTGGTACGTGCCGTAGGTCCCCAACATATCCGGGGTCCCCATGCCGCAGAGACACCGGTGATTACCGTACTGGGACGGGCTGGGCGGGTAGTTGGACGGCAGGTCGTAGAAGGTCGAGGGTATTCCCGCGGCATCCAGATAGTCCCAGAACGGAGTCCCTTGCCGTCGCAGGACCGTCTCGCGCGGCCGGTGATTGAACGGCCAGAAGTCCATTTGGAGTCGGTGGTCGCCCAGTTCCCAGTACCCATCACCCGGCAACGTCTCGGCTGCCGAATAGAACGGCGCGCACTGCCGGTGCGGATGCCGATGGACGAAATCGAAGATCCCGTGCGATCCGGGGCCCGCTCCGTTGATGAAGTTGGCCCAGGCGACCGGGCTCTGCGGTGGAATGCTCGTGCCCAGGCTGCGGAAACCCCCGCCGGCACGCATCCGGGTCAAGTTGGGCAGCAGGTCTTCCTGCATCATGCGCGCGCACAGCCGCGGGTCCATTCCGTCGATGCCGATGACGATCACTTTCTTCCCGCAAGCGCGCGACGAGCGCCGCGTGGTGCCGAGCCAGTACGTGCCGGTCGCCAGCGCGGCTCCACCAAGAGTGACCGCCGCCGCACCTTTCAGAAAGCGCCGTCTTCCGATCGTCATCGATGTGGATCGGCTCATCGCACCACCTCGGATTGGAGGTCCCTGCTGCCAGGCAACGCGTCCACCCGTACGGCGCCCGTTTCGTCAATCTCCAACGCGAGGCCGTCCATGTAGTCCGGTCTCGGGACTCCGAACAGCTCCAGCACGGTCGGAGCGATGTCCAGCAGCCGCGCCCGCGCGCTGTTGATCTTTCG
>Ga0194113_10008441_pt1 | contig 12657 bp, 12 predicted proteins | sample TA2MahC200mmetaG_FD_146193 | JGI IMG/M metagenome (GOLD analysis project Ga0194113, IMG submission 146193) | Freshwater microbial communities from Lake Tanganyika, Tanzania - TA2015017 Mahale Deep Cast 200m | ecosystem: Environmental > Aquatic > Freshwater > Lake | place: Tanzania: Lake...
TTTACCTGGGGAATTTGTTTCTAACAGGCCTCACCAATTTTCTTTATAAAACGGATCTTTCCGATATGTATTGTGGCTATAAAGTTTTTAAAACAGAGGTTTTGAAAAATATTTCACTGGCTTGTCGTCGTTTCGAGTTTTGCCCGGAAGTGACAGCTAAACTGACCCAAAAAGATATCAAAATTGTCGAAGTACCGATTCGCTATCAGCCGAGAAATATCTTTTTTGCGGGGAAAAAACTTAAGTGGTACGACGGAGGAGTCGCTGCCGTTACCCTTCTTAAATATCGGTTTAATTGGGAGAAGATTTTGACGGTGAGTTTCGTGGTTTGGGGCTTTTGGGTCTTTGGGGACTTTTTCTTTTGGCTTTTTAAGGAGAGAATGTGGCCACTTTGGCAAAAATTATAGGCGGGTTGAGCCTTTCGGTCCTGGCTTTGGGACTTTTGGGTCTTCTTTATCGTGGCCCGATTCTTCTGGTTCTTCTTTTCTGGTTTTTAGTTTTGGCCTGGGAAACTCGCCCTCCGATTCGGAGGGTTTGGCAGTTCTCGATAACAGAAATTAAAAAAGAGTGGCTTCTTTTTCTTCTTTTAGCCGGCCTAATGGCGGTAAACTTAGTGGGCGCTTTGGGGCCGGAACTTTCATTCGACGCTCTCTTTTATCACCTGACTTTACCCAAGATTTATCTTAGCCAGGGAAGAATTTTCCCCCTCCTGGGAGGTCTTTTTTACGCCAGCGAAATGCCGCGCCTGACCGAGATGCTTTACGCCATCGCCCTGACTTTTGGCAATGAAATTTGGGCAAAGCTGATTCATTTTTCCTTTGGGATTCTGGTAGCGGGCGCGCTTTTCCGGTTGATACGACGGTATTTTTCCGTAAGAACAGCGATTTTAGGAGTCCTTATTTTCTATTCCAGTTTAGTGGTCGGCTGGCAGTCAACGACGGCCTATATCGATCTCGCTAGAACCTTTTTTGAGCTTTTAGCCTTAGATTATTTTCTGCGCTGGTTCTACAACGCAAAATGGCCGGAGAAAGAAAAAATTAGCGATTTGGTTACTTCAGCTCTAATGTTGGGGCTAGCCGCCTCTACAAAGATTTTTGCCTTAGGGTCTTTAGGGATTTTTGGGATTTTGATCCTGCTAAAGAAGCAGAAAAAGTTTATGCGGTATGTTACGTGTTACATGTTCTTTGCCGTCTTGATTGTCTTACCATGGCCGATTTTAACCTTTCGGGCGACGGGCAATCCAATTTACCCCATTGGCGCGGGAATTCTTGATCCGACGCATGAGATTACCCGTTTTTCGCTAAGCCGTTTTGTTATAGATTTTTGGAATTTTTTCCAGCGGTCGGCTGATCCGCTGTCGCCGGTCTTTCTGGTTCTTCTGCCGCTTTCAATTTTTGGCCTCAAGGGGCAAAAGCCAGTAGTTAAAACAGTTGCCCTTTATTGTCTTTTGGCCTATGCGGTTTGGTATTTTATCCCGCGGACTGGCGGTGGCCGTTATGGCTTGCCCTATCTGCCCGCCTTTTCTTTTTTGGCGGCGAGCAGCTTTTCTGTAAGGTGGCCAAAGATAATAAGAAGAGCTGCTCTTGCCTCGGTCTTGTTATTTGCCTGTTTCAGCTTGGTCTATCGCCTGGGCGCTAACCTTAAGTATTTACCGTATGTTTTGGGGCGGGAAACAAAAGCCGTGTTTTTGAAGAGTAATCTTAATTTTAGCGTCGGTAATTTTTATGATATCGACGGCTGGTTTGCCCAAAATATTCGCCAGGACGATCTGGTCTTAATTTATGGCATTCATAACCTCTATTATGTTAACTTTCCCTTTATCCATGAATCGTGCGCTAAGCACGGCACCCGTTTTACTTATATTTTGGTGCAAAACATGGATTTGCCAAAGAGATTTGGAAAAAGGCGGCTGGTTTACCAAAATGAAATCACAAGGGCAAAACTTTACGCCTTTGGCGAAAAATTTTGACGATGAAAAAACTGATCAGGTTTTTAATTTTTGGCTATCTTTTAGTTTTTCCTTTTGGCCAATTGGTAAGACTACCGTTTAGTTCTGGTTCTGAAGTAAGAGTTTATCTAACCGATATTTTTGTTCTTTTAATGATTGTGTTTTGGGGAATTTGGAGAATCAAGACAAGAAAGGAAAATAAAGAAAGGGCGGCTCTTTTTTGGCCGATTTTGGTTTTCATCGGGGTGGCCGCTCTTTCGCTTCTATTTAATGTGTCACGTTTGGCCGGGGGAGAAACTTTTGTCGCCAGTCTTTATCTATTGCGTTTTATCTTTTATGCCGGTGTTTATTTTGTGGTTTTTGATTTGCAAGTTGAGCAGCCGCGAATTTCTCATTTTCTTACCCTAGCGGGTGGGTTAACCGCTTGTTTCGGTCTCTTGCAATACCTTTGGTTTCCCGACCTTCGAGTCTGGCTGGAAGCAGGCAATTGGGACCCGCATTATTATCGGGCTATCGGCACCTTCCTGGATCCGGGATTTTTGGGAATGATTATGGTCTTGAATCTGATTTTGCTCTACCGCCTTGTGACTGGCGAAAAGTACTTTTGGCGCTTTGGTCGCCCATCGCAAATTTCCTCGCCTCAATTCTGCCCACAAAATTCCTGCGGAATTAGCGGGCCAAGTTGGGCGAAAAAGGCGCTTTACCCCGTTGGGCGAAGCCTTTACGGGGCCAAAAGTGAGAGCTCGAAAATTTGGATGGGCTTCCCGCGCCAAAAACTGTTCCGTCTCTCATTAATTCTTAATACTATCGTCACCTATCTTTGCCTGATGCTTACTTACTCTCGCTCTTCCTATCTCGCTTATCTTCTGGGAATGGCGGTTATTGCCTGGATAAAAAAAGCGCCAAGGTTCTTCCTGGCCGTTTTAATAATCTTTACCTTAACGATCTTGGTTTTGCCCAGGCCGGGAGGCGAAGGTGTTAAGCTGGAGCGAGAGTCAACCATTCAGGCGAGAATTAGAAACTGGCGGCAGTCACTGACAATCGCTGGAGATCATCCCGTATTCGGGGTCGGCTTTAACGCCTATCGCTATGCGCAAAGGGACTATGGATTTCTGGGTGAGGAAAAGTGGCAACAAAACCACGCCGGCGCCGGGGCCGACTCTAGTCTTTTGTTTGTACTGGCGACAACAGGGATCGTCGGTTTTGCCATTTATGGCTGGATTCTGAAAAAAGTTTTATCCGGAACTTGCGGATTAGCGGTTTTTGCCAGCATGACTGCCCTTCTTGGCCACTCGTTCTTTCTTAACTCCCTTTTTTATCCCTGGATAATGGGGTGGATTTTTCTGCTTTTAGGCAGTTTTAATAAAGCGAAAAAGAAACCGTAATTTCTTCTTCTGTTTGGTTGCCAGCCAGGTCAGTCGCGACAAATTTTAACTTGTTTTCTCCTTCCACGAGGCGCAAGGTAGCGGTGAATCCTCCCTGGCGGTCGACCACTAAAACGCGCTCATTAAAAGTTAGGCTTGCGTCCGGCTCGGTCACCCCCTCAATAGCAATCGAGCGGTTTTTCTCCTGGCGGAATTTTTCCTGGTCGGCCGGGCTTTTTATTTCCAACAGGGGAGGGGTTTTATCATAAGTAATTTTTAACTTTTCCGAAGGTGGGCTCGAATTTCCCATTAGGTCAAAACTTTTAGCATAGGCCTGGTTGTCGCCTAAGTCGAGACTGGCCAAGATTTCAAATTTGCCTTCTGTGTCAGCAGTTGCCTTGCCGAGAGACTGATCGTTGAGGAAAACTTCTACGGAAATGTCCTTCTGGCCCAGGCCTAAAATGGTGATTCCGCCACTATTGGTAGCCTCGGGCAAGGGTAGAAGAATGGGGGCGGGGAGGAAAACCTGGCTGGTCGTCGGCGCCACCGTTTTTTTATTCGCCCAGGAAGCCAAAGAAACGATAAAGCTGGGGCCCGCGCTGAAGGCGATGAGGAGCAGGCCGATACTTAAAGTACCGAAAAAAAGAATCCTGGCCCAACTCCTAGTCTGATAGCTTATTTTTGGGCGGGAATAGAAGAGTCTTCGCCTCATGGATTTTTAGACTGACCCCTTTGTCTTAGAAAATTTTTTCTCCAGAAAGACTAAAAGCTTGCCCCTATCGGGGTCCCACTTATGCAAATAGAAGACGTAGACAATTTCCAAAAGACCAATAGTATTGACCACTAGTAGAATGAGAAACCAGATAAGCTGGCGCTTACTGGCCGCTCTCCAAAGAGCTAGGCCTTTCCAGAAAATACTCCAAAGAAGGAGGGGTAAAAGAGCCAACGGTTGCGAAAACAATTGATTTAATTGCTGGTTAAAATCTTGCATGACCTCTTTAATTATGAGCTAAGTTCTTCTTATTTTCAAGCCTTAATAGCCTGGTGACGGGAGATATTTTTCTAAATACGGACCGGTGAGGGCGAAGAATTTGTTGATTAAGATTTGGTACTGATTCAAAACGAGAACCAGGCCGAAGAAAATTAAAACTGCGCCAGCTATCAAAGATAGGTAATGCAGGAGCTTTCTTTGGTTTTGGATCCAGGTAAAAATGGCTGGAAAGAAAAGGCCCAAAAGGAGAAATGGCGTGGCGATGCCCAAGGAAAAAGTGGCCAAAAGGGTAAGGCCCCGCAGGATAGTTACCTCTCGGCTGGCAAGAAGTAAAATTGAGGCCAGGATTGGGCCGATACAGGGTACCCAGGCTAGGCCGGAGATGACACCAGTAACAAAGGCAGTTAAATAACCGAGTTTGGCTAGCCTTTTTTGCACGCGCCAGGCAAAATCAAACTGAAGGGGCTCGAATTTGATCACTTGGAGCTGGACCAGCCCGAGAAATATTAAAAACAGGCCCCCCAGTCGAGTCAAAAGAGTTAATTTTTCTTGCAGAAGCCTTCCGATGGAAGTGGAAACGGCGCCAAGAAGAGTGAAGAAAAGGACAAAGCCAAAAACGAAAAAGAGACTGGAGAGAAAAACTCTTGCCCTGATTTTTTCGAAGTTCAGACCGTAGAGATCGCTGAAGGTGAAACCAGTGATGACGGAAAAATATGAAGGGATGAGAGGCAAGACACAGGGGGCAAAAAAGGAAATTAATCCAGCCGAAAAAGCAGCGATAAGATTAAAATTCTGTTCCATTAAATTATCTTTAGCGCTCGTAAGAAAAGAAAACTGAAAAAAAGATAAAGAATGACGACTGATAATTCGAGAAAATTTGTCAGGATAAAAGCACTCAAGAAGATAATAAGAACGAGGCTTTCGTGAGTTTTAATAGTCAGGCCCTTAGCGATTAAGAAGAGTAGAACGATGATAATGACAGCCGGATAAGAAATGAAAGGCAGATAGATTCCCGCAAGCCAGCCCCCGATTAAAAGCCCCAAGGCAAGGAGCAAGAATAGATCTTTTTCCTCAAAATACAATGGTCCTAAATATATGCTCATTTTTTAACTTGGCGTCTGACAGCCGGAAATTTGGCCCAGAGAACTAAAGCTCTGCGCGCCCACGTATTTATTGCCAGCGCTATCTTTCCAGGTGGGATAGCCGGTGATGCCTTCGCTATTACAAACCTGTGGCTGTTGATTGCAATCGGTAAAGCTAATATAGGAAAAAGCTGCGCCAAACATGTTTATTTGAGAGCGGCAAGCTCCGCAACCATTGGTGCCGTACATTTTCATCCCTTTTTGCGTTAAGCATCTGGCAAATTCCTCAACAGTAATATTAGAACGGGGAGGGGTGGGAGTAAAGGCCGGCGGAGGGGTGGCGGTAGGAATAGCGGTTGGAATTCGTGTGGGAGTCGGCGAAGTTCCGGGGGGTAGCGTGGCGGTGGGCCAGGGAGTGTCGGTAGGATTGGGCAGAAAACCGGGGGGGGGCGTAGCGGTTGGCTGAGGTGGCTCTTCTTCGGCAGGCGGTTCCGGCGGGGGAATGAGGGGCACTCTGACATAGGGGAATTCCGGCCTGGCGCGATCCTTAATATCCGCAATCGCCTGGCCGATTTTCCCCGGAAGTAAAGCAATTTCCTCTTTCGCTTCGGGATTAACAACAAATGTTCCCGCAATCAAAAACTTATTGCCTGTCAAAATGGCCAAGCCCAGCGCTAAGACCAAGGAGACACTTATTTTAATAATCTTTGTCTTCCCCCACCGCATTCTTCTTACAGTTTAGCAGAAAAAGGCGGCAGTTTTGAAAGACCTCGATATCTTAAACTAGGCCGGTGAGGAATTTGGCGGCGCTGATAACCCTTACTCCGGAGTTAAAAAGGTCAACCTCCGGTGTTCTTACCACTTGGTAAAGATAAGGAATGGCCAGTTTTTTGCCGAAATACAAAAGGGACGGAGAAGGCCCGGTTTCTTCGAGTTTCACTTCCACCGCAAACCAAGGTTTGTCTTCTACCACGAGCAAAAAATCCACCTCTTTACCCTCCAGATCTCTTAGATAGAAAAGCTCGGCCTTCTCTCCCTCGACATTTTTTAGATAATGAGCCAGTTTTAAAAGATGCGCGGCAATGAGATTTTCTAATTTCGGGCCTTCCCCCGGAACCGTTGACCAGTCCCAGAGATAGAGCTTGCTCATTTTTTTAATGGTCCTGATCTTTTTTCTAGTGTAGGGGAAGACGCGGAAATGGAAATAAAAAAACTCTAGGGTTTGCAGGTAGTTGACAAGGGTCTTATGGGCAACTTCCAAATCCTCTCTTAGATTGTTGACCGAAAGAGGAGAGGCGACTTTATCAGGGAGAATTTCTACCAAGATTTGCAAATTGGCTAAATCGGCGATCATTCTTAGGTCTCTAATCTCTTCTTTTATCAAGCGATCCAGCCGGGCGCTTTGCCAGCGTCGCCAATACCGTGCCTCTTGTTTTAAATATGGTTCAGGGAAAGGCCCAAACTTTAGCAGTCTTTGCAGTGTTAATTCTGCTTTTTGCGGTAAAAGGAAGTTGAGAGCCTTAAAAGGAGATGGCTTTGGTTTTAGGAAGAGGAGCTCGGCTAAACTAAAGGGGTGGAGAAGATAGTGGTAATATCTTCCCGTTAAAGAATCACCGCCGCGCTGATAAATGTCTAATTTGGCACTGCCGGTTACCAGAATTTTAAACTGCGTCTTTTGCTTGTCGTAAATCCCCTTAAGATAATTTTTCCAGTTTTTCCATTTATGGAGCTCGTCAAAAATTAAAAGCTTTGCTTCACCGGGAAATTGGAAATTAATGATTTTCTTTCTGTCGGGCTGGTAATCCCAGTTTAAGTAGGCAAAGGGAGAAAAATATCTTTTCCCCAAATATTGAGCAAGCGTAGTCTTTCCCACTTGGCGCGGCCCGGAGAGAAAAACCATTTTTTCTCCCAGGTCGGCAACGATTTTTTCCGTTAAGTATCTTCCTTTCACTCCGAAATTTTATACCACATTCAAAAAAAATTGTCAACTTTTTCGCCCGGGGTCTAATTTTTCGGAACTGTCATTAATTAAATTATGACTGGAACAGAAGTCGCTCGTATCAGCGTTAATCTGGGCCTGCCGGTTATTTATGACCCACCCACGATTAAGTTATAGAGCCGGAGGTGGGACTCGAACCCACGGCTTGCTGTTTACGAAACAGCTACTCTACCGCTGAGTTACTCCGGCAAGCTTTTAATGTATTTTAGGCGAAATCAAGCTTCTTTTCAACCAGCTGTGTCCTTCAATGAAGACACCAATTTTTAGACAATGCGGGGCGAATTTGCTGCGCTGAATCAAAAGAAATCTGAGGGTTTAGATTCCACTACCGCCAAGTTGTTGCCCGCCCGTTCCCTTTAAATCATAAAAAACATTGCTTGGTACCACTAGGCTACTAATAAATATCAGGTTAATTCGTAAATGTAGCATGTCCTGTACGATAATCTTAAGCGAATAGTAGATATCTGCCAATAGCCGCCCAACAAGAGGTACCTTTCCCCATACCCCCGTTCTCCTCGCCTCGCTTCGATATAAATATTGGCTTTTCAGTACGCCCGAAATACTATGGAACTCGTTATGGTAATAAACGATAATATTTGGGTCATACCCATAGGAGTAGCCAGCCGATAACAATTTACGACAAATATCGGCATCCTCACCAGCCTTATTGTATCTCTCGTCATATAAGCCTACCCTTAAAATTGCCTCTTTAGAAAATATTATTGCTCTTGCCGACAAATATGGTGGATTTAAAACAAACTTCTTCCCCCAATTTCCCAACAAGTGAACGCTTCTCCACTGGTCTGCAATATTATTATTGTCTGCTAATTTTACGGCCGGGCCTAAACCTACAAATTTCTTGTTCTTGTCTCTTATTGACAAAAAAGAGCCCACTAAGTCTTCAACAAAGGTACTGTTAGGAATGCGACAATCTGCGTTAACACCGATAACTAAAGAGTGCGCCGAAGACAAAACCCCGGTATTTCTTGCCGCCGCCACGCCCTTATTACTGGGATGTTTTATCGTCCTAACCGAAGGATATTTGCTGACGATTTTCAGTGAGTTATCTGACGAGCCATCGTCAACAATAATTATTTCGTCAGGTATAAGTGATTGGCTAAAAATCGAATCGAGTAGGGTGCCAATCCGGCCTTCTTCATTAAATACCGGAATGTATAAACTTATTTTGTTTTTTCTCATTCTATCTTATGGTTTTTACCCACGCGAGGTGTTTGGAGAAAATACGACTGGATATCATTGAAACAAAATCGGAGAACAGAAAAAACGGGAAAAGCAGTGTATATTTAAATATAGACATGGGATAAGATACAAAATAACACGCAACTAATGCCTGGATAAAATATACAAATAGGTAACTACCCAGTACAAAGATAGTTAGCTTGGCGTAAAAAACCATCCCGAGCGCGGCCGATAATGCAAAGTAATTCAACAGGACCAAGATGAACAATCGGTCGCTGATGTTATTTAAAGAAAAAATGCCCTTCCATGTAATGCTGGTTTTAGTCTCTTTGTAGGGTGTAAACCACCGTTTATGTTGAAGATAATATTGGGAAAAGCGCGAGGGAACGTAATGATGGGTTATCATTTCCGGGGCAAAAATAATTTTCTTCCCCATCTCATAAATTTTTAACGATAGCTGTTTATCTTCTACAATGCTAGCCTCATCAAATCCTCCGATTTCATAAAGAACATCTTTTTTAAGTAACATGTTGGCTCCGGTTAACATAGGCCTTAGGCCTAGTAGATATTTGCCGTAGGCAATTATTCTTTGATGGGTAACATTTTCAAGGGCCGCATAAGCGCTGGTTGGACACAAATTAGAATGATAGGGTATAGACATACCGTTTACCGCCCCTACAGTATCATCATTGATGAAATAAGATATACCTTTTTTAAAAGCATCCTCATCGACTAAATGGTCAGCGTCAATTATGTAAACGTAATCGCCAATGATCTTCAGCGTCCTTAATGCATAATTTACGGCTTTTGATTTTGTAGAAAATTTATCAGGCGGTTTCGATATTACATTAATTCTACCAAAGTCTTTTCGCCTTTCCCGTTGTATCTGATACATTACGCTTAAGGTTCCGTCGGTTGAGGCATCATTGACCAAAACCAACTGGATTTTTGATTTTGGATAGTCTAGCCCCAGCAAATTATCTACAGTAGCGCTTAATACGGCTTCTTCGTCTTTACACGGGACAACTACCGTTATCGGCGGATATTTTCTCACCTTAATTTTTTTTAAATAGTTCACCGAATACGCAAAAAAAACCAAAATAATCCGCCTGCAGATAAAAAACCAAGCGACTAAAAAAACAATATAACCAATGAAATTAAAAATTATCATGGCTTAAAATATATTCTTAATATATCCGTATAAGTAACGAACTAATTTGTTCAAGGCAAAAGCAAAAGATAGTGTTAGCAGAAAGGTTAAGCCAAGAAACCGCTGTTCGTAAAATATTTGTAAGTAAAACCCAACGATAATAATTAACGAAATCAGCATGTAATACAAAAGACCCCAGCCAAATAAATCATACTTATAACCATATTTCTCGCCAATTTTTAGAAAGTAGTAAAACTCCCTGGTGATTTTCCTCAAAAAACCCGGTATGGTGTAAGTGTGACAATGTGTTAAAAAACAATTTTTATAACTGATACGAAAGCCCTTATCAATAATTGATAAGGCTAAGTCCTTATCTTCGCCAGCTTTTATAGTCTTGTCGAAATTATTTTTGCTCAGGAACGATCTCCTTATGGCACAATTAACCGTAGAAAAATACTTTGCGTTGCGATATTTTAGGCCTGGCCAATAAAGCATACTCATTATTTTTGTGTAAATATTAGAAGAGTTGTTAAATTTACCCGCTATGCCAACTACCTGGCCACTGCAACGCCCCATTTCTTCTATGTAACCAGACAACCATTGTTTCCCGAGTATTGTATCAGCGCTAATGAAAATTATCCAGTCCCCGACAGAATTATTAATTGCCCAATTCCTTTGCGCGGCCCATTCGTTAGTTTTTAATTTATGGACCGAAAAATTTTTATGTTTTAAAAAAGGCGTCGTAACCCCGAGCGTTCCGTCTTTAGAATTACCGTCAACAACCACTACCCTGAATCTATCAATATCCCTCTGTTTAAAAACCGACCGCAAACACCTGCCGATGTTTTTTGATTCATTATAAGTTGTTATTGCAATTGTGCCCGTGATGTTAGCCATGTCTTATCGGTATTTCAGCCTCTTGTAATAATATCGCAATATTTTATAGAGCTTAATTTGTTTACAGCGGGCGTACAAAATCGAGATTGCCTTCCTTCTGTCAACCCTAGGCCTGACTTCGTCATTCCAGTCGATATAGCAATTTGTCTCGCATTTTTTACAAACGTTTAGGATTTTTTCTATATCTGCCTCTGTTCTCTCGCCCCATAAAGTCGAGAAAGATTTTTCTCGTACATTTCCCCAAATTAAGCTCCTGCTAACCCCGCATGGGGAAATATTACCGTTAGGCTCCATAAAAAAACCGCTCGTTTGAAAAATGCAGGGTAAAGTCCTCTCTGCTCCTCGTATCTGCCTTGCCAGACCTTTGTAGTAAGCCTTTGAAATATCAATTTGATGCGGATTTTTAATTAATGTTTCGAGAAAGCTTACCGCCTCATTAGTCTCGTCTTTAGAGTCTAGGCGAAAAGAACTCATTATTCCCTCACTATTTATGTACATATCTGAGCGCTGGGCAAACGTATACCCAATCCCTAAATCATTTTTGTCTCCATACTTCTTAACCAGCGATAATTCTTTTATATTAAACTTGCTAATGGTACAGTTTAGGCCTACGTGTAAATTAGGATAGGAGAATTCTAGTTTCTTTAAAAACTTTAATGATTTGTCAACTCTTCCAAACGCGTTCTTTACCCCTCTTACTTGGTCGTGAATTCTGCCGATACCATCTAAGGAAATGTATATGTTCAACTTTCTGCTCTTTCCCAAAATTGCCAATATTTCCTTCGCGACCGCGACCAACCTCTCGGTCAGAAAGCCATTGGTATTTAAACTAATTTCCCTCAGATTGGGGCAATTATTAGCAATTACTTCAGCGATTTGCGCCAAATCATCCCTTAGCGTAGGCTCTCCCCCGGTCAGGTTTACTGATTCCAGGCTACTCCTTAATAAGTCGTCGCTAAACACCTTTTTTATTTGTTTCAATGTCATCTCGTCGGCAAAATTTTTTCTTTTCCAAATAGTGCACATAACGCATTTTGAATTGCATCTGTAGGTGACGGGATATATCAGTACCCTAGGCCTAGTTATTATTGACATGCTCCTTACAGGCTAAATAATAATTAATAATAGTTCTCGCCAGCCGATTGCTGGTAAATTTATTGAATTGCTGATCAGACTTTGTGGCTGAAATATCCCGTAAATAGCCATCATTTGACAGATAATCTATCCATTCTTGCTTACAACTCATTAAAACGCCAACCTTACCAAGAAGTTCAGGCAATCCGCCAACATTTGAGGCCAACACTAACTTCCCCATCATCAGACTTTCCAGCACTACATATGGAAAATTTTCCCAGATAGACGGGAAAAGAATAAACTCCGCCTTTTTAATTATCCGATCCTTTTCGACGCCTGTTTTAAATCCAATAAAGTGAAGCCTGTCAACCTGCGTCCCGCAAGCTTCTTTTATTAAGTCAATTGCGGATTTGCCCCGATACGTTGTATCTTGTCCCATAAAAACAAAATGGATTTTTTTATTATTAATTAATACTTGGGGCAACACTTCGAGCATCATTGTTAAACCTTTCCTTTTTTCAATTCTACCCATAAATAAGCCGTACTTAAATCTGAAGGTTCTTCTGTCGGCAATATTTGAGCGTAGACTAATAGGATTTGGATAAACAGTTACCTTGTTTTTTTGGATGAGCCACTTATTTTCTATCCACTCTGCCAAGGCATGTGAGGGAGAGGTTAAAAAGCGTGCCGTTTTAATTTGCAACTTTTCGAGCCAACAAAATACCTTTTGGAAGCGGTATATATTGCGGTTATCGTCGAGCTCCTGTACTAAAGCGAGCGGGGTGTGCAGTCTGCAGATCAGCTTGCTCTTCCTTACAAAAATCCCTTGAGCCAAATAATCAGGAACCTCGATCAAATCAAAATCGGAATAACGAGAGTTAACTACTAGGGCAGCCTTAAGGGCAAAATCAAGCTCTCTAGATATTTTTCCCAAAATCCCCCCCCTTATTCC
>Ga0194113_10008446_pt1 | contig 12652 bp, 11 predicted proteins | sample TA2MahC200mmetaG_FD_146193 | JGI IMG/M metagenome (GOLD analysis project Ga0194113, IMG submission 146193) | Freshwater microbial communities from Lake Tanganyika, Tanzania - TA2015017 Mahale Deep Cast 200m | ecosystem: Environmental > Aquatic > Freshwater > Lake | place: Tanzania: Lake...
CATCTGCACCCGCGTCTGGGAAGTCTATCAAGCGACTAGCCAGGAACTCTTCATGAAAAAGGTCAGTGAGTTGAAAGACTGGGCGGCGCAAACGATCAGCCCGGGCGCGGGACTGGATGCGATTCTAAAGCTCTGCGCGCGCGCCCCTGACTATGCGCTGGCGTATGCTTATCCATCGGCCTACCGCACGAGCAACATGTTGGATCGGCACATGGAACGCATGGATCGTTGCTTTTATGCCGCCAAGTATTTTCACGGCCATCTTATGACCGCAGAATATGCGGTCAGAGGATGGGTCTTGTTGCACAACTTCCTGCCCTATTGTCCGCGCACCCTGGGCGCGTCCACATACCAATCGCCAGCCCACAAGTTGAACGGCTTGGTGTATCACAACAACTGGTTGCAAAATCTCCTGGTGTCTGCTTCAATGGGAGGCTACCGAGAGTGACCACAGAATCCGTTAGAATCAGACTTTTTCTTGCATCGAACGAACCTGGCATTGCGTTTGCCGATTCTGCCGCGCGCAGAATCGGTGTGACGATGTTTGCCCAGACCTCTTCCGCACCAAGGGGCGGAGAGGTCTTTTTATCGTGAGGCGAGGACGATGAAACTGGGAATCGCGTTGGGCGGCGGCGGCGCCAAAGGAATCGCGCACATCGGCGTTCTGCGCGCGTTGACGCAAGCGCGCGTGCCGCTGCACGCCGTCGCCGGGACGAGCGCGGGCTCGATCGTCGGCGCGCTGTACGCGGCGGGCAAAACGCCGGACGAGATCGAACGCTTGATGCGCCGTCTGAATTTGCGGCAATGGCTCGCGCGCGATAACACCGGGCTCGGAATTTTCAGCACCGACGGCTTTCGCCGCGTGATCGAATCGGAAATCGGCGCCGGCGCGCGCATCGAAAATCTGCCGCTCAAATTCGCCGCCGTCGCCACCGAGATGGAATCGCAGCAAGAAGTCGCGTTTACATCGGGCTTGGTGGCGGATGCCGTCTGCGCGAGTTGCGCGTTCCCCGTCGTGCTGGCGCCCGCGCAATTCGGCGGCAAAAGTTATCTCGACGGCGGACTGCTCAACCCCGTCCCGTTCGACGCGGCGCGGCGGTTGGGCGCGGAGTGCGTGCTTGCGGTTGACCTCGCCGCCGACGAGCCGATGTTCACCGCGAATCCCGCGCTGCATCGCCCGGAAGCGATTCTGTTCCGATTCATTTTCTCGGCGGAGCAACAAAAAATTTTTCGCGTCGGCGCGCGCACGATCGGCATTATGACCAAGCCCGCGCGCAAACTCAAACTGATGCGCGCGCCGCCCGATTTGACGATCTATCCCGACGTGCAGACAATCGGCTTGATTGATTTCGATCTGATCGATCTGTCGCTGGCGGCGGGCGAACGCGCGATGCGCGACGCGCTGCCGCAACTGCAAACACTTTTGCATCCGACCTTGTGGGATCGGGCGCGAAAAATGTGGCGAATCAAATGACGGCGACCTTGGAACAACAGACCAAAGAAAAAGGATCTGCCGCGTCCAGTTCCGTCGTCGCCGCGATTTTTTTGACGGCAATGAAATTGATCGTCGGTATAATGACCGGCAGTCTTGGCATTCTCGCCGAAGCCGCGCATTCGGCGTTGGATTTGGGCGCGGCGCTGATCACCTGGTTCGCCGTCCACGTCAGTGATCGCCCCGCTGACGAAACGCATCTCTTCGGTCACGGCAAAGTCGAAAATTTGAGCGCGCTCGCCGAAACGATTTTACTTCTTGTGACCTGTGTCTGGATCATCTACGAAGCGATCAATCGCCTCTTCTTCGAGATGGTCGAAGTAGACCCGAGCATCTGGGCGTTTCTGGTGATGGGCATTTCCATCGCGATTGATTGGTCGCGCTCGCGCGTCTTGTATCGCGCGGCGAAAAAATACAACAGTCAGGCGCTCGAAGCGGACGCGTTGCATTTTAGCACCGACATCTGGAGTTCGTCCGTCGTCATCATCGGCTTGGCGCTCGTGTGGCTGGGCGAACGGATCGGGCAAAAGTCCGTGTTGATGCGCGCCGACGCGGTTGCCGCGCTCGTCGTCGCGCTGATCGTGATTTACGTCAGCATCCGACTGGGCAAACGCACGATTGACGCGCTGCTCGATACCGCGCCGCGCGGTCTGGCGGCGCAAATCACGGCGACGGTGGCGCGAGTGAGCGAGGCGCAACAAGTGCTGCGCGCGCGCGTGCGCGGCTCGGGCAGTCAGATGTTCGTCGAGTTGTGGGTCGCAGTGCCGCGCCACTGGTCGTTCGAGGAAAGCCACGCGGTCACACACCAGATTCGCGCCGCGGTCCATTCCGTTTCGCCCAACGCCGACGTCGTCGTCACGACGGTGCCGAGCGTGGAGAATGAAGGAATTTTCGAGACGATTCAATCCGTCGCCGCGCGCAATCATCTGGCGGTGCACAACATCTCGACGCATCTGACGAAAAAGGGCGTTTGGATCGATCTCGATCTTGAAGTCGCGCCCAGTCTGACCTTCGATCAGGCGCACGCGATTGCGACCGATTTGGAAACGCGCTTGCGCGCCGAACTGGGCGCAGCGCAAGACGCGCCGCGCATCGCCGACATCAACGTCCACATCGAACCGCGCGCGGAAGAACTGGTCAAAGGACAAGACCTGACGCCGCAGGACGCGGCAAAGTACATCGCGCAGATTCGCGCGTTCAGTCAAACGATTCCGCACGTGCGCGCGTGTCAGGACATTGACGTCCAGAGACTCGATGGGCAAGTGTATCTCGCGTTTCATCTGCGGTTGGATTCCGATTTATCGATCGCTGATGTGCACAGCGCGACGGAGGAAATGGAAAACCGCCTGCGCCGTGAATTTCCGTTCCTGGGGCGCGTGGTGATTCACGCGGAACCGGCGCAAGTAAAAAGTCAAAAGTAAAAAGGCAAAAGTAAAAAGTGAAGCGCAAATTTGGCACTGCCTGATCCCTGACCCCTGTACCCTGATCCCTGCCTTTTGCCTTTTCACTTTTTACTTTTAACTTGAACAAGGAGGGTCAACGATGACCACACAGTGGCAAGGTCGCTACGCCGAACGCACGGAGCGAATGACGTCGTCAGCGATTCGGGAACTGCTCAAGATTACGCAACAACCGGATATCATTTCGTTTGCGGGCGGCTTGCCCGCGCCGGAATCGTTTCCGCTGATGGAGATCACGCGCGCCGCGTGCAACGTGATGGACGACGCGGGCGATCGCGCGCTCCAGTACAGTCCGACCGAGGGCTTCGTCCCGCTCCGCAAATTCATCGTCGAAAAAATGTCGCGCTATGGCATCGTCGCGGATCTGGACAACGTCGTGATCACGACCGGCTCACAGCAGGCGCTCGATCTGATCGGCAAGATTCTGATCGATCCGAACGACGTGATTCTGTGCGAAGCGCCGTCGTACCTCGGCGCGTTGCAGGCGTTCGCCGCATACCAGGCGCGTTACGTTACCGTGCTAGCGGACGACGATGGAATGCAAGTCGAGTGCATCGAGCCGATTCTGAAAAAGCGCAAGATCAAATTCATCTACGCGCTGCCGAATTTCCAAAATCCGAGCGGCGTGACGATGTCGCTCAAGCGGCGCGAGAAATTGGTCGCGCTCGCGGACAAGTACAGCGTGCCGATCCTCGAAGACGATCCGTACGGCGAATTGCGCTTCGAAGGGGAACACCTGCCGCCGCTCGTTGTGCTAGACGAACAGCGGCAAATGAAACGGCATCGCAATGGATTGACGTTCGATCGCGGCAACGTGATTTACGCGGGGACGTTCAGCAAAACGCTCGCGCCCGGTTTGCGTCTGGGCTGGGTCGTCGCGCCGCGCCAGGTCGTGCACAAAATCGTGCAAGCGAAGCAAGGCGCGGATCTGCATTCCAGCACGCTCGATCAAATGATCGCCGCCGAAGTCTTGCGCCCGACCGAATTTCATCTTGAGCACGTACGCAAAATCCGCGCGATGTACCGGGAACGGCGCGATGCGATGATCGCGGCGATGGAAAAATATTTTCCGGTCGGATCGCGTTGGACGCGTCCGCAAGGCGGCTTGTTCTTGTGGGTCACGCTGCCGGAGGGAATTGACACGACCGCGCTCTTGCCCGAAGCGGTCGCGAACAAAGTCGCGTTTGTGCCGGGCGTGTCGTTCTTCCCTGCGTCGGTGGACGCGCCCAAGCGCATAGGGCGCGGCAAACCACTCCCCCGCGGTCACAATACGATGCGCCTGAATTTCTCCAACTCGTCGCCGACGAAAATCGAAATCGGGATTCAGCGTTTAGGCGCGGCGATTACCAAAGCCGTTGAGAGTCAATCCATCGCCAGCCACCGGTCTGGGAGGTCAAGTGCCACCCGTAGTTGAACAAATTATGTCGCGCGATCCCGCGCTCATCGCGCCGGACGATTCGCTGCGCGTGGCGATGGAGCGAATGCGCGAACGCGCGTGCCGTCGTTTGCCGGTCGTTGAAAACGGCAAACTGATCGGCATCCTCAGCGATCGCGATGTGCGGCGCGCGACCAATTCGCCGTTCGTCCTGCGCGAGCGCAGTTCCGACGACGTGATTCTCGATCAATTGACGGTACGCGCGTGTATGATTCCGAATCCGCTGACGATCACGTCGCGTATGCCGATTGTGGATGCCGCGAAAATGATGCGCGATCGCAAGATCGGCGGACTGCCGGTGGTGGACAAGGGCATTCTCGTCGGCATCGTGACGGAAACCGATCTGCTGAATTATCTGATTCGCGTGCTGGAAACGCAACCGTGAACCGCGACGCGTCCGGCGCAAATGGCAAGTCCGAAATCGCAAACCCAAAATCGAAAATATGACAGACCTTCGCTGGTATGGCTGGGGCTACGCCGATAAAATCTTTTCGTTCGATCAGCATCCCGACGCGTGGAACTTTTTACGCGATGCGCTCGCGCTGCGCGGCGACGAATCTTTTCCCGCGTGCGATTTCGACGCGATTCGCGCGCGCGCGCCGCGTTTGACGAGCGCGCAACTGGACGCGCTGCGCCACATCGTTCCCGAAACAAAAACCGACACGCGCACGCGCGTTTTGCGCACCTACGGCAAGTCATACCGCGATCTGATTCGGTTGCGACGCGGCGAGATCGCGAATCCGCCGGACGCGGTCGTGTATCCTGCGAACGAAGATCAAATCGCGCGTGTGCTTGCGTTTTGCGCTCAGGCAAATTGCGCGCTGATTCCATTTGGCGGCGAGGCGGGTGACGAACGCGTGACGATCACGCTCGATCTCGCGCGGCTCAATCACGTGCTCGCGCTCGACGAAATTTCGCAGACCGCAACAGCGGAAGCGGGCATCCTCGTTCCCGAGCTCGAACGCGCGTTGAACGCACGCGGATTCACGCTAGGATCTTTTCCCCCGGCATTCGAGTTTTCTACGCTTGGCGGCTGGCTTGCGACCGGCGGCGACGACCTCGCGGCATTGATCTCGGGCGCGCGCGTCGTCACGCCGCGCGGCATCATCGAAGCAGGATCGGCGTCACCGCTATTGCCGCTGTTCATCGCAAGCGCGGGCGCGCTCGGTGTCATCACGCGCGCGACGACGCGGATTCGTCGGTTACCTAAGGCAAAAAATGATCGCGCGTGGCTGTTCCAAAACTTTTCCGCGGGCGTTACCGCGTTGCGCGTTTTGGCGCAAAGTGGAATCGTTCCCGCGTTCGCGCGTTTGCTCGACGAAAACGCGACGCGCGCGCTCGGCGCGTTCGCGCGGCGCGATGAATCGCGCGGCTGGAAAGCGTGGCTCGAACAGTTCGGCTTGGGTTTTCTCGCGCCGCGCGGCTATGCGTTCGATCAAGGCGCGATGATGGTGCTTGGCTTTGAAGACGACGCGGCAAGCGCGCAAGCAGGGCAATCGGTTTGCAAAGCGTACGGCGCGACTGATTTGGGACGCGGCAGCGCGGACGCGTGGCTGCGCGAGCGCTACGAAATGCCGGACCTGCGCGACGCGTTGCTGGATCGCGGTATTCTGGTTGACACGCTCGAAATCGCGGCGGCGTGGAGCAATTTGGAGCAGTTACACAAGACGCTCGCGGCGGCGATTGCGGACGCGAGCGCGCAAACCGGATCCCCTGCGGTAGTGATGGCGCGCGTTGCTCCCGGCGATCGCGATGGCGCGCGTGTGCGCGTGACGTTTCTGGCGCGGATGGCGCGCGGCAAGGAGATCGAACAAGCTGAAACGATCCGGCGCGCGGCAGCGGAATGTATCGTAACGAATGGCGGCGTCGCGTCAGGTCGCGACCAGGACGCGCTCGAAATGACGATCTGGCGCGCGGTGAAGAACGGGCTTGATCCGAATGACGTGATGAATCCGGGCAAGTGGCTCGTCGCGGAATCAAGTTCGGTTGACGCGGCGATTGAATATCAAGAACGCTTTTGGAATTTGCCGACAAAGGAAACACCGAATCTATGAAGCGCATCGAAACTGAAATTCTGGTGATCGGCGGCGGCGCGACCGGAACGGGAATCGCGTGGGACGCGGCGTTGCGCGGTTTTCGCGTCCTCCTCGTCGAAAAGCGCGATCTGACGCACGGGACGACCGGTCGTTATCACGGACTTTTGCACAGCGGCGGGCGGTACGTCGTCAAAGACCCGCACAGCGCGGCAGAGTGCATCGCGGAAAATCGGATTCTCCGCAAAACACATATGCATTGCATCGAAGACACCGGCGGATTTTTCGTCGTGACGCCGGAGGATGACAACGAATACCCGGATCAGTTTTACGCCGCGTGCGCGCGACTCGAAATTCCGTGCGAAGAAATTTCGGTTGCCGCCGCGCTCAAGCGCGAGCCGCTGATGAATCCCGAGGCGCGCCGCGTCTTTGTCGTGCCGGATGGCGCGGCGGATAGTTTTCAGGCGACACATTCGACCGCGCAAGCGGCGCGGCAAGCGGGCGCGCAAATTTTGAACTACCACGAGGTCGTTCAACTTCTCGTCGAAGGTGGCGAGGGAGATCGTCGCGTCGTTGGCGCGCGCGTGCGCGATGTCGCGCGCGGCGAGGACGTGGAAATTCGCGCGCGGATGACGATCAACGCGGCGGGCGCATGGTCGGGCGTCGTCGCAAAAACGGCAGGCGTGCGCGTGGATGTGATCCCTGGCAAGGGGACGATGCTCGCAGTGAATCATCGCATCATCAACACGGTGCTGAATCGCTGCAAAATGCCGGACGACGGCGACATCATCGTGCCGATCCACACCGTCAGCGTTCTCGGCACGACGGATGAACGCGTGGAAGACCCGGAACATTTGACGATTGAACCCTGGGAAGTGGAATTGCTTTTGCGCGAAGGCGAAAAACTGATCCCCGGTGTCAGTCGCACGCGATTCGTGCGCGCGTGGGCAGGCGTGCGTCCGCTCTATCAGGAACATTACAACGGCGCGAGTCGTGATGCGACGCGCGATCTGACTCTGCTCGATCACAAGACGCGCGATGGTGTCGCGGGATTCTTGACGATCCTGGGTGGCAAGTGGACGACGTTTCGTTTGATGGCGCAAGTGACGATGGACAAGGCGTGCGAGTATCTCGGCACGTGCAAGTCCTGCGTCACCGCGCAAACGGTTGTCCCCGGCGTCGAGCAAGGGCATTACTGGCTGGGTCATCGTTTGCGCGAAGTGGAAGAACATCACTTGCAAAGTGAACTCGTGTGTGAGTGCGAACTCGTCACGCGCGCGATGTTGGAGAACGCGGCGCGCAACAATCCCACACTCACGCTCGACGATTTGCGACGCGATGTGCGCTTGGGAATGGGACCTTGTCAGGGCGGTTTTTGCACGTACCGCGCGGCGGGGATTCTGCATCAAGTCAAAAGTCAAAACGAAAAAGGCAAAAGCGAAGAGCCCGCGCGATGGGAGGTTGCGTATATGCAATCGCCCGCGCACAACCAGCGGTCAGCGATCAGCGATCAGCCATCGGCGGTCGGCGGTCAGCCGTCAGCGGTCAGCGGTCAGCAGTCGCAATTCGCAAATCCAAATTTGCTCTTGCGCGATTTTCTCCAAGAACGCTGGAAAGGGTTGTTGCCGATTTTGTGGGGACGCCAACTGAAACAAGAGCGGCTCGATGAATTGATCTATCTCGCGTTGATGAACGCGGATCATTTGCCGGACGAAAACGCGACGAGTCCGATGAGTGAGTTCTACGCGCGGATAGCGTTCAGCGGTCAGCTGTCAGCAAATAGCGATCAGCATTCAGCGTTCAGCGAAGAACCAATAAGCAGGGAACGATGAAGGATTTCCGTAAGTTACAAGTGTGGGAAAAGGCGCACCGCTTGACCCTGGATGTTTATCGCGCCACGCAGAGTTTTCCAAAAGTAGAAGTGTACGGATTGACGAGTCAGATGCGCCGCGCTGCCAGTTCGATTCCTGCGAATATCGCGGAAGGGTGCGGCAGAAGCGGTGATGCCGAGTTAGCGCGGTTTTCGCAAATTGCGATGGGTTCGGCAAGCGAGCTGGAATATCATTTGTTGCTCGCGCGGGATTTGGAATATTTGGATCAACCCAATTATGAGCGTTTGGCAAACCAAGTAGTTGAAGTCAAACGAATGCTTACATCGTTCATCCAAACGCTGAAAGCTGATCGCTGATGGCTGACAGCGCAGAGGTTTGTTATGCTTGATCTCATCGTTATCGGCGCGGGACTCACTGGATTGATCGCCGCTCATACCGCCGCGCGCGCGGGCAAGCAAGTCAAAATCGTGACGAAAGGTTTGGGCGCGACGCATTGGCACGCGGGAAGTATTGACGTGTTGGGTTATTATCCAAACAGCGCGACGCCGGTCCAGCGTCCGCTGGAAACGGTTCGCGATTTGACGCGCGCGCGTCCGCAACATCCGTACGCGATTCTGGACGGGACACTGTCGGACGCGTTGAAAAATTTTGTTGCGCTCGCACAGGAACTTGGCTTGCCGTACGCTGGCGCGGCGAACGACGGCGATAATCTTTGGTTGCCCTCGCCGGTCGGCGCAGCGCGTCCAACGTTTCTTGCGCCGCGCGCGCAACTCGCCGGCGATCTGCGCCGCCCCGAACCGATGTTGATCGTCGGTTTGCGCGGGATGCGCGATTTTTATCCGGAGTTGATCGCGGAAAACTTGAACAAGCAAGGACACCGCGCGCGCGCGGCGTTTCTGCCGCTCGATCTGATCACGGAGCGACACGATAGCAACACGGTACACCTCGCGTCCGCGCTGGATGATCCGGCGCGGCGGATGAAACTAGCCGCCGAGTTGAAAAAGATCTTCCAGCCCGGCGAACGAATTGGCTTGCCCGCGATTTTGGGACTGGACGCGCACGCAGTCGCGTTGGATGATTTGCAAGCGCAAGTTGGCGCGCCGATTTTTGAAATTCCCACTTTGCCGCCGAGCGTGCCGGGCGTGCGCTTGACGAACGCGCTGCGCCATCGCTTGCGGCAACTGGGTGTGCGCGTCGAAATCAACGCCGACGTGATCGGTTTTCACGCGGAAAAGGATCGCGTGCTGTGGATCGAAAGCGATGCGAGTGGTCGTCCGTTGAAACATCGCGCAGAGAAATTCTTGCTGGCGACGGGCGGGATTCTTGGCGGCGGGATCAATAGCGATCACACTGGCAAGGTGTGGGAAGTTGTTTTTAATTTGCCGCTCACCACGCCGCATGATCGTGGCGAATGGTTCCGCGCGCGGTTTTTCGATCCGGCAGGTCATCCGATTTTTCGCGCCGGCGTGCCGGTCAATCGCGAATTTCAGCCGGTCGACGCGAACGGCGGGCGCGTGTACGAAAACATCTGGGCGGCTGGTAATATTCTTGCGCATACCGATCCAATTCTGGAGCGCAGTCTCGAAGGGATCGCGATCGCGACAGGAATGGCGACAGCGCGTTCCGCTTGCAACCTGAAACCTTGAACCTGAAACTTTTAACCCACGAGGACTTATGCATACTGCATCCTGGCATTCCGTCGGTATGACGCTGGACGAGTGTATCAAATGTAATGTCTGCACAACCTATTGTCCCGTTGCGGCGGTGACTGACAAATTTCCTGGACCCAAGTACGTCGGACCGCAAGCGCAACGATTCCGTGAATGCGGACAGATCAAGTCGCCGGATATTTCGGTGGACTATTGTTCCGCGTGTCGCGTGTGCAACGAAGTGTGTCCCAGCGGCGTCAAGATCGCGGAGATCAACGCGCGCGCCAAAGCACAAATCGTCGCGGATCGCGGCATTCCGATCCGCAACTGGTTCTTCGGACGCAACGAACAACTGGGACGCATCGGAAGCATCGCGCCGCAGATCGCGAACTTGGGATTTCACAATCCGTTCAGCCGATTGATGGCGGAAAAAATTATGGGCGTCGCGCGCCACGCGCCGATTCCGCACTGGAGCACTGAGGGCAGTTTTCGCAAGTGGTTTTTCCGAACGCCGCGCCTTAAATCGGACAAGAAGGTTGTCTACTTTCACGGCTGTTCGACGAATTACTACGAGCCGCAAGTCGGCAAAGCGGCGGTCGCGGTACTGGAGCATCTCGGTTACGAAGTGATCGTGCCGCCGCAGAATTGTTGCGGCTTGCCGATGTTAAACAATGGTGAGTTTCGCGCAGGCGAAAAATTGTATCGCGATAATCTTGCGAAACTGCTGCCGTATGCGGACAAGGGCTTGCCGATTGTCGGCACAAGCGTCAGTTGCGTGTTGGTTTTGCGCGAAGAAGCATCGGAAATGCTCGACATCGAAAACGATCAGACGCGTCGATTCCGATCGGCGTTGTGGGATATGTCAGAGTGGCTGCGCGATTTGCTCGATCAGGGCAAACTCGATACGAACTTTCGCGAATTGAAAATGATCGTGCCGTACCACGTTTCGTGCCAGGCGCGCGCCCATCGAATGGGACGACCGTCGCTCGACGTGATGACGCTGATTCCTGGGTTGGACGTGCGTGAAGGGAACGCAAAATGTTGCGGACTCGCGGGGACGTACGGCTACAAAGCGGAAAAATACGACATCGCGATGGAAATTGGCGAGGAAGCGTTTCGTTTCATTCGCGCGCAAGGTGACGATGTGAAATTCACAACGTCCGATTCCGAAATTTGTCGCTGGCAGTTGGAGCACGGCACGCACAAGGACTGCCGCGCGCCGATCGAAATTTTTGCAGCGGCGTATGGCTTGTACGATCTCGACCGGCGGCGATTGCTTGTGGAGAGATGAGATCATTTTGATCCGCGAATAACGCGAATCTTCGCGAATCTTTTTATTCGCGTTCATTCGCGCTATTCGCGGATCGCTTTCCCTCTTTTTCGATCAGCACTTGCCAATGGCTGTGTCGTTTGCCTTCCTCGAATTGTTCCTCTTGTTCGATTTTGCGGATCGCAAAGTGTTTGAACAAATCGGCGATCTCGACCAGGTCGCTGTAATGATGCGGCACTCCGGCATCCGCGCCCACATCCAGAATGAACGTGTTCGGTTCGATGGTTTTGCCTTGCCCATACCGCCAGCCGCGCGTGGATTGTAAACTGATGACCGCAAGCCCGCCGCGCTTCAGCACGCGCCGAATCTCCGCGACGACGCCCTGCATTCCGGCGTACGTTTTGTGATAGATCACGTAAATGCTGATCACCGCGTCGAAAAAATCGTTGGGGTACGGAATCTGCGCGATGTCGCCTTGCTTCAACTCCGCCGATAATTTTTCGCGCGCGAGCCATTCGCGCGTATGCGCGAGTCCGTTCTCGGCGATGTCCAGCGCGCACACGTCGAATCCCTCGCGTGCGAGATAGACCGTGTGGCGTCCCGCGCCGCATCCCAGATCGAGCACGCGCTGCGCGCTGCGTTCGCGCAACAACGGCACCAGCGCGACGACTTGTTCGTGCGGATTCTTCCAGCGAAATTCTTCTTGTTCGAAAAGTTCATTCCAGGTGGGCATATGTTTCCTGTTGGCAAATGGCGAATAGCGAATGGCAGATGGTTTTGTTATCCATTGCTCTCTGGGGGTGGTCCGACGATCTCGCGAAAGCGCGGATCGGCGCGAATCCATTCTAGATCTGAATTGCGCCACGCCCACGCGTGATCAAAATCCACTTGTTGCGCCGCGCGGCGCAGATTTTCAAACGCGGCATCCACGTTGCCACGTATGGACTCAAGGCGGGCGATGTTATACCAATCACCAACAGGAATGAGTCTGCTTGCTTCTGAGGCGTATTTTATCGAGCCTCTCAGGTTGCCAAGTTGCTTATGAATGCCAGCTAGGCAGAGTAATGAATTGAAATTTGTTTCTAACCTCTGTGATTTTTGAAAGACTGGAACAGCCTCAGCAAGGCGGTTACTGCTTCGCAATAAGTAGCCGAGATTGGTATAGGCGGCACTGTTGTCCGGGTCCAATTTGATAGCTGTGCGGTGAGCGGTTTCAGCGTCATTAAGACGCCCCTCTTCTCGTAGTAGGATTCCCAAGCCGTCATAGGCGATACTGTCTTTAGGGTCAAGTGCAATCGCTTTGCGGTATGCAACTTCAGCTTCTGCATATCGCTGCAAGGTGAGGAGTAAGTTACTGTAGTTTGGCGAAATTTCGACCCAGGATTATAATTATGCCCGAGATCCGACACGGCACAGATTTGTCGTTACGCTCTAGCCCCCACGGCACAGGCGATCACCGCATCGCTACGGGTTTGTTTTCC
>Ga0194113_10008452_pt1 | contig 12647 bp, 8 predicted proteins | sample TA2MahC200mmetaG_FD_146193 | JGI IMG/M metagenome (GOLD analysis project Ga0194113, IMG submission 146193) | Freshwater microbial communities from Lake Tanganyika, Tanzania - TA2015017 Mahale Deep Cast 200m | ecosystem: Environmental > Aquatic > Freshwater > Lake | place: Tanzania: Lake...
GCACGTGCGTCAGGCCCGCCGCGTCGAGCGCCCGGCGGATGGCGCCCACGCGGCCGTCCATCATGTCGCTCGGGGCGACCATGTCGGCCCCCGCCTGGGCGCACGTGACGGCCATCTCCGCCAGCCGCGCCAGCGTGGCGTCGTTATCCACCACGCGCCGGCCGCCTGCCTCCTTCAGCAGGCCGCAGTGCCCGTGGTCGGTGTACTCGCACAGGCATACGTCGGCGATGACTGCAAGGTCAGGCAATTCCGCCTTCAGGGCCCGCACGGCCTTCTGGACGATTCCGTCGGGGCGCGCGGCCGATGAGCCGGAGGCATCCTTGGCGCGCGGAATGCCGAAGAGGAGCACGGCCGGCACGCCCGCCCCTCGCGCCCGCCGCGACTCGGCCACGAGTTCCTCCAGCCCCAACTGCGCCTGGCCGGGCATGCTGGCGATGGGCTGCCGCCCCTTCAGGCCCTCCTTCACGAAGAGCGGCTGCACCAGGTGCTGCGGGCCAAGCGAGGTCTCGGCCACCATCTCGCGCCATACGGCGTGGTCCCGCAGTCGGCGGAAACGCTGCTCCGGAAACGCCATGCCTCGGCCCTCCTGGGCGGTTCGTTCCTACAACAGTATTCCCGCCGTCCGCGGCGGTCAACCGCAAACTCCGGGAACTCGTGCCGCATCCTTGACCCATGGCCGCCCCCGAAGTACATTCAACACAGCCGCGCAGCAGCGGTACGGCTTCTGCGCCTGGCGCGGGGCCGGATGCACGCATGCCCGCTCCGCAACAGGCTGCGCGACTCAGGCGGGTCCATGGCTCAGCGGCAGGGCAGGGGACTCATAATTTCTTCTCACACTTGTGCGCAAGTCCTTGTTATTGCTGTAATTGGGCCTGCTGAAAGGACTTGCGGCTGAAAACCGGATGCCGCCCAAACCGCACGAACCGCCCGAAACCGCCCCTCCGGTTGTCGCGACAACCGCTTCGTGGAATTGCTCATTGCTACCCCGCGGACGCCGGCAAGAACGTGGGTAGGTGTTGACTGTGAGGCAGCCGGCCAAGTCGTGCGAAGAACGGATGCGAACAGGCGTTTCGGTCTTGACGGTCGGTGTGCGCACGTTCAGAATGACCACACGTCGGGGCGGCGGGCGCCGCGGCGACGCAACTTTCATGGAGTGGTTTCCGGCGCAGAGGAATCGCCGTGGAGGCAGACACGTGAAAACCGGGCGCCGGCGTTGGCTGCAACGCGGGATGTCGGCTGTGGCGGCGGTCACCGCTGCTCTGCTGGTCTGCCGGCCGGGCGCGGCCAAGGGACCGGAGCAGGATTTCTCCGATGATGCTGCCTACAAGGTCGAAGCATACTACGGCGGGGCCGACTTGAAGGCGACGCGTGCCGAGAAGCCCAGCCCGTCCGGCGGGCCGGCCGTCTCCATCAAGTTCCGAAGCACGCGCGACAACTCCGGCGCAACAATCGCGTGGAACATTCCGCCGCAGGTCCTCGACAAAGATGCGTTCACCATGCAGATTAAGACGCCGGGCGGCGCCGTGCCTTATGTTCGGTGCCTCTTCTTCGACGCCCAGGGCCAGCGTATCCGCCGGAACAACTACTTCAGCGTCTCGGCCCCCGACTGGAAGCCCATCCGCTTTGCGGTGGGGTCGGGCAGCGGCGCCGCGAGCAACGAGCCGGCGGAACTCACGCCCGGCCAGGAGGTCGCCAAGATCGTCCTCCAGTTCTGCGGCAAGGGCGACCGAGAGTACCAGGTGCTTCTGGCCGACTTCAGGAAGGCCGACTCTGAGGCGCCCCCGAAGGCCGCCCCGGCGAAGAAGGGCGCCGCCCAGCCCAAGGCGCCCAGGGACCGGAAACTGGCCGCCAAGCCCCCGGCAAAGCCCGATTCCAAGCCCACGATCTCCTGCGGCGATTCGGCCGTGTGGCTGGATGCCGGGAAGGCCAACGCCTTCGCGGGCGCGACTTTGGCGGGACTTTGGCTGCCGCCCGGCTCGAAGGGGGCTTATCCGCAGTTCTCGTGCGTCGATGGCGAAGGCAAGACGGTCTCCTTCGGCGGCGACGACCCGGCAGCAAAGGCCACCCTCCAACGCGAAGGCGACGACCGGGCGTCGGTCACCTACTCCCGCGACGGCTCATCGTTCCAGGTCACATACATCGTCAGCAAGGAGACGGTCCGCTGCGACATCAAGGTCCTGGAGGAGAAGAGCCTGCGCCTGGCCTCCGTCGGCGTGCCGAGGATCTTCGGCGTGGTGCTGGGGACGGGCGACTATGGAATCACCCCCGCCGGGCACCTCTATCGCCCGCGCGAAGGCAACCCCGAGATGGAGCACAAGCGCAAGGGCAACGCCGACAACGCCGTGGCGAACTTCACCGCCGCACGAGTCGGCCCGAGGATCCTCTTCTACAAGCCGTGCACCTCGTCGCAACTGATGCACATAGGCGTAGAGCGGGCCGAGGACAGCCCGTGGGCGTGGCTGGGCGGGTTCCTCTATTTCCGCCCGCCCGACTTCAAGAACCCCGCCACCAAACTCTGCCACCAGACCCTATCGTGGCAGATAGAGACCGCCGGCGACGCCAACCGCGACGGCGAGGTCGATTGGGTCGATTGCGCCATCGCCTACCGCGACCGCTACGTGAGGCCCAACAAGGACAAGGACGCCAGCCTGCGAAACTCGTACCTGTACTACCACGGGATACCCGGCGACACGTACGAGCAACTGGTGAGCGTGCTTGAGCGGCTGGACTTCGCCACGGGCATCTGGTGGGTCAAGGGGGCGATGAAGACGAACATCTCGCCGGGATCCGAGGCACATCCGTACGTCGTGGAACCCGACCCCGGGCGTGGCAGCAAGGCGCCGCTGCTTTCGCGCATCGCGGCCACCGGGTCGCGCGCCGGAATATATTATGGACATGACTACATTGATATCGCCAACGGAGACTGGCCGCCGGAACTCGTCAAACTGGACCCCGACGGGAAGCCGCACCGGTACTACAACTTCCACGGCCGTCAGTTGTACTACAAGGACAATATCCGCGGCCTTGCCAGCGGGCTTCTGAGGGCCCACTACGAGAGGATCCTCTCTTGCTGCGGCATGGCCCCCGCCGACCCGATCATGCTCGACACGTTCACGGCGTTCGCCCGGCCCGGCTACCACCCCGACTTCCCGGCAACCGCGCAACTGGAGACCGAAGCGAAACGCGAAATCGCCAAGTGGCTCGCGTATGATAAGAAACTCTCGGTGGCCGGAGAGTCGGTGACCGAGGGGACGCAGGACGTGCTGGATTTTGCCGCGCTCCTGGTCAGACTGTCCGACCAGGTTGAGGCAGAGGTCTGGAAGAGCGATTCCTGGGTCCCCATAAACTCGGTCATATATCACGGCCGCACGTATTTCGGCGTCAGTTGGTACGAGTTCCGCAAACCCAACCCGAACTGGGCCTTGGCCCTCGTGAACTGCGCGCACCTGTGGCAGTGGTCCACAGGCCACTACCCGAAGGGAATGTACGAACTGACCGCACGCACCTTCTTCAACCAGAACATCGTGTGGTCTCGCAACGCCGACGCCGCCATCACGGACGTTGACCGCGAAGGAACCGCTTACAGGATCAAGTTCGACAACGGCAACACCTTGTGGGCCGACCCGGAGAAGAACACGTGGCGGCTTGAGGAGCGCGGTGTTCTCTACGACGGCTTCACGCCCTTCAGCAGCCGCGGCGTCATGGCGATCCTCACACAGGGAGATTTCGACATTACTCTAGCCGTGGCGGAGATGCTGGAGATCATCCCCTCGCAGCCCAACCGAGACCGGCTGGACGTCAAGATCGAGAAGGCCGAAGACGGCCGGATTCGCGTCCGCGGCAACTTCAGCAAGATCAAGTGGAAACTGGCCTGGTTCCACAAGCCCGAAGGCGCCGCCGCCGACGTGGTTACCATGCGCGACGTCGAGCCGGTCCTGATGCTCCGAAAGGTCGCCCGGTAGCGGAGCAGGGCGCCTCGAAGGTCAACCCGGATGAATCAGCGGCCCCCGGCCGCGTCCACCTTGAGGGGCAGCGTGCGCCAGGGTGCTTCCGATGTCGGCGCAGGGGCGACCGCGCCGGCGGCGACGGCACGGGCAGCGGCAACTATAAGGCACAGGACACGCGGCTTGCGCATCTTCGGCTCCTTTGACGTAGCGGCTGCTCACGGCCGCGCGGCCGCGCCGGGACTGGCGAGCGCGGCCAAGAGAGGCTCAAAAATCTCGCGGGCGTAGGGCGACTCGCCCTCCTTGGGGCCGTCAAGGTTGCCGCCGTTGCGCACGGCTATCAGTTGCAGGCTGGGCACGACGAAGACCACCTGGTGGCCCGCGCCTGCGCCCCAGAAGGCGTCGCGCGGCACGCGGGGGAAGAAGCCGTCGGTGTTGGACCACCAGCCGATGCCGTTGGGGCCCGGCGTGCCGACGTCGCGGGTCGTCTGGCGGACGGCGTCGGCGCTAAGGAGGCGGCGACCTTCCCAGTCGCCTTCGCTGAGCATCAGGCGTGCAACGCGCGCCGTGGCGCGGGCGGTGAAGTTGCCGCCGCCCCACGAGGCGACCAGCGGCAGACCGTCAACCGTGTACGTCTTGCCGTAGCCGATGGACTAGGCGTCGTCGGGCACGCCGATGGGCCGCATGATGCGCGTGGCCAGCAGGGTGCGGACGTCCTTTTCGGGCGCGTCGCGCAGGGCCGCCGTAACCGCGTACGTCAGCATGCCGATGCCGGGGTTGCTGTAGGCCCACTTCTGGCCCGGCTCGGTCAGCAGGGGCGCCAGGTCGCGCGAGATGGTAAACGGGTCCTGGGGCGGCGCAAGGTGCTTCCAGAAGCCGCCTTGCCAGCCCGTAAGTTTTTCGTGTGGCAGGCCGTCGGCCTCGGCGTCGGCCAGGCCCGAGGCGTGCGAGCCGAGTTGCCGCAATGTGATGCGCGACTTGCGGGGGTCGTTCTTCCACTGCGGGATGAACTTGCAGGCGGGGTCGTCGAGCCGGAGCCGGCCGTCGCTCATTGCGACGGCGAGCGACACGCCGCCCACGATCGCCTTCGCCATGGACGCCGTGTAGTGCGTGCTCGTCGGCGAGAAGTCAGGGGCGTACCACTCCTGCACGATGGCGTCGTTGCGGATGACCAGCCACGCCTTTGTCCGCTGGGCGGCGAGGCGCTGCTTAAGGGCGGCAAGTTTCTCGGCCGAGAAGCCTGCGCTTTCCGGGGCGGCGGCCTTCCAGTCCCAGGCCGGGGCGACGGCTGCGGCAGGCGGTGAGGCGGCAGCGGCGGGCAGCGGGGTGCTGCGCCCGGCATCGGGCGTGCGGGCGTCGGCTGAAGGGCCTTGCGCCGCCGCCAGGGCGGCCCCGCCGCCGGCCGCAGGATGCAACGCCGCCGGCCGCTCCGCAGCAGACAGGCCGCGGGCGGCCAGGCAGAGCACAAGAGCCAGGACGGCGCAACCGAATACTCGCATGGTCATACATCGCTCCCGCAAGCCGCGCGCTCCGGGCGGCAAGGCGCGCCCGCCGGCCGTTACTTCGGCGGCGCGTCGGCCTTATATTCATACGCCCCGGGGTCGTGGGCAGCGCCCTGCGGACGGGGGATGCCGGCGAAGTCGGCGGCCACGTCTTTGACGGCGGTGCCGGCGTCAATGGCCGGACTGCCGGGCCGCAGACGGGCGTCGGCCGGCCCGGCGGGCAGCGGGTCGGCCCAGCGCGAGTGAGTTTCTCCGGCGGCCGTCTGGTAGTCGCTGAACGACCGCAGTGCCGCGCCGGCGGCCGTCCCTTCGAGGAACTCTCGACGCGAGATGGGCGTGGTCATGGTTTCTCCGGCTGCTGCCCAGACTCCCAGACCAGGTCAACATGCAGTATCTTCAACCGGACGGCGCGGCTGCGGGGCACGAGGAATCCGCGGATGTGGGCAAAGAGCGACTTTCATTTCTCCGGAGATTCCGGTGCGTTGCCCTCCGTGTACAGGATGTGAAGGTCGATGGTGCCCGAGCGGCTGGAATTGAAGCAGACCCGCTTGCCGTCGGCGCTCGGCCTGGGCAGGGTTTGCGCCCAGAACATGTCGCCGGTTTTGCCGCGCCCGGCCGGGGCGGAATAAACGGTTCCCGTGCGGGCCAGGTACTTGGCGGTTCCATCCAGGCGGACCAGCAGAATCTCGTCGAACGGCGGCTCATACGGCGCCGGTTCGGGCCTGGACGGAAAGAAGCCCGCCACGAACCAGTCGCTCACCTTCCTTGGCCAGGACAGGTGCAAGTTATGAAATCGGCATTTCTCTCGCGGCACGCTGAAGAGGACCCTGTCGCCGCCGCCGTCAAGGTTGACGACGTGTATCTCCAGCGGCCTTTCAGGGGCGCCGCGGCCCCCTGCGGGCAGCCTGAAATATGCCAGCCGCCCCTCGGGCGAGAAATCGTAATGGCCCCCGCCGCCGATGGACTCGAACTTGTGCACGACCGCGCCCGTGTCGTCATAAACCACGATTGCCTGCTGCGAGGGGTCGGCCCCTCGGTACGCCGTGTCGATATAGTTGCGGCAGCCGATGTAGTGCGGCTTGTCCCAACCGACTGAGCAGCCCGCCGGTACGGTGATCTGGAAGGTCCGCTCCTGGCCCATGTCGGGCAGGTGGAAACTGCGGAACGTGCCGTCGCCGGTAATCACCAGGATGCGGTCGCCGGCCTGGTTCACAGAAGGGCCGTTGGGCTTCAGGCCCAGCGGCGCGAACGACTTCAGCAACTCGGCCTTGCCGTCGGTCACCCGGAAGCGGTACAGGTCCGACCCCTTCCAGGTGTAAAGCATGGCGGGGTCATTGCGGTCCCAGCAAAGGCGCCAATCGTACTTGTCAATGGAGAAAAGTTCCTTGAGAAAGACGCCGTCGCCGTCGTACAGGCATACGCGCCAGTTCTTCTGCGCCAGGTCCGACTGGATGCCCAGCATCCGCGAGCCGTCGGCGTTCCAGGGATCGCGATAGTAGTAGAAGTTGTGCTCGTGGCCGTCGTCCTTGCGGAGTTGCCGGACGCGGGCGCCGTAGGTCGGGTCGGCGCAGTCCACGATCCGGGCGGGGCCGACCTTCATCGGCGCTGCCGGTTGCTGCGCGGCAGGCGGCGCAGCATCACCGCCCGGTCCGCGCGCCGGGGCTGGCGCCGCCGCGACCACGGCCCGGACTGCCAGCGACAGTGCGCTCAGGAATATCATGCGCATTGTCGCATCTCCATGCGACTCTTGCCGGTCGCGCCCTTGAGGGGTCCGGCCTCACAGCAGGGGGACCCGGCCTCTCAGGGCAACCTCTGTCGCCGCGGAAGATCGCCGGCGGCCCAGTAGCCCTGACATATGTGCAAACGTACTGTCAAGGCGAAACCGGTTCTCCGGCGGCGCCCCGCGGCGCAATCAGGCGCAGCCGCCTGGCCCCAAGCGCCCCGTAGCAATCCGGCAGGTCGAACTGCCGGAGGACCCCCGGCGCGAGGCACGAGAGCGGCCAGGCGTAAGTCTCGGATTCGGCCACGTCGGCATAGGACGTCAAGGCGTTCTTGAGCGTCACTTGCGTGACCGCGGGCGACACGATCGCCGCCAGCGCTGCCGGCAGGGCGCCCCAGCCCTTGCCCACCACGTGAACCTCCTCGCATCCGAGGCTGGTAAGCCAGTCGAGCACCCGGAGCACGTCGTGGGTCTTCTGCCCCAGGTACGGGTAATCCAGCATCAGGCCGTGGACGGCGTAGAAGTAGTCGCTGCCGTAGGGGTCGAGAAACATGTTCGTGCCGCAGGTGTTGGGCCGCGACTCGCCGATGCCGCGCACGTCGCAGGCAAAGAGGGTTGATTGCGGCTCGGCCTTAAGCAACTCGGCCAGCAGCGGCTCTTCGCGCAGTTCGGCGTCGCTGGAGTGGTGGGCGACGTATAGCAGTGCTCGGCGCGGGCCGCGCGGCGGGCGGCTCAGCAGCGGCTCGTCGCCCAGGCGGTACACAAGGGCGAAGATGCCCGGTTCGGTCTGCACGGCGTAGGTGGTCGCGTGCGGCTTGGGGTAGTTGCGGCTGCGCGTCGGGCGCAGGATGCGGTATTCAGGCGTCCCCTGGCGCTGCGGCAGGCGCAAGAGGGTGGCGACGGCCTGCTTGAGTTCCTCTCCTGCCGGCGCGGTGCGCTGGCGGCCGAGCGCCCTCGATTTCTCCTGCGTGAACGAGAACACCGTCCGCGACCCGAGTTCGGCCACCTGGCCCGACGGAGTGCACTGGAGCACTTCGTCGCGCTCAACGACGATGTCTGGCTCGGGGCTTGTGCCGGAGACGCCTGCGGCGCGGTTGAACCACTCGTACATCGCCTCGCGTGCCGGGCGGGAATACCCGTGCGGGCCGGGGCTGACCGCCAGCCGCACACGCTCGGCCGCACCAAGAAGCCCGTACAGCCGCGACAGCCGCGCGTAGGCCTCCTGCGTGCCGCGCCCGTCAAAGTAATCTTGCTCCTGCGCCAAGATGATTACCGGCTTGGGGGCCATGGCCGCCAGGAAGTCTGCGTGGTCAAGCCCCAGGGCCAGGGCCCGCGGCGGGCACTGTTCAATGTCGGCCGGTAGTTCGTTCTCCAGGTTCCGCAGGAAGGTGGTTACGAAGCAACCGGGCGCCGCCATCGCCCAGCGGGGCTCCACGCCTGCCAGCCACGTCGTCATCGTGCCGCCGCCGGAGTTCCCCGTGATGCCGACCCTGCGCGGGTCAACTTCGGTGCGGCTAACGAGATAATCCAGCGCCCGGATGCCGTCCCACGCCCGCCAGGCGCCGAAGAACTCGCCGATGAGTATCTGCTGGTTGCCGGCGTACAGGTGCTCTCCCACGCCGATGCGCGGCCGCCCCGGCTCCTTCAGGTGGCCGTATTGCAGCCGCTCGCCCTGGCCGATGGGGTCAAATATCAGCACAACGTAGCCCAGCCGCGCAAGCCCCTGCGAGAACGACTGATACGGGGCGGCGGCCTTGCCGTTGGCCGAGTGACCGCACGAACCGACCACGCCCGGAAGCGGGAACTGCCGCCCCTTGGGCACGTAAAGGTTGGCCGTTACCAGGAACCCCGGCCGGCTCTCAAAGATGACCTTTTCAATGTGATAGGCGTCGCGCTGGACGATGCCCGTTACGCGCGGCCGCAGGGGCGTCCGCTCGGGCCAGGGTCCGAAACACCGGGCGATTTTCTCGCGGACCCCGCGCACGTAGGCCTCGGCATCGGCCCGAGTCCCGAGGGCCGCCTGGGCCCGCAGCCCATCCTGCTGCGCGGCGGCGACCCGTGCAGCGTAATACTCCTGCACCATGCGCGGAAAGCGGGCCAGAGAGTCCTCGGCGACGGCCACCTTCGGGGGAACCTGCGCGGCACGGGCCGCCTGCCCAACCAGCAGGGGCGCAGCCGCCACACAGGCCGCCGACCACGCAATCCGCAGGACGAAACCGGCGCCGCGCTTCGGCGGCCGACAGGTTTGCGGCATGGCAGGCACCTTCTTGGAGGCGCCGGGCGCGCGGCATCACACGCCTGGGACCTCGGCAATGTAAACGTTGGTGTGTCCGCCCTGGTCGGAATTGAACGCGACCCACCGGTCATCGGCGCTGAAGACGGCGTGCGGATGGCTGGCCTGGGTCTTCCACGAGGTGTTGTGCTGGCAGAGCCGGCGGACTTGGGCGCGGCCGCTGGCGTGCGTCATCAGCGCCATGTAGCGGCCTCCGTCTTTGTCGTCGGGACCGAGGTAGCCGCGGTCGCCTATCAGCAGCGTGCCGGTCGAGTTGGCCTGAATGTGGCCCGGGCGCTGGCCGGGCAACAGGTACTGGCGGATCCATGTGCCGTCAATGCGGATGAAGGCGTTGAAGTCCTCGCGCCGGCCTTCCACATCCAGGGAATACTGGAACCCGACCTCGCCCTGGCGGGTGAAGAACTCGTGCACGCACGACTCTCCCGGCCGCTGGGGGTAAAGCGGGCGGGCCTGGCGCGGCCCCTTCTCGTCGGCGTCAACCGTCCACATGCGCTGCCGCACGTTGCTGCCGCCCTCGTGGCAGAAGAGGATGAGGTTGGGGCGCGCAGGATGGATAAGCACGTGGCTGATCCAGGCTACCTCGCCCCAGATTGCCGCCGCCTCGCCGTTCGCGGCCCTGACGCGCATGATTACGCACCTGGGGCGCTGGAAGTAAGTTTCGGCCATGGTGGAGTAGATGCGGCCGCTCTCCGTGCTGACGGCCCGTTTCTCGCAGTAGGCGAAGGCCACGTACTGGCCGTCGGCGGTGCACGTGGGCAGGGCCGGCCTGAACCCGTCGGGCACGCGGTACAACTCGCGGTCTTCAAGCGAATCAATCTTCACGACGTGCAGCGCCGGGCCGTCAAAGTAGAAGAGCCGGCCGCCGGGGTCCGGGCACACCGAGAACGGCGACAGTTCGGCCCCGTCGGTCAACTGCACGAGCCGGCCGGTGCGGACCTCCAGCAGGTAGTGCTGAAAGCGGCCGGAGCGGTTGGAAGCGAACACGACATGCTCGGCCCCGTCGCCCAGGAACGTCGCCGACGTAAAGTACGGGTGGACGTTCTCCGAGCCGTCGCCCGTCAGCCGCACGACGCGGGCGCTCGTCGCGGGGTCGCGGACCTCCTGCATCTCGTTCCTGATGTCGTGGACTGTTCCGCGCGCCGGCCCGCCTTTGCCGCTCTGGGGCGCTCCTTGCGGCGGGAGGTTCGCCTCGCCGGCCGGTGCTTTCTCCCCCGCCGCGGCGGCCGGAGCCAGCGCGCCCCTAGCGGCGGCCGCGCCGCCCACGGCGGCCAACCCGGCCAGAAACGCGCGCCGGCCCACCGTCACGGAACCGGACTCGACTGGAAGACGCGGCTGCGGATCTTGCATGGACATGGGGAACCTCCCCTGCCTGCCGGCGGGCAGGCCCGCCTGCGCCTCGCCGGCGCTTGCGAGAATCGCCTCGGCGATGAGCAGATTATACGCTCGCCCTGCGGCGCTACCCAGTCAATTCCCGCCGCCCGGCTTCGCCAGGGCAAAGCCCCACTACGCCGGGGCGACGCCCGGCCGTCATCAGGCGGTGATGACCGCTTCCGTAAACTGCGGCAACTCGCGGCCGGCGCAGGTCAGGTCTATCGGGATGACGTACCGGCCGCGCGGGCACTGCTCGGGGAGGCGGAAGGATAGCCGCATCCGCGCCTCGGCCTTGGCGGGTGCCTCGCCGCCGGCCCACGCGGTGACGACCCCGGCTTCGCCAGGGCGAAGCCCCGCTGCGCCGGGGCGAAGCCCGGCGGGCGTCGCCTTGTACGTCGCGCCCGGCAGAAGTTCGCGCTTCCAGGCCCTAGGCAGCACCGCGCGGCAGGCGAACGTGCGCGGCCCGGTCGAGTGATTGGTGACCACCACGTCGAAGGCCGCCTCGCCGCCGCGGGCGCTTTGCTGCTCGTACGGATGGCAGCGCACCCACGGCTCGTCCATGCCGTAATTGGCGTGTTCCCAAGGCACCAGTTGGCCGAAGAGCGGTTCCCGCTCGGCCAGGTTTGCGCGCATGAAGCGGTACTGCTCGCTGGTGAAGTCGAACGCATCAGCGACGTGCGGGTTGAAGATGTGCGTGGGCTGAAGTTTCTCCAGTAAGGCGATGCAGCGGTCGAACCCGACGCCGCGCCCCAGCCAGTTGCGGTTCATTGCGCAGTAATCGTCGATGCCGGCCATCGTGAACGAATCGCCGCAGAAGAACATCCGCAGGTCCCCGCCCTCCACCAGCAGCCCGGCGTGGTAGAGCGTCTGTCCGGGAAAATGGTATGCCGTCATCTTGAACTCGTGCCACGGCCACGATTCGCCGTCTGCGGTCGAGCGGTCCACGCGGGCCCTGTTCGGCGACAGGCACGGCAAACGCCAGGCCATCGGGTCCGTGATGACGGCGGCAACCGACCCGTCGGTAATGCAGGGACAGTCAAACGCCTTCTGAAAATCGGGGATGGCGTCCGTGTGATCGTCGTGGTAGTGCGTGATCCAGAGGCCCTCGACGCTACGGACCTCTCCTTCCGCCTGACGGCGCTTCACCTCTTTGACCACCTGCGCGTTGCCGCAGTCCATCACGAAGCCGGCCCCGTCCTTGGAGACGAGCATCCACGTGGTGCCGAAGTGGCGGAGGCAGGCGGGGACCTCTTTCCCCTTACGGATGGGCATGTGGTCCTTGCGGCCGGCGTACTCGGCGAAGAGTTTCGGAAAGTAGTGCCGCAGGGCCGAGATGGCCACGTACTTGTCGTAGCAGCGGTCGAGGGCGGCGGCCGTGGCGTCGATGGCCGCCGGTGGATCGTTCATGATCCGGCCGTGCGACGGAACCAGCGCCGACGCGCCGGCCGCCTTCAGGCGCCCGAGGCTCTCGATCAGTTGCGGCCGGGCGCCCATGAAACCGTGATAGTCGGTCGTCTGCGTCCCCTTCTGGAGCGAGTGGACGTCCCACACCTGCCCGGGACCCGCGATGGCGTCGCCGGAGAACGCGACCCGTCGCCCGTCGACCTCCACGACGTAAGTGACGCTGCCGTCGGTGTGGCCCGGTGTGGCAAGGACGCACAGCGTGGCAGGACCCCACGCGAAGGTCTCGCCGTCGGCAAACGTCGCATCCACGCGCAGCGGCTCGGCGAGCATGAGGTGATGCGGGTGCTGCTTGTACATGTGCCAGCGGCTCTTCGGGTTGCTCCAGTAGGTGTCGACCTTGTCGAACCAGTCTT
>Ga0194113_10008453_pt1 | contig 12647 bp, 14 predicted proteins | sample TA2MahC200mmetaG_FD_146193 | JGI IMG/M metagenome (GOLD analysis project Ga0194113, IMG submission 146193) | Freshwater microbial communities from Lake Tanganyika, Tanzania - TA2015017 Mahale Deep Cast 200m | ecosystem: Environmental > Aquatic > Freshwater > Lake | place: Tanzania: Lake...
CGTAAGTCCTTGCCATGCCTATGCTGAGGGAGGTAGAAGGGTTCCTCGGCTTGGCGCCCCCCTTGTGGGCACCCACAAGAAAGCCCGGAGAGCCATAAATGATAAATGAAGATGTGACCCCTGACGTTTGCCCTGCGGCAGGGCGCCCACTTTGTCGAGGAGCCGGGCCTGGTTGAGGCCGAGGATGAGGCGCTTCGCGTCGTCCGAGATGTCGGCGTAGACCACGAGGCCAATGCCCACCGACATTGGGTTCATGAAGGCGTCGGAGCCATAGAGGAACTTCTCGGGGCCGACGTTTCGCACGCCCTGCTCCAGGAAGCCGGGCGGGCCGAGGGTCCAGATGTTGGCGTGGACGTTTGGCAGCTCCCGCAATAGCGGGTCCTGATGGCTCCCGTAGTGTGCGAAGATGAAGTCCACCGACGGGAACTGGCGTGCGATGGCGGCCAGGTCGTCGGTCGGCCAGTGGTGGTTGATGACGAGCATGCCGCGCTCGGCGGCGAAGCGGTAGACGGCCATCAGGTTCGGCCCCTGGGCCGGGTAGTTCTGCTGGTAGGCGTTGATGAGCTTGATGCAGCGGAGGCCCGCGGCCCAGACGCGCTCAAGCTCGGCCTGGACGCCCTCCGGCGTGTCGTTGGGGTTGATGTGTGCGAAGCCGATGAAGCGGTCGGGCTGGCGGCGGACAAACTCGATGAGGGCGTCGTTGCCCAGCGTGTAGTCCTGTCCTGCGCCCATGTAGCCGCCGCCGAGGATGCAGACGGCATCCACGCCGTTGGCGTCCATCGCAGCGAGGGAGCCGGCGACCGCGGCGTCGAGGCTCTCGAAGGTGGGGCCGGTGGGCCAGGCGCCGATGTGGACGTGGCCGTCAATCACCAGGAGGCCGGGCAGCCCCTCGCCCGCGCGCCAGCGTTCGAGTATCTCACTCATCCAGCTCGCCCCGTTCGCATCGCCACCCCCCCACCCCCCTCCCTCTCAGGGAGGGGAAAGGGGGAGGGTTGGGCGCCAGTCCCAATCGCAACGCCCCACCCTCACCCTACCCTCTCCCTGGAAGGGAGAGGGGTGAAGCCTCACCCTACCCTCTCCCTGGAAGGGAGAGGGGTGAAGGCTCACCCTACCCTCTCCCCGGAAGGGAGAGGGGTGACGCCAGAGAAGTAGAGCGCCCCCAGCAGTCATTGGACGGCCTCCAGGAGTCGGCGGAGGTTCCCGCCGCAGATGGCCTGCTTCGCTGCATCGCCAATCTCGTGGGCGTATTGCACATTGGAGACGAATGTGGCCGGGTCGCAGAATGGCATGCCCGTGGCAAAGAGCACCCGCTCGGGGCCGAGCTCGGTCGCCGCCCTCCGCCACCAGTCCATCACCGCCGTGATGTCTATGTGCAGGTTCGGCACGCGCCGCATCAGCGGCAGGATGGGATAGGCGATGCCGAGTCCGCCCTGGACGTTCGAGAGGACCATCGGCAGGTCGGGGTGCGCGAGGCAGATGGTGCGGAGCTGGTCAATCGCCCAGTCGCTGGGATTGGCCTGGGTGGAGGCGTGGGCGGGCGACCAGGTGGTGGGCGCGAAGTCGAGGAAGCAGGGCACACGGTGGGCTTCGAGCGCCTCGCACAGGTTGCGCCAGAGCCAATGGAGGGGCGGGGCGACGCCCATCATCAGCCGCGCCGCGCGCACGCCCGCGGCGAGCATCTCCTCAACCATCTCGCGCGCGGCTGTTAGGTCGGGCGACGGCGGCGGCTCAAGCGCCCAGGCGGGGTGCAGGCGTGGCAGGCCACGGATGGCCGCCAGCAGCCGCAGGTTGCCCTCGCGGCGCGGGTAGTTGAGCCGGGCCTCGACGTGGTGGACGAGTGCCTCGGCAATGTCGTGCCGATCCATCACGCCGAGGATGTTCTCCGCCGTAAGCCACGCGGGGGTGCCGGCGCGCGCCATGCGGCCCAGCGTCACGCACGAGTCGAACAGCCTCAGCCTGCGGATGTCGGGAGCGTTGCCTGTCGCCTGCATGGCCGTCCCCTTCTGGTTGCGGCGGCCATTGTAGCAGATTCCCCGCTTGGGGAAAGTCCGCGCCCGCGAGTGGCGCTTGACGCGAGGGGCGGAGCCGTGTACGGTGGGCGGCGGTGTGAGGCAGGCCACGATACATCGAGGAGGCAGGGAATGGCAAGGCTCTTGTCGCCCCGATCGGTCGGATCCGTCGGATCAGACGGATCGGGCCGGTCTTTCCGATTTGCCTTTGCGGCCATGCTGTTGGCCGGGCAGGGAGCTGTCGGGGGCGCTCGACAGGCAGACATTCGTGCCTGGGCGCAAGCCGCGCTCCTGGGCGAGGCCGCGGGCCTGCGCCCGGCCCCGCCAGGCATCGAGGTGCGGCGCCAGGACCACGGGCAGTTCGAGCGACGCCAGTCGGTGATGAAGACGCCGCTCCAGCTCGGGCAGAAGAAGTACCAGCGCGGCATTGGCACCCACTCGGTCGCCGAAATCGTCGTCCGCCTGCCCGGGCCGGGCAAGGCGTTTGAGGCCGAGGCGGGGATTGACAACAACTACGACTCGAAGGGGGAGAAGGGCAGCGTGGTCCTCGTCGTCGAGGTCGGCGGCAAGGAGGCGTTCCGCTCGGGCGTCCGCCGCGGCTCGGACCCGCCGCTGCCGGTCAAGGTAGCCCTCAACGGGGCCAGGGAGTTCATGCTGCGCGTGCTCGACGCCGGCGACGGCCCGAGCTACGACCAAACCGATTGGGCGGAGGCATTCGTCATGCTCGAAAGCGGTGAGAAGATGTGGCTCGATGAGATGCAGTTGACAGGGCAGGCGGCGGGCCTCTCGGCCGCCATCCCGTTCTCCTTCACCTATGGCGGCAAGGCGTCGGCCGAGCTGCTGCCCGTGTGGAAGCGCTCGCAGGCCAAGCTGCCCGCGAAGCCGGGCCGCGAGACGCACGCCGTGACCTGGGCCGACCCCGCCACCGGGCTGGAGGTGACGGCGGAGGTCACGCTCTTCGACCAGTTCCCCGCCGTGGAAACGCTGCTCCGCTTCCGCAACACAGGCCAGGCGGACACGCCTATCCTGGAGAAGGTCCTGCCCCTCGACCTGCGCGTCGGCGTGCCCGCCAAGGGCGACGTGGTGCTCCACCACGCCCACGGCTCCACGTGCACGGCGACCGACTTCCTGCCGATTGACCAGGCGCTCGCGCCGAAGTCGGCGATTGACCTGGCCCCCGCCGGCGGCCGCTCGTCCAATGGCCGCCTGCCCTACTTCAACCTCGAGTGGCCGGGCGGCGGCATCGTGGGCGCCATAGGCTGGTCGGGGCAGTGGGCGCTCCGTGTCGCGCGCGACGAGGCGGGCGGCGTCCTGCTTCAGTCAGGGCAACAGACCACCCGCCTGAAGCTCCACCCCGGCGAGAGCATCCGCACGCCCCGCATCCTGCTCCTCCTGTGGGAGGGCAATGACCGCTTCGCCGGCCACAACGCCTTCCGCCGCCTTCTCATGGCCCAATACTTGCCCCGCATCGGCGGCGAACTCGTCACCCCGCCCGTCACGCAGAACACCTGGTTCACGTTCAACCAGGGCAACGAGGTAACAGAGGCCAACCAGCTCGAGGCCATCCGCCTGATGGCGCCCCTGGGCGTGGAGGTCTACTGGCTCGATGCCGGCTGGTTCGAGGGCGGCTGGCCCAGCGGCGTGGGCAGTTGGGTGCCGAAGAAGGAGGCATTCCCCCGCGGCCTCAAGCCCCTCAGCGACGCCGCGCACAAGCTGGGCATGAAGTTCATCGTCTGGTTCGAGCCCGAGCGCGTCCACCCAGCCAGCCGCATCGCCAAGGAGCACCCCGACTTCATCCTTCGCACGGGCAGCGGGGACGGGCTCTTCAACCTGGGCAACCCCGAGGCCCGCAAGTGGCTCACCGACTGGCTGTCCAAGTGCATCACCGAGGGCGGGATAGACATCTACCGCAACGACTTCAACATTGATCCCCTGCCCTTCTGGCAGAAGGCGGATGCGCCGGACCGCCAGGGCATGGCCGAAATCCGCTACGTGGAAGGCCATCTGGAGATGTGGGACGAGCTTATCCGCCGCCACCCCGGCCTGTGGATAGACACCTGCGCCAGCGGCGGCCGCCGCATTGACCTGGAGACCATCACCCGCAGCGTCCCCCTCTGGCGGTCGGACACTCAATGCTGCGGCAAGCCCATGCCCACCTGGGACCAGGTGCAGATGGCGGGCCTGAGCCTCTACGTCCCCTTCCACACGGGGGGCGTGTGGGCCTTCGACCCCTACCACTGGCGCAGCATCGCCACGACCGGCACCAACCTGTGCCCCGACGGCCGGGCGAAGGACTTCCCCGCCGAGCTGGCCAAGGCCGCGATTGCGGAGGCCAAGGCCCTCCGCCCCTTCTACCAGGGTGACTTCTATCCGCTGCTGCCCATCACCCTCGACGAGAGCCACTGGAGCGGCTGGCAGCTCCACCGCCCCGACCTCGACGCCGGCTTCGCCGTCCTCTTCCGCCGGCCGCAAAGCCCCTACACCGCGGCCCAGGTCGCCCTCCGCGGCCTCGACCCCAAGGCCACCTACGAGGTCACATTCTTCCCCGGCTACGAGCCGAAGGGCAAGAAGACCCTCACCGGCGCCGAGCTGGCCGCCCTCACCGCCGAAATCCCCTCCGCCCCCGCCAGCCTCCTCATCCGCTACCAGAAGGCGGCCAAGTGAGATGCGACGGTTTGACAGCCCGGCCCGCTGAGGTATAATGCGGATAGGCTGGTGTGGAGATGCGCGATGAGCAAGACAGTGACGGTGGACGAGTTTGCACGCGATGCGGCCGGCTATATCAGCCAGGCCGTACACGGCGGCGAGCATGTGCTCCTCAAGCTCGGCTCAGATGTCGTGGCCGAGTTACGGCCGGTGCGCCGAGAGCGGACGCTGGCGGAGCTTCCGGCCCTGTTCGATGCCATGCCGAGGCTCTCGCCCGAAGAGGTGGACTCGCTGGAGAAGGACATCAATGAGGCCAGGGAGCGGCTGAACAAGCTCGGGGTGAGGGACCCGTGGGAATCGTAGTTGACTCCAGCGTGTTCATCGAGCACGAGCGGCTGAGGCTTGACATTCGGTCCCTGACCGCAGGGAGGGAGCACGAGGCGTTCTTCCTGTCCGTGATCACCGCAAGCGAGCTTCTGCACGGCCTGCATCGCGCCACGGACCCCGCGGTCCGCGCTCGACGGGCAGCGCTCATTGAGTTCATCCTCCGGGAGTGGCCTGTCCTGCCCATTGACCTCGCCACCGCGCAGGTGCACTCAAGTGTGTGGGCGGAACTCGAGTCGCGCGGCACGCCGATTGGCGCGCACGACCTGTGGATCGCCGCCTCGTGCATCGCCAATGGCCATCGGGTCACAACCGCCAACGTTCGCGAGTTCAGGCGGGTGCCGGGGCTGGTGGTCGAGGAGTGGTCCCGTTCCGCACGGCAGCCGCGCGACATATCATGACGCTTCATCCTCGGTCAACTACAGGCATCCTTGCGGCGACCGCGGTCTGGTTCGCCCTGTGCGCGGCGCCGGCGCCTGCCATCGCGCAGCAAGGAGATTACATGGCGAAGGCACCAGTCTGGACCGTTCTTGAGACGCGCCTCCATAGCACTGGCGACTATGGGAACCCGCTCTTCGACGCGACGGTGACGCTGAGGCTGGCCTCCCCCTCGGGCAAGCAGCAGGCGGTCGAGGCGTTTTGGGATGGGGGCAGAACGTGGCGGGTGCGGTTCGCGCCCGATGAGGTGGGGAAGTGGACCTGGCGGTCGGAGTGCTCGGATGCGGGCGACAAGGGGCTGCACGGGCAGGCCGGCTCCTTCGAGTGCGTGGCCTACAAAGGCGACAACCCGCTCTTCCAGCACGGGGCGATCAAGCTATCGGAGAACCGCCGCCAGCTGGTCCACGCCGACGGCACGCCCTTCTTCTGGCTCGCCGACACCGCCTGGAACGGCGTGCTCCTGGCGAAGGAGGCCGACTGGACCCGCTATCTTGAGACCCGCAGGAAGCAGGGCTTCACGGCCATCCAGTTCGTCTGCACCCACTGGCGCGGCAGCGGCAAGGATGCGGCCGGCGAGACGGCGTTCACGGGCACTGACAAGGTGACGCTCAACCCCGCCTTCTTCCAACGCCTCGACGCCAAGGTGGCGGCGATCAACGAGCACGGCCTCGTCGCCGCGCCGGTCATCCTGTGGGCGTTGACCAAGGACGATCCGGGCCAGAAGCTCTCCGAGGAGGCGGCGGCCCGCGTCGCCCGCTACATCGCGGCCCGTTGGGGCGCACACCAGGTCGTCTGGTTCCTCGGCGGCGACGGCCGCTACGCCGGCAAGGAGGCCGCCCGCTGGCACCGCATCGGCCGCGCCGTCTTTCCCGAACCGCGCAGCCGCCTCGTGACAATGCACCCCTGCGGCCAGAGCTGGATCGCCCCCGACTTCCGCGACGAGCCGTGGTTCGACCTCGTCGGCTACCAGAGCGGCCACGGGGATTCGGAGCAGCACCTCAAGTGGCTCGCCTTCGGCCCGCCCGCGAGCGGCTGGCAGAAGGAGCCCGCCCGCCCTGTCATCAACCTGGAGCCGAACTACGAGGGCCACCCGTCCTATCACAGCAAGAGCCGCTTCACCGACGCCGAGGTCCGCCGCGCCGCCTGGTGGAGCCTGCTCGTCGCGCCCACGGCGGGCGTCACCTACGGCAACAACCACATCTGGGTCTGGCCCTACAAGACCCGCGTGCCCGAGAACCACGGCAACATCGGCCCCGTGGAGCCGTGGGACTGCGGCCTGGACATGCCCGGCATCCGCGGCATGACCATTCTGAGAGGCTTCTTCGCGTCGCTCCCCTGGCACCGGCTGCGGCCAGACCAGGGCCTGCTCACGACGCAGCCGGGCAAGGCGGACGTCACCCGCTTCATCGCCGCCGCGCGGACCGATGAGGGCGACTGCGCGGTCATCTACACACCCAAGGGCACGCCCATTCCCTTGAACCCCAAGGCCCTCAAGCCGCCCGCCTCGGGCCGCTGGTTCAACCCTCGCACGGGCGAGGCCACGCCCATTGGCAACCTGGCCGGCCCCGAACGGGAACTGAAGCCGCCCGACGCCAACGACTGGGTCCTCGCCATCGGGCAATGAAAGGAGTCCATCTCGATGGGTCACTTGTCCCGCAGAGAGCTGCTCGCGGCCCTCGGTGCCGCGGGCATGGCCGCCACGGCCCGCGCCGACGACGCGGGCGAAGCCCCCGCCCCGCCCCCGAAGGGCGACCTGGTGACGCCCAAGGGCGTGCCCGCCACGCTGGCGGACGGCAAGGTGATTCAGCCGCAGCGCGAGCTACCCGTGCTGCACAAGACCGACGTGCTGGTGGTCGGCGGCGGGCCGGCCGGCGTCGCCGCGGCCATCGCCGCCAAGCGGGCGGGCGCGGACGTGACCATCGTTGAACGCTACGGCCACTTCGGCGGGCAGTGGACGGGCGGCCTCGTGCTCATCGTCATCGGCATGCACGTCAAGGGCCGCAAGCACGTGACCAAAGGCATCGGCTACGAGATCATGCAGCGGCTCGAGAAACTCGACCGCGGCATCGTGAACACCCGTCCCGGCGCCAGCCCCACCGTGGACGCCGAGGCACTGAAGTACATGATGGTCGAGATGGTTCACGAGGCCGGCATCAAGCCCTTCCTCCACTGCTGGGGCGTGGACGCCATCCTCGAAGGCAACGCCGTCCGAGGCGCCGTCTTCGAGTCCAAGAGCGGCCGCCAGGCCATCCTGGCCAAAGTGGTCGTGGACGCCACGGGCGACGGCGACATCTACGCTGCCGCGGGCGCGCCCTTCCAGCACCTGAAGTTCCGCATCGGACTCGTCCACCGCCTCGGCAACCTGGACAAAGTGGACGCCGAGAAGGCCAAGACGGCGCCCAAAAAGCCCCGCGACCTCGGCGGCGTCACCCCCATCAAGGGCGTCACCTGGGTCAACATGCAGGGGCCGGACGCCGACGCCCTGAGCGTGAGCGACCTGACGATGCTGGAGATGAACCACCGCCGCTTCATCTGGCGCAACATCGAGGCCATCCGCAAGACCCCCGGCTACGAACAGGTCTACGTGCTCGAGACGGCGCCCCAGCTCGGCGTCCGCATCTCCCGCCTCCTCGCAGGCGTCAAGCAGCTCACCTTCAAGGGCGTCATGGACCGCCAGGAGTTCCCCGACGTGGTGGGCGTGGGCGGGATGTGGAACATGGAGCACCCCGAGTGGCAGATTCCCTACGGCGCGCTGGTGCCGAGGACGGTGGACAACGTGCTGGCCGCCGGCCGCTGCATCTCGGCCGAGGCCAAGATGGCCGAGATCATCCGCATCATCCCGCCCTGCTTCGTCTCGGGGCACGCGGCGGGCGTCGGCGCCGCCGTGGCCGTGAAGGACGGCTGCCGCCCCCGCGATGTGGATGTGGCGAAGGTGCAGGCCATCCTCAAGGAACAGGGCGCCTACCTCGGCTGAAGGCAACGTGGTTCGTAGTGCGGCCTTCAGGCCGTCCGGCATGGTTTGCAGTGCGGCCTTCAGGCCGTATCCCGGGTGCCGGATACGGGCTGAAGCCCGCACTACGAGCTCTGCGGCGCCGGATACGGGCTGAAGCCCGCACTACGAACTCTACGAACTCTCCTGTGAGTGTGCGATGCTTCGGACGATCACCCGCTGCTGCGTCCTCGTCCTCGGCGCGCTCCTGGCGCTACGTTTCGCCCCGTGGCCCTGGGCGGCGACGGGCCTGCCCGCCCTCAGCCCGTTCGTGGCCCTCTGCTCCGCAGCGGCGGCCCGGGCCATCGGCATCGTTGCTCTCCTCGCGCTGCCGGTTCTCGTCTTGAGCATCGCTCTCCGCCGCGGCTTCTGCCGCTACGGCTGCCCGATGGGCATGCTGCTCGAATGGGCCGGCCGCCTGCGCCGCGGCGCGCGTGCGCCCAGGGTCCCGAGGATCGGCCAATGGGTGCTGCTCATCACCCTGGCTGGCTCCCTCGTGGGCTATCCGCTGCTCCTCTGGCTCGACCCGCTGGCGCTCTTCCACGGCTTCTTCGGTGCCCTTCGGTCGCCCTTCGGCGCACTCGCATTGCTCTCGGCCATCGGGCTACCTGCCGTTGTCCTTCTAACCCTCCTTTGGCCGGGCATCTGGTGCGGCAGGCTCTGCCCCCTGGGCGCAGCGCAGGACTTGCTCGACATGGCCCGCCAGCCGAGCACGGCGCCCGCCGGCGGCCCCGGAGTCGCCCGCCGCTCCGTGCTCGCCGCGGGCCTCGGCGCCGCCTGGGCCTTCGCCACGCTCCGTTGGGCGCGGGCAGGCGCGCCGAAGCCCATCCGCCCGCCGGGGGCGCTCGACGAGGCGCGCTTCACGGGCGTCTGCATCCGCTGCGGCAACTGCGTCCGAGTCTGTCCGACGGGCATCCTGCGGCACGACACGGCGAGCGTGGCCGGCTTCCTCGCCCCCATTGCGGAGTTCCGAAGCGGCTACTGCCGCGAGGAGTGCGCCCGTTGCGGCCAGGTGTGCCCCAGCGGCGCCATCGCCAGGCTCTCGCTCAAGCGCAAGCGAGCGACCCCGATGGGCATCGTCCAGGTGGACATGGGCCTCTGCGCACTGGGCAATGGCCGCGAGTGCTCGGCCTGCATCCTCCGCTGCCCCTATGAAGCCATCACCACCGCGTTCAACTGGGACGACTACACGACCACGCTCCGCATAGACGCCGCCAAGTGCCCCGGCTGCGGCGCCTGCGAACTGGCCTGTCCCATGCCCCTCAAGGCCATCGTGGTCGTGCCGACCTGATGCGGCCGCGGCAGCGACAGACGGCGTACGTGTTTGGCGGGAGGGGACATCTCCCCCTCCCCCCTCGGGGGAGGGCGGGGGTGAGGGACGCCGGAAGAGGCGCTGCGCCGGCCCCGGCGTCCCTCACCCCCGCCCTCTCCCGAAGGGAGAGGGGGGAAGGTGCACTCCTGGCTAAACAAGTACCAGACGGCTCGTCTGTCGCCCTCAGTGGCCGACGGACAGGCGAGCCGCCTGTCCCCACGCAAAGCACAAGGAGAGCCGACAATGCCCGACCGCGTGATTCAGCGTTTCGCCGGCAACCCCGTGCTCGCGGCAAAGGACGTGCCCTACAAGGCGACCCTCGTCTTCAACGCGGGGTCACCAAGTACCACGGCCGCTACGTCATGGTCTTCCGCAACGACTACGGCACCTGGGGCGTCCCCCGCTTCGAGGGCACCAACCTTGGCCTCGCCTTCTCCGACGACGGCCAGGTGAAGCTCTACTACGGCGCCGCCGACACCGTCATCTGCCTCGCCACCGCCCGCCTGGACGACCTCCTCGCCCTCTGCGAGCCGAGTTGAGGGCGATGCAGTTGTTCTTGACTGCCGCCCCACCGGGGGATATGATGACACTTGTGTAAGGCACTATCGCAGGAGCTATCGCCGTGAGCGGAAGAGAGTACCTCGACGTGCTGGATCGGGTCGAGCGGCTCGAATCTCAGGAGCAGCGTCGCCTTCTTGGGGATATTGCCGCCATGCTCAGGCGGCGCGCCAGCGAGCGGCCGACGAGCATCCTTGAATTGCGGGGACTCGGGAAAGAGGTCTGGGAAGGCGTGGATGCCCAAGAGTACGTCGAGCGGGAGCGGTCTTCATGGAATGGGTGAGGGAACTCCGCGGCAGCGTCGTGGCATTGGATACGGCACCACTCATCTACTTCATGGAGGATCACCCGAAGTACGGCGGGGTCATCGTGCCCTTCTTTGAGGCGCTGGACCAGGGCGAGTTCTCCGCTGTGACCTCCGTGCTCACCTTGTGTGAGGTACTCACCCAGCCCTTCAGGAAGGGTGCCCTTGAGCTTGCGGAGAACTATCGCAGGATACTGCTCAGAGCGGCGCACCTCACCACACTGAACGTCACGCCCGAGATCGCCGAAGTCGCGGCGCGGTTGAGGGCCGAGCACAACCTGCGCACGCCCGATGCGGTCCAACTCGCCACGGCGCTACGCGAGGGTGCATCCACATTCTTCACCAACGACACCAATCTCCCCTCGCTCCCCGGCCTGACGATAATTGTCCTCGACAACCTGCTATTGGCGCATGAATGAAGCATCTCCGGAATCGAGGAGGCGGTGAAGCATGTCCGAGGCTGATGGCTGCCTCCCAACTGGCTGGTGGAAAGACCAGCAGGTTGCTTCGATTCTCTCGGAGTGCTTCGGCGAGCATCTGATTGGACTGGAAGTCCACTACACTGCGAAGGCTCAGCCAATGTACTCGCTGTACACTGGCTTCCTTCTTGAGGTTGCCGGGCTGCACTTCTGGGTCACAGCGGGGCATGTGGTCAATACGCTGAAGCAGTACCTGACGAATGCTGAGGTTGCGAATGTGCGCGGGGGGCTTGTTGATGGCTATCAGCATCCCTACGGGGCCACGATCCCAGTGAGTCTGCAAGACATGCCTCTTCACGGCCCATTTGGCGATCTCGACCTGGGGATCGCGATTCTGCGGGAGGGATACGTCAAACCGCTTCTGGCGAATCCGAAGGTACGGCCGCTGAACCCTCTAGCGTGGAAGGGACACGAGTCCTCAACCCCGGATGGTTACTATCTGGTCGGGTTTCCTTCCGCGCGGACAGCATTGGTCGAGCTGTCGCGGTCTGAAGAACTCCTGTTGTGCCGGGGGCGTTACCAAGTTGTCTGCCTGCCGGTGGAACGCGTCTCACCCAAGGACAAAGAGCAGTCCGGCGCCTTCTGGAACCACCCGGGGGCATTCTACGGGAGGCTGATCCGCCGCGAGGACAGTTCCGGGCGACCACTGGAGAGCGTCTTGGGCATGAGCGGCGGGCCCATTCTGTCCATCGAGTGCGCTCCGGGCAGGCAGTTCCGGTACCGTCTGTTCGGGGTGCAGTCCGCGTGGCTTGAACCTAGCGGCTTTATCAGGGGGGTGCCTATATCGGCCTTGGCTGACCTGCTCGCCCACGCGCTTGAGGCCAGTGGCGACCAAGGCCAAGAGGCCTGCCAGACCGGCACGCTGTGAGCTTCCAGTGGCGCCCCGACCTCCGCGATGAGGCGGACAACAAGTTCACTGATGCCGCGGTGGAGGCCGCCGCGATCATTGTGACCTATAGTGCGGCGGATTTCAGGGACTCCGACATCCCCCGCTTCGGCTGGGCGGCGATGACGCCGCAGGAGTCCCTGGCGCGCTACCTAGCCGAGGAGGAATGCTGATGGCTGCGCTGCCGCTGCGTCTTCGGGACGGCTTGAAGCGGAAGGTGGCGGCGTTGGCGGAGCGGGAGGGGCGGCAGGAAAATAGGTGCCAGGAATAGAAGATTTTACATTTGCATAAGCCGAGGGATGGCATGAGGTTACGGGTTTTCGCGGCGCGCTGGAAGAATTTTTCGCAAGCAAATTCGGGGGGGGAAGCCTTTGTACAGGGTAGAGGGGGCGAGTTCTGACGGTTGTCCTTGGGTCGGCTGGGGTTGCGTCGAGCGCGGAGGGGGGCACACGGGGGCATGCGAAAAATGAAGATGCCCGGCGAAAAGTGAAGTACGGCGTCCGATAACCGCAGACCAGTGCGTAAGGAGTTGGCCAATGCGGATTTATGTCGCCGCCCGACTGGGCGCGGCTCGGGAATCAGGGCGCGGGGCGGAGTTCGTCGAGGGCGGCGAGGAGGGCGGTGATGTCGGCGGGGAGGGGG
>Ga0194113_10008459_pt1 | contig 12640 bp, 6 predicted proteins | sample TA2MahC200mmetaG_FD_146193 | JGI IMG/M metagenome (GOLD analysis project Ga0194113, IMG submission 146193) | Freshwater microbial communities from Lake Tanganyika, Tanzania - TA2015017 Mahale Deep Cast 200m | ecosystem: Environmental > Aquatic > Freshwater > Lake | place: Tanzania: Lake...
ACCATCCCCCCCCCCGCCGCGCCCCTATCGCTGGCAGCGCTTGTCGATCAGGTCGGCCAGAAGACCGATGGCGGCCATTTGCAAGGATGTCATGAGCGTGATCGCGACCGAGGCGTCCATGATCTTCTCGGTGAAGGCGGCGCTGTAGGCGAAGATCGCCACGGCGACGAAGAAGAGAAAGGCGGAGACCGGAAGAAAGATCTTGAGCGGCCTGAAGTAGAGGATCGTACGAATGATCAGGGCGAGGAAGTTCAGGGTGTCCTGCAAGGGGCGGATCTTGGAGCGCCCGCGGCGCGGATGGTAGTCGACGGGCAGATAGGCGATCCGCCTGTCGTTGACGTGCATCGCCAGCGTGATCGTCGTCGTGAAGGAGAACCCCGCCGGAAGGACGGGCAGGTAAGGAACGAGGCTCTCGCGGCGAAATCCTCGCAGTCCTGAGTTGAGGTCCGGGATCTTGGATTCGCTCAGGTAGTTGGCGAGGATGTTCAGGACCCACTTCGCCGGTCTGCGGACCATGGGGATGGCGACGTTCCTCCCCGTGCGCGCCGCGACGACCATGTCGTTGTCTTCGAGGAGGCCGACGATCTCCCCGATCCGATCGATCGGGTAGGTTCCATCCGCGTCCGTGATGATGATCAGGGGGGCGCCGGACGAGAGAATGCCGGTCTTGAGCGCCGCCCCGTATCCCTTGTTGCGCGGATGCCGGATGACGCGCGCGCCGGCATCGTCGGCCCGCCTCGCCGTCCGGTCCGCGGACCCGTCGTCCACGACGATCAGCTCCGCCCGCAGGGGGAGGGCCCTGATCTGGCGGATGACCTCGGAGATCCCATCCTCCTCGTTGTAGGCGGGAATGACGATGCTGACCGCGGGGCTGATCGCTGTTTCCATGTGCGATTCCCGAATCTAGGGGAATCCGGTAGGGCCCGCAAGGAGAGGAAAGACCGGCCTTTGACCGAAGGGCGCGGCGCCGGGTAGCCTGTTTCCTGGCCGCCCGTCCCGGGCAGCGAGGGGGAAATCCGGCATTGAGGTCCTGGAAGATCGTCGAGCATGGCCCGCCGTCCGTCCTGAGAGTCGTGGAGGGGCCCGAAGCCGCGCCGGGTCCGGGGCAAGTCCTGCTGCGGATCGACGCGGTCGGACTGAACCACCTCGACCTCTGGGTGAGGCGCGGAGTGTCGGGCCACCGCTTCCCGCTTCCCCTGGTCCCGGGATCCGACATCGCGGCGACGATCGAGCGGGTCGGCTCCTCGGTCGAGGGATGGAGGCCCGGCGACGAGGTCCTGCTCGCGCCGGCGTCCGGTTGCGGGGATTGCGCGTCCTGCCTGGGCGGCGCCGACCATCTCTGCGCGCGCTACGAGATCCTCGGAGAAACGACGGATGGAGGGTGCCGGGAGCGGATGGTCGCCCCGGCGGCCTCCCTCATGCGGCGGCCCCCGCATCTCTCCGCGGAGGAGGCCGCATCGATCCCCCTCTCCCTCCTCACCGCATGGCACATGATCGTCGATCGAGCGCGCCTGCGCTCCGGCGAGACGGTGCTGGTGCAGGCGGCGGGCAGCGGCGTCGGAGTGATGGCGATCCAGATCGCCAGGCGCATGGGGGTCCGCGTTCTCGCCACGGCCGGCAACGCGGAGAAGGCAAAGAAGGCGAGACGCCTTGGCGCCGACGAGGTGATCCTCTATCGGGAGACCGATTTCCTCGACGAAGTCCGCCGCCTGACGAACCGCCGCGGCGTCGATGTCGTGATCGAGCACGTCGGCGCAGAGACCTGGGATCGGAGCATGAGGGCGCTCGTCAAGGGCGGACGGCTCGTCATCTGCGGCGCCACGTCGGGGCCCCATGTCACGCTCGACCTGCGGCGCCTCTTCTTCAAGGGCCTCTCGCTCCTCGGATCGACGATGGGAAGCCGTAGCGAGATGGATGAGGCGCTGCGGCACGTGGAACCCGGGGGAATCTCCCCCGTCCTGGATCGCGTCTTCAGGATGGAGGATCTCCCGGATGCCCACGCCTATCTCGAGGGGCGATCGGCGTTCGGGAAGGTCGTCGTGAGGGGATTCGGGCGGTAGTCAACGCCGGGCCGTAAGGATCCGCGCGGCTCCGCCGGTGAGAGCGATCGTCCTCACCTCTCGCAACCCCGCCCCGCGCGCCGCGCCCTCCAGGGCTTCCCAGCCGGGAAAGGCGAGGACGGAGCGCACCATGAGGTCATACGCCTCCTTCTCCCCTCCAAAGAGGCGGGCGATCCTCGGCAGGCACCGGACGAAGTAGAAACGATAGAAGGCCGCCCACGCGCCTGAGGCGGGAAGCGACATGTCCACGAACGCCAGCCGCCCGCCCGGCTCCAGCGCCTCGGCGCTGACCGCAAGGAGCCGATCCAGACTCTCGACGTGGCGCAGAGCGAAGGCCATCGTGATCGCCTTGCAGCTTCCGGGACGAAGGGGAAGGGACTCCATCTCCGCCACGACCGGGATTCCGGAGGGGAAGAGCGCTTCCTGCTCCGGCGCAGACACGCCGTCGCTCCCCCGCCGTTCCCCGCGGAGCTTCTCGGTCGCCCGCGCGAGCAGCGGCAGCGAGATGTCGACGCGAAGAAGCCGGATCCGGCTCGAGCGCTTGATCAGGGCGCTCGCCTGATCTCCGGTCCCGGAGGCGAGGTCCAGGACGGTGCCCGGCTCATCTTCGCCGATCGCCTCCCTCGCGGCGCGCGCGCGCCACCGCCTGTCGAGGCCAAAGCTCAGGAGATGGTTCAGCCGGTCGTAGTCGGGGGCGATCTCCTCGAAGAGAACGCGAAGCGCCGCCTTCCTTCTTGCCCAGGGGCCGGACGGCAGGATCTCCCGCCATCGCCCTACTCGCTCGGAACGCATCTATCCGAGTCCCGTCACGGCGCGCGCCCTCTCGAAGCCTACTTCTGCCACATTCACAAAGTAGGACCTGGGAGCGGCCGGGATCAATCTCCCAGCTGAACCGAGTCGAGGGAGCTATGGGGCCCGACGCTCGATATCGGCGTCGAGACCCCGGTCGATGTGCCGGGACCGGGGGTCGAACCCGGATGGGCTTTTGGCCCGGCGGATTTTAAATCCGCTGCGTCTACCAGTTCCGCCATCCCGGCGCTCGTGCGGCCGAATCCTACGCCGACAGGAGGCTCGCGTCAGCCGGCAATCTTCTCGATGCGGCCGCCATATGAGAATGTCAGCCGGCGATCTTCTCGAGCGCCCGGGCCAGCCGCTCCGCCGCTTCCTCGAACTCTCCGCTCGGAGGCAGAAGGCTGACGACCAGGAAGCCCTCCCGATCGAAGTCGAAGAGGTGCCCCGGGTGGACGAGGATGCGTTCATCCTCGAGAAGACGCAGCGCGAGATCCTCGTCCGCCATGATTCGCGGGACCCTCAGAACCGAGAACCAGCCGCCGTCGGCCCTCAGACACTCCCACGACGAGCAGGCCTTCCGCGCGCCCAACAGGATCTCCCGGTTGGCTCGTATTCGACTCCGGATCCGTTCCCGGATCCCCGCGCCGATCTCGAGGAGGCGGGCGCATCCGGCCATGACGGGAATCCCGACGGAGAGGAAGGTGTCGCCGATCACCTCGAGGCGACCGAGCGCCTCCAGGCGCGCGGAGGGAGAACCGCTCGCGAGGATCCACGACAGCTTCAGTTGCGGCAGCCCGGCCAGCTTCGAGAGCCCGCCCAGCGAGAAGGCAAGGGGCCCGCACGGGGAAGCGAGAGTCGGGAGCCCCGGGGGGGGCTCCTCGAATGGGAAGTCGGCGAAGACCTCGTCGGAGATGATCGCCAACCCGCGCGCCTCCGCGATGCGGCGGATCCTCTCGATCTCCGTCGCGGAGATGTAGCTTCCGGTCGGGTTGTTCGGGTGAACGAGAACGATCGCCCTCGCCGCGCCGGTCGCGAGCTCATCCAGGCGATCCAGGTCAATGCGCCAGCCGTCCTCGTAGCGGATCGGGTAGCGGAGGAGCTTCACATCCTCGATCTGGGCGATGAAGTCGAACAGAGGGTAGCTCGGCGCGGGGATCAGCACCTCGTCGCCCGCGTCGCAGAGGAGCTTGAACAGCCAGGCGTAGGCCTCGCTCGTGCTCGAACAGAGAACGATGTCGCCTTCCGCGGCGGAAACGCCCCGCTCCTCGCAGTAGGACCGGACCGCCCGGCGGGCACAAGGCGATCCGAGGGGCTGCGGATCGTAGCGCGCCACCGCCGGATCGGAGATCGCGTCGAGGATCTCGGCGACGGGATAGGAGATGCCGCACCGCGTCGGATTCGACTCCGTGAGGTCGAGGATCCGCTCGCCCGAGGCGAGCAGCTCGCGATGCCGTCGGGCCAGATCGTTCATCCCCAGGTCCCAACGCGTCCGTCCGGAGAAGAAGCGCATCCTGAAGGGTTCGTCCTTTCTGGAGTGGTTTGGCCGCGCCCGAGACGCCCGATCGGCGGGCCGGCCCGCGGCAGTGTCGCGGACTCAAGAACCGGGGGCGGACCCAAGATGGACCCGCCCCCGGCGCTGACTCCGTCTTCAGTCGCTAATGGACGTAGAGCAACTTCCTCGTGTAGTCGCTCCCGTTCGCACTGATGCGCAAGTAGTAGATCCCGGTCCGAACCCGCACGCCGGCGGCGTCACGTCCGTCCCAGGAGAACTCGTACGCTCCGCCGGAGAGCGATGCGTCGAGCAGATCCCGGACCTTTTGCCCGCGCACGTTGTAGATCGCCGCGCGCACGGGTCCGTCCTCCCAGAGATCGATCGTGATCGCCCCGTTCGTCGTGTAGGGATTCGGTAGCGTCACCGACGTCTCTCCGTCTGCTTGGTCGGACGTAGGACCCGCGCGCCGATGCTTGATGATGAAGGTCTGATCGCTCCGATCGGATACTCCATTCAGGTTGTCGGTCACACGGATCCGGTATCCACCCAAGCCTTGGCAGAAGACCGGAGTCCATCGGTAGCTTCCCGTGTTGGGCGCCGCCTCCTCGATGGGCGCGCAGAACTCGTCCCCCTTCAGAAGCTCGATCCGGACCGTCGGACCCCCGTTCGTGGAGACCCAGACGATGTCGTAGGGGACCCCCCAGACCAACCGCTCGTGACCGTTCGGCGAGATGACCTGGATCGCCGCCTGGCCCGGGATTGAGAAGGTCCCGTTGCTGTCGTCGAAGTAGAGAGTCCTCAGGTTCGTGATCCGAACCTTGTACCCCGTGGAGGCGCCGCCGCACTGGGCCGCCGTCCACGGGAAGCTTCCGTCGTCGGGGGTGCTGGGCGCGATGGTCGCGCAAACCGACCCGTTCAGCAGAAGCTCGATCCGGACGTCGTCCCCGCCGGCACCGGACGTCCAGCGGATGTCTTGCTGCGTGCCTGCAGGCCAGACCTCGCCGCCGTTGGGCTCCTGCACGATCGGATCGGTCGGCAGCGTCGAGGTGACGGGGATCCTGAACGAGAAGCAGGTCGAGTACTCGCCGTACTGCCCGCATCCGTCCTTGGTCTTCACCTGCCAGAAGTAGGTCGTGTCGAGAACGAGCCCCGCATAGTCGTAAGACGTGCCGAGGACTTCCGACTCGGCTCCCCCGCCGCAGACGGTGCCGAGTCGGACCGTGTAGGCCGAGGCTCCCGGGACCGCGCTCCAGGTGAGCGTCCCATCGAGCGGAACGTCCGTCGCCCCGTCTGCGGGGGTGAGCAGCGCCGGCGGCGGAAGCGGGGCGGCCGGCACCGTGGTGAATGTGAAGGACGAGGAGTAGGAACCGTAGACGTCGTCGCAGTTCTTGGTCCTCACACGCCAGATGTAGGTCGTCCCCGGCAGGAGCAGGTAGTCGTACTCGGAACCGGTGACCTCATGCGTGTCGCGCGCCCGAACCGGCGTCGCGATCTCCACCATGTAGCCGGTCGCGCCATCGACGTCGCTCCAGTCGAGCGTGCCGGCCGTCGGTTGACAGATCGCGTCATCGGCCGGCGTCAGGAGCGTCGGGGGACCGAGGACGACGCCATCACACTCGGTTGTCCTGAATGAGAAGCATGTCGAGTAGGGACCGAACTGGTCGCAGGCGTCCTTCGCGCGGACGCGCCAGAAGTATGTCGTCGCGAGATCGAGTCCGCCGAGCGGGAACATAGAGGCGGTCATGTCGTAGATCGCTCCCACGCCGCAACTCGTCCCGACCTGAAGCTCATACCCGACGGCGCCTGCAACGTCTGCCCAATCGAGTGTCAGAGCGACCGGCTGGTCGAAAGCCCCGTTGGCCGGGCTGAGCAGGGCCGGCGCCCCGAGCGGGGCGGGAAGCGTCGTGAACGAGAAGCAGTTCGAGTAAGACCCGTACTCGCCCTGCGCGTTCTTCGTCTTCACGCGCCAGTGGTAGGTCGTCCCGGCAGTGAGGCCCGAGTAGGCATACTGCGACGATCCGACCTCCACCTCCGCGCCCGATCCACAGCTCGTCCCGAGCTGCACCATGTAAGCGGCCGCGCCGCCCACATCCGTCCAGTCCAGCATCCCCGAGACCGCCTCGCACGTCGCCCCATCGGCGGGCGCCAGCAAGGTCGGCGGCGGCAGAGAGACTCCCGACGTCGAGAACGAGAAGCAGCCCGAGTAGCTCCCGAACTGACCACAGTTGTCCTTGGCCTTCACCTGCCAGAAGTAAGTCACGCCCGCGGCCAGCCCCGAGTAGGCGTAGGAGGACGAGGCGACCTCGTACTCCGTTCCCGCACCGCAACCGGTCCCGAGGCGAACCATGTACCCGGCAGCGCCGCCGACGTCCGACCAGTCCAGCGTCCCGGCCAGAGGCTGCCCAACGGCGCCATCAGCGGGACTCAACAAGGTCGGCGCGCCAAGAGGCGCGGGCAGGGTCGTGAAGGAGAAGCAAGAGGAGTAGGAGCCGTACTGGCCGCAAGCGTCCTTCGTCTTCACGCGCCAGTGGTAGGTCGTCCCGGCGGTCAGAGCCGAGTAGGCATACTGCGACGATCCGACCTCCACCTCCGCGCCCGATCCACAGCTCGTCCCGAGCTGCACCGTGTAGGCCACAGCGGCCGGAACATCCGTCCAATCGAGAGTCCCTGACAGCGCCTGGCAGTCGGCTCCATCCCCGGGGCTCAACAGGGCCGGCGCTCCGAGCGGGGCGAGAAGCGTCGTGAACGAGAAGCAGTTCGAGTAAGACCCGTACTCGCCCTGCGCGTTCTTCGTCTTCACGCGCCAGTGGTAGGTCGTCCCGGCAGTGAGGCCCGAGTAGGCATACTGCGACGATCCGACCTCCACCTCCGCGCCCGATCCACAGCTCGTCCCGAGCTGCACCATGTAGGCGGCCGCGCCGCCCACATCCGTCCAGTCCAGCATCCCCGAAACCGCCTCGCACGTCGCCCCATCGGCGGGCGCCAGCAAGGTCGGCGGCGGCAGAGAGACTCCCGATGTCGAGAACGAGAAGCAGCCCGAGTAGCCCCCGAACTGGCCGCAGGAGTCTTTCGTCTTCACCTGCCAGAAGTAGGTCGTCCCGGCCGCGAGGCCCGAGTAGGCATACGACGACGAGGCGACCTCGTATTCATCGCCGCTCCCGCAGCCCGTGCCGATCCGGACCACGTACCCGGCGGCGCCGCCGACGTCCGACCAGTCCAGCGTCCCGGCCAGAGGCTGCCCAACGGCGCCATCGGCGGGACTCAACAAGGTCGGCGCGCCAAGAGGCGCGGGCAGGGTCGTGAAGGAGAAGCAGTCAGAATACTGCCCGTAGACCTCCTGAGCGTTCTTGGTCTTCACCCTCCAGTGGTAGACCGTCGCGGGATCGAGTCCCGAATAGGCATACTGCGAAGGTCCAACCTCCACCTCGGGACCGGACCCGCAACTCGTCCCGAGCTGGACCATGTACCCCGCCACCGCGCCACCGACATCCGCCCAGTTCAGAATCCCCGACGTCGCCTGGCAGAGCGCGCCGTCCGCGGGCGTCTCGAGCGTCGGCGGCGGCAGGACAGGAAGAGCCGTCGTGAAGGAGAAGCACTCCGAGTAGTTCCCATACTGGTTGCAGGAGTCCTTCGTCTTCACACGCCAGTAGTAGAGCGCCCCCTCGGTAAGACCCGAGTAGTCATACGACGGCCCCGTCACCTCGAACTCATCCCCAGAGCCGCAGGAAGTTCCAATCTGGACCTTGTATCCGGCTGCCCCTGGAACGCTGTCCCAGGCGAGATAGCTGGCGGTCGGCCGGCCGGTCTCTCCGTTCGGCGGAAAGATCAGGACCGGCGAGGGGAGCGGGCTCGGCAAGGTGCGCAGCTCGTAGCAAGCGGAGTAGGGCCCGTACTGGTTGCAGCCGTCCTTTGCCTTCACCTGCCAGAAGTAGCGCGTCCCCGGGTTCAGCGCGGCCACGTACTCCGAGGAGGTCACGTCGTACTCGGTTCCCGCGCCACAGGTCGCTCCGATGCGGAGCCTGTAGCCCGTCGCCCCGGTCACGTCCGCCCAGTCGAGCGTCACGGGCAGAATCACGCAGGTCGCCCCGTTGGCCGGGGTGAGCAAAGCCGGAGCCGCGAGCGGCGCGCCCAGAGTCGTGAAGGAGAAGCAATCGGAGTAGGGACCGTGCCCGCCCACCACGTTTCTCGTCTTCACGCGCCAGTGATAGGTCGTGTTGTACAGGAGTCCGGAGTAGGCGTAGGAAGCGCCTCCCACGCTGTACTCTGTGCCCGTCCCGCAGGAAGTGCCGATCTGCACCGTGTAGCCGACGGCGTCGGGCACGTCCGACCAGGTGAGGCTGCCCGCGATGCTCTGGCATGTGGCCCCGTTGAGCGGAGTCTGCAGAGTCGGCGGGGGCAGGGGGCAGGGACTCGGCGTGCAGGCAACGCCCTCGCCGATGAACTGGAAGTCAGGCGGGATGCAAAGCTCCGCGAGAGTGAACGAGCAGACCCCGGTGCTAACATTGCAGCACGCGCCCGGCTGGGGACACGGATTGGTGGGCTCGCATGCGGTCCCGGTGCCGAGGAAGCGGAGGACCCCCGGCGAGCCTTCGCACGCGGCCTGGCTCAAGAGCTCGCAGTGACCATCGAGGAAGCAGCAGGCGCCAGTCGAGAGCGCCTGCGGGCAGTTCACGACGCCCGGCTGATACCAGCGGACGCAGCCAAAGTTGGTGACCAAGTCGGTCTGCGGCGGGTTGCTGTCATCGACGAACGCGGCGTAGCCGCCGACATGGTTGATCGACGAGCAGATGTGGGCCGTCGAAGGAGCCCCACACTGCTCGACGCCCGCCCGGATGACCATGAACGGATAGAGGTTCTGGGTGATGGCAACAGGCCATCCAACCGTCGCGCTCTCGCCGTCGCCCGGCCAGCCGCCCGAGACGTCTTGAGAAGGCGTGACCCCGGTCGGGCTGCACCATGCCCAGGTGAACTCGGTCGGATCCAGACAGGTCATGTCCATGTTCATGCCGAAGTAGACCGTCGTGACCCTGGGGGTCGCGCTCGGCAGGAATGCCCACAGGAACCACAGGACGGATCGCGTCGTGCTGCGGTCCGTCCGCGTGATCGTCGCCTCGCAGGTCGCGGGACGAGCCAGAGCCGTCGTGCACCGCGTGCCCGAGGAGTACGTGTAGGCATCGTTCGTGTGGACGATGATCGCGCCGTTCTGGTTCACGCCCGCAAGGGCCGCGCCGGCCAGGACCGCGCTCAGCAATAGAGTCAGTAGCAATCTTCTCAACGCACACCCCCTGATCGGCGTCCCAGCGGGAATCGCCGGCAGTCATTCGATGAAAGGCCTAATCGATCTATGGAGCTTGCCCGGAGAGGAGGGCCGCCAGGTGGGACAGAGCGGAGTTTGAAGAGGCCTGGGCGGCGCGCACAGGCGATCCCGTCGTGGTTGCCTCAGTACGAGCAATCATGCAAAGAAGCCGTGGCTCCTGCGGGCTCGACCGCGCCAGTCCCCCCCAGAACTCGCACGGAAACCGATTCCGCCGATGTCGGAAAAACAGCCCTCCCGTCAGACTTCGACGGAGGGAGGACCGTTGAGAATAGTACTCAGATGGGCCCAGAATGTCAAGAACGCCTTGAGCGCCTTCGAGTTGGAGGGCCGGCACGTTCCCTCTCGTCAGTGCGCGGCAGGCCGTCGCATGCCCCTGTCCGCGAATCGGTCGGCTGTCCGGCTAACTACATCTGGCCTGTCTGGTTACGGGTCCGGCGGCGCGACATGGATATCGACCTGACTGCCGAATTGCCTTGACCGCATAGGAGGAACCTGCTAATCTTCACATCAGGTGCTATATATCGGTCGCGAGCAATCAACGACCAGATGGATAGAGCGATTGTCCCACTCTGGCGAAAGGAGCGAGCGTTATGAGGAAGTTGGGTAGCGTTCTCATCGTGGCCGCGCTCTTGGCGGTGATGTCATCGACGGCTGGGGCCTGGGTCACACCGGTCTTCGTCGGGGACGGCGTTCCTCTGATCGGGATAGGTGGAATCCTTGATCAGCTCTACGGTCTGGGCAATGTCGCGCGTGTGGACGACGGGCCCTTCCCCGGCGATATGGCCTGGGAGGCCCTGGCCGGCGCCGGAGCCGAGGCTCAGGCGCGCTACGCCGGCAACACCAACACCCTCGGGTACTTCGTTGGGTCCAGCGGCGCGGCCGCCTTCAATCCCCTCTTCACTGTCGCTGGCGGGCAGGGGTTCCTCTTTGGCGCGCCTTCCGCAGTGATCCCCATCATGCCGGCGTTCCGCTGGGGACTTCGCTCGGTGGACAACTCTCTGACACCCGACACGTGGTCCTCACGCCAGGGCGAAAACGCGGGGAGACTGGATCACATGGTGTCCTACCGCATCACCGGCGGCGCTGATGCCGGCGACTATGTCATCGGGTGGGAAGATCTGCCCGGAGACGCGTGGGACCAGGACTACAACGACCTCGTCGTCCAGGTGCACGCGGTCAACCCGATTCCCGAGCCGGCGACGCTCGCCCTGCTGGGAATGGGCCTCGCGTCCGCCGGTCTGCTGGGAGGCCGCCGCCGCAAGAAGTAGTGGCAGGCTGCTCCGAGCTTCCTGTAGTGAAACGAGGGCGCGCCCGATGACGGCGCGCCCTTGCCACATTCGCCCCGCCGGCCGGTCGGCTCCCTCCCGTCTCTCCCAGGCGTCGTCCTGCCGCTAGCGCCGCCCCGGCGCCTCGTCGCGTTGGTGGGGAACGCGGAGCGTCGGCCTGTGTCCGACCAGGAGCAGGAAACCGCATGCCACAGCGATCGCTGCCTGGAGAAGGCGAACGGCCCGACGAGTCCGACTCTCCGCCGCTCTGATCTCGATCCGGTGCCGGCCCTTCTCGACCTCCACCGCGAGACCGCCCAGAGGGGCCTCTCTCCATGAACACGGCCGCCCGTCCAGGAGGACTTCCGCGCCGGGATAGGGATTCCTCGCGATGCGGAGGGTGGCGTCGCCGACATCAGGCAGATCGAGCGTCATTCGGTTCGGAAGGAGGCGAACGCATGCTGCCGTCACGGGTCTCGGCCGGGCCCGTCGCAACCAGTCGATGTCATCTCGAATCAAGCTCCGAGAGATCGCCTGGGGAAGTCCATCGGTCGCGACCACCGCGATTGTCATGGATGAGTCGGGCCTTCGCGTCCCCAGGCCCACGCCATCCGGCGGCAGAACCGAGACTGGAGACGCGTCATCGACTCTCAGTGCGGACAGATCGGGATCGAGGACGGCGCCATTGCCCGCATGCCCGCTCGGATCGACCAGTCCCTGGGAGGAGACGAGGTGGAGATAGCGGACGTTGTGGAGCGCGAGGAGCTGGACGATCTCGCGATCGAGCGGTCCCCCGGCGGCCAGGGCGTGCGCCACCGTATCGATCAGCGCGGCCTGGTGCGCGAAGGCTCGCGGGGCGTTCTGGATGGCCGGACCGCCCACGCTGGCGGCGGGCGCGGTGGGCGCATACTGCCAGTGGCTCGAGTAGGGTCTTCCTCCCGGATCGACGGGAATCTCCAGAAACCTCCTCCCCTCCAATCGATCGAGCAGTCTCTCGTAGATCCGCTCGCGCCCCTCTCGATGGACTCCATAGGTGGTGACCAGACTGAGCGGCGCGAGATCGATCAAGACGATGGCGAGCGCCAGCGGGAAGAAGAGCCGCCGGAGGCCGGAGGGGCGGGCCGGCCCGGCCGCGCGGCGGACCGCGCCCGCGGCGGCCATCAGTCCCCCGATCCAGTACATGTCGAGGCCGCGCCAGACAGGGTCGGTCAGGCCGAGCTGAACGAGGACGAGCAGCAGAAGAGCGACGGGGCCGATGGGATGGCCACCGACCTCGTTCCCGGCGTGGCGTCGGCGGCGGCGATCCGCGATCGCGCGAACAATCCCCACAAGGGCCAGGATGCCCGTGGAGAGGCCGATGTAGAACTTCCCCGTCGGCTTCCATTGAAGCAGCTCGAGCAGCGTGCGGGGATCGGGAAGCCGGTAGCGGAGGCCGATGAATCCCGCGGGGATCGGCTCGTTGAGCAGAGGAGCGTCGCGCAGCATGGGAACAGCGAATCCGGCAGCGATCGCGGCGCCGCCGATCAGGCCGATCGCGATGCCGGCGCGCGGGACGGAGCGGAGGCCGTGGGCCGAGAGCGTGGGGACTATCCGCAACAGGAAGAGAAGGGAGACCAGAACGATCGCCACGCGCGCTTGGCCCGCGTGCGCGAGGACGAGCCCTCCTCCGGCCAACGCGAGGAGAGCGCCCGCGCGGATCGACCCCGCGCCGGTC
>Ga0194113_10008461_pt1 | contig 12638 bp, 12 predicted proteins | sample TA2MahC200mmetaG_FD_146193 | JGI IMG/M metagenome (GOLD analysis project Ga0194113, IMG submission 146193) | Freshwater microbial communities from Lake Tanganyika, Tanzania - TA2015017 Mahale Deep Cast 200m | ecosystem: Environmental > Aquatic > Freshwater > Lake | place: Tanzania: Lake...
GATGTTATCATCCGCAATCCCTCCCTTGTGGAATGATAACATCCCACAAGGAGCGACTTCATGTCACTCCTGTGAAAACAGGAGTCCAGGTGCCCCCGGTGTCTGATGTGGGGGTTGCCTGGATTCCCGCTTGCGCGGGAATGACACGTAAAAATAGAACTGTAGCGTTGTGACTCCCGTCACGACGGGATTCGTCGCCACACGAGTGGCGACGCTACACAGTAGTCTGGAGCAGGTGCTCCAGACTGCCCATTGGGGCACTAATCCCCCCAACCCCCTCCCTGCTCAAGGCAAGGACAAGTTTAGAAAAGCATGTAGGGGCACAGCGCGCTGTGCCCCTACTTTATATCTATATCAAAACGTCGGATAGTTACTCCCTGGTACCCGTTGCCACCCTGCCATAATGTGTGCTAAAATCTCACGGCTAAAGAGGTCGGTTATGTCAGACCTGAAATACTGGGTGGGTTTCAACCGCATACCGGGGCTGGGCCGCGCCAGGTTCTCCAGCATGGAGACCTATTTCGGCGACCTGGAACGCGCCTGGAAAGCGGGCGCCGGTGAGCTGAAGACGGCGGGGCTGGACTCCAAGACCGTGGAGACCATCGTCGAGCTGCGTCCCCGCATCGCGCCCGAGGTGGAACTGGAACGGCTGGAGCGCTTCGGCGTCAAGCCCTTAACCTGCAAAGACACGGCTTTCCCGGCACGGCTTAAGGAGATATACGATGTGCCGCCCGTGCTCTATATAAAAGGAAGCATTACAGCGGAGGACGAGTGGAGCATAGCGGTGGTGGGAACCAGACGCGCTACCATCTACGGACGCGAGGTCACCGAGCGCCTGACCGCAGATTTGGTGCACAACAGGATAACCATCATCAGCGGGCTGGCGCGCGGCATAGATTCCATAGCGCACCGCACGGCGCTGGACTCGGGAGGGCGCACCATAGCCGTCTTCGGTTGCGGGCTGGATACCATATATCCGCCGGAGAATGCCAAGCTGGCTCAGGAGATTACGGAGCACGGGGCGCTGGTCACCGAGTACCCGCTGGGCACACGTCCCAAGGCAGAGAACTTCCCCCGCCGCAACCGCATCATGTCGGGCATGAGCCTGGGAGTGCTGGTCGCCGAGGCAGGTGAGGGCAGCGGCGCCATTATTACCGCCAACCAGGCACTGGAGCAGAACCGCGAGGTGTTCGCCGTCCCCGGCAGCATCCTATCGCCCAACAGCCGCGGCACCAACCGCCTCATTCGCGACGGCGCCAAGCTGGTGAGCGATGTCGAGGATATACTCGAGGAGTTGAACTTATCCATGATCCCCAGGCAACTGGAGATGAGGGAGCTTGTCCCGCAGAACGAGACGGAGGCGCTCATCCTCAAATATATCTCGCTGGAGCCTACACACATAGACGAGGTCTGCCGCAGCTCGTCCCTGCCCATCGCCACCGTATCCAGCACCCTGGCAATGATGGAGCTCAAGGGGCTGGTGCGCCAGACGGGCGGGATGAACTACATACTGGCCCGAGAGTCGAGAACAGGTTACCGTTCAGGAGTAAATTAGAGATGTCCAAAAATCTGGTTATCGTTGAATCGCCGGCTAAAGCCAAGACCCTGACCCAGTTCTTAGGGAAGGACTACGCAGTGAAGGCGTCGCTGGGACATGTGCGCGACCTCCCTGAGAAGGAGCTGGGCATTGACATTGAGAACGATTTTTCCCCCAAATATATCGTCCTCTCAGGCAAGAAGAAGGTGCTCAAGGAGATAAAGGACGGCGCCAAGGAGGCGAAGGCGGTCTACCTGGCTACCGACCCCGACCGCGAGGGCGAGGCGATATCGTGGCATCTGGTGCAGGCGGCGGGGCTGAGCAAAGCGCCGCTGAAGCGGGTGATATTCCATGAGATCACCAAGGAAGCCATCACGGATGCCTTCAAACACCCGCGTTCCATAGACAGCAGGCTGGTGGATGCCCAGCAGGCGCGGCGCATCCTGGACCGGCTGGTGGGCTACAAGCTGAGCCCGCTGCTCTGGAAAAGGGTCAGGCCGGGACTCTCTGCGGGCAGGGTGCAGTCGGTCGCCGTGAAGCTGATTGTCGATCGCGAAAACGAGATACTGGGATTCGTCCCCGAGGAATACTGGTCGATAGATGCCGAGCTGGCGAAGAAGGACAAGAAGTCGCAGGGTTTCCGGGCGGGGCTGATGGGGCTGGCGAACGGCAACAAAATCGAGCTGAAAAACAAGGAGCAATCCGATAAGCTGGTAGCCGAGCTGGAGCAGGCGAATTACGCCGTAGCCCAGGTGCAGCAAAAGAGGACGGCACGCCAGCCGGCGCCTCCGTTCATCACCAGCACCCTGCAGCAGGAAGCCTGGCGCAAGCTCAGGCTCAGCGCCAAGCAGACCATGGCTATAGCCCAGCAGCTTTACGAGGGACTGCCTCTGGGCAAGGAAGGACATGCAGGGCTTATCACCTACATGCGCACCGATTCCACCACAGTCTCATCCTCAGCCCTGGCGGAGACCAGGTCTTATATAGAGGATAAATACGGCAAGGAATACCTGCCTGCCGCGCCGCGGCGCTTCGTCAAAAAGGTGAAGGGCGCTCAGGAGGCGCACGAGGCGATACGCCCGACATCGGTGCGCCGCGAGCCTGCCAGGATTAAATCGTTTCTCACCCACGAGCAGTTCAAGCTCTACAACCTTATCTGGCAAAGGATGGTCGCCAGCCAGATGGCGGCGGCGGAGATAGACACCACCATCGTTGACATAGAGGCGAAGGCGCAGAAAGAGAGTTACCTGTTCCGGGCGACAAGCTCGACTATAGCCTTCCCCGGATTTCTTACGCTGTATCAGGAAGGCAGGGACGACGATGAGAACGGCGAGAGGAAGAACAGCCTTCCCAAGCTGACGAAGGGCGAGCTGCTCCAGCTCCTGGGTCTTTACCCCGAGCAGCACTTCACCCAGCCGCCGCCCCGCTACACCGAGGCAACGCTGGTCAAGGCGCTGGAGGAGAAGGGCATCGGGCGCCCCAGCACCTACGCCCCCATCATTTCGCTGATACAGGAACGGGGCTATGTGGACAGGCGCAACGGCAAGCTGCAGCCTACCGAGCTGGGCTTCGTAGTATCGAAGCTGCTCAGCGAGCACTTCGCCAGCATAGTAAATGTCGATTTCACCGCGCAGATGGAGGAGAAGCTCGACAAGATCGCCGCAGGGAGACTGAAATGGGCTCCCATGCTCAAACAGTTCTATCAGCCGTTCGAGAAGACCATCACCAAAGCGACCAAGGCGATACCCAAATTCGCCGAGCCCACGGACGAGGTGTGCGAGAAATGCGGGAAGCCCATGGTCATCAAGTGGGGACGCATGGGCAAGTTCATGTCATGCAGCGGCTTCCCCGAGTGTAAGAACGCGCGGTCGATAGTGGTCAATCTCGGCGTGAGTTGCCCCAAGTGCAAAAGCGACCTGGTGGAGAGGAGGAGCAAGAAGGGACGCGTCTTCTACGGCTGCTCCGGTTACCCCAAATGCAACTTTGCTCTCTGGGACAAGCCCCTGAAAAAGAGTTGCCCCCAGTGCGGAGGGCTGCTGACTTTGTCGAAGAGAGGCAATGCCAAGTGCAGTCAATGCAGCTACGAGGGCGAGGCGCCCTCAGAGGAATAGCAGGTTGAAGGACTTACTCGATAAATACATCAGGCACCTCGGAGTGGAACGGGGGCTCTCGCGGTACACGGTGAGAAATTACGGCACCGACATACAGGGCTTCCTCGATTTCCTGGGAAGCAACGGCGTTGCTTCACTGGAGAAGGTGGACCGCTCCGTGATGCGCCGTTACCTGGGCTGGCTCCACGAGCAGAACACAGCGCGGGGCAGCATCAGCCGCAAGCTCAGCGCCCTGAGGTCGTTCTACCGCTACTTGAATAGAGAGAACCTGGTCGGCGCCGACCCGCTGTCCACGGTATCTGCGCCCAAGCTGGAGAAGAGGCTGCCCACCTTTCTGACCATAGATGAGATAACAAGGCTGCTCAAGGCGCCCGACACCTCGACTCCCCAGGGGCTCAGGGACAGAGCGATACTGGAGCTGCTCTATGCCTCGGGGCTGCGGTTGAGCGAGATAGTATCCCTCGATATGAGTGATGTAGACTTGAACTCACGCCAGCTCAGAGCGTGGGGCAAAGGCGCCAAGGAGCGCATCGTGCTGATGGGGATACCGGCAGCCAAGGCGTTGCAGCGTTATGTAAAGCAAGGGCGCCCCCAACTATCGGGCAAGAAGAGCACATCGGCGCTGTTCCTCAACCGCTTCGGCAACAGGGTTGCCGAACGCCGCATCCAGTATATAATCAAGAAATATGCCAGACAGGCGGGGATGGATACGCGGGTGTTCACGCATATATTCAGGCATACCTTCGCCACACACATGCTCGACGGCGGGGCGGATTTGAGGGCGGTGCAGGAGCTGCTGGGACATGTCAGGCTCGCCACCACCCAGGTTTATACCCATGTCAGCCAGAACCAGATACGGCGCACATATCTCGCCGCGCATCCCAGAGGCGGAGGTCGGAAGGTGAGGCTATGAAGATACTTGTCATCCACGGACCGAACCTGAACATGCTGGGCTCCCGCAAGCCTGAAATCTACGGCAGGAAAACCCTCGCCGAGATAAACTCCCTGCTCCAGAAAAGGGCTGACGAGCTCGGCGTTGAGATAGAGACCTACCAGTCAAACCACGAGGGCTACTTGATAGATTTCATCCAGAAGAAGGCTAAAAAGGCGGCGGGCATAGTGATAAACCCGGGTGCGCTCACACATTACGGGCTGTCGCTGCGCGACGCCCTAGAGGATACCTCCCTGCCTGTAATCGAGGTACATCTCTCCGATATCCGGCGCCGCGAGGAGTTCCGAAAGGTGTCTGTGATCGCGCCCATAGCGCGAAGGCAGATATCGGGGCAGGGATGGCGGGGATACATCGCTGCACTGGAGACACTGGTCGAGCTGGCAAAAGAGGCTGCGCATGGTAAAAAGGCTCGCAAATCTTCGTAGTCGGCTCGCTCAGAACAGCCTCGATGCCGTCATCATATCGCAGGCAGAGAACCGCCGCTACCTCTCCGGATTCACCGGCTCAGCAGGATTTCTCATTGTCTCAAAACAAAAGGCATTTCTGGCTACCGACTTCCGCTATATCGAGCAGGCTCAGGCACAGGCGCCCGATTTCGAGGTCGTCCGCATCAAGGGCGACTTCTCAGAGTGGCTGCCGGGGCTGCTGTCAGATACAGGTGCCGCGAGGCTGGGATTCGAAGCTAAAGATATTTCCTTCTCCACCTACAAGGAATTGACCAAAGGCGTTTCCGGTACGAAACCGGAGGCAGCGCTAGTTCCCACCGACAGCCTGGTGGAATCGCTGCGCTCCATTAAAGATGAAAAGGAACTGAAACACATCGAGAAAGCGGCGGCGCTGGCGGATGCCGCTCTCGCGGAAGTCCTGCCCGGAGTTCAGCCCGGCATATCGGAGAAGGAGCTTGCCTGGCGCATCGAGAGCTTCCTGCGCCGGAACGGCAGCGAGCCCATGCCCTTCGAGCTTATCGTAGCCTCGGGACCTAACTCAGCCCTGCCCCACGCCAGACCCACCGATAAAGTTATCGCAACAGGCGAGCCTGTGATGATAGACATCGGAGCGAAGGTAAACGGATACTGCAGCGATATCACCCGCACCATCTGCCTGGGCGCGGAGGATAACACATTCCGTCGAATTTATGATATAGTTTTAGGTGCGCAGCTTACAGCGATGTCAACGATGCAGGCTGGCATGAGCGGAGAGCAGGCAGACCGGCTGGCGCGCACAGTTATCGAACAGGCTGGCTACGGAGATGCCTTCGGTCACGGCACGGGGCACGGCGTCGGGCTGGCGCCTCACGAGATGCCCAGGCTGGGCACGAAATCCGCCGATACACTGACGGATGGCATGGTGTTCACCGTCGAGCCGGGCATATATGTAAGCGGCTGGGGCGGGGTGCGGATAGAGGACACGGTCATCTTGGAGAACGGCAAGGCAAGAACGCTGACCAGAGCAAGAAAGATACGGTGATACCGGGGTGATTGCCGCAACCGACATAAAGAAGGGGATGGCGATAGAGCTGGACGGACAGCTTTACACCATCATCGATTTCCAGCATATCAAGATGGGGCGGGGCAGCGCTCAGATCAGAATCAAGCTGAAGGACATCCAGGCAGGGCATACTGTAGAGCGCACCTTCCAGGCAACGGAGAAGTTCGCTCAGGCTCAGCTCGAGATAAGCAACGCCCAGTACCTGTATCAGGACGGCGATTTACACTATTTCATGGATATCAAGAGCTTCGAGCAAATCCCCTTGAGCACAGCGCAACTGGGCGATGCCTTCAAGAAGTACTTCAAGGAGGGCATGACGCTGGTGATTCTGCGGCACGGAGACAGGGCTGTGGGGATAGAGATGCCTTTGAACGTAGAGCTTAAAGTGACCGAGACCGGCCCCAGCTTCAAGGGTAATACAGCCCAATCGGGGACAAAGCCCGCCAAACTGGAGACAGGCATCACGGTGCAGGTACCCTTCTTCATCAACAACGGAGATGTCGTCCGCGTCGATACGCGCAGCGGCAGCTATGTGGAAAGAGCAGGCTAAAAGGTGAAACAAGTTGTTAAAGGCTGACCTCCATGTGCATACCAGGTATTCCCCAGATTCTATATCCTCCCCCCAACAGATTGTGCAGCGCTGTATCGCTACCGGCATCAACTGCCTAGCGATAACAGACCATAACTCCATCGCCGGTGCGCTGGAGACTAAGCGAATCGCGCCCTTCAAAGTAATAGTGGGCGAGGAGATACTGACGAGTCAGGGCGAAATCATCGGCTACTTTCTCAGCGAGGAGATACCGCCTCATCTGACTCCCGAAGAGACCGTGAAGCGCATCAAAGCCCAGGGCGGGCTGGTCTGCGTACCCCATCCCTGCGACAGCCTGAGGCCCCAGTCCAGGCTGCAACACCGTGCCCTGGAGAGAATCATGCCGCAGGTCGATACGCTCGAGGTGTTCAACTCGCGCACGCTCCTGCTTCGCGATGCCAGGCATGCCCGCCAGCTTGCCGCAAAACACGGACTCCCCGGCACCGCAGGCAGCGATGCCCATGTAGTGCAGGAGGTCGGCAGGTCATATATCGAGCTTCCCGAATTCAACGACGCCGAGCAGTTCCGCAAGGCGCTGGCTCAGGGTCGAATCACAGGCAACCGGACCAGCGTTGTGATACACTTCTATAATATAAGGAACAGGCTGTTCAAGCTGCTGAAAAGGGGCTAATGGCATGTATCGACTCGGCTGGTTCTCCACAGGTCGGGGAGGCGGGTCGCGAGGCCTGCTGACCAGGATGCACCAAGAGATCGATGCTGGCAATGTCAGAGCCAAAATAGCCTTCGTATTCTGCAGCCGCGAGCCGGGGGATGCCGAGGGGAGCGATCAGTTCATCAAGCTGGTCCAGTCCTATAACCTTCCCCTGGTCTGCTTCTCCTCCAAGAGGTTTACTACGAGCAGAGGGGAATATCTGTCGCTGCCCTGGCGGCTGGAGTACGACCGAGAGGTAATGCAGCGACTTGAGGGTTTCAAGGTTGACCTCTGTGTGCTCGCCGGCTACATGCTCATCGTCGGCCCCGAGATGTGCCAGCACTACAAGATGATTAACCTCCACCCTGCCCTGCCGGGCGGACCTACCGGCACCTGGAAAGAGGTTATCTGGGAGCTGGTTGAAACGAAGGCAACCGAGACCGGGGCGATGATGCACCTGGTGACGCCCGAACTGGACAAAGGACCGCCGGTGACCTACTGTAAATTCCCCATCAGAGGACAGCTTTTCGACAGGCACTGGGAGGAGATAAAGGGGCTGACCTTAGAGAAGATAAAAGCGCAGCAGGGTGAAGAGAACCCGCTGTTCAAGCTGATACGTCAGGAAGGTGTGAAAAGGGAATTGCCGCTCGTGGTAACCACGGTCAAAGCCTTCGCCGAAGGAAAGGTCCGCGTAGAGAAGGGCAAGGTAGTGGACAGCAGCGGCAAACCTATCAAAGCTTACTCGCTAACCAGAGAAATCAACAGAATAGTTGAAGCCCCATAGTAAAAATGTAGGGGCACAGCGCGCTGTGCCCCTACAAATCAGAAATCCAAAAATCGCTTAGTTATTTGCCCTTTGCCTTCGCCTTCTCCTTTGCCCCGGTAAGTATCTCGTCGACTATGCCGTACTCCAGCGCAGACTGAGCGTTCATGAAGAAGTCACGGTCGGTATCATGGGCAATCTTCTCCAGAGTCTGACCGGTGTGCTTGACCAGTATGGAGCGGATTACGTCCTGCTCCCTTAATATCTCTTTGGCGGCGATAGCTATGTCCGATGCCGGGCCTCTGGCGCCGCCTATCGCCTGATGCATGTGTATGGTGGAGTTGGGCAGGGCATAGCGCTTGCCCCTGGCGCCGGCAGCGAGCAGCACTGTGCCGAAGCTGGCAGCCAGCCCCACGCAGATAGTGGAGACATCGGCGCGGATGAGCTGCATGGTATCGTAGATAGCCAGACCGGCGTTAATCTCGCCGCCGGGGCTGTGGATATAAAGCTGGATGTCCTTGTCCGGGTCCTCACGCTCCAGATAGAGAAGCTGGGCGATTATCAGGTTGGCTATCTGGTCGTTGATGGGCGAGCCCAGAAAGATGATGCGCTCTTTGAGCAGCAGCGAGTATATATCGAAGGCACGCTCGCCGCGCGCACTGCTTTCGATTACGAAAGGTATTACGTTACCGGGTTGTTGCTCCATTTTCTTTTCCCCCTTCCTTTTCTCCCGATGATATAGATTCCTCCGCTACGGCAGTTATCTCGACCAGACGGTCGAGCGTTTTCTTTATATTCAGGTTTCGTTTCAGCGATTCGCGTCCCTGCGGTGAGGAGAACACCTGCCGCACCCGTTCATCCTTTGCCCTCTGGATTATCTGTTCGATTTCGGAGTCAACTTCAGCTTCGCTGACATCGACCTTCTCCACCTCGCGCAGCTTCTCTATGACCAGAGAGCGCCTGATTATGTCCTCAGCCGATGGCTTGAGCTCGTTGCGGAACTCCTCCTCGGTCTTTTTGATGTTCTTCAGGTACTCGTCGAGGCTCTCTTTCTTGTTGAGATATTGCTTGCGCTCCTCGATGAGATGGTCGATCTCATGCTGCACCATAACCTCGGGGTATTCAAGCCGCGAGATAGCGACCAGGGCATCCACCGCCTTATCCTCGAGCTTGGACTTAGCCAGCCGCTCCTTCTCCGATTTTATCTCGGCGGCAACCATATCTTTTAACGCCTGCAGAGTCTCCGCACTCTTGCCGAGGCTTTTAGCGAACTCGTCGTCCAGATTGGGCAGATTCCTCTGCTTGATTTCGTTCACCGTCACCTTGAAATTGCATTCCTCGCCTGCAAGCTCCTTATGATGTTCTGCAGGCAACTTGATGGTGAACGTCCTCTGTTCGCCCTTTTTCGCACCTTGAAGATTCTCACCGAAGCCCGGGAAAGCCGGAGGCACATCGGGCGATAGCTGATACCACCCGCCTTTTTCATTAACGATGGCATTACCCTTTGCGATACCTTCCGCATCGATGTTCAGCAGGTCTTCGTATTTAGCCTCGCGCTCCACAGGCTCCCAGGTGGACTGCATATAGCGCAGCCTCTCCAGCGCCTCGCTAACCTCTTCATCCGTAACCGTCACCGTCTCAGGGACAAACTTGATTTCATGATAGTCGCCCAGCTCAACAGTAGGACGCACGGCTACCGTAGCCTTGAACGAGAGAGGCTCGACCTGCAAAATTTCCACCTTAGGCTGAGCTATGGCATCGATTTTATGCTCATCAATGGCTTTATCGTAGGACTCCGCCATCAACTGATTGGCAGCCTCTTCGACCAGCGCCTCCCTGCCCAGATAGCGTTCCAGCATGGGTCGCGGGGCTTTGCCCTTGCGGAAGCCGGGCACATTCGTTCTCGCTGCGAGGCGCCGGTACGCCTTATCCAGAGACTTCTCCATCTCTGTCTGGTCAGCTTCGATAGTCAGTACTACCTGACTTTTCTCTATTTTCTCTGTCGATACTTTCATCTTATCTCCATTATACTACGGGCTAGCCTCAATGCGAAAGTTCTCAGGCTAGCCCAGCTTCGTTACGACCTCATTAACTCTCGTCAACCTTCAGGTGCAATTCTTTAAGCTGCTGCGGTGAGACGGACGACGGCGAATCGAACATCAAATCGACGGCGTTCTGATTCTTGGGGAAGGCGATCACGTCCCGTATATTAGTCTCCCCGGTCAGCAGCATGATGAACCTGTCCACGCCCGGCGCTATGCCGCCGTGAGGTGGCGCCCCGCACTCCAGGGCTTCAAGGAAACCTCCGAATTTAGCTTCGGTCTCCTCTTTGCTGTAGCCCAGAATCCGGAAAACCCTCTCCTGCAACTCCCGGTTGTGAATCCTGATGGAGCCGCTGGATACTTCACTGCCGTTGCATACGAAATCATAATGCCTCGCCCTTACCCTGCCCGGCTCGGTATCGAGCAGGGGGATATCCTCGGGATGCGGCGAGGTGAAGGGATGGTGCATCGAGTCCCAGCGCTTCTCTTCCTCGTTCCACTCGAACAGGGGGAAGTCCAGTATGAAAGCGAAAGCCAGCAGACTGGGGTCTGCCAGGTTCAGGCGACGTCCCATCTCCAGACGCAACGAGTTCAACACTGAATCAGCTACCCTGGGCTTGTCGGCAACGATGAGCAAAAGGTCGCCAGCTTTGGCTTTCAATCGCCGGGCTATTTCGACAATCTGCTCCGCTTTCAAAAACTTGGCCACAACAGAACGAACCTTTTCGGGGGCTAATGCAGAAACAGGCTCACTTGGATTGCCCTCCAGAGCCATGGTAACGAGCCCCTTGGCTCCGCGGCTTCTAACAAAGTCGGTCAGCTCGCCGAGCTGGCTCCTGGTGTAGCCGGCGCAGCCGGGGACGGCGAATCCCTTTATCCTGCCGCCCTCGCTGAGCACAGTGCGGAAGACGCCAAACTCGGAGCCAACGAAGATATCCGAGAGGTCAGACATCTCCAGCCCGAACCTCAAATCGGGCTTGTCGCTGCCGTATTTTTCCATGACCTCATTCCAGGAAAGCCTGGGGAAGGGCTTGATGATTTTCAGGTGGGGCGTTATCGTCTCCACCAGCGAGGTGAAAAGCTCCTCCATCAGATTGAGCACGTCCTCTTCATCGACAAAGCTCATCTCGAGGTCAAGCTGGGTGAACTCGGGCTGTCGGTCTGCCCTGAGGTCCTCATCGCGGAAGCAGCGCGCTATCTGGAAATATCTGTCGTAGCCGGCCACCATGAGCAACTGTTTCAACTGCTGAGGCGACTGGGGCAAAGCGTAGAACTTGCCGGGATAGATGCGGCTGGGCACCAGGTAGTCCCGCGCTCCCTCCGGCGTGCTCTTAATCATTACCGGCGTCTCGATTTCGAGGAACCCTTTGGCATCCAGGAAATCGCGCATGAATTTAACCACACGGTGACGTAAAATTAAGTTGCGCTGCATGCGCTCCCGCCTGAGATCGAGGTAGCGGTATTTCAAACGCAGCGACTCATCCACCTCCACCTCTTCATTTATGTAAAATGGAGGCGTCTTCGCCCTGTTGAGCAGCTCAGCCTCCTCAACAATAAGCTCAACCTCACCCGTCGCCAGCTTGGGGTTCTCCGTCCCCTTAGGACGTGGAGATATTTTGCCCTTCACGCGTACCACATACTCCACTCTAAGCTCGGTGGCGATAGAGTGCGCTTTGGAGGAAACGCCGGGGTTGAATACCGCCTGAACCATGCCCTCCCTGTCGCGCAGGTCGATGAAAATCAACCCGCCGTGGTCGCGGCGCCGGTTCACCCAGCCCGCGATAGTTACAATCTGACCGATATGCTCCCCGCGCAGCTCTCCGCAGTAGTGTGTTCTTAAAGCAGTCTTCGATTTAGCCATAGGGAAGATTATATCGGAAAGCCACTGCACTTTCAATTATTATAAATTCAAAGCGTTGCAAAACGTTTTTCAACCCCCTGTCTCCTTAATTCCCAAAGAAAATAGTTCCATTGCACTCTTCTATAGCTCGAAATTCAGGGGGGATATTTTGGTCTGCCCATGAGATAGTGTACCATTTTAGAAAGAAGCTTGACTTTTTTAATGCCTGCAATTATTGTATACGATAAGCAGAAGAGGTAAAAGTATGACAACGGGTAGTATGACAGAGGACCCCAGAGACACACTCTGGAACGATGCATTCTATACTTACTACGATGCATACTTTGAAGAACTTCTGTCAGATACCCTAGTACAACGATGGACGAGAATCGATTTTATTGTGAAGATTCTTGTTGCCCTCACAGCTTCTGGTTCAGCTGTTGCTGGATGGACGTTATGGGAGAAACCTGAATTAAAAGTTGTTTGGGGCGCCATATCATTAATAGCTGCTATTGCCAGTATTTTCCACACCACCGCGCTGGTTGATAATTTTATAAAAGAACATACTAAGGAATCTCTGAATAAGTATAGATTTATGAGATAATAATGGCAGATCAAAATCAAGGAGTTCTGCCGATGATACAGGGACCCACTTTCGCCAGCT
>Ga0194113_10008463_pt1 | contig 12635 bp, 11 predicted proteins | sample TA2MahC200mmetaG_FD_146193 | JGI IMG/M metagenome (GOLD analysis project Ga0194113, IMG submission 146193) | Freshwater microbial communities from Lake Tanganyika, Tanzania - TA2015017 Mahale Deep Cast 200m | ecosystem: Environmental > Aquatic > Freshwater > Lake | place: Tanzania: Lake...
CGGCAGTTAGTACTCCAGCAGATTCTATGGGTCATTCTCTTCTTCTTCTCTGGGGTCCTGAGGCTCAGGGAGATTTCGTCCGCTGGGTCCAACTTGGGGGACTCTGGACTTTTGTGGCGCTCCACGGAGCCTTCGCTCTTATAGGTTTTATGCTCAGGCAGTTTGAAATTGCTCGTTTAGTAGGGATTAGACCGTACAATGCTATTGCGTTCTCTGGGCCTATTGCTGTTTTTGTCAGTGTGTTTCTCATGTACCCACTTGGACAATCGAGTTGGTTCTTTGCGCCGAGTTTTGGTGTTGCAGCGATTTTTAGGTTCCTCTTATTCCTCCAGGGCTTCCACAACTGGACTCTCAACCCCTTCCATATGATGGGAGTTGCGGGCATCCTAGGTGGAGCACTACTCTGTGCTATTCATGGAGCAACAGTAGAAAATACTCTGTATGAAGACGGTGATGCCTCAAACACATTCAAAGGGTTTGAACCCACGCAAGAAGAAGAGACCTATTCAATGGTTACTGCGAATCGTTTCTGGTCACAGATTTTCGGGATTGCTTTTTCTAATAAGCGTTGGCTTCATTTCTTTATGCTCTTTGTTCCCGTTATGGGTCTGTGGACTAGCTCTATTGGTATTATTGGTTTGGCTCTTAATCTTCGTGCCTACGATTTCGTATCACAGGAAGTGAGAGCAGCAGAAGATCCAGAATTTGAGACGTTCTATACAAAGAACATATTGTTAAACGAAGGCTTACGTGCCTGGATGGCTCCTGTTGATCAACCCCATGAGAACTTTGTATTCCCAGAAGAGGTTCTGCCTCGTGGCAACGCACTCTAAGGGATGCTGTGGGGCAGGATGTCCTGACTGCCCCTTCCGACCTAAAACTAAATAAGAGGAGTTCTCTGAACTCCTTTTTTATTCTCTAAATTAATGAAACGCAGTATACTTGCTATTCTTTTTCTTCTATCTTTTGTTCCACTCAATAGTCAGAATAAAACTCTGAGTAACTATGGAGTCAAGGACAGAACCATTACACCCACAGTCATTAGCACTGTTGTATCTAATGTTCCAATGACTCGCACGATGAGTTATAAGAAACTCGAAACTCTGGTTCCTTATATCAAAAGTGCGAGTCAGCAGTTTAACATTCCAGAAAATGTGATCGCAGCAGTTCTCTATGAGGAAATCCTACATCGCAAACCAGTGGATGTCAGAACCTTTGGTGTCGCACAACTGGGTCTCAAAGAACTGATGATACAAGGACTTCCACCTAGAAAAGAACTTCTGGATGATGATGAAGTATCAGTCTGGTTACTCACAAGCAAACTCCGCAGACTTCAAAATGAAACAGGGTCATTAAGAGATGCGATTATTCTTCATAATGGTTACTATGATTATTATGACTCTGTGAGAAAAACAGCAAAGGATCCAAAGGTATTAACACTTCTCTCTTAACAGAGAATTTAACTATTAACTGCATTATTACATTTGATTTCTTTTTATAAATATAGAAAATAATAGTCTAGAGTAATGTCTGCAGTACCTCTAAATCTAACAATAGAGCAAGGAACTGATTTTGAAATAGAATTGACTGTGAGAAACACAGACAGTTCTCCATTAAACTTGTTGAGCTATACTGGAGCAAGTTTAGTAAAAAAACATTATGAAGCAACTACATCATATCCCTTCACTTTTATTTTTTTAGATAGAATCAATGGCAGAATAGCATTGACGATGACTGCCAACCAAACTAATTCTTTGAATGAAGGTAGATATGTTTATGATGTAGTTCTAACTTCTCCCAATAATTTAAAAACTAGAGTTGTTCAGGGAACAGTATTAGTTTCTCCAGGAGTTAGTTAAGAATGCCAAATTACGTAGTATCTGTAGGTGCTAAGTCTTCGTATAATCTTGACGTTAATTATGAAATTCCAACAAAATCTAATCAATATAGCAATATTAGATTAGATAATATAACATCTCAGTTTAATGGATCAAATCAAACATTTCCTCTTACAGTAAATGGTGTTCCATATGTTCCATTAAATGAACAACAATTAATTATTTCTGTCAATGATAATATTCTTAATCCCGGAGTAGATTATCAAGTTTCGGGAAGTAATATATTTTTTACAACTGCTCCAACAGCGGGACAAAAATTTTTTGGAGTTGCTCTAGCAACTACAGCAGATCTAACAAGAACTGTTAATTTTGTTTTGGATAATGGATCTATTGATATTACTGCTGGATCAAAAGGTTATCTAAATATTGATGTGACAGGAGAGATTGAATCTTGGATGCTAGTATCTGAAAATACTGGAACGATTGTTGTAGATATTTTTAAAACCACATATGCTCAATTTCCAAATGGATTTACTTCAATTGTTGGAAGCGAATTTCCAAGATTAACCAATCAAGATAAAAATAAAGATGATAATCTAAGCACTTGGAATACCCAAATTACTGCAGGAGATATTTTAGATTTTAGAGTTTCTTCTTGTTCTGGTATTACTAAATGTTCTGTTTTCTTACGACTTAAATTGTAATTTGGTTATTTTAAATTTATAAATAAAAGAAATAAATTGTTGCGGTCCATTTCTTAGGAGAATATAAATGGCATTACTAGTACACGATGCTGGAGAACTTCAATCACTTCGCTATCTTGTTAACAGCAATCATAATATTCCGAGAAATCTAATTCTCAAATTATATTCTAGTCCTCATAATACAAATGGAACACCACTTGAGGGCGATATTCCTTCGCAGACTGCCTATTATGAACCATATGATGCCTCAGGTCTAGTTGGATATGGATCCACTCCAGTAACTGGATATCCACAGGTTGTGAATAATAGAAACGATCAAAATTATTCTAACCAGTATGGTATTCTTCTCGATGGTTCGAGATGGAATGCAAGAACAATTACCACTGCAATTAAGACAACGACCGGTAGTGGAACCATTAATGAATATACAATTACCGTTACTTCAGTAACAAATATTTCTGTTGGTCACTATGTTTCTGGTGGTGGAGTTGGTGCTAATGCAACTGTTTGTGCAATTAATGGAAATACTCTTGTTCTTTCTGTTGCTAATGCATCTACGTTTTCAAGTCAAACTTTAAATTTTGGTGTCGGTACAACAACTGCTTCTTATCCAGAACAAACCTTTACTTTTTCTGGTGCTGCAAGTAATCAGTATGGTTACTATCTGGTAAGAGCAAATAATATGCCAGTTAGTGTAAATGGAGTTCTCTATGCTGCAGATGTAAGTGCTAATACTGGTGTAGCAAAAACTGGGACAACTGGAACTGTTGGATTATCAAGTATAACTTTATTCGAAGAAAAAAGAACACCAACTGTCGCCGGTAATATAAATCTTCTTACAATTGAAGTTAGTAGTTCATCTGGCATTGCGACAGGACAGAGAGTAATTGGATCTGGTATTGCACCCAATGCAAGAGTTGTTGGTGTTCAGACCAGCGCGGGAAATGACGTTGTTATTCTTGATAAGAGAAACACAGGAGTAGTTACTGGTGTAGGGACATTTTTCCTCAATGTAACAGAAAATATTAATGTTGGTATGGCAGTAACTCATGGATTCTTGGCTGGACAGACGGATGCAATTCCTTCAGATACAAAAATTATTGGCATTGATGAAAAAAATAGAATTGTATATTTAAATAATTCTCTGGTTAATAACATTCAGTCAGCGACTGGCGATACTTTATACTTCGGATCAAGTAAAGTCACCATGGCAGATCATGGACTTGTTCCTGGAGACGTTATCTATATTTCTCCTGGTGTTGCAAACACAACTACTATATCATCGACTTATACTATCTTTGAAACTCCAAGTACAAGCACTTTCACAACTACTCCTGCTCTTACTGGTGTAGGAAGTGCAACTCTCTACAGCAGCATTATGTTTGCTGAGAAATTCACCAATGGTCCTTACAATATTCAGAATAACGGCGACCAAATCAAAGTTACTCTGAATATCAGCCTTGACTGATTTAAAAAGATAATTAATTTTTTAAGGGAGACTCTAAAAGGTCTCCCTTATTTTTTGCTCGTTCTTGGTATTGATAAATATAAAAAGAGTAAAATATTTTTTTGAATGAAGAAAACACTTAGACCATTTAAAAGTGTTGATCGGAATGCTAAAAGATATTGGGTTGAAGTTTTCTTTATTCAAAAACGGTCAGGACACTTAAATTAGATAAGAGGATACTAAAGTATGGCAGTATTCTCCTATGAATCCACATCTCTATCAATAAACTTTTCTTCTAATTTTGAAGAGAAGAATGTAGATTCGTATAATGAATCTTCAGCGATTTATATCGTCGATGAGGATTTTGGAAGTATTGCTGATAATATTACTGCCCAGGAAGATTATCAATTAGTAACTAATACAGACATTCTTGGTCGTGAAACTATTGATTATGGGTTGATAACCATAAATGAAACATTGGTCCCATATGGACCGATTAATATTGGTGATAATGACTTTGCTAATCTCAAGTTAATTAAAATCGGGATTATTGATGGTGTTACCTTCACTATCCTTGGTGAAGCGAAAATCTTTACCACTCCGATTGAAAAGGGATCTGGAACTCTCACAATTAGCGGAACTTCTGGCGATCCTATCATTACATTATCTCATGTTGGATCCGGATCCCTATTTGAATTTGTGGGATCTTCAGAATCTACCGCTGCAAACCCACCAGATTCTACCTTACTAATAAGAATTTCTGGATCTGCGGGGTATCAGTTCTTCTTAAATAATGCGGCAACTACTGAAGGATCTCTCATTCTTAAAGGAGAGTCTGTTACAATATTCAAGTTAAGTCATATTGCTAAAGGCAAACTTGATATTGAAGGTGCTGTAGCAGAATCTATTACTCCTGCTCCTCACATTGGATCTGGAAGACTCTTCGCATTCACTGGATCTTCTGAATCTGTCACAAGAGATCCCATTGATCTCACAACTCTACTTAAAGTTTCTGGCGAAGCAAGTTATAAACTAACTTCTAATTATCTTGGTGAGGTTAATATTGATGTTGAAGGTAGTGGGACAACAATATTCAGATTAAAACATATTGGTTCTGGATCACTCTTTGAATTCTCTAGTACTACAGAATCTATTGCAGTTAACCCACCTGAAGAAACTGTACTCTTCAGACTCATTGGATTTGCCATTGAGAAAAACACAGAAGCATATGTTGGTTCTGGATCACTCTTTGAATTCTCTAGTGCCACTGAATCCATCGCATTTAATCCACCTGAAGAAACTGTACTCTTTAGATTTACTGGTCTCGCAGTTGAAAAGAATACAGAAGCATATGTTGGTTCTGGATCACTCTTTGAATTCTCTAGTACTACTGAGTCTATTACAGTTAATCCACCCGAAGAAACTGTACTCTTTAGATTTACTGGTCTTGCAGTTGAAAAGAATACAGAAGCATATGTTGGTTCTGGGTCACTCTTTGAATTTATTGGATCTTCCGAATCTGTTACAAGAGATGAAGATATTATTACTCTATTCAGAATTTCTGGCGAAGCAAGTTATAAACTAACTTCTAATTATCTTGGTGAGGTTAATATTGATGTTGAAGGTAGTGCAACTACAATATTCAGATTAAAACATATTGGTTCTGGATCACTCTTTGAATTCTCTAGTACTACTGAGTCTATTACAGTTAATCCACCCGAAGAAACTGTACTCTTTAGATTTACTGGATTTGCCATTGAGAAAAACACAGAAGCATATGTTGGTTCTGGATCACTCTTTGAATTCTCTAGTGCTACTGAATCTATTACAGTTAATCCACCTGAAGAAACTGTACTCTTCAAAATCAGTGGATTTGCTATTGAGAAAAACACAGAAGCATATGTTGGTTCTGGATCACTCTTTGAATTCTCTAGTACTACAGAATCCATCGCATTTAATCCACCTGAAGAAACTGTACTCTTTAGATTTACTGGTCTTGCAGTTGAAAAGAATACAGAAGCATATGTTGGTTCTGGATCACTCTTTGAATTCTCTAGTGCTACTGAATCTATCGCATTCAATCCACCCGAAGAAACTGTACTCTTTAAGTTTGTTGGAAATGTTACTGAGACTGCAGCAAGATCTCAACTTGGATCTGGATCTCTATTTGCTATTACAGGATCTCATGAGGCAATAGGAGTTGTACCTAAGATTGCTGGAATTCTCTTTAATCTATTTGGATTTGTTCAGGAAAGTATTACTCCAGCGCCAGAAATTGGATCAGGACTAGTAAATCTAGAAGGATTCTCTATTGATGAAAAGATAGTGTTTGTTTCAGCAAAACCAACAAAAATCATACTTATTTAATAAATATTAAATATAAACCCTAAGACATAATGCCACAAGAAGTTAAAAGAGTAAGACTTAGAAGAGGAACTGAACAGCAACATGCTTCTTTTGCGGGTGCTGGAGCTGAAGTTACTGTAGATACAACAAAAAATACTTTAAGAGTTCATGATGGATCTACTGTTGGTGGATTCGAAATTACAAAAGGAAGATATGATACGATAACCACAACAATAAATTTACTGGTGAATGTTAAATACTTTGCAGACACAACCACCGCTGCTTTTACTGCGACTCTTCCAACAATAAAACAGGCTGGAGATTGTATAGAAATTGTAGATGCGGAAGCATATTGGGACATAAATAATCTTACAATAGTAACCCAAAACAGCGAACAATTTAAAGACTATACAGGTCTTATTGATTCTCCTTTAGTATGTGATGTTGGGGGTGCTTCTATAAAATTAATTTGGGAAGGAACTTACTGGAGGTTAATTGCATGACAATGTTCTTAAGTGGAAGTATGCTTTCATCTCCTGGCGGCGGGGGAGGAGGTTCTCAATTCTCACAACAGAATAGTTTTTTTGTTCACGGATTACGTAGGGGCGGTGCTAATGCTACTGATTCTGATGACGGAATGCTTTGGTATACAAAAGTCAAAACTACTGATAACGAAGTAGCAGACTTTCACAGAACTGATGGAACACAATATCCAGACTTCTTAGATGGTATTGATTATGTAGAAGAGACTACCGAAGAGAAATCTTTTACAAATCATCCCGCAGATAAATATCAACAGTACAGGTTTGACTTTAGAAGACTTTCTTATTTCATTGATGATGATGGATATCTTGTTGCAAGATTTGGTAATTATGATTACACCGTAGGACCCAAATAAGGAATTAAAAAAAAATGGCAGATTTTAGACTTGGCAGACTTAAGTTCAATTGGAGAGGTGATTGGACGGGAACTACTGCGTATGTCATTGATGATATTGTAAAATTCGGTGCAAATGCTTACGTTTGTGTTGTAAATCACACATCAGTAGCTAGTGAAACATCCTTTTATGCAACTGATATAGCAAAGTGGTCTCTACACACTGAGGGAATCGTTAGTAAGGGCGATTGGCAATCAGGAACATATTATAAAATTAATGATATTATTAAGTATGGTAATACCCAGTATCGTGTGCTTTCTGGATTTTCGACGACAGGATTTACGACTTCATATTTAACAGAATATCTTTCTGGATTTGAATATGAAGATACTTGGAACTCTGGAACTCAATATCAACCAGGGGACGTTGTTGCATACGGTGGATATACTTATATTGCAACTTCCATTCATACAAATAAACCACCATCAAATAACTTAGCAAATGATTGGGATATTTTAACAACTGGTTTCACTGTCGTTGGTACTTACTCTACCACAACCGACTATAAACCGGGTGATGTTGTTCAGTTTGGTGGTTATTCATACGTTGCAATTTCTACTAGTTATAATACTTCTCCAGTAAATGCTGCCTCTTGGAGTTTAGTTGTCAAGGGAATTAACTGGGTAGGAACCTGGTCTTCGACTACGACTTATAGACTTGGTGATGCAGTTAAGAGATTGAGCAATAGTTATGTTGGTATTGCTACAACTAATGTCAATATAGACCCTTCAACTGATACTACTGGAATATACTGGAATACTTTATCTGAAGGTGCTGATACTAATGTTCTAACCACAACTGGTGACACACTCTATCATAGTAGTACTGGTGCAGCAAGACTTCCTATTGGAGCTAGTGGACAAGTTTTAGCTGTTTCATCCGGAGGACTTCCAAACTGGGAAAATAATAACATAACATATCCTGTTTTTTATGTAACAGAAGAAGGTAGCGATGCAAATAGTGGTAAAAGTATCAGTAGATCTTTTGCGACATTAAGACATGCTGTAGGAATTGTTACGGGCCCTGCGACAATTTATGTTAAGGCAGGTGTGTATGATGAGCAACTTCCGATTATTGTTCCTGAAGAAGTTACGATTGTTGGAGATAACCTCAGAACCACTAGAATTAGACCTGCAGCAGGTAATGCAGACTTCCAGGTACTGACTCTTGCATCGATTCCACCATCAGTATCTTATGGTTCTACCATTTCAAATGGAGCAGGAACGAAAGTTGCAAGAATTTTAGATTCTGATTATACAGAATCTATCATTCATATTCAACCTATTTCCGGTGGTGTATGGACAACATCAGATACTTGGGAAAATGGAGCAAGTGACATTGCAGTTACCAGTGCTGTTACAAGGACTAATGATCAAGCGACAATGTTCTTCCTGAGCAATAAAACAATGATTAAGGACGTTGTGATGGAAGGAATGACTGGATTTGTTCCGGCGGGTGTGGTTGATACTAAAACCGGTAGTATTTCTGGCACCACATTAACTTCAACTGGATTGTTCCCAGATCTTGTAGGAACAACCATAACTGGAACTGGAGTGTCTACAGGAACAACAATCGTTAATGTTACAAATAGCACCACCGCAGAAGTTAGTACATCTCAAACTGTTGCTTCAACAGCATTAACTTTTACTGCATCACCTTCAGATATTAATAATGCAACAATTAAGGGTGTTTATTTGAGACTGAATCCATCAAGTGCAATCACCAAATCTCCATATGTTTCAAACTGCTCCGCATTTTCATCTGGTGGTGTGGGAGCAATCGTTGATGGTAGAGTCCATAGACATTTTGGAAGTTTGTCTAATAAATCTATGGTTTTTGATTCATTCACAAATATTCATGATGATGGTGTAGCATTCTGGATAACAAATAATGGATCTTCAGAGATAGTTTCTTGTTTTACATATTATTGTCATATTAGCTATGCAGCAACTCGTGGTGGAAGAATTCGTTCTCTTGCTGGAAATAGTTCATGGGGTAATTTTGGCATTGTAAGTTCTGGATTTAACTCTGATGAAGCAATTAAAACTGCTCAAGTAGAAGGACTAAGACTCAAATACAATAATTCTACTCTATCTGGTTCTGGATTTGTTCAAGGAGAGAGAATTGTTGGATCTTCCTCAACTGCGATTGGTTTTATCAATAGTGTACAGACTTCAAATGCCGAACTTTACTATTCATTGATCACTGCAGGTCCAGTTGCTGGTGTCAGCACTGGTTTTAGATCGGGCGAAACAATCACAGGACAAACTAGCGGAGCAACTGCAGATCTTGTTTCAAATACTGATGCAAATAGAGGACAGGCAGGATTTGCTATAGTTCTATCTGGAGTTAATACTACATCTTATGCTTCAGGTGGCAGTATTGAATTTGTTACTGGATCTGGTAATGGTGGTCTTAACAACCAAACAATCACTGGAGCAGATCCATTTTCGTATGTAATTCAGAACACTAGTTATGTTGGACCAGACGGAAAAGGTACTTTGTTTGTAGATAGGGCTCAATTAACTAGCGTTGCTGCAGCACATACTGGTGCATCCACAAAATTTGTTCAATATCCAGTCACAGCATCTACTGCAACAATTAGTGTTCCTGTAGGCATTGCAGATACTACAATCTTTGTAGACACTGTTGCTGGATTTACAACTGGTGGGTATATATTGACTTCATCTAATGAATTGATGAAGATTGAAGGATTACCAACTGCAAACTCGATTACAGTTCTTAGAGGACAAGATGGCGCAGGCATTGCATCAACGTATGCCTCTGGAGGTTCTATTACTGCGATAGGAACTACATCCTTAGTTGCTTCTACCGAAATTTTGAAAGATGTTACTGGTGTTTCTACATCAGTTAGAGTATCAAATACAACAGGATTTACAACAAATAATTTTATAAAGATCGATGATGAGTTTATAAAGATTACTGGAATAACAACTGATAGTTTTGGTGTTATGACACTTGTTCTTGCTGAAGAAAAAGTTAATAACGCTTTTGATGGTCAGAATATAAAGATTAGATATCTTTATAGTCAAGCAAGATTAACTGGTCATGACTTCTTACAAATTGGAACTGGTGGAACTTCCACAACAAACTGGCCTGGAGTTCCAATCTATTCACCAATTCCTTCGAGAGAAATTAATGAAGGATATCCGGGTCGTGTTTATTATGTTTCAACCGATCAAGAGGGTAATTTCCGTGTAGGTAAGTACTTCCGTGTCAATCAGGCAACTGGTTCTGCAACATTAAACGCTTCTGCGTTTGATCTATCTGGTCTTACTTCACTGAGACTGGGTTCAATCGGTGCCCAGTTAGGTGCTCAGATTAATGAATTTAGTACTGATGCGACTTTAGCACAAAATAGTAACTTAAAAGTTCCTACACAAGCTGCAGTCAAAACTTATGTTGATACAAAGGATACACTTAATTTACTATCTTCTAAGTTATACTCTTACTTTGTCTCACAGAGTTCGTAACTGCTATAAATACTACTAAGAAAAAGAGTTATTTCAAATGGCATCTGGAATTTTAGGACAATCTGCATTATCTGCAACTACTCTCACTACTGTTTATACAGTTCCAGCATCAACTCTTGCTGTTGTAAATATCAACGTTGTTAATCGTTCTACTTCTGTCACTGCAGATGTTCGGATTGCTTTAGCAACAACAGCGGCAACTCCGACAGATGCTGAGTATATTGAGTATAATGCAACCATTCCTGCAAGGGGAGTTCTTGAAAGAACTGGCATTGCATTACAGGCAGCAGAAAATGTTGTTGTTTATGCTTCAACCGCAAGCTGTTCGGTGAATGTTTACGGTCTTGAGCAATCAGTATAAGGAGGTAATGTAAATGGCTAGATTCCTAGGTGCTACTGCAGCAAAAGGCGGAGTTCCCTCAGTTACAATTGTTTCTACAACTCCATACACCAGATCAACTGGAATTACGACTAATGCGAGTAATAACGTAACTTCGATTACTCTTGGTGACGTAGTATATTCTTCAGTTCTTTATAATAACGTTGGATTAATCACTTCTTATACTGAAACAATTTCAGGAACTTCTAAGAATTTTGCATTAACTTATGATGCCGATTCGAAAGTAACCGCAATTACAGAGGTATCATAAAATGGCAGCAGACGTATTACTCTATAACGCACTGAATGAATTTAATAGATCTATGGTTAATGCAAATGCAGTATTAGATACTAATATTGCAGCACAGAATTCATTATGCACTGCAGCACAAAATACTATTACTACAAATGCTCCTGCAATTGTTGCAAATGCAGGACCAAATCAAGCAAACCTCTGGTGTTTGATTCCCACTCTTCCTGCAACTGGTTGTCCATGGACTGCTGGATTAAAAGTTTGCGATACTAGTGGTTGTTGGAATTGTGGTGCAACTTGTACATGGACAGTTCCTGCTGGAGTAACTTGTGCTCGATTCCAACTTTGGGGAGCAGGGGCTGGAAGTGGATATGGTTGTTGTTGTGCATTTACTCCATTTGGAGGAACTGGTGCCTATGCATCAGTTATTATTCCTGTAACTGTTGGTGATTCATATACGATTTGTTCTGGGTGTGCTCATTGCTGCACCCCATCCGCAGGATATGGCAATGTGAATGGTTATCAAGGATGTCCATCTTATGTGACTGGGACTGGACTGTCTAATTTTTGTGCAGAAGGGGGAGAGTCTAGTCTCTGTTGTCAAGTACAGACTCGATGTATTTGTGGGCCCTCCCAGCAGGGGTTCTGTATGTTCTTGGGTGGATGTATTTGTAGCAATAATAGTGTTTGTTGGGGCGATCACCTCCACCAGACGCAGGGGGGCGTAGGAGTTCCTTCATGTTGTTTTGACAACATGTTCCCAATGATGTCTTCATGCAGAACATATTATGGTTCGGCAACCTCTGGAACAGTTTATGGTATTCGTGGTTCTTATGGATCTATTGCAGCAAATTGTAATGGAACAATTCGTGTTCAGCATCCACCAATTTATGGATTTGCTTCAACTTCTTGTTGTTGCTGTATAATTACTACTAATTATGGAGGTGGATGCTCGCACAGCGCCATTAATGGAGTTCTGCAGATTCCTGGTGCCGGCGGTTTTGCAAACTTTAAATGTGCTGGCGGCAACCAAGGAGCTCATGGTGATAAAGGAAAAATTGGTATGGTCTGCGTTTCATACTTATGATATTATAAATAATAAAAAATAAAAAAGAGCAATGATAGTAACATTTTCTTATCCACTTCCTGATGAATTATATGTAGAAGGGGTTTCTGGAAACATCACAGGAACTTACACTTACAATGGTCCAGAAACTTTTGATGTTCACATTGGCAT
>Ga0194113_10008466_pt1 | contig 12633 bp, 16 predicted proteins | sample TA2MahC200mmetaG_FD_146193 | JGI IMG/M metagenome (GOLD analysis project Ga0194113, IMG submission 146193) | Freshwater microbial communities from Lake Tanganyika, Tanzania - TA2015017 Mahale Deep Cast 200m | ecosystem: Environmental > Aquatic > Freshwater > Lake | place: Tanzania: Lake...
CATCGGTCTGAACCTCTTTGGGTTTCTGGAGTTGGGTTGAGAGGGCGGGTTTCTGTGAACCTCTTGCCCTCAACGCAGTAATAATAGCATAAGGCACTGGTAAATTGTCGCAGAGCACTCGGCGGATTGCGGAATGTTCTGGTTGGTTCTGGAGTGTGTATCGCTACGGCACATTCTTTAGATTTGCTCTAGAAATGAGGGGTAGGCGGAGTCGTTATGGATTTCTCTGGGTTCCCCTCCCTTCTTGCCTTTGCCGCTTTGGCGGGGTTAGTGCTGCTTCAGGTGATGTTCGGTTTGACTGCCTGATTACCCATCTGTTGTGTCAGGTGCTCAGGTTTCAACACTGAGCACTGCTTTGCCGCTCTTGGGTGCTTAGGGTATGGTGTGCCTTATGGCAAAGCAAGTCCGTCTGACCCTGCAGAAGGCGATCGCAAAGGCAAACCTGCGTCGTGCTGAAGCAGGGGAGAAACCGATCACGATGAACTCGCTGGCGGTTCAGGCAGGGGTTGCAGCAACGACCATCACTCGCCTGGCAAGAAACGACGACAAGGGGGCGTCAGCACTGTCTCTGGATCTGGCATCCAAGATCGTGACGGTGCTGGATTGTGGGATTGAGGACTTGCTGGAGGTGGGGGAGGGGTAGATCCCCTTCACGATCCCTACGCCCAGATCCGTTCCAGGATCTATCCAATTGGCGTGATCTGGTATCTGCCAGACACCCCGTCTAATTCGTGGTGATAGTAGAGGGCGTTTTTGTCCGCCTCCTCTACTGCTTGGACAAGATCAGGGAGTTCCTCCCTTGTGACAATGGTTTTCACTGCATAAAACTCGTTCCCGCTATAACCGCCTATTACCTTCTCGGTCGTGTAGGTACGGTGCGGCACGATGGTGTTGATGCAGTTCCCAATTGCTTCTGGAAACTCTGTGATTACCGACAAGATGGATACTCTGAATTTGTGGTAGAAGTTGTTCAGAGTCTCTGTTGACACGAAGATGTAGATGCAGGTGTACATCAGAGTGTTTACTGCTGGTTCTATTTCGCCATTTTTAAGGAGTGCAAGCACAATCCCAAATGTCGTAGAGACGACTGCGGCGATTATGCCAATAGATCCAACGGACTTTCCAGTTTTAGAGGACACGAATGCCCCAATGATGTCCTCGTCACCCGTAGACCCCCTGTTCCTGAATGCAATTGCTTTTGCCGCTCCAGTAAGAAGACCTCCAAATAAAACCAGAATTATCCGTTCGTTCTGAGGTTCTGGTTGTGCGAATTTCAGCGTCGGCAGCACCAGCAACCAAATTGCCACCGTGATCACTACCACGAAAGACCGTGTGGCAAAAGGTCTACTTATCTTGCTAAGCGAGAAACCGATCAGTCCAAGGTGGAAGATGGTGTAGAGAGCAATGAATAAGTTGTAACTTTCAAAGTAGTATGACAGCGCCGACGCAATGCCTTCTGTCCCCGTCAGAATCACCCTTGACGGAAGAACAAAGTATTTGAGCGATATTGCATAAAGTAGACCCGCAAAAAGCGTCATCAGGTAATTGAGCGCCTTGCTTCGTGTCGTCACCTTTTGACTGCAGATGCTCAAAGGTTAGCATTAATCTATTTGTTTTTGATCTTCTTTTGTGTTTTAGTCGCTCAGCGGAATGGATTTCTCAGGGGTCAGGACCCCTTTGACCAGATCCGTTCCAGGGATTGCCTGAACCGCTCGCTGCCAGTCGCTCTGCTGAGTCCTCCCTTGCGGAACAAAGCGGTGAATCGCCAGAACTTGACTCCTACGGCAACCAAGAAAACCACCCAGGGCGCAAGCATCCAGAGGGGGTTGGCGTCCATCAGGGCAGTCTGAGCGCCTTCTGGCACCGCTTGGATTGCTGGTGCTGGCGGAATGCCCACTGGTTGCCCTTGACCACCAATTCGCAGCGGTTGCAAATCGTTATAGGGCGACTCCTGCTCCATTGGGCAGGGCGCTCACCCACCAGTTCCCGTCGCTCTGGATCCACGCCCCGTGCCTTCTGGTAGCGAGTCAGGGCAGGAGCAGTGGTGACGAACCCCGTTTCCAGGCAACGGAACAACACGGTCTGCCCCCGCAGGTTCTGGAGATTGAGGACCTTTGGGGGCACTGCCCTGATGTCTTGAGTGCCGCCATCGTGCCTTGACCCCTCCAGAGAAGGCGAGTAGCACAGGCGTACTTGCCTGCCTGTGATGCCTGCTGCCCGCCCTTTGCTGTCCTCTGAGGAATGGGACTACCTGGATGTGGATGTCCTGCGTCCTGCCCGTTCTGGTGCCGTCTGCATCACCTGTCAGCACTTCCGCTACGAGGTCGGCAGGCACTGCGTCACGGTGCTGACCTGTCCGATCCATCAGGGACTCATCCCCCAGGGCGGGCATCTGAGCAAGCGGTGCACTCACTGGGTTTCTCGGCGGGAGGTGGCGGTTGGGTGGTGCCCCGAGGCGGGGTAGGGGTGTCTGGGTCGCTCCCGCTTGCTGGTCCCGTTCCATCTCTTGAGTTCCCCTGCTGTGACTGCGCTTCTGGGTGGTCTCCCGCCGTCATAAAATCCCCCGAACACCCGACCCCAACCCGCCTCCAACCGTTGGAGAAAGGTTGGAACAATGGTTGGAACACCCCTCCAAAAAGCAGACGGGCACAGGTTTATGGCAACCCACGAAATCTTTATGCCCGCCCTCTCCTCCACCATGACGGAGGGCAAGATCGTGGAGTGGCTGAAAAAGCCGGGCGACAAGGTGGAGCGCGGTGAGTCGGTGCTCGTGGTCGAGTCCGACAAGGCCGACATGGACGTGGAGTCGTTCAACGAGGGTTACCTCGCCGCCGTGCTGATGCCGGCTGGCGGCACCGCCCCCGTTGGCGAAACCATTGGCCTGATCGTGGAGACCCAGGCGGAGATCGCCGAGGTGCAGGCCAAGGCCCCTAGTGGTGGCGCTCCTGCAGCGGCAGCTGCTCCTGCCGCCGCTCCTTCTGCGGCTGCGCCCGCCGCTCCCGCTGCACCGGCTCCGGCTCATGTGGTGGCAGCCCCGGTGGCTGTGGCTGCTGCTCCGGCTCCGGTGAGCAACGGTCGCGTGGTGGCCAGCCCCCGCGCCAAGAAGCTGGCCAGCCAGCACGGCGTGGCCCTCGAAACCCTGCGCGGCAGCGGCCCCCACGGCCGCATCCAGGCGGAAGACGTGGAGCGCGCCCTCGGCCTCACCGTGGCCGTTCCGCGTGTGGCGGAGGGCTCCGGCCCAGCTGCTGTGCCTGCATCTGGCAATGGTGCTGCGGCCCCCGCACCCGCGCCTGCTGGTGATGCCTTCGGTCGCCCCGGCGAGAGCGTGAGCTTCAACACGCTGCAGAACGCGGTCAACCGCAACATGCTCGCCAGCCTGGAAGTGCCCTGCTTCCGCGTTGGCTACACGATCACCACCACCAAGCTCGACGCCTTCTACAAGCAGGTGAAGAGCAAGGGCGTCACGATGACGGCCCTGTTGGCCAAGGCCGTGGGCGTGGTGCTGGCCCGCCATCCCCAGGTGAATGCCGCTACCAGCGCCGATGGCGGCGCTATGGCCTACCCGGCTGCGGTGAATGTCGCTGTGGCGGTGGCCATGGAAGACGGCGGGCTGATCACCCCGGTGCTCGCCAACGCCGACAAGACCGACATCTATTCCCTGGCTCGTAACTGGGCCGATCTGGTGAGCCGCGCCCGCAGTAAGCAGCTGCAGCCCGATGAGTACAGCACCGGCACCTTCACCCTCTCCAACCTGGGGATGTTTGGTGTGGATCGCTTCGACGCGATCCTGCCCCCCGGCACCGGCGCGATCCTTGCGGTGGCCGCCTCGCGCCCCACGGTGGTGGCCGGCAAGGACGGCTCGATGCGGGTGGCCAACCAGATGCAGGTGAACCTCACCTGTGATCACCGCGTGATCTATGGCGCCCACGCTGCCGCCTTCCTCAAGGACCTGGCCCAGCTGATCGAATCCAACCCCGAAAGCCTGGCGATCTGACCTAAAACACGCCTTTTCATGGCGACGGATCCCGCTGATCTGCGGCTTTCGAGCTATGTCTTCGACCTTCCGGAGACGTTCATCGCGCAACGGCCCGTGGAGCCTCGCCATGCCGCCAGGCTCCTGGCCGTGGAGCCTGGTCCCGCGGCCAGCTGCCGTCATTTGACGGTTTGGGACCTGCAGCACGAGCTGCAGCCTGGAGACCTGTTGGTGGTGAACAACACCCGGGTGCTCAAGGCCCGGCTGCAGGTGCGCCGGCCCAGCGGTGGTGCGGTGGAGCTGCTGGTGCTGGAACCGGTTCAGGGCAGCGACTGGCTCTGTCTGGCGCGCCCGGCTAAACGGCTCAAACCGGGAGAGGTGCTGCAGCTGGAGCACGACGGTCAGGAGCCGTTGCCCCTCGAGGTGGTGGGTATCGATGAAGCGAGCGGCGGCCGCGTGGTGCGCTTTCCCGAGGAGTGCACCAGCCCTGAGGCGATCGAAGCGCTGCTGGCGCGCTACGGCTCGATTCCCCTGCCTCCCTACATCCAGCAGCAGAGCGACGACGACGACACCCGCTATCAGACCCGCTATGCCTCCCGGCCTGGAGCCGTTGCGGCCCCCACAGCGGGCTTGCACTTCAGTGATGAGCTGATCGCCGCGATCCATGGCCGCGGCGTGGAACTGGCCGAGGTGACCCTGCACGTGGGCCTAGGCACCTTCAGACCTGTGGAAACCGAAGACCTCACCCAGCTGGAACTGCACAGCGAGTGGGTGGAGGTGTCGCCCACGTTGGTGGAGGCTGTGGCCGCCTGCCGCGCGCGTGGCGGCCGGGTGATTGCCGTGGGGACCACCTGTGTCCGCAGCCTTGAGGCAGTCGCTCAGTTGCATGACGGCGAACTCAAGCCCCACACCGGACCAGTGAATCTGGTGATTCAGCCGGGCTATCGCTTTGCCGTGGTGCAGGGTCTGCTCACCAACTTCCACCTGCCCAAGAGTTCACTGCTGCTGCTGGTCAGCGCCTTGCTTGGTCGCCAGCGACTGCTGGATCTTTATGAGCAGGCCAAAGCCGAGGGCTATCGCTTCTTCTCCTACGGCGATGCCATGTGGATTGCTCCGGAGGCGGTGATTGCTGAGGCCAGGCCCTGACTCAATCCCAGCCATCAAAAAAGCCCCCGGGAGGTCCGGGGGCTGAGGTTTTGATCGCAACGAACGATCAGGCGGCGGCCAGGTTGGCGGCCACAAAGTCCCAGTTCACCAGCTTGTCGAGGTAGGTGGTGATGTAGTCGGGGCGGCGGTTCTGGTAATCCAGGTAGTAGGCGTGCTCCCACACATCCATGGTGAGCAGAGCTTTCTGGCCGTGGGCCAGGGGCAGATCGGCATTGCCGGTCTTGGTCACCTTGAGGGTGCCGTTGTCGAGCACCAGCCAGGCCCAGCCGCTGCCGAACTGGGTGGCGCCGGCGGCCTTGAACTCCTCAACGAACTTCTCGAAGCTGCCGAAGTCAGCGTTGATCTTGTCGAGCAGGGCGCCGCTGGGGGTGCCGCCGCCGTTGGGCTTGATGCACTGCCAGTAGAAGCTGTGGTTCCACACCTGAGCGGCGTTGTTGAACACGCCGGCCTTGCTGGCGTCACCGGCCACGGCGGTGATGGTGTCTTCCAGGCTCTTGCCTTCCAGGTCGGTGCCGGCCACCAGGTTGTTGAGGTTGGTCACGTAAGCGTTGTGGTGCTTGCCGTGGTGGAACTCAAGGGTCTGGCGGGAGATGTGGGGCTCGAGCGCATCGAGGCCGTAGGGCAGCGCAGGCAGCGTGTGAGCCATGTGACGGTGAATCGTGCTGAATGTGGCCCGGCCATGTGCCGGACTGCCGCGGCATCCTAACGATCACTTCAGGTTTCGTAAGTCGCGAGAACCGCCCTGCCGCATGGGTGCTAACGGGCTCTGGGCGATGTAGGCGACTGGTTGGCAGTCAGCAGTGTGGGCGCTGTCCAGGTCCGGATATCCATGGATATCCGGACCTGGACAGGACAAGAACCCACCCCGAGAACAACCCCGAGGGTGCGCCCTCAGGCCCATGGCCAAGGGCTCGGCTCAGCCCTTGATCTGCAGCAGTTCCACCTCGAAGATCAAGGTGGCATTCGGGGGAATCACGCCGCCGGCACCGCGTTCGCCGTAAGCCAGGTCGGGGGGGATCACCAGCTTGCGCTTGCCGCCCACCTGCATGCCGGCCACGCCTTCATCCCAGCCCTTGATCACCCGGCCTGCGCCCAGAGGGAAAGAGAAGGGGCCGCGGCCGTAGCTGCTGTCGAACTCTTTGCCGTTCTCCAGGGTGCCGCGGTAGTTCACCACAACGGTTTGGCCTGAGGTGGCTTCAGGGCCGTCGCCCACCACCAGGTCGGTGATGCGCAAACCCGAGGGGGTGGTGCGCTCTTTGGCCACCACCAGTTCGCCACCAAGGGAGGCGGCGCCGGCATCGGCGATCTGATCGGGGCTACCGGCGTCGTTGGCCATAGTGAACAAGGTGGGGTTGGGATCTTCGGGGTCGAGCTCAAATTGGCCGCTCAAGCTGGCAGGGGCTGCCGCCGGTGCCGCAGCAACCGCCACCTGCGCGGCTGGTTGCGCTTGCACGGTGGAGGGCGCCACCAGCTGGCTGACCAGTGCCAGAAGCAGGCAGGCCACGCACACAGCTGAGCTGATCAGGATGTCGCGCATGGCGCTTCAAGGGCTGAAACGGCGCGATTCTGCCCCAGCTTCAGTCGGGCAGGTCGCTGAAACCGCTGGGGTCTTGAGCTGTTGAGTCGTTGCGTAGCCGCCTGAGCTGTTGTTCCAGTCGATCGATCCGGCCTCGCAGCTCATCCACTTCCCGTTGGCGCGCTAGGCCTAGATCCTGCAGCAGGTGATCGAGATTGCGCTCCACCTGGCGTTCGGTCTGCTTCTCCAGTTCCGGGTTCTCGCCGCGCAGGCTGGCCAGCACGTCGTCCACCAGCGCAGTGGCCTGAGCGGGGTCGAGGCGGCCGCTGCTCACCCAGGCCTGGGTCACACTGCGCAGCCGTTCGGCCACCAGGGATGTGGTGCCGAGGCCCCGCACCAGCAGCTGTTGAAGGGGATTGCTTGCGTCCATGGGCCCGCCCGTGGTTCCTGACCCAAACGATGGCGCTTCCTAACGTCGGTGGCCATGGCAGGCAACCGGCCCCTTTGGAGATGGATCGGCGCCGCCGGGGCCGGGCTTCTGGCCGGTTGGGCCCTGCCGCCCTGGGGCTGCCCTCCGCTGTTGTGGCTGGCCCTGGTTCCCCTGTGGGCTTTGGGGCCAGGGCCAGCGGCCCTGTGGGGTGGCGCGGCCGTATTGGTGAGCCATCGCTGGCTGCTGTGGCTGCACCCACTCGACTGGGTGGGAGTGCCGCTGCCGCTGAGCCTGCCGCTCTGCCTACTGCTCTGGGCCAGCCTCGCTGTTGTGGCGGCTGCTCTGGTGGGTGGCTGGAGGCTGCTGGTGGAGGTTCTTGGGCCAGAACGCTTGAGTTCAGCGGCCCTGGCAGCAGCGCTCTGGGGCTTGGCTGAGGTGCTGCTGGCGAAGGGGCCGCTGTTTTGGATCGGCCTGGGCAGCGCTGCATTACCGGGTGATCGCGCCTTGGCGGGCTTGGCTCAGTGGATCGGGGCGGGCGGTCTGGCGGCTGTGCAGTTGTTGCTGAGCTGGTGGCTTTGGCGCTGGCTGGCCGCCTGGGGGGCAGAGCGTCGTGGTGCGGGGCGCTCGGCGGCCGCGTGGGTGCTGGTGGTGTTGGTGCTGCATGTCTGGGGTTGGCGGCTGCTGCAGCTGCCTGGGCCGGCGCTGGCTGCCGCCAGCTCGCTGAACGTGCTCGTGCTGCAACCGGCGATTCCCACGCGCGAGAAATTCAGCTGGAGCCAGCAACAGGCTCTGTTGCGCCGCTTGGCCGGGGCTCAGCTGCAGGCGGAGCAGCAGGGGGCGGATCTGCTTGTGTTGCCCGAAGGGGCCCTGGCCGCGGGGCAGACCCTGCCCCATGCCGCTCAGGTGGAGGTGCTGAGCGGCGGCTTCCGCGATGTGGATGGTGGTTTGCGCAGTGCGGTGCTGCGCTTTGAGCCCGGCGAACAGGAGGCCGTGCAGGCGATCGATAAACACCGGCTCGTGCCCTTGGGGGAGTGGATTCCGGGCGCCAGCTGGTTGAACTGGGCGGGATTGTCGGCGGTGGGGGGTGTGAGTTTTGGTGAGCCTTCGCGCTTGCTGCTGCGCCCCACAGGCGCTGTGGGCGTGGCCATTTGCTACGAGATTGCTGATGGGGCCTCGTTGGCGGCGGCCGCCCGCGATGGCGCTGGCTGGCTGTTGGCCAGCGCCAACCTCGATCCCTATCCCCCTCTGCTGCAGGGGCAATTCGCGGCTCTGGCCCAGTTGCGGGCGATCGAAACGGGGCGCTGGCTGGTGAGCGCAGCCAACACCGGCCCCAGCCTGCTGGTGGATTCCTCCGGTGCGGTGCGCCAGCGGCTGCTGGGCCAAACGGCGGGAATGCTGCCGGTGCAGTTGCAGGTGCGTGATCGCCTCACGGGCTACAGCCGCACGGGCGAAGCGCCGTTGCTGCTGCTGGCCGCCGCCGCTGCCGCCACGCGGCTCCGTTCTCGAATGCGACAATCTTGAGACTTTCTTGAGATTGCCTGTGCCTTCTCGGTGTTGGCGTGTGGCTGCGGCTCTGGCGCTGGGGGTGGCTGGGCTGCAGCTCGCGCCGCTGCGGGCTGAGGGTTTGCCGCTGCAGACGGAGGCGGAGCTTCTCGAGAGCCTGCGGGCCCTGGGGGTGAGCGTGCAGCTGGGAGGGGAGTGCGGGGCGCCCGGGCAGCTCGCCACCTACAACATGGGCGCCAACCTGCTGTGCCTGGGCGATGCCCTGCAGGCCAGGCCCAAGGAGCGCTCCAAGGTGCTCCATCACGAGTTGGTGCATGTGGTGCAGGACTGCCTCGATGGCCTGGAGACCCCCACCTCGCTGGCGCTCAGCGAAGGGCTGCGGCGTGCCGGTGATCTCACGGAGCGCCAGCTCAACGGCTTCTTTCTCCAACACCTGCGCAACCAGGGCAATCTTCAGCACGTGGTGGCCACCACGGCGCCGCTCCCCCAGGACAGCCGCCAGCGGGAGATTGAGGCTTATGCCTTGCAGGCTGATCCCGCCCTGGTGCAGCATCTGCTGCGGCAAAGCTGCCGCAGGCCTTGATGCCCTTCAACTCTGAGGATTCCCAGGAATCTCCGATCGTTCGTCTGCTGAACAGCGCCCGTTCGCTCTGGCAACTGCGTGTTTTTCGGCGCTTTTGGGTGGCCAATCTGGTGTCGAACCTCGGCACCAGCGCCTTTGTGATGGCCTTGTCGTGGCTCACGGTGAAGACGTACGGCGCCAGTGGCATCGCGGCCTTGGCTCTCGGTTATGGCGTGCCGCAGTTTTTGCTGGAGGTGGTGGGTGGTGCCGCCGCCGATCGCCTCAGCCGACGCCGCCTGTTTCAGCTCACTGAAACCAGTTTCTTGGTTGTGGCGCTGACGCTGTGGCTGGCGTCCATGCATGGCACGGTGCCTCTTTGGCTGCTGGTGGCTGTGAATGCCTGTAATGGCGCCATTTCAGCATTTGATTCACCCGCTCGCACCGCGCTGATCAGCGAAATGGTGCCTCAGCACCAATGGACAGAAGCCCAGCAGCTCTATAGCGCGTCGTCCAATATCACCAATATTTTTGGTCCGGCCCTTGGTGGGGTGCTTTTAAGCATCGGCACCAGCGATCGCAGTCATGAAGAGGTGGCCTTCTTCTTCAACGTGCTCAGTTTTCTGCCCCTCTTGGCACTGATTCCGTTTCTGCCTTCGCTGCGGTCGGCAACCACCACGGCACGCAGCAAGGGGGAGTCTTTTGTGCGCAGCGTTGCTCAGGGCTTGCAGTTTGTGCGGGGCCAGAAGAGTTTGCAGTCGCTGTTGCAGCTGTTGGCGGTGGTGATGCTGCTGGGGATGCCCTTTCAGACCCTGCTGCCGATCTTTGTGCATGGGCACCGCGCTATGGGTGGTGGGCAAAGCCATGGCGTTTACGCCGCGTTGCTGTCAGCTGTGGCCTTGGGCGGTTTTGTGGGGGCGTTGCTGGGGATGGCCTCCGGCAGCGGTCGCAGGCCGGGTGGACCGCTCTTGGCCGCTGCTGCTGGGCTGGGGCTATCGATCGTGCTGCTGGCCTCCAGTGCCGTGATCCATTGGGCCTCGCTGGCGGCGTTTTTTGCCGGAGCCTGCGGTGTGTTGGCCGTGAATCTGGATACGGCTTTGGTGGAGGGATTCACCCCGGTCGCCTTGCAGGGGCGGATTTCGGCGATCGCAAGCTTGAGCAAGGGGTTGCAGTCGTTCAGTGCGGCAGCGGCCAGTGGGCTGATGCATGGCGTCGCGCTGCTCACGGGCGTTCCTGGATCGGGCTATGGGCCTGTGCAGGTGTCGATGGGGGTGGCGCTGATCGTTGTGGTGGTGCTGTTGCGCGGACCCTTGTTGTCCTTAGACGAACAAGCGCCTTCCGCCAGCGCGTAGCTCGCACCTCAGACGAGGCCAAAAAAAGGCGCCCCGAGGGGCGCCTGCTGGATGAACTGGTTTCCCCGGATCAGAAGATCTGAGCGCGGGGATTGCTCACGGTGGCGAGCTGAGCCTGGTGCAGGCGCTGGGCCTTCAGGATCTGCGCGCGGATGAGGGCGAGGGTGTTCATGGCGGTGGCCTCAAGCTGGCAGCCCCGTTCCCTGCTGCCAAGGCGTGCGTCCCACGAGGGGATGAACGTGGAAAAAGTGTAGCAACGGCTACCTGCGCAAAAGTGTTCGTGATGTACCGATCTCTTGTCTTTGGGATCACCTCGTGATGTCTCGGCCTGTTGGTGGGGAGCTGGGTCCGCGCGCTCAACTGCTGTTGCACGTGCTCACCGTGCTGCGCTGGCCCCTGGCTCTGGTGATCTCCACTGGTTTGTTGGGGTGGGTGATCGCAACAGATGATGAAACCGTGCTCAAGGGCCCGATTCGCGTTCAGTTGTCGTTGGATCGCCCCCTGCCTGTCAGTGCAACGGTGTCTGGTATCGATGCCCCCATCCGCACTCAGCCGTTACAAGCCACAGTGCAGTTGCCGCAGGGCGTTCAGCTGGCGGATCCTGTTGCGGTCACGGTTCCGCAGTTGCAGAAGCCTCTGCGTGCTGACATCACCGGTGCTGTGGGTGCGACCGTGGCCGGTGATGTGGCCGTGAGCGGTGTGGTCCAGGCGCAGGTGAGTGGCAGCGTGGATGCCAGTGTTGATGGCGAGGTGGAAACTGAGATCACCAAGCCGATTCAGCACGAGCGCATCCGTGTCGGGCTGTGAGCTCAAGTGCTGCCCTGGCAACAGGCTGGCTGCAGCTGCGCTCACAACAAAAAAGCCCAGGCCAGCGCCTGAGCTTTCAAAGTGGAGCCTAGGAGATTCGAACTCCTGACCCCTTGCATGCCATGCAAGTGCTCTACCAGCTGAGCTAAGGCCCCGATTGGATCAAAACGCTGGTCGGGTCTGGCATCCCGAACTGGCCTTGCGGCCCGCCGTTTCGATGCAAAGAGCTTACACCGCAGGGGGGCTGGGGCGATCGCCGCTTAAACCTGGCGCCACACCGCCACCAATTTTCCCTGCACCGTCACCTGTTCGGCGTCGAGCACGATGGGCTCATAGGCCGGGTTGGCGGGTTCCAGTCGCACCTGGCGTCCATCGCGGTGGAAGTGTTTGAGGGTGGTGCCGCTGCCAGGCACCAGCGCGCTCACGATCGTTCCCTCGCGCAGACGGCTGGGCTCTGGCACTGGTTCCATCAGCACCACATCACCATCGGCGATGTGGGCATCCACCATCGAGTCGCCGTTCACGGTCAGTGCAAACAGGCCGCGGGTCTCCAGCACGGGCGCCAGGTCGATGCGTTCGCTCACGTCGTCGAAGGTTTCCACCAGGCCACCGGCGGCCACGGCGCCCAGCACGGGGATGCCGGGGGTGAGATTGCCGAGCAGTTGCAGGGTTCGTGCCTGACCTTCCTGCCAGGTGATCCAACCTTTCTGCTGCAGATGGCGCAGGCGGCTTTGCACCGGCGCCGGGGATCGCAGCCCCATCGCTTCCATCATCTGGCGGATGGAGGGGCTGTGGCGATGCTGTCCGATGAAGCCCGCCAGCCAGTCGTACAGCTCCTGCTGGGCAGGGGTGAGCGGTTCAGGGGATCCTGCGGGCACCGGAGGGGCGAGTGGTTGTCAATACATTTGTACCGCTCGATGGGCTCTCTGGCAAGCCGTGCCGTTCAGGGAAGGGTTAGCGCAAGGGGCGGCTGGGGCCATGGCAGTGGCGGTGGCGCTTGCGGTGGTGCCGCCGCGCTGGGATCGCGTGCAGGCGTGATCGCTGATGGCGTGTTCTGGGCTGGCAGCAGCTGCTTCAGGCCTGTGATCCGTTCGCTGGGGGATTCCGGCCCAAGGCTCCAGAGGCCCTCGAGATAGAAGAAACCCGTGCCGAGTCCCTGTTCGCGGTTGGCTTCCACCTTCTCGCGGAGCAAAGGGAGCGCTGTGGGGCGATTGCGCTGGCCGCTCAGCACGGCAATGGCCGTAGGGATACGGTCGCGGGCCTCCAGCACTTCAGGCTTGCTCAGCTGCGGCAGGTAGCTCGCTAGATCGGGTCTGTAGATCTGAA
>Ga0194113_10008468_pt1 | contig 12630 bp, 8 predicted proteins | sample TA2MahC200mmetaG_FD_146193 | JGI IMG/M metagenome (GOLD analysis project Ga0194113, IMG submission 146193) | Freshwater microbial communities from Lake Tanganyika, Tanzania - TA2015017 Mahale Deep Cast 200m | ecosystem: Environmental > Aquatic > Freshwater > Lake | place: Tanzania: Lake...
TGCAGTACCCGCCACATGAGTCCCGTGGCCTTTAATGTCCTGTTGACTCACCCAGCCGAGACCAGACAAATGAGCGTTGATCTCGCCTCCGCTGTATTCCCGACCTCCGCCCCCGGGGACTTCAGCCGGCCCTGGTCCCGAAGCGGAAGTCTGATCCCACAAGTATGCGATTCTCGTCGACCCGTCAGGATTCTGAAAATCCCAGTGCATGAAATCGATTCCTGAATCGATGATTCCGACAATGACACCCTGACCGGTCGTGCCGTATGTTGATTGCGCTTCCGGCGTCCCAATGTCGACGTTTCCCGAGTCATTCATGAGCTCCACGTGGGTGGAAGCGTGCACATATCGAACACCGGAAATCGCTGCGAGATCGACCAGGCGATCCAAAGGCACCGTCGCAGTAGTTATTGAGCCGATTCTTGTCTGGGTCGAGCCCCCGATCCCCTCGAGGCGTATCTCCTGGCCGTCAGTCCGCAGAATGACCCCCAGACGGATCCCCTCTTCGGATTCCGCGAGCTCGATCAACTCCGAAAGAAGCCTCAGTTCCTTCTTCCGAAAGGTCCGGTAGTCCCATTGGACGGGCGTGGCGCCGGGTCTCTTGCCGTGCCACTCCGCCCTCTCCTCCGCCCATTTCCTTGCGTACTCCGCCGAGTCCGCGGTCAGGGTCTCGTAGGCGATCTGTAGAAGCGGGTCGATCTTGGGCCGCACGTCGTCGGGTATTTTAGCCGCCCAGCCAGGCGACCCGAAGAGCGAGACCCAAGAGACAACGATGAACACAAACGAGAATACCGAGGAAGGCGAGCGGTTTCTCATCGTGACACCTCCGTCCGTGCAAACCGAGGGGAATCCGTTTCACACGTCTGTGCTTCGACGGTCCGATCTCTCATACCCAGAAACCCCAAGAACCCCAAAGTGACATGGTTTGGAACTTCGAGTAGGCTCACGTCTAGATCTTCAACGGTAGGATTGTCAAGGGATTCCGTGAGACCGCAACGACGAGGAGGGGACAGATGGAAGGAGGCAGCAGCCGGAACGATTCGGGCGAGCGAAGGGCCGAAGTCGAGGAGCCGACCCGGCCCGCTGGCAAAGAGCGGCGAGGATGCGGGAGCACCTCCTTCCGCTCAAGGCTAATCGCCGAAGGGTCGGCTTCGGCGAAGGATTCGCCTCACGAAAGGATCTTCAGGATCTTCTGGAGGTCCTGCTCGATCGCGGCGAGGGCGCTGTTCGCGTTCGTCTCGATCGACGCCTCCTCTCTCGGGTCGTCGAGGATCCCCTTCTTGGAGAGCTTTCGCTTCGCGCCGGCGATCGTGAATCCCTCTTCGTAGAGAAGATGCCGGATGAGGAAGATGAGCTTGATGTCCTTCTCCTGATAGACGCGGTTCCCCGCCCGGTTCTTTCTCGGCGCCAGGGCGGGGAACTCCGACTCCCAGTAGCGGAGGACATGCGGCTTCACCTTCGTGAGATCCGCGATCTCGGTGATGGAGTAGTAAACCTTTCCTTCCGGTAGCTTCATCATGCCCGGTTCCTCTCGGTCGCGCTCTTGTCGAACATCCTCGGCCTATTCCGTTCTCGCGCGCCGCTCGCGCGCGTCGGGTCTCGGTCGCGGCGAAAGAGCCCCCTCTCCTCCCGCGCAGTCCCTTTCCGATCATCTTTCCGTTCGATCCGTCTCATCGGTCGTTTCCTTTTCGGAAGCAGAAGCGGTTCTCGGTCCCCGCGAGAAGACGCCGAACGTTTTCCCGATGCCTCCAGACCACGAGCGCCGTGACGAGGAGCGAGACGAGGAGCGCCCCGACCCGGATCGGCCCGTCCCGGAGCGCGTCGATCGCCGCGACCGAAGCGGGGAGCGCCGCCGCGCCGAGCACCGAGCCGAGCGAGACGTACCGCGTCGAGAAGACCGCCGCGAGAAAGACCGCGAGGGCGATGCCCGCCTCGAGCGGAAGGAGAACGAAGAAGACGCCCGCCGCCGTCGCGACCCCCTTCCCTCCGCGAAAGCGAAGAAACGGCGTCCACACATGCCCCGCGATGGCGGCGACTCCCGCGGCCGCCGCGCCGTTCGCCTCGCCGAGCGCTCGCCCGAGAAGAACGGCGAGAACCCCCTTCCCCGCATCGGCGAGAAGGACCGCGATCCCCGGCGCCGGCCCCGCCGCACGAAAGACGTTCGTGAAACCCGGGTTCCCGCTTCCGACCGTCCGGATGTCGATCCCGCGCGCGAGGCGCGGCACGAGATAGCCGAACGGAATCGACCCGAGGAGAAAGGCGGCGAGCAACGCGGCGGGCATCTACTTCTTCTCCCTCACGTTCACGATCACCGGGGTTCCCGTGAACGGGATCTTCTCGCGGATCGACCGGACGAGATAGCGGCGGTACTCGGGAGTGATCGCCCCCGATTCCTTGACGAAGAAAAGAAAGGTCGGCGGCGCGGTCCCGGTCTGAACGGCGTAGTAGATCTTGTTCGGCCTTCGTCCGACCGGGGGCGGGTTCCTCTCTGCCGCCCACTCGACGATCTTGTTCAGCTCCGAGGTCGGGATTGTCCGCTTGCGTTCTTCATCGATCATGAGGGCGAGATCGAGCGCCTTTCCGATCCCCTTTCGTGTCGCGGCGGAGACCGCGACAACGGGGGCGTAGGAGAGGAACGGCATCCGGCGGTGGACCTCGTCCCGGAGCTCCTCGACCGGCCGTTCGAGCGGGAGATCGGTCTTGTTGAGGAGGACGGCGATCCCGCGCCCGAGGCGGTCGGCGATCGAGGCGACGTGCGCGTCCTGCTTGCCGATCGGCTCCGTCGCATCGATGAGGAGAAAGACGACGTCGCTCCCCTCGATCGCGCGGAGCGCGCGGAGCATCGAGTAGTACTCGATGTCGTCCTGCACGCGGCTTCGGCGACGAAGACCGGCCGTGTCGACGAGCGTGATCGGCCTCCCCTTCCAGCGAAGCACGGAGTCGACCGTGTCGCGCGTCGTCCCCGGCTCCTCGCTGACGACCATCCGCTCTTCCTGAAGGTAGGCGTTCACGAGCGAGGATTTCCCCACGTTCGGCCGCCCGACGATGCCGATCCGGACCGTTCCTTCCTCGACCGGAGGCTCCCCCTTCTCGGGGAGGCGGCGCACGATCTCGTCGAGAAGGTCGCCGACCCCGGTTCCGTGCGCGGCGGAGACCGCCACAGGCTCTCCGAGACCGAGCGCGAGGAACTCGTGCACGGCGGACGGATCGCGCATCGCGTCCTCTTTGTTCACGACGACGAGAAAGCCGTTGCCGCGGCGGCGAAAGCCGCGCGCGAGCTCGAGATCGATCGTGAGAGGTCCGGTCTTCCCGTCGACGAGGAAGAGGACGAGGTCCGCCTCTTCGGCCGCCGCGCGCACCTGCCGCGCGACGAGCCGGTCGAGATCGCTCGCCTCCCGATCGGGAAGAAGACCTCCCGTGTCGACGAGGAAGAAGCGCTTCGCCCCCCACTCGACCTCGCCGTAGTTTCGATCGCGCGTGGTCTTCTCGCGCTCGGAGACAACCGCGCGCCTTCCGCCCACGAGCCGATTGAAAAGGGTCGATTTTCCGGTGTTCGGGCGCCCGACCAGCGCAACCATCGGCAGGCCCATGATTCAGGAGGCTCCTTCGCTCGTCGATCGCCGCTCCCCTCGCGGAACCGGGCGGCGGAAAGAGCGAGCGCGCCCTCGGTTCGCATTCGCAAGTCGCGGCGGGGTGCGAAGATACAGCCCCGCATTCGAGCCGAGGCAGAGGAAACTTCGACCAAAGTATCACCAGGGACTTCTAGCTGTCAAGAAGAACGGAAGTTAGCATGCGGCGCACGGATGCGACCTTGACGGGGCTTCCGCCTTTCGATACACTTCTCCGCATGAGATGGAACGCGCGCCTACCGGCGCTCGCGCTTCTCGCGGCGCTGTTCGCTCTCTGGTCCCTTCCCCTCGTCTTCTGTGCGGAGGCGTGCGAGGACGAACACGGAGACGAGGGCGACTCCTGCCCTTGCCTCTGCCACTCCTCGCTCGCTCTTCCGCCTGCGGTTGTCTCCTTCGCGGAGCCTTCGGCGCTCCGCCCCCCTTCCCCGCCGGTCGAGCCCTCGGTCCTGTTGAGGGACGAACGCGCGCCTCGGCCCCCAACCGCCTGATCGTCTCGGACATCCGCCTCCCGTGAACGCGGGTCCGCCCGCGCGGCGTTCCTGCGTCCGGGCGTTCCGTTCGTTTCTTCTCCGCCGAGGGCGGAGGGAGTCGAGGAGGGTCGATGGGTCGGAGACGAGCCCTGGTTTCGGCGCTCTGCCTCGCGGCCGCGTGGGGTCTCTGCTCGCGGCCGGAGGCGGCCGAAACCGCTCAATCGTTGACGTTTGAAGAAATCTGGCGCCGGATCGTCGCGCGGAACCCCGGTCTTTGGGCGGCGGAGCGCGCGGTCGATGCGGCCGAGGATCGGTCGGAGCAGGCGGGCGCGCGCCCGAACCCGGAGATCGAGTGGGAAGCCGAGGGGTTCGGCGGCGAAGAAGAGCGCGCCGGTTGGAGCGGCGCGGAGACCACCCTCCGGATCGCGCAGACGATCGAGATCGGCGGGAAGCGCGGGGCGCGCGCCGCGGTGGCGGCGGCCGAGAGGGAGGCCGCGCGCGCGGACCGGGAGGAGGTCCGCCTCGACCTCTGGTTTCGCGCGGTCGATGCGTTCGTCGGGGTGTGGGGGGCGGAGGAGCACGCGGCGCTCGCCGAAGCGAACGCCCGCCTCCTCGCAGCGATTCACGAGGCGGCCGGACGGAGGGTCGCCGCCGGGGATGTCCCTCCTCTCGACGAAACGCGCGCGAAGGTCGAGCGCGTCCTCGCGGAGACCGCCCGGAACGCCGCGGAGCGCGAGCGGGAAGCGTCGCGCCGCGCGCTCGCCGCTCTCTTCGGCGAGCCCGACGCGTCGCTCGGGCGCGTTGAGGGGGACTTCGAGCACCCGATCGATCCGGCCGATTTCGCCCTCTCGCTCGACGGGGGCGCGCGAAGCCCGGAGCTTCTCCGCCTCGAGCGGGAGAGGGAAGGAATCGCGGCCGCGCTCCGACGCGAGAAGGCGTCGCGTTTCCCCGACCTCACGGTTGCCGGCGGACTTCGGCGCGAGGAAGAGAGCGGCGAGCGCTCGTTCGTCGCGGGCCTCTCCCTCCCCCTCCCCCTCTTCGATCGGAACTCCGCGGCGGTCCGCGCGGCGGCGAGCGATCTCGCCCGCGCGGAGAGCGAGCGAGAGGCGGCGGCGCTCGATCTCGAGGCGCGCCTCGCGCATCTTCTCGCCGGGGCGCGGAACGCGCACGACGAGGCCGCCGTCCTTCGCGAGATCGCACTCCCCGCCGCCGAAGAGGCGCTCGAGGCGGCGCGGATCGGCTACGAGCACGGAAAGCTCGGGTATCTCGATCTCGTCGAGGCGGAGCGCTCGTTCGTCGATCTCCGAGCGCGGCTCACCGACGGGCTCGTCCGCTATCACATCACCGTCGCGGAGATCGCGCGCGCCGTCGGCGAGACATCGATCTCCGCGTGTTCCATCGAACCCGCCGCCCCGGGAGACTCGGGGCGATGACCGGGCGAAACGGCGCGGCGCGCGGGAAGGAGAAATCATGAACACGATCCGCCTTGTTCTCTTGGCGATGAGCCTCGCGCTCGTGACCGGGTGCGGGAAGCCGGCCGATTCGACGCCGTCGAACCCGGATGCGCGGACGGCCGCCGCGTTCGATTCGGGGCGGCCCTACTGCGGAGAGCACGACCTCTACGAGGACGAATGCGGCATCTGTCACCCCGAGCGGGCCAGTGCGCTCGCGCCTGGCGAGGGCCTCAAGATCCGGTTCGCCTCCGCCGAATCCTGCGAGCAAGCGGGGATCGCGTCCGCTCCGCCCGAGGTCCGGCCGATGCGGGACGGCGTCGAGTGTTATGCCACGATCGAGTTCAACGGGAACCTTCTCGCCGAGATCGTCGCGCCGGTCGCGGGCGTTCTCCGGGAGGTCGAAGCGGACCTTGGCGACCGCGTCGCGCGCGGCCGGGTTCTCGCTGCGCTCGGGTCGGCCGAGTTCGCCGAAGCCGCGGCGAACGCGCGCCTCGCCGAGCAGACGCTCGCGCGCGAACGAACGCTCCGCGCGAGCGGGGTCAGCTCCGAGAAGGAGCTTCAGGAAGCGGAGGCAGCCTACCTCGCCGCCGCTCGGAGGCTCGAAGCGCTCGGTCTCGACGAACCGTCCTCGGACGGCGCCCTTCTCGCCGTGCGCGCGCCGTTCGCAGGCGAGATCGTCGCGAGAAGCGCGGTGCGCGGCGCGCGGGTCGAAGCGGGGAAGCCGCTCTTCACGCTGGCGGACCGCTCGACGATGTGGGCCGAGATCCACATCCCCGAGAAGCACCTCGCTCGTGTTCGCCTGGGGCAGGAAGTCGAGATCACTCTCGAGGCGGTGCCCGAGCGCGTTTTCACCGGCGCGCTCGTGTGGATCGCCGCGGAAGTGGACGATCGGACGCGGATGGCGCGCGCTCGGGCCGAGATCGCGGATCCGGACGGTTTGCTCCGCGCGCGGATGTTCGCCCGCGCCCGCGTTCTCGCCGGCGGCGCGGATCCGGTCGTGGCCGTGCCGCGAGAGGCCGTTCAGTGGATCGACGGGCGGCCGTTCGTCTTCGTGAAGAGCGAAGAGGATCTCCTCGAGGCGCGCTCCGTCCGTCTCGGCGCGGCCGAGGACGGCCTCGTGGCGGTCGCCGAGGGCCTCGGCGCGGAGGAGCCGGTGGTCGTCCAAGGCGCGTTCCTCGCGAAGTCGCAGCTCCTCCTCTCGCGGCTCGGCGCGGGCTGCGTGGAGGACTAGAGCATGCTCGGCCGCATCATCGACTTCTCGCTTCGCAACCGGCTCTTGGTTTGTCTTCTCGCGGGGGCGTGGATCCTCGTCGGCGTCCGCGCGCTCCTCCGGCTTCCCATCGATGCGTTCCCCGACACGACGCCGGTGCAGGTGCAGATCAACACGGTCGCCCCGGCCCTGAACCCGACGGAGGTGGAGGCACAGATCACGCTCCCGATCGAGCTCACGATCAACGGTCTTCCGGGCCTCGTTCACGTCCGCTCCCAGTCGAAGACCGGTCTCTCGCACGTGGTGGCGACGTTCGCCGACGGCACGCCGATCGTAGAGGCCCGGCAGCTGGTGAGCGAACGCGTGCAGAGCGTCCTGCTCCCGGACGGCGTCGACCGGCCGCAGCTCGGCCCGATATCGAGCGGTCTCGGCGAGGTGTTCCACTACGTCGTTCGCTCCGACGACCCGAACCGCTCGTTGATCGAGATCCGCGAGCTGCACGACTGGGTGATCAAGCCGGAGCTTCGCAAGGCGGCCGGCGTGGCCGAGGTGAACGCGTGGGGCGGGTTCGAGAAGCAATACCACGTCGTCGTCCAACCCGAGAAGCTCGTCAAACACGGGCTCACGTTCCGTGATCTCGTGGAGACGCTCGAGGCGAACAACCGGAACGTGGGCGGCGGCGTGATCACCCGAGGAGGCGAGGCCCTCACAGTCCGCGGCGTCGGGCTCGCCCCCGGCGTCGAGGAGATCGGCGATCTCGTCGTCGCCGCCGAAGAGGGGGCGCCGGTGCGCGTGCGCGACGTGGCCGATGTCCGGATCGGGCACGAGATCCGGCGCGGGGCGGTCTCCGCCGACGGCAAGGGCGAGGTGGTCCTCGGGCTCGGCTTCATGCTGATGGGCGAGAACAGCCGCGACGTGACACGCGGGCTCCGGGCCGCGCTCGCCGAGGCCGAGAAGGCGTTGCCGCCCGACGTGCGGGCCGAGGTCGTGTACGACCGCACCGAGCTCGTGGACCAGGTCATCCGAACGGTTCGCCACAACCTGACGGCCGGCGCGCTCCTCGTGATCGCGATCTTGTTCGCGTTTCTCGGAAGCCTGCGGGCCGGCCTCATCGTCGCCGCCGCCATCCCGATGTCGATGCTCTTCGCCGGGCACTTCATGCTTCAAGCGGGGATCGCGGCTAGCCTCCTCAGCCTCGGAGCGATCGATTTCGGGGTGATCGTGGACAGCTCGGTGATCATGATCGAGAACTGCCAGCGCCACGTCTCGCGCCGGAAGAACAAACCGTGGCTCGATACGATCCGCGACGCCGCTCTCGAGGTGCGCAGGCCGACGATGTTCGGCGAGCTGATCATCCTCATCGTGTTCCTTCCGATCCTGACGCTCGAGGGGATCGAGGGGAAGATGTTCCGGCCGATGGCGCTCACGATGGTCTTCGCGCTCGCCGGCTCGTTGATCGTGTCGCTGACGCTGATGCCGGTGGGGGCGAGCCTCTTCCTCTCGCGCGCGGAAGGGTCGGAGCGCGGCGGCGGGCCTTCGGGCCGGTGGTCGCTTCTCCGGCGGTTCCTCGGAGGGAGCGCCCGGACGGAACCGTGGATCGTGCGGGCGGCGCACCGAGCGTACGCGCCGGCGCTGGGCTACGCCTTGCGCTTTCGAGGCCGGACGCTGGCGGGGGCGGCGGCGTTGGTCGCGGTCGCCGCTCTCGGCGCGCTCCGTTTGGGCGGGGAGTTTCTGCCCCGGCTCGGCGAGGGGGCGATCGCGATCAACACCGTGCGGCTCGCGGGGGTGTCGGTGGAGAGCGCGATGGAATACAACCGCCGCATCGAGAACCGGCTCCTCGAGGAGTTCCCCGACGAGATCGAGAGGGTCTGGTCGCGGCTCGGCACCGCGGAGGTCGCCACCGACCCGATGGGGATCGAGCTCACCGACATCTTCCTCGCGCTCACGCCGCGCGGGGAATGGACGAGGGCGCGCACACAAGCGGAGCTCGTTCAGCGGATGGACGAGGTCCTCGGCGAGCTCCCCGGCATGAGCTTCGTCTTCAGCCAACCGATCGAGATGCGCATGAACGAGATGATCGCCGGCATTCGGTCCGACATCGGGATCAAGGTGTACGGGGACGATCTCGACGTCTTGACGAGGATCTCGGACGAGGTTCAGCACGTGCTCGTCGGGATTCGCGGCGCCGCCGACGTGGCGGGCGAACCGATCACCGGGCAGCCGATGCTGGAGGTGAAGGTCGATCCGGAAGCCGCGGGGCGGTTCGGTCTCTCGGCGCGCGAGGTTCTCGAAACGGTGGAAGCGGTGGCGGGCGTGCGCGCGGGCGAGATCCGCGAAGGGGAGCGGCGCTTCCCGCTCGTCGTCCGTTTGCCCGACGGGCCGCGCACCGACCCGGACGCGCTCGCCGGCACGTGGATCCCCGCCGCGAGCGGTGCGGTGGTGCCGCTCGAGCGCGTCGCCCATATCCACGAGACCGAGGGGCCGACGACGATCCCGCGCGAGTGGGGGCGTCGCCGGACCGCCGTTCAATGCAACGTGCGAGACCGCGATGTCGGCGGCTTCGTCGCCGAGGCGAAGAGGCGAATCGCCGACGGGGTGCGGTTGCCGGAAGGCTACTCGCTCGAGTGGGGCGGCCAGTTCGAGAACATGCAGCGGGCGAACCGCCGGCTCCTCTTCGTCGTGCCGCTCACGCTCGGGCTCATCTTCACGCTTCTCTACTTCAGCCTGGGACGCGCGCGCGACGTCGGGATCGTCGCCACCGGCATTCCGCTCGGGGCGGTCGGCGGCGTCGCGGCGCTGGCGCTCCGCGGCATGCCGTTCACCGTGAGCGCCGCGATCGGCTTCATCGCGCTCTCGGGCGTCGCGATGCTGAACGGCCTCGTGCTGGTCACGTTCATCAAGCAGCGTCTTCGCGCGGGGGATGCGCTCGAAACGGCCGTGCGCGAGGCGTGTCGGGTGAGGCTCCGCCCGGTGCTCATGACCGCGTGCGTGGCGGCGGTCGGCTTCCTCCCGATGGCCTTCAACACCGGCGTCGGCGCCGAAGTGCAGCGCCCTCTCGCCACAGTGGTGATCGGCGGCATCCTGAGCGACACCCTCCTCACGCTTCTCGTGCTCCCCGCGCTCTACGCGCGATGGGGAGGCGGAACCGACGCGCGCGGCGTTTCTTGACGCATAAAAAAACCGACGTGCGGAGAGAGAGGACTCCTCGCGGAGAAAAGATGGAGCGGGCAACGGGGGTCGAACCCGCGACCCTCAGCTTGGGAAGCTGATGCTCTGCCAACTGAGCTATGCCCGCTCGCGAGCCGTTCGCTCGATGGATAACACGGCGGAACGGGGAAGTCAAGAGCGGGGAGCGGCGGGTGTTCCCTTTCTGGGGGCCTGAAGGTTGTGCGGAGCGCGGCGGCGTGCGACCGCCTCCGGGGACCGACCGGGCGAATCGCCAGCCCGTCCGCGGAGGGCTCGGGAGACTTCCCGTCACTCGCAGGACCCCGGGAAGGACGGGCAGGCGACGCAAAGACCCCGGCTCGCGGCGGTGCTACCGAAAGAGCGTCTTGATCGCCCCCCACGATGCCGGCTCGATCGACGTCTCCTCGCAGGAGAACGTCGCGTCCATAAGAATGTTCACGAAGCCCAAGCCGTCGAGCAAAGGCTCGGGGGGATCGTACGGGTCGTACCAGTTCCCGTAGTAGACAGTATGCTGCTCGGACGGGACCGGAGCGCACCCCACCTGCTGGTTCTTGGCGTTGTTGTCGGTAATCAAGAACGGGTACCCGCCCCAGTCCGGCATCGCCGTCAACGCAACAAGATCGCTCTCCGTCGCGCCGAGCCCAGGATAGTAGTTCCACCGCTCGACCGGATCCTGATGACTCAACGATCCAAGAGGATCTCCAATCTTGTAGAACAAAGAGTTCACCGCATACATTCGATAGGTCACGGTGTAGTTGTAGCCTGGCAGTGTGTACCGCCAGTACCACCAGAATCCCGCGTTCGTGCATGGAGTTCCCGGAGTCTTCCCGCATTCCGACGGCAAGTCGAACACTACACCCGCCTCTTCCGCATAGCCCCAAGACCAAACCCACACCCAGCCTGAGCAGGTGTTGTAGTACGCGACCGAGCAGGCGTCGAGACGAAGAGACTCTCCTCCGTGTGGAACGACCTCATCCCGGATCTCCTGAAAAGGAATACGAGGCTCGGCCGAAGCGGCGCCGGCAAGAATCAAAACAACGAGGATCGCCGTGATTCGCGCGCCCACGATGGGACCCGTTACCGACCGGAAGCCACCGGCCGGGTGGGAATGCTCTCTGAATTCCTTTCTCATTGAAGCACCTCCGGGGGAATCGGTGGTGTACCGTTTCGCCATTCGTGGCAATTGGAGGACACCCTGCCCATTTCGCCCGACCCGCGATCGGAACAAGCCGCGAATCGTCCCGAAATCCGCATCGTGTCCCCAGAAAACCCCCGAGTGATCTGGTCTCAGTATAGCCGCGACCGAAACGACCGTCCACCGAGGCGCTCCGCGCCTGGAACCGTCACGACCCGCTCGTTCGACCTTCGCCGAACCACGACGCGATCCCCGCGGCCGCTTCTTCCGCTCCCCCCTCTTCGGTCGGATCGAACCAACGCACGTCCTCGGATCGAAACCAGGTCATCTGGCGCTTGGCGAGGCGGCGGGTCTCGCGCTTCGCCCGCAGGGTCGCCTCCTCGAGGCTCATCGTGCCGCGAAGGTGCGCGAGCAGTTCCCGGTATCCGGGCGAGCGGAAGCAGGGAAGATCCGGATCGAATCCGCTCGCGAGAAGTTCGCGCACCTCCTCGAGGAACCCCGAGGCGATCATCCGATCGAAGCGCTCGTCGATCCGGCGGAAGAGAACCGTTCGGGGCGGATCGAGCCCGGCGAGACGATGGTCGTGGCGCACTCCGCGCGCGCGGCGGTGCTGCTCGCTCCTCGTCTCTCCCGACGCGAGGTAGATCTCGAGGGCGCGCGCGATGCGGACCTCGTCGTTCGGGTGGATCGCAACGGCCGACTCCGGATCGACGCGCGCAAGCTCCACGTGAAGCGCGCGGCTCCCCTCCCGCTCGAACCGCGCGCGGAGCTCGGCGCGAATCTCCGGGCGGCGGCCGACCCGAACGTCGAGACCCCGGAGAAGCGCGCGGATGTACAGCCCGGTCCCCCCCACGACGATCGGGAGACGGCCGCGCGCGCACACCTCGGCGAGCACACGCTCCGCTTCGCGCACATAGCGGCCCGCGTGGAACGTCTCGTCCGGTTCGGCGAGATCGAGAAGATGATGCGCCGCGCGGGCGCGCTCCTCCGCCGACGGCTTCGCGGTCCCGATGTCGAGCCTTCGGTACACCTGCCGCGCGTCCGCGGAGAGGATCTCGCCGTCGAGACGCTCGGCGAGAAGAATCCCGACCTCGGTCTTTCCCGAGGCGGTCGGACCCACGAGGGCGAGGATCGGATCGTTCATGTGCGAAGAAACCGCCGCGCGAGCTCCTCGGAGGAGACGGTGAGGAAGGTCGGGCGTCCGTGCGGGCAGCGGAGCGGCTCGTGGCAGGCGCGAAGCCGCCGGAGAAGGGCGCTCCTCTCCTCCGGCGCGAGCGGATCCCCCGCGCGGACGGCGCCGTGGCATGCGACCGACGCGGCGACGCGCTTCTCGCGCGGCTCGTCCGAGCGCTCCGTCTCGCCGAGCGACTCGAGGAAGTCGATGAGGAAGCGCCTCGGTTCGCTTGTCCGAAGCCCGGGCGGCGTCCCCTCGAGAAGAAGCCCCCGCGGTCCGGCCGGGCGGACGAGAAAGCCGGCCGCCTCGATCGTTTCGCAGTTCTCCTCCGCGATCCGAACGAGGTCGGGATCCGCCTCGACCGTCTCCGGC
>Ga0194113_10008469_pt1 | contig 12630 bp, 12 predicted proteins | sample TA2MahC200mmetaG_FD_146193 | JGI IMG/M metagenome (GOLD analysis project Ga0194113, IMG submission 146193) | Freshwater microbial communities from Lake Tanganyika, Tanzania - TA2015017 Mahale Deep Cast 200m | ecosystem: Environmental > Aquatic > Freshwater > Lake | place: Tanzania: Lake...
ACTAAATCCTAAGCTCCAAATCCTAAATAAATTCAAAAATCAAAAGGCAAAGCCTTGTAGGGACAGACCTTCAGGTCTGTCCGCCCATCCGCCTCGGACTACATGGTTAAATACTAAATCCTAAGCACCAAATCCCAAATAAATTCAAAAATCAAAAGGCAAAAGGCAAAATGACAAATCAAAGGTCAAAAATGAACCCACGGAGCGAACCTGCCAGGTCTGACTGGATGTCCGCCTACGAAGAAGAAACAATTTTTGCCTTTTTATCTGTCACTTTGATTTTTAACCTTTAATCTTTGATTTTGTTTTAGCTACATGTTGGATTTGGTAAGCGGGGTTAAAACCTAATTCCGACAAGTGTGAACCGAGCTTGACAGAGCTTAGTTGCCAATTTATACTTTCATCAGACAGGATGATAATATGAGCAAGTGCAAGTGGTATGTGATTTTGCTTGTAGTGTCGCTTCTGGTATTAACTGGCTCAGCCAGCGGCTGTGCGACTGCCGCTTCGCCTAAAGAATCACCTCTTCCATCCACCTCCACTGCTCCAGTAGTTAATTACTTCACCGCCAGCCCGGCGATAATCAACGCTGGTGAGCAGGCAACGTTAAACTGGGATGTCTCCGGTGCTGCAGCAGTGAACATACAGCCGGCGGCAAGCAGTGATAGTTTAAGCAGCGCTAAACACGGGGTGGAACAGATTTCGCCAACTTCCACCACCACTTACACTCTGACAGCCACCAACGAGGCCGGCACCACTACCAGAACAGCCACAGTTGCAGTTAAGTCTGCTGATGAGACACTAATCGGCTGTGACCCAGTGTCGGGGGGGAACCAGGAGATCGACCTCAGCTGGGAGGAGCTCTGCCTTTCAACCCAGTTTCAGGTGCAGATAGCCAAAGATCCGGATTTCACCATCATAGTTCTTGACACCGGCGTCTTCACACCCGCCTCAACCACATCAGTCGGAGCATATTATCCTGCTGGTGGGCAGACGTCACCAGAAGCCGCAACGTCGGCAGCCGGAGCATATTATCCTGCTCCACCAGAAGCTGCAACGTCGGCACTCGCAGCACCGGCTAGGCTCGAGGCAGGCCACACTTATTACTGGAGAGCTAGAGTGCGTGGGAATGCTTGGGGTGGTTCTGTTAGCAGCCCGTGGTCGGAAGTGAAAAGTCTCATCATTAGATCCGGGCTGCCGGCAAGCAGTCCATCATACGGGCCACAGCTAATATATCCAAACAACGCCTGCACAGGCCATACGGTGAAACCGGCATACTTCGCCTGGTCACCATTCAAAGATATCACCAAGTACAAGTTCGTTCTGGCCAAAGATGCAGCCATGACACAATTGGTCAAGGAGACAGACGTGACCACGACCGCCTACGAGTACGTTGGGCAGCTAGAATATGGCCAAAGCTACTTCTGGCGGGTGAAGGCTCTCGAGCCAGCGATGAGCGACTGGTCAGCTACCTTCAGCTTCCAAACTGAAGCGGCACCTCCACCTCCACCAGCGCCATCTGCACTACAACCAGAGACTCCGCTTTGGGCCTGGGTATTCATTGCCACCGGCCTAGCTCTGCTAATTGTCATAATAGTTCTCGCCTTCAGGCCGCGCCGGAGATAAGCTCCGGTAAAGCATCGGGGACTACATGCTTTGTAAATACTAAATCCCAAGCACCAAATCCCAAACAAATTCAAGACCTAAAATCTCGATGACCAAAACACCGTTTTACTGTCATCGCGAGGGGCGTCAGCCCCGTGGCGATCTCAGCATAAGGCCAACGTAGGTGCCAGGCAGAGATTGCCACGTCGCCCTTCTGCAGAAGGGCTCCTCGCAATGACAGAAAGAGAAAGTGCTGGCAACGACAGGTGGGGAGGTTACATGCATTTAGGGCAGCTCTCTTCTCCAAAGAAAAGCCTGAATAGGTACACTGCCCTACCTGCTAAAAACTTGACAACCCGAAAGCAAGTCCCTATAATAATAAGAAACCACTTACCTCTACATTCAGACTTGTTATCCATTTAGATTTCTCCCGCGATGAGCTATATGAAATATGTTCGCATAGTTATAACTAGAACTAGATTATGGTGACACGTGTATTTACTTCCCCGGAAAAACCTCACCTCTTAGGGGAATTCGCTTCCCGGAATCAGAATAAGCATCGATTACGCTAATGAGCAAGTATATCTTCGTCACCGGCGGCGTAGTCAGCTCAGTAGGCAAAGGAATCACTGTCGCCTCCATCGGTAGAATCTTGAAAAGTCGCGCTATCTCAGTCTCGGTACAAAAGCTAGACCCGTATCTTAATGTTGATCCGGGAACTATGTCCCCATATCAGCACGGTGAGGTTTTCGTTACCCAGGATGGTGCCGAGACAGACCTTGACTTGGGGCACTACGAGAGATTTATCGACGTCGATTTGACTTCCGCTTCCAATGTTACCTCAGGTCAGATTTACTCGGCGGTTATCGCTGGGGAAAGACGAGGTGATTATCTTGGTGGCACTATCCAAGTGATACCACATGTCACCAACGAGATAAAGCGGAGAATAAGGGAAGTAGCCCAGCTCTCAGACGCTGAGGTGGTTACCGTTGAGGTTGGTGGTACTGTAGGCGACATCGAAGGCCTGCCATTTCTGGAAGCCATCCGCCAGATGCGAAATGAAGAAGGCAGGGACAATGTCCTCTACGTTCATGTTACTTTCCTGCCACACATCGCCACCACCAACGAACTTAAGACCAAACCTACTCAACACAGTGTCAACGAGTTAAGACGAATCGGCATCCAGCCAGACATCATTCTGTGCCGGTCAGATTATGAGATTCCTCAAAATTTGAAAGACAAGATATCGCTGTTCTGTGATGTGGACAAAGAAGCGGTCATACCCCTGGTTACCGCCGAAACCATCTACGAGGTGCCACTGATACTAGAGGAGGCTGGTCTGAGTGATTTAATTATTAACCGCCTGGGACTTGAAGCTAAAGATATTGATCTTACGGAATGGCGAGAGATGGTGGCCAAGCTAAAAGTTCCTAAAGAGCCAATAACCATAGCCCTTGTGGGCAAGTATGTAGAGCTTCAGGACGCTTACTATTCTGTGCGAGAAGCCCTGTGTCATGCTGGACTGCACCACAACCGGCAGATAAGCATCTTGTGGGTTCAATCCGAAGACTTGCAGTCCAACGGCAATATAAACCTACTGAAGTCAGCCCAGGGCATTATCATCCCGGGCGGCTTCGGTTACCGCGGCATAGAAGGCATGGTAACTGCGGCTAATTATGCCCGCCAGAGCAATATCCCCTATCTAGGCTTATGTTTGGGCATGCAGGTCATGGTTATTGAATTCGGGCGCTATGCTTTAAGCAGCAAACAGGTCAACTCTACTGAATTTGACTCCGATACCCCATATCCGGTAATAGACCTGCTGCCAGAACAACATAAAATCACCGACATGGGCGGCACTATGAGGCTAGGTACCTATCCATGCCACTTAGTTCCCATGACACAAGCAGCCAGAGCTTACGGAGAAACCGTAGTCTACGAGCGCCACCGTCACCGATTTGAGTTCAACAACCGCTTCCGCGAGCCTCTGGAGCAGAAAGGGCTTATCCCCAGCGGGCTATCCCCAGATAATCAACTGGTTGAGATAGTTGAAGTCAAAGACCACCCCTGGATGGTGGCTTGCCAGTTTCACCCTGAATTCAAGTCACGCCCCAATCGTCCACACCCGCTGTTTGACAGCTTCGTAGGGGCCGCCAAGGAGACTTTGGTTGAAGGCGCTCAAGTGACACTACCGCTAGCATGAAACTATCATGTACCTAATCACCTTTGGGAGGAACACATGCAACTTTTTCTAGATACAGCCAACATTGAACACATCCGCCACGGGGTCAGGATGGGGGTAATTACCGGCGTGACCACCAACCCCAGCCTGATATCCAAAGAGGGCAAGATAGATTATAAATGCCATGTCCAGGAAATCTGTTCTATCGTCCCTGGCCCAGTATCAACCGAGGTGATAAACCAGAACGCCGCAGGAATGGTCACCGAAGCCAGGCAAATCGCCTCCTGGGCAAAAAATGTGGTGGTGAAAATACCAGCCAGCTTAGAAGGTGTTGAAGCTACCTATCAACTAACCAAGGAGGGAGTGAAGGTGAACTTCACCCTTTGTTTTTCTGTGAATCAAGCGCTTCTGGCTGCTGCAGCCGGCGCCACCTTTGTCAGTCCTTTCGTCGGCAGGCTTGATGACATCGGCGAAAATGGCATGAGGCTGGTAAAGGAGATTGTCGCAGTGTACAAGAATTATGCTGATTCTGTTAAGACACAGGTAATCGCCGCCAGTATCAGGCATCCGCAGCATTGCATCGAGGCAGCTCAAGCTGGCGCCCAAATAGCTACCGTTCCGTACCAAGTGCTAATGCAGATGATTCAACACCCACTGACCGATATCGGCATAAGACGATTCCTGGAAGACTGGAACAAAGTAATGGGACCTGCTGCAGCTACTAAGGGCTAGGTAATAAAAATTATACTTTATATGAGAGGTTACTAACATGAACATCGCTGAACTGGAAACTAGAACTCGAGATGAACTGGTCGATATGGCGAAGCAACAGGGAATCGAAGGCTACAGTGGGCTTAAGAAACAAGACCTTATCATGCGGCTTGTCCAGGCACAGGCTGAACAGCAGGGCTACCTGTTCGTCAGCGGTATCCTAGACATTGTGAGTGAGGGCTACGGCTTCCTGCGCCAGGATAGCCTACTCCCCGGACCAAACGACATCTATATCTCCAACTCCCAGATTCGCCGCTTTAGCCTAAGATCTGGTGACACTGTATCCGGGCAGGGCAGGCCCCCTAAAGAGGGGGAGAAATACTGTAGTCTAATACGCGTCGAAGCACTTAATGGGATTGACCCGGAGCAATCTAAGAGCCGACCTCATTTCAACTCTCTGACACCGACTTTCCCCGACAAGATGTTTAACTTAGAGACTGACCCCCGCTACTTATCGACGCGGCTCATCAACTTGATATCTCCCATCGGCAGAGGTCAACGCGGGCTTATTGTATCGCCACCAAAAGCTGGCAAGACTGTGCTTCTTAAGCACATAGCCAATGCCATCACCACCAACTACACCGAACCTCACCTCATGGTCTGCCTCATCGGCGAAAGACCCGAGGAAGTTACTGACATGAAACGCTCGGTGAAAGCCGAAGTTGTTGCCGCTACCTTTGATGAGCTAGCGGAAAACCATACACGGGTAGCCGAATTAGCTCTGGAGCGAGCCAAGAGGCTGGTGGAAATAGGCAAGGATGTAGTAATCCTGCTTGATGGCATTACCCGGCTAACTCGCGCCTATAATCTGGCAATGCCCCCGAGCGGACGCACTCTATCCGGAGGTATTGATTCGGTAGCCCTTTATCCACCAAAGCGCTTCTTTGGTGCAGCCCGTAATACTGAAGAAGGAGGCAGCTTAACCATCATCGCCACTTGCCTCGTCGACACCGGCAGTCGCATGGACGAGCTGATTTACGAGGAATTTAAGGGCACTGGCAATATGGAATTGCATCTCGACCGCCGCTTGGCTGAAAAAAGAGTTTTCCCAGCTATGGATATCCTGCACAGCGGTACCCGCCGTGAGGAGCTGCTGCTTGATGAGACCACGTTGAAACAAGTCTGGTTGCTCCGGCGGATAGTCAATATGTTAGCTGAAGACTCGTCGAACAACACCGAAGCCACCGAAAGGCTTCTCGACCGCCTAGCCAAAACGCAAACCAATGCAGAGTTTCTGGCAACTCTATCTAAAGATATATAAAAACATCTTTCGCCGTCGCCCATTTCGTGTTATGATAACAAGCAAAACTGCTTGGAGGAAACGATGAGAGTAGGAGCTACGGTCACAGCCTTCGCCCTTCTGTCGTTGGCTTTGTGCCTAATACCAGTGCCAGTCCATGCCGGTGTCCTATCATTGGACATAGCAAAAGGAGCCGTTGGCACAAATGTGACAATTTCATCTGTGGCTGGCTACGGTAGCGGCAGTTACCAGCTTTACTGGGGTGAAACTGACCAGCTTATAAGCCAAGGTGAAATCAAGGCAGGCGTCACCTCAATAGCTTTCATCGTTCCAGAAGCTGCCAGAGGCAAGCACCAGGTCACACTAAAAGTAGCCGGTGATTTCTTCACTGCTGAATTTATCGTCATTCCATCTATCAGTCTTAGCGCTAACCAAGGAGCCGTGGGCTCAAACCTGACGATAGCCGGAAGGGGCTTCAATAGCAACGAGTCAGACATCCAGATAGTCTATGACGGCAGCCCAGTGCAGACCGAGATTACAGCCAGCAATAAAGGAAGCTGGCAAAACACCATCAAAGTCCCGGCGAGCAATCGGGGGCAACATATCATCGATGCTAAAGGCACGACACCAGCTTCTGAAGTTGAGGATAAGGTCTTCACAGTAACCCCAAAAATCGACATCAACCCGTCGTCTGGATGGGTAGGTACGGTGGTGGGCATATCTGGCAGCGGTTTTGCCAGCGGGGAAACAAACATCAAGGTAACCTACGATGGCGGAACAATAAAAACCGAGATAGCTGCTGATTCTAAAGGCTCATGGCAATCCAGTTTCTCCGTCCCAGCTTCAGCTAAGGGCGGTCACGAGATAAGAGCTTACGGAGCGGCTACCCCCGAAATTGATGTAATTCCAGCTAGCTTCTCCGTGTCTCCGGGGATAAAACTTGAAGCATTCTCTGGTTACCTCGGTGGCCCTATCAATGTCGGCGATAGTCTCTGGGTCAGCGGCATTGGTTTCGAAGCCAACGAATCCAATATCAGAGTTACTTTTGATGGCTCTTTAGCTGTGAGCAATATCATCGCCGATGCTAAAGGCTCATGGTCAGATAGATTAGATGTGCCCCCGTGTACCAAGGGTGAGCACACCATCGACGCTTCTGGAGAAATAAGTAAAGCCAGCGATATTGTCGACGCTCTCGTAATCATCTCACCGAAAATAGAACTGAACCCGACTTCAGGAGCTATAGGTACTGACATAACCGTTCATGGCACCGGTTTTGCCGCAATTCAGATTATAACTATCAGCTACGATGGAGCTAAGATAGCCACCGGTGCAGCCACCGACACCAAAGGCGACTTCACGACTAGCTTCAAAATTCCAAAAAGCAAAGCTGGCAACCACACTGTAACTATCACTGACGCTACGGCATCTGTGTTCTCCACGAGCCTAAACGTAGAATCAACACCACCACCAACACCTAATCTTGTATCTCCAGAAGCTGGTAGCGAGTTCGGCTTCATTGGCAAAACCACCGTTGCCTTAAATTGGTCAGATGTCGAAGACCCGAGTGGCATCTACTACGTACTGGAAATAAGCCCTAGCGCTGATTTCGCCGGTGCCGTAATCCGAAAAGAAGGTTTAACCGTATCCGAGTATACACTGACCGAAGACGAGGCTCTGGCAAAAGGGAACTACTATTGGAGAGTTAGAGCTGTAGATGGCGCTGAAAATCAGAGTGACTGGACAAATGGGCAACTCTTCAAGGTTAGTGGTATGGACTGGTGGCTGCTGCTATCCATTATCTTAGGCGCCATAATTGTAATCATCGTTATCTGGCGTTTCGTATCTGCCAGCCGTCAGAGCGAATGGAAATAAAATCCGAAATCCTACCGCCACGGGCGGGGGAGTTAGAAGGAGAGGATTGTCCCAGTTTTCATCCTCACCCTAACCACCTCCCTTCAAAGTTAACATCTAGTTTAGGGGGAATCACTCTATGCTTAAGAATGTCTCTCAGTTTAGCCAAACTTGACAAACAGACGAGCTATAGCTTAATATTGAACAAGTTAACCAATATGTTAACAGAAAGTAAGGAGGTATCATGAGACTACTGGTTATCGGGCTAGGGCAATGTGGGTCCCGAGTCGCCGATCAGTTTGTCCGCTTAAATAAACAGGCACAAGCGCAGTGGGGTATCAATATAGTCACTGGGGCATTCGCCGTTAACACAGACCAGACTGACCTTACTGGCTTAACTCACATTGGCTCCGATTTTATGCACCGCATTCTCATCGGTGGGCGCAAGACCTGGGGACATGGTGTGGGCAAGATAAACGAGATGGGCGCTGAGTTAGCCAGAGAAGACGGTGACAAGGTGGTAGATGCTGTTAGGACTGCACCCAATTTCTACCAGACTCATGCTTTCCTGCTCATCGCCGGGGCAGCCGGTGGCACTGGCTCCGGTGCCATATCTGTAATCTCCCAAATGCTCAAGGAACGCTATGTAGGTAAGGCGGTTTATGGTTTGGTTGTTCTTCCTTTCGAGCACGAAGAGATGGCTGAGCTGCGAAGCGTCTATAATACTGCCACTTGCTTGAAGTCTATACATTCAGTGACGGATGGCGTCTTTCTGGCAGATAATCAACGGTATGTCAGAAAGGACGTCAGTCTGGCAATGAATTTGGAGAGAATAAACTCAAAAATAGTCGAACCTTTCTACGACATGATGTGTGCTGGCGAGATAGTCAAATACAAATACGTCGGCGCTAAAGTGCTAGATGCCGGTGATATTATGCAATCCATAGATGGCTGGACAGCCATCGGCGTCGGTAGTGCGAGCATACCACGCGCCTTCCGCTTCCCTTGGGAACTAGCCAAGGTCAGCTTTAAAGAGAAGAGCGATGAGACTTTGAGGGCTATGCAGGCAATGGATGCCGCCTTTAGCGAACTTTCTATCACCTGCGGTCCTGAGGATGCCGGCAGAGCTTTATATCTTATGGCAGCACCATCCAAAGACATGTCTATGGATATAGCTAAAGGCCTGGGCGACTATCTGAGAGAGCTGGCGGAAAATGCCGTAATCAGAGCTGGCGACTTCCCCAGAGGCGGATCCTCCGTCGATGTCACTGTAATACTGTCGCAGTTGGCCTTTGTCCAAAAGGTAAGGGACTATTACGACAGGGCTACAGCCTTTGCCCAGGCTCAGAAGGAACGAATAAAAGAATCCACAGGCCGACTCCGTGATATGGAGGAAGCGGCTAAGGGATTGCCCAGCTTGATCTAATGGCACTGAACCGATAGCGTTCACAAACAACGGACGAGGCTTAAGCCTCGTCCGTTTCTTTTCTCGTTCTTAACAGTTGATTATCAGCTGGTTAATCGGCCTATAGCCTTTCGTGGCACACACCTATTTGCCGCCTGAACCACCAGAGCTAGACTCATCAGGTAGTCATCATGGCCATCACCGGGATAGACAAAGAAGTTCAAGGTCTGGTTAGGCCTGTAGATGCTCTTGGCTTTCTGCAGCTCAAACATCAGCTCTTGGTAATCCTCAGAGCCATCCTGCCTATAAAGCTTGAGCCTGCCCGAGTTGATGGCAGCCAACAAATCAAAGCCCGCTTCCGACTTCGTCTTCTGGGTGAATTTAAAGGGTATAACTTTGCTACCTAATGACTTACGCAAAAAGCTGGTGATGGGCTCGCCAACACCCGTAGCATCGGTGACAATTCGGCTACAATGCCAGACTTTTTTGAGCACGTCAACCATCTGAGGATAGAGCTCGGAGTGCTTCTTACCCACCCAGCTATAGTGCTCCACCACATGCATTATGAGCTCCTTAACCACCATATCAGTAGCCTCAGATACAACCTCGGCAATGGTTATGACAGTTGCGTCCCTGCCTAAGCGGGTTAGAATCTCGTCTTCAAGCTGCTCAGATTCGCCAGCGAAATCTATGCCAGCTATGTAGGTTCTACATTCCTCGGGCTGGCTAATCCTAGAATGATTGCCTTGGAGCTGGGCGATCTGCTGGCTTGTCAGGAAGCCACCGCCGCCTCGAATTGGCAGCAGAGCGTATTGAGTTCTGAACAAGGGATGGTCTTCGCCAAGGCGTCCCCGCTCAGACTCAACAAAGTCTTTGTAGCTAGGATTGTACTTGGCTATTTCCTGCCAGTCGTACCGAAAATGGCGCTTGATGCCGTCCTTATTCTCCATCTCCAGGTTAGTCTGTTTGACCTCCTCGAGCAAGGTGTTATCATCCCAGGTTGTGCCATAGTGGACGGTGGTAGCATTCGAAGCTGATGCCATTGGCCTAAATTCCTTGGTGTATTTGTCCTTGGCTACATCTTGAGACTCGTCTATCTCTAAAAGTATGTCAGCAGTATGACCAACAACCGAGCTAGACTCATCGGCAGACAGGAATATCTGGCGGGCATTGCCCAGCCTAATCATATAGCCAGCCTCAGTAAACCAGATGCCACCGAAGCCAAAGTCGTCCAGCCTTTCCTTAAGCCGGCTCATGGAGATGATTGTCTGCGGCTTGAACGTGGGGGAGCACTTGATAGCGCTGCCGCCGGCAGCCATGAACATAGTCATCAGCAAAACTTCAAGGTGGGCAGAGAGCTCATTCTTACCACCTTGTCGGGCGATTTCAACTGAGAATGTTAAGCCGAGATTGCTCTGGATACTCTCGATTATAGCTTTAGCTACTTCCGCTTGGTATGGACGTAGTTTCATGTCAAAAATCAAAGAGCAAAAGGCAAAATGACAAATAAAAATTCAAAATTTTTAACCTCTCATTTGAGTTTTAATTTCATTTTGTCAAGATTGAAGCATCGGCTCCAATCTTCCAACATGTAGCCCCGAAATTACCACCTCCTGTAGCCCCGACCTTTTAAGGTCGGGGCCACGAGGCTAAAGCCTCGTGGCTACATCGTTTAGGATAGCCCTCTTCTCTCAAGAAAAACCTGAACAGATGATACAATGTCATAATGTTTGTGCCCTCCTAGGCTTATGATATACTGGTTGTATGCGAAAGTATTGGGAACTCTGGAAAGATGCTCTTGCAGCTTGGGCTGCTATAGCTATCATCTTCTATATCATCGCTTTGGCTCTTGGCATGGAACTCATCCCTGCGCAGCTTTTGTACAAACTTCAACTTTGTTTCCTAATCTCCGTATTTTTCCCTTACCTCGCGGCACTCCCCTTCAAAATTAGGCCCAATTGGTGGACTGAGCACCGTCGGCTTACTTTTGCAATCGTATGCGTTGCGTTAGCACTAATCTTGTTAATTGTCTGTGTAATATACAGACAAACCTTGTCCACATGGCCATACATCGTAATAATAGCACTGGCACTAGGCGCAACTGCTATTGTATATGCGTTCATGCCCGTGCAGAGGCAGCCACGCCAGCCAGAAGAGCCGCCAAGCAAGGCTAAGGAAAGGGAGAAAGCGCCGCGTACTCCAAAACCCGAAAGAGCGAAGATAATAGGCCTTGCTGCTCTGCGTGGCATGATGAGAGCATTAGAGGACTGGATTTTCGAATGGTGGAGGATGTGGAAGAACTTGTTGGCGGGTTTGGCCACTATATCCGCTATAGCATACACCCTTGCTGATCTTGTCTTCCATATTGACACGGCGCGGATCGGGGAACTCATGGCCAAGTATTCTGAACTCGCCCTAATATTGGTTGTTGCTGCATTCGTCATCACTTTGGCCTTCTACGGCATTAGGAGTTTAGTTCGGCGGAATAAATACAGCGGTTGCAAAACCAAATAGTTCGAGCTCATCTTATCAGCGCCTTAACCCCCAGGGGAATAGCTATCTCAGTTAAGACTTTGGTGATAGCTTCCTTAAGCGATTTCTTCTGTTCCCTGGTGATGTTGTAGCGAGTGGTGACAAGCCGGGCGATGGTGGTCGCCATTTTCAGATGAAGGTCGAATCTCTCTGGCTTTGCCACTATAAGCTCCCTGAGTTTAACACGGAGTATAGCAATCTCCTCGTCAATCCCTTCTATACCCCTGGCTTCCTCAAGCTCCAGTTTTTCGGCTTCATCAAGCGCCTTGCCGTAGAATCCCGGTTTTCTGCCCTTTGCGGTGTCTCTTTTTCTCACTTTGCTTTGCCCTAATAAGCCCATAGACGAGAACATAGGCAGCTAAGTCATATCTCTGCCTATCTAACGCAATCTTCAACAACTTCGCCATAATTAACACAATGTTAGCACTAATGTTCTATTAAAACGGTTTCGCCATAACTTAGTTGATATGACTTTAGATAAATATAGAATAGAAAGGAGACGAAAATGAGAAAGACAAGTAAAGGCTACAAGGTAAGAGTCTATGTTAATCGAGACCTGCAAAGAGACTTTGGGAAAGGTGAAACAAAAGAGCCATACCGAACTAGAGAAGGTGCCGAGAAACGGATGACACAATTAAAAAAGAAGTTCGGTAGACAAGTTCCAGAGGCAAAGTACAGTATAGTTCGCAATAAGTAATATTAGTCCCAAAAGGATGATACTGATTTGGGTGGAGTACGCTTATTTAATCGAGGGAGTTTGCCATTGTTTGCCTTTTTGAAAGCAGCACAAAGTTCGTGTTCTAGCTTGCTAGCATCTGCAGGATATTTGACCTGTCTGAAACGAAAGTATTTTACCTTCATAAATCGTTTCATTTGCCTGTGTGAAAGCAGTCTTGACTTTATCGAAGTACTAGCTTTGCCGATGTATACGATTACTTGCTTTGTGTCACTAAGTTCATATACCCCTGGTTTTTCAGGAGCTAAATTGACATGTATATCAAAGGCAAACCATTTACTCATAGGCATATCATACCTCCTTAAGAG
>Ga0194113_10008471_pt1 | contig 12629 bp, 14 predicted proteins | sample TA2MahC200mmetaG_FD_146193 | JGI IMG/M metagenome (GOLD analysis project Ga0194113, IMG submission 146193) | Freshwater microbial communities from Lake Tanganyika, Tanzania - TA2015017 Mahale Deep Cast 200m | ecosystem: Environmental > Aquatic > Freshwater > Lake | place: Tanzania: Lake...
TGACCAGCTTTCTGTGGTTAGGAGTGAAACAGAGCTGGCTAAGATGGGGGTTTTGATTAAGAAAGATTTGGGCGGCGTGCCTGTGACCTATAAAAAGAAGTTTGAGGGGGCTGGTTTTTTGAGGGATCTTGTTTTGGCTGTTGATGCCGTCCATTTGGCTGGGCAGCATGGCATGGATGGCATGAAAGACTTTCTTGAAAAATTCAGGCCTAGGGTGGTTGAGTCCAATTTGAATTTGGAGTCCATCGCCAGGATTGCTGAACTGAAGAAGGTGTTGGCTAAAAGGTGGTTGGAATACAGAAGAATTTTTGTGGAAAAATTTCCCGGCTTTCAGGAATCTTGGGTTTGTAAGCATGTTGACCCATGCATCAAAGGTTTGTCCGAGCCAAAGTATTCCTTTAGGCATATGGCGCAGGAGGGTGATTTAGGCAGCAACGCCAGGCATGACGTCTATGGTTACATAAACATCATCTGCCAGAATATTGACCCTAATCATGTTGTAAAATGCAACAACCAAGCTCCCGAGGCGCGCAGGGTGCCTGCCGCAATTTTAAGCAATCCCGAGTTTATGAAACTTTTGGCTGGCATGAGCAGGGAGTTTTCTTCCATGCACAACATGGTCAATCTGCTGAGGCTTGCTTCCAAGAAGATGGAGAGAGATGTTTTTGACTTGAGCCAAAGAATGAAAAATGTTACAGAATATCCTGAGACTGAGGCGGCGAGCGTAAAGCTTGAGCTTTGCCCGAATTTATGGGTTGAAGGAGACATTCTCACTACATTACTGCTCCGACAACCGTTTACTAACGCAGCTAAATCAGTCCGAGATTCTCCTAAAAAGGAGGTTGTGGTTTCAACGCAAAAAATCAAGCTGGGCGAGCTTAAAGAAGGCATGGAAACAGTCCACCACCGCAAGGAAGCCTATGAATACTTGAAGTCACTCAGGCTTGGCGACGAAGACATTGTATATAGAATGCAAGTCAGAGATACTGGAGTTGGAATCCCGCCTGAAAACATGGCTCGAATCTTTGAAGACGGCTTCAGCACCTTCGGAACAATCGGCTTTGGCCTGTGGTTCCTGGACCAAAGAATAGGCAACTACAAGGGAACATATGACGTTGAAAGCAAGGTGGGTGTTGGAACAACATTCAATCTGTATTTCAAGCCATCAAAACCGCCAAAAGAACTAAGGGGGTTACTGAAGTCATGAAAAAAAGAGTTGTTCCTAGAAAATTCGGAGTTGACGAAAAAGGAGATTTTAAGAATCCTTTTCCCGAGCAGATGGGTTTGCCAGGCCAGGCTTGATTTAGGAATCATTGATTTTTAAGCTTTCTTATCTTTTCGGCGCCGTTTTTTTGCTTTTTGAGCTTGCGGTAGAATCTTTCAGCCATGGTTATCTGCGAGTCTACCAGCGGCTTGACGTGTTTAATCCATTCGCTGCGAGGGTGGGTTTTGACGAACAAGGCCCATCGTTCCACCTGTTCCATGTGCGTTTTGTCTCTCATTTCAGTTTTGGTCTAGTAGCTTAGGTTTTTCCAGTTTTTGTCGTCTCCCAGTTTTTCCTCTATGTTCACGTCGTAGTAGCCTTCTATCGGTTCTAGTGCTTTAGGATAGTTTTTCCAAACTTGTCGTAAGGCGTTTCTCACTGTTTCTATTCCTTGTTTTGAAAGTCTTCCAAGCGGTTGTTTGCACAAGCCGGTCTGCATGCCCAAGGCGTTCATCATGGTTTTCACCGGCACTGGGTTCGGGACTTTCTGCACTACTTCAGCTGTTTCTCCGCTGGGCAACTTTACTTTTTCAGTTGTCTTGACTCCAACAACATTGAACAAGGGTTGTAGTGCAGAGTCAATCTTTCTCGCCTCCTCTACTTTTCCCTTCAGTATCATTTGGGTGTATTCTTCAATCGCCCCTGGCGTTATGTTTGATATCACTGAAATGACTCCGCTGGACCCAATCTTAGGGTCTGTCATCATTCTGAAGGTGTTCGGATCATCTCCGGAGATGATGCTGAAGTCTTTGCCTAAAAGTTGTCTGGTTCTTTGCATTCTTTCAAAATCTCCCGTGGCTTCCTTCACTCCAACAAAGTTTTTGCACTCGCTTCTCAATAATGCCATGTCTTCAGGCATTAACACTGTCACGCTTCTTCCAGGAATGGCGTAGGCTATGAAATCCATCTTCGGGAATTTTTTCAGTATGACTTCATAGTACTCTTTTCTCAGTTCCATTGAAGACGGCTTGTTGTAATAGCAGTCCACAAGAAGACAAGCGTCCACTCCAGCTTCAACAGCCTTCTGGGTTTCGTAAATAGCCTCCTCAGTCGAATTGCTTCCAGTGCCTGCCAATACTTTAGTCTTCTTGCCGGCGTATTCGTTGACTTTCTCTATTATCTGAGAATGCTCTTCATGCGTTACAGTAGCGCTTTCTCCAGTGCTGCCCATGGGCAGGATTCCAGACACTTTCTGTTCAACTTGGAATCCAACGTTTTTTTCAAGCTGCTCCCAGTTGACCCGCATGTTTCCGTTGAATGGGGTTACAAGGGCCGTCCAACATCCCGTATACTTAGAATTCATCTGTGTTCGAAATAACTAATATGACGTGTCGGATAAAAACACTGCTTTCAGGGGTGTTTTAAAGCAGGTTGCTCCTAATTATAGTTCATGTGCGGCATAGCTGGCTACATAGGCGAGAGGAATTCTCCGGAAGTGTTGTTTGACATGCTGGAGCGCTTGGAATACAGGGGTTATGACAGCGCTGGAGTCATGTTTATTGCCGGCAGGAAGATTAACATCATCAAGGACAAGGGGAAGGTCAGCGAAGTCAGAAGCAGGGTTAAGCCTGAGAGATACAAGTCTGATATCGGCGTTGCTCACACCAGGTGGGCGACTCATGGAGTGCCTTCAAAGGTTAATGCGCATCCTCACGCCGACTGCAAGAACTTGTTTGCTGTTTCTCACAACGGCATAATTGAGAATTACGTTTCCTTGAGGAGGGAGTTGACTTTGAAGGGCCATAAATTCCAGTCTGACACTGACACTGAAGTTATTTCGCATTTGATGGAAGAAAACTATAAGGGAGATTTGCTCACAGCTTTCAGGGAGTCTTTGGACGTTTTGGAGGGCAGTTACGCCTTGGCTGTGTTGTGCGTCAAAGAACCCAATAGAATTTTGATTGCTAGGAAGGAAAGCCCGCTTATCGTTGGCTTAGGCAAACAGGAGAATTTCATCGCTTCTGACGCGCCTGCTTTCATGCCTTACACAAAGGAAATCATTATTCTCAACGATTTTGAATACGGTTTTGTTGAGAAAGACAGGGTTGAGGTTTTTGACTTGGTTTCAGGGAAAAAGCTGAAGAAGCAGAAGTCTAAAATCACTTGGGATGTTAAGGAGGCTGAGAAAGCCGGTTACCATCATTTCATGCTAAAGGAGATTATGGAAGAGCCTGATGCCGTTTCCAATGCATTGAAAGCCAGCGGCGAATTAAAGAAGATTGCTTCCAGGCTTAAGGGGAAGAAGCGGGTTTATTTCGTCGCCTGCGGCACAGCTTACCACGCCGGGTTGACTGGAAAGTATTTGCTTGAAAACTTTGGAATACAGTCTGAAGCCGTTGTAGCCAGCGAATTCCGTTATTCAACAGTGGACACAGTGGACAAGGATTGCGGCATAGTCTTGATTTCACAGTCTGGGGAGACTGCAGACACCATTGCGGCAGGAAAGCGCGCCAGAGAAAAAGGAGCTTATGTTGCAGGCATAGTTAATGTCGTCGGTTCTACGATAGCGCGCCTTGTGGAGGATGTCGCTTACACTTATTCAGGCCCTGAAATCGCCGTTGCTTCAACGAAAGCTTACATCGGCCAGCTTGTTTCTTTGACTCAGCTTGCGCTTTACCTTTCTTTGTCAAGCAGGAAGATTAGCGTGAAAGAGTTTGAAAGATTGCAGAAAGAGTTGAAGGGGGTTTCCGGCAAAATAAAGGCTGTTCTTTCAGACGGCAAAATCAGGGAGATTGCAGAAGAGTGCGCTGTCAAAAAGACTTTCTTCTACATCGGAAGGACATTGAATTATCCGACTGCTTTGGAAGGCGCTTTAAAGCTTAAAGAAATCAGCTACCTGCATGCTGAAGGCTATCCAGCCGGAGAGTTGAAGCACGGCCCGCTTGCAATACTGGAAGAAGACGTGGTCGTTATTGCAATCAAGACTGGCAGACATTTGGAAGACAAGATGGACTCCAACATTCAGGAGACAAAAGCCAGGAATGCTAGGACTTTGATTGTTGCCGAAGACGGCGAGATTAAGGTTCCAAGGGTGGACGTTCTCCTGACGCCTTTGGTTAACATAGTCCCGCTTCACTTGTTTGCCTACTACATCTCTGTTTTGAAGGGTTTGGACCCAGACAAGCCTAGAAACCTGGCCAAGAGTGTGACAGTTGAATAACCATATTTTTTGCTTGGCTTCCTATGTATACCTATGGCTGAACCGCCTGATGAGATACCTCTTACCCCAACGGTATGGGATAATTTTGCCGGCATGCCGACCAATGAAATCAGCGGGTTTTCTATGGTCAAGCTTAACGAATATCCTGATGCAAAATACTTTGTTTCGTATGATGACCATGGCGACGAGGTTTTGAAAAAGTTTACAGGAGAGATTCCGTTTAAAGATGTGTTATTCATGATAGTGGAGAACACGGTCTACGGCCAGTATAAGGACCATGGCCTTACTGTCAGAGGTATTAAAGAATTCATGAAAAAGTTCATATGCGACCTCCAGAACCCTGACATAGCTCCTGGTTTATACCATTTTGGGGTCTACTCGCATCCTCGCGTGATTGGAGTTTTGCCTGAAGTCTTTGAAAGCCAGAGGCTGGTTGCATCTGACCCCGTGTCTAGTCTGTATATGGCCTCCATCAGCGGGATAACCAGAAAATTAGACGCCCTCATGAAAGAAGCTTCTTCAGTCCACCAAAGGAGTGTTGGACAGCTTGAACGTCTTCCGGTTGGAAGCATTGAAGTCCTCTCTCAGCTCAGGCTTCCAGCGCAGTCTGTCAATGAAGTGATGTTGGTTCGTGTTAAAGTCTGAAGTTTATTGAAAGCGATAGCTAGCGGCTTGGAAACCTTTGGCAGTATTTTTCTTAAGCATCTACAATATCTTATTATGAAAATTCTCTGCGTTTCAGACATCCATGGGTCTTTAGACAGCTTGATTGACGTCAGAAATTATTTGGTGAAAAACGGCGTACACACTGTTTTTCTCATGGGCGACTATAGCGTTGGCTTCAAGGACTTGAGGCAGAATCGGGTTGACGCTGAATACGCTTTGGACAGCTTGAAGAACAATGCAACATTGTATGCACTGCCTGGAAACTGCGACGACCCCAACCTCGTGGATTTGTTTGAAAAACGCGGCGCGAATCTTCATGAAAAGGTTGTCGTCCTGGACGGCGTCTCTTTTGCTGGCCTGGGCGGCTGCAACACCTCCCCTTTCGGGACGCCTTGCGAGTATACAGAAGAGCAGATTTATGAAAAGCTAGATAGGCTGTTTGGCGGCGTGAAAACCGAGAAAACAGTTTTGGTTGTGCACTTCCCGCCTAAGGACACCAACTGCGATGTCATTCCAAATGGAATGCATGTCGGCAGCGTTTCTTTGAGGAAAATAATCGAGGAAAAGCAGCCTGACTTGTGCATATGCTCTCACATCCACGAGTGCGGGGGCAGGGAAGACACAATAGGGAAGACTAGGATACTGAATGTAGGGCCCCTAACGCACGGAAACATTGCAGTAATCGACACAAGGGACTTGAGTGTGGTTCATGGGGTGTTGGAGCTGGAGTGAAGCGATTTTTATATTACGAAAGTAATCATTAACAAAGTAAGATGAACTGCAGAGTCTTTTTAGCGTTTTTGGTGGCTTTATGCTTGATTTCACCCAACTGCGTTACTGCCAAGAGGATACTCTTCTATGAGGTTGATACTGCCAAAGAGTATACCATAGAGGTGGGTTACTCTCAGTTCAAGAAGGAGCTTCAGAGCAGGGGCCATGATGTTGCTTCGATAACCCAGGCTGGCAGTCTGACGAAAGACAAATTGGAAAGCTATGACGTTCTTGTCATCCAAGACTTGAAGAGGCAGCTAACAATAGAAGACATTTCCGCGATACTTTGGTTTGTCATGCAGAAGGGCAGCGGCTTGTTCATAAACGGGGGCGAGTCAAGTGCGGCCAACAAGCTCACCATCCCCTTTGGGACTACGATGGACAACGCGAATTTGAAGGACATAACCAACCCCATTCCCGACACCATAGATGGATTCAGCTTTATCATAACGCAGTTTCCGCCTGAGGATGAATACCGCGTATTGCGTCAGAGCGTCAACAAGATTGGTTTCTACAAGGGAGGTGGTTTGTTTTTGAGCGCTAATTCCCACTGCATTGCGACCGGGGATTCTGACACGTTTTCTGACACAGGAAGCTTTGCCTCTGGGAGTAAGCCGTGTGTTGCTTCAGCTGCCTTGTTTGGTAATGGACTTGTGTTCGTACTTTCGGACCCGGACTTGCTGTCAGACAAATATATGGCTAATTACGACAACAAGCTTTTTGGCTTGAACATAATGGACTGGCTTAGCATGAACCGCCAGCTTCCTGCTGCTGGGAACACAACCCAGGAGATAAGCGTTGTTATTGCTTCCCTCAACTTGGAGAACCAAAGGCTTAATGCCCAGGTTGACCAGCTGTCTAAGGAAAAGTCTTTCCTCGAGAACTCTATATATGAAATAAGCACGCAGCTTACTGACGCGACAGCCAAGATAGCTGACATGGAGGGCGCTCGCATTGGACCTCTGACAAAGACCAACTGGGTTGTTATAATATTCGGCTTCTGCATTCTCGGGGCTGCGTTCCTGCTTTCCAAAAAGAGAGAAGCCAAGCAGCCTCCAGAAGCTGGAGAACTGGGCTATGAGCTTGGTGAAGAACTCGGCGACTTAGGCGACTTGGGAGAGACGCCGCCGCCTAAATAAATGTTATAGCAAATGACCTAAATAATTGAACTTTAAGTACCTTCACAGATAACGAAATTCGTGTCAAAAAGTTCAAAAATAAATATCATTTGCTATAATAGACAAATTTGGGTAACTCACGATAGCTCTGGTGCATTTGTTATTTCCTGCCTTTGCTTATCTTCAATAGTATTTTCTTGAACTCTACGTCAGAAAGCTGTTTGGGAAGCCTGCCAGCCTGCTTCAGCTGTATCAAAAGTATTTCAATCTGCCTTGCATATTCCGGCCTTGCAAGCCTTATGTTTGCAAGCCGTTCTCTGGCTTCAGGAGTCAGAATCTGATTTATGATAAACTTTATCTGACTGCTTACTTCAGCTTCCTGCATCTGTTGTTGCAAGGCTTCCTGCTGTTGCTGCTGCATCTGTTGCTGCAGCAGCTGCTGCATCCGCCTTCTTCTCAGCTCCTCTATGTCTTCAGCCATTTCTCAATAGAACTATTGTATTCGCAGATATTTACTCTTTTTTGACTGCAATAGTTGACGCAATCCTGTCCAAATAGGATTTGCCCTTGGATGTTATCCGCCTGCCTTCCTTCCCGACTTTTTCAGTATAACCCAGTTTGTCAAAATCCTGCAATAGCGTTCTGATTATCATACCTCCAGCGCGCCTGAACTTCTCAGGCTTGTGGCCTTTGTTCTCTCTTCCGCCGTAGACCACCCTAAGCCTTTGGACGCCGACCGGGCCTTTAACGTAAATCTTCCTCAAGACTGCTGCAGCCCTAACCCACCACCAGTCTTCATTTTCAGGAGCCCTCTCCCTGCTTGCGCCAGTCTTTATGTAGTAACTCCACTCAGGCCTCTCAAGCTTCACCTTCTCCTTCAAGTCCAATGCCGCTGCTTCAATCAGCTTTCCGGGCGGTATGTCGTATACTGTTGTCATCTTCAGCACTTGTATTTGACCAACTCCTCTTTTCTGAAGAATATTGGTATCTCACGCGCCGCAGCCTCAACAGAGTCCGAAGCGTGTATGATGTTCATGTCGATTCTCAAGCCAAAGTCCCCTCTTATCGTGCCCATCTCCGCTTTGCTTGGATCAGTGGCGCCGACAATCCTCCTCACAAGGGCTATCGCGCTCTGGTTGTCCAGCACATCAGTGTCCAATACTGCAATAACCACGGGCGATTCAATCATTGTGTTCAATAGTGAGTCGTAAAAAGGCTTTCCTTTGTGTATTTCATAAAGCCTTCCAGCAATTTCCTTGTCCAACTGCATCACCTTCAGGCCTGCAATCCTTATGCCGTGTTTTTCAAACCTTGTGAGAATCTCCCCTACAAGTCCTCTCAACACAGAGTCAGGGCGTATGATAATCAATGTTTTCATTTTTTAGCCTTCTTCGCCTCCTTTGGCTTTTCAGCCTGTTGGGGTTTAGGAACTGGCGCAGGCGCTGGAGCATGGCTTTCAACAGCAGGTTTTTCAGAAATCGATTCAGCCTCTTTTCTTTCGGCTTCAGCAGCCTCTTTTTCAAGCGCCTTGATTTTTTCCAAAGAGACGCCTTCCTTCAGAAGCCTGATTCTTGCAATCTTTTCTTTTCTGTAAGCCTTAGTCCACTTGACTTTTCTCTTGCTTCTCCCCAGTTTGAGCAGGTTTTTGTCGCACTTGCTGGAGCAGAAGTAATATATCTTTCCTTTTGTTGTCACATACATTGACTCCAATCCTCTTCCAATCTCCCTGCCGCAGAAACTACAGTCCATCTTACCTGGTCAGGGGTTTGGCCTCCCTCTCACCCTCCTTCAACTCTATTATGTCGCCTTCTCTGACAGGATTCCTGACATTCCTCCTCAGCACCCGGCCTTTGGTGGGTCCGTCTAGAATTTTGCACATCACCTGCATGACTTCCCCGTAGATGCCAGTCCTGCCTATGATTTTGACTATTTCAGCGAGAACCATTTTTACTTCTTCAGTTCAGCCACCTTTTCGGCTATGTCAGAAACAAGGTCTTTGGCTTTGCCTTCTTCAACAATGCAGCCTGCGGCGGTTGGCACGCTTATACCCACAGCCTCTCCAATGCCTTCTTTCGGCACATAGATGTAGGGAATCTTCTTTTCCTCGCACAGCATCGGCAAGTGCATGACTATTTCAGGAGGCTGCACATCGCTCCCTATTACAACGAGCTTTGCGTTTCCTCTTTCAACAGCTTTTGTTACCTCGTTGGTTCCTTTCCTTATTTTTCCAGTGTCCTTGGCCGTCTCCAAAGCTTCCAAAGCCTTCTCCTGAAGCTCCTTCGGAGCCTCAAACTTCACGTAACCCATAATCTCACCTCATCACAATACACCGACTCATCGGTGGAAACTGACTATACATATTGGAAAAAGCCTTTAATAAATAGTAGACGGCGGCTTATTACAACCCGCAGAATATCCCCTACGGGGAATGAATGCGCGTCTTCTAACAAGCATTCACCCTTTTGATAAAGTGTAATAGGTTTATAACCTGCGGGTTATATACCATACTCCGCCCACTTCGTGGACGCTGTCCCCAGTTGGGGACATGCACCCTCATATACTACATGAAAGGGTGCACCCTCTTGTGGGCGTACCCGAAGGGTGCGCCCTTTAGGGCGGAGTATTTGATTTTTGGTTTCAGTTGTGTCCAAAGCAGAATATTAGTTTGTCCTTCTCCTTCTTGTCTAGCCTGCAGAATCCAAAGCGTTCGAATTGTATGATTTCGCCTTCCTTTAGGTTCAGGCAGGCTTTCTCGCAATACCCTTTTACTGCTTCTTCTGGAGGTTTGTCATTCATCAATACTTCTGCCTTGACATAGTCTTGAACCCAGTGCATCTTCTGGGCTTGCTGGGTTTTTTCCTCAATGCACTCTATTTCCAGCGTGTTTTTTTGCAAGCTTGTTTTTTGCACGCAAGGCAGGCCAATCAGTTTTGCCTTGCCTTCTTTTTCCAGTAGTTCAGAGTCTTTTTTGGCTATGAATATTTTTGCATTCCCGTTGTCGTCTAATTCCAGTATTTGCTCTCTCACTCCTCTTTCTTTAAAGCTCGGGTGCAGCGCTATCCTGACTGTCTTTAATGGCGGGTTTTTCAGCAAAATTTCCACCGGGTTTTCAACGAAAAAGTATCTGTTTGCTTTCGCGTCCAGTATTTTCCTGTTTTCAGAATACAGGTTTTCCATGCTCACATTTATGTCGCTTTCGCTCAGTCCCAGTGAGAGCATGAGGTTTCTTATTGCTTCAGGAGTTATGCCTCTTCTTCTGAATGCCATTAATGTGTGCAGTCTGGGGTCATCCCAGCCTGAGTATTCGCCTTCTTTAATCGCGTATGCTATCTTGCTGGTGCTTAATTTAGTGACTTTCTCGCCTTCTTCTTCTCCTTCACTTTCTTCTTCGCCGACTTCTTCAGTGACTTTAATCCTACCCCAATGTAATACTTCAGGGTATTTCCAGCCCAGGTAGTCGTAGACGTATTGCTGTCTTTTTCCTGAGTCTGAAAGGTCTTTCCCTCTTATGATGTGCGTCACCTCTAACAAGTGGTCTTCTATGGCGCCTGCAAAATCCAGCATCGGCCAGACGCAATACTTTAAGCCTGTTTTAGGGTGAGGTTCCTTGACTATTCTGAACGCAACCCAGTCTCTTTCAGCAGGGTTCACGGCATTCAAGTCTGTTTTAATCCTCAAGACTGACTGGCCTTCTTCAATTCCGCCTGAAAGCATTTTCCTCCAGCCTGCAAGATTCTCCTCCAGCTTTTTGTCTCTATGCATGCACGCCAGTCCACTGTCCCTGCATTCCTTAAACCTTTCTTTCGAGCACTCGCATATGTAGGCTTTCCCAAGTTTGATGAGTTCTTCAGCATACTTGTAGTATTCAGGCAGCCTGCTCGAGCATTCCACTATCTTGTCGGGGTTGAAGCCAAGCCACTTGCAGTCTTCCACATACCAGCCGTAAGCTTCCAACATCGGTTTTTTCGTCTTAGGGTCGGTGTCATCAAACCTTAGAATAAGCTTTCCATTGTATTTTTTCACGAACTCCGAGTTGATGACAATCCCTCTAGCATGGCCTAAAGTCGGCGGTCCGTTGGGGTTAGGCGCGAAGCGCATTACTACCTTGCTGGTGTCGCCTTTGAGATTGAGCTCGTGAGTCATAGTTCATAATCTATTGGATGAAGTAATGAAAAAGCGGTTTTCTGTTTTCCCCTTTCGGGGATGAAGCCGTCTTGTATGCTGTGATGGGCTTCACTGTTTCCGGTTTTCACGGTTCTGAAAACTGAAAACCGAGGACCGAGAACTGAAAACTGAGAACCGAGGACCGAGAACTGAAAACTGAGAACCGAGGACCGAGAACTGAAAACTGAGAACCGAGGACCGAGAACTGAAAACTGAGAACCGAAAACAGTATCTACTCCATCTTTCTCAATACTAGTCCAGTCAGCGGTTTCGGGTAGAAGTAGGTTGATTTTTGGGGCATTCTTTCGCCGTTGTCTGCCACTTTGATTACTTGTTCAGGCTTTGTTGCGTTCATGAACATTGCTATCCTGTATTTTTTTTCGTATATCATTTCTATGGCTTTTTCTTTGTCTTTCACGAATAGAATGTTTTCCTCGTATTCCGGGCCGTTGGTTTTGAAGCCGAGCACTTTTTCCATGAGTATGTAGTGCAATACTGCTGCGTCCAATTCCCTCCAGGCGCGGCTTTTGCCTGAGTTCAGTTCTTTGTCTATCAGGTTGTCGTCTTTCAGTGAGACTAGGTAGTATTTTCTGTCGCCTGCGAATATGCCTAAAGCGTGCTGGTCTTTCATCTCCTTCAGGTGTTTGAACATTTTGTCTCTCTGCTGGCCTTCGTTGTTTTTCTCGAACTTGTATACTGTGACGTCAAAGTGGTTTTCCAGCTTTTTCTCGAATTCTTTTTCCTCAAACTTTTTGAGCTTTTTTATCACCCTGTGGGTTGGGAGTATCACCATGCCTGTGTCGCGGGTGTCCACGAGGAACATCAGCGTGTGTTCAGAGCCTTTGCCGTTGAACTTTTTTGTGTAGTCTAAGGAAGCCTGGTATCTGTGGTGGCCGTCTGCTATGTAAATCCTTACTCCAGACATGGCGTTCTGAATCCTTTTGATTGAGCTTTCGTCTGTTATGCCCCAAATCTTGTGTTTTGTTTCGCTGTCGTCTGTGAACTCCAAAAGCGGAGCCCTCTTGCTTTCAGTCTCCAAAATGCCTCTCACGATGTTTTTTGGGTCGTCGTAGATTGAGAAAATGGGCTCCAGGTTTGCTCTTGTGGCTTTCATTAAATTCAGCCTATCTTCAGTGGGCTTGCACATGGTGCTTTCATGCGGCACTATAATCCTTTTTTCATAGTCTTCAATCTTTACTGCGGCCATGAAGCCTAGTCGCCTTCTGATTTCGCCGTCCTCTAAATAGAATTCTGTTTCATACAGGTATAATGCTGGCTTGCTGTCTTGCACAAGAATGCCTTCCTTAAGCCATTTTTCCATCAACCTTGCGGAATTCTCATATCTTTTTTCGCCGCCTTCAGGAAGAATGAGCCTCACTATGTTGTAGGGCGAGTTCTCAGAGTAAACCTTCTCTTCCTCCTTGCTGATGACGTCGTAAGGCGGAGTCAACACAAGCCTTATGTCACCAACCTTCTTTTTGTTGAA
>Ga0194113_10008473_pt1 | contig 12626 bp, 8 predicted proteins | sample TA2MahC200mmetaG_FD_146193 | JGI IMG/M metagenome (GOLD analysis project Ga0194113, IMG submission 146193) | Freshwater microbial communities from Lake Tanganyika, Tanzania - TA2015017 Mahale Deep Cast 200m | ecosystem: Environmental > Aquatic > Freshwater > Lake | place: Tanzania: Lake...
GCCCCCTGGTAGCACGGCTCTATGGAATGGTGGAATCCTTCTGCCTCAGGCACAGCGCCGCTGTGATCGCCGTGGATGAAGGCACGAAGGACTACTACTGTCAGATATACCCCTGGCTGGAGCAGAGGATCCGGGTGATACCGGTGGGGATAGACCTGGGCCGGTTCCGGCCGCTGGACAGAGCCCGGGCCCGCGCCGAATGGGGATTCAGGGACAGCGAGAGGATCGTCATGTACGTCGGCCGTCTGGAGATCGAGAAGGACCTCGGCTTCCTGATTGAAGTCCAGCGGACGGTGACTGCGCATATCCCGGAAGCACGGTTGGTTCTCGTCGGTGACGGCCGGGACCGGGGACGCCTTGAAGACCTGGCCGGAGATATGGGCCCGGAGAAGGTGCTCTTCCTGGGGGCACAGAGGCCGGACCGCATACCCGGTCTCTTGAATTGCGCCGATGTCCTGGCCCTGTGCTCGCTCTTCGAGGGCAGCCCGACAACCGTCAAAGAGGCCCTCGCCTGCGGAGTACCGGTGGTCACCGCCCCTGTCGGTGACGTTGCCCAGATCGTCCGGGATGGCACAAACGGTCAAATCGTGCCCAAGGATGCCGGGCAGTTCGCCCGGGCAATCATGGAAATGCTGCATAGAGAGGATACGGTCAACCTGCGGGGCAACTGCGCCCGGGAAGCCGCCTCATTTGGCTTTGACCGGATCGGGGAGCGCACTGTGGATCTCTACCGGGAAGTGCTGGCCCACGATGTCTAGCGGGATACCGTTCGGTCCGGGGAGGACGGGGCGTGCTCAGACGTAGGAAGCTGGACCAATCACCGGATGAACTGGTGATCGCAGGCACGGCGGCCATGCTGGCCTTCTCGGATCGCCAGAACCTCCCCAGGACGCAGATGCAGGGCAACGCGGCAGCCATCACAGAGATACTGAGCCTGAACTCCGTGCCGCTGGCCTACCTGCACGGGAGGACCGACTCCAGCCTGGCGCCGCTCTTCGAGTCGGCGGAGTTCAGCCGAGCGCTCCTGGGACACCGCCACAAGTACAGCCAGTGGAAGGAGGCCTTCACCGCAGTCAGGGATCTCTTCCTGTCAGACAGGGTGGAATACGTCTTCATCAAGAGCCCCTCCCTTTTCCCCTACACCAGCGGCAACCTGGATGTCATGGTCAGAGAGCGGGACTTCGCCCGGGCCGGCCAGCTGCTGGAGCGGGCTGGTTTCGTCGAGTTGAAGAACATCAGGGAGCCGCACAAGTACCTCTACAAGCGACTTCACTGCGGGAAAGAGGTCATCGCCATCCATCTCCACAGCAGGATCTTCTGGGGGGCTACGTTCGTTGACCCGGACACACCCTGGTCCAGAGGCAACCGGCTGAAGCCCTTCGACGATGTGGTCGTTCCTCTGAGCCCGGAGGACTGCCTGCTGACCACCTTCGCCCACTCGTTCTACGAGAACTCCGCCATACGGCTGCTGGATCTGTGCATCGTGAAACACCTGGTCGACGGCAGGAAGGTGGAGTGGTCATATCTCCAGAGCACTGCCAGAGCCGCCAGATGGGAAGAAGGCCTCCATCTGTCGGTGCTGGCCTATCAGCGCCTGCACCAGGAGATCTTCGGCGGATCCCTCTTCCCACAGGAAGTGCTGCAGGATGCCAGGCAGTTCATCGGGCGGCGTATCCTGCTCCGCGGGGCGGGGCGGGGCCTGGAAGAGGCCAAGGTGACCCTGCCACTCTACCTCCCCCTGGTGACCTCAAAGCTGCTCGGCTTCAAGAAGGTGATCCAGTCCCGCGAGTTCGGGGGGATATGCCACCGCACAGCCCATCTGGTCAAGCTTCTGACTGAGATCGTGATCATCCACATCCTGAGAGTCAATCCCCAGAGGGGGATGTTGATCGCCCTCAGCGGCATCGATGGCAGCGGCAAGACCTCCTACGCCCGGGCTCTGCTCGAGGCACTGGGCAACTGCGGACTGAAGGCCGGCTACGTCTGGACCAGGGTCGGCTCCCAGACGGGGTTCCAGACCCTGGCCAAACGCTGGACCAGGAAGGCCATCAAGTCCGACCGTACAGCTGAGTCTCAACCGACTGCCGATCGCTTCCTGAAGACAAGGGCCATCCTGAGCCACGGATGGCGATCCCGGGCCTGGAAGGCCGTCAACCTGGTTGACCTCTGCCTCTTCTACAACTTGGCACTCAGACTGAGACTCCTGAGGAGGCAGGTCGTGGTCTGCGACCGGTATGTTCCTGACATATTCGTGGATCTCCATGTCTACGACCGGAGCCCTCCCGGAGATGTCTGGCTCAAGCTCCTTCGCTGCTGTCTGCCCAGGCCGGCCATCAACATCCTGCTCACTGCGGCTGTTGACCTGGCCTTGAACCGATCCAGCGATTCGGAGCCACCGTGCATGGAGTCCCTCAGCATACAGGCTCGACTCTATGACCAGGCAGCAGAAGTGCTGGATCTGGCCATCGTCGACAGCGGTCATCGAGAGTTCGGGGAGGTGTGCGACGACGTGGTCGGCCGCGCCGTCGGCCAGTACTACCGCAGGAAGTGCGTGTGGTTCGGCTGGGATCAGGACAAATGAGAATCTGCATCTACACCAAGACGCTGACAAAGCGAATCGACGAGGGATTCCTCAGAGTTGCCCATGAGGTCATCCATGCAGCCGCTCGCCGTCACGAGGTCCTGGCGCTCTTCTCCCACGGCGATCTGCCCGAGGCAGACGGCCTGAACAGAATCCCCGCCAATTCCGTCTGTTTGAGTTCGCGGCTGAAGGCCAGTGTGAGGTCCTTTGGCCCCGATGCCATCCTGTACATCCCTCGCTCCGGGGCTTCCTTCCACAGTCTCTGGATCGCCAGGCTTCTGGCCCGGTATGGCAACGGAGTGCCGGTGACCGTCCTGACAACACAGCCGCAGGAGTTCGCTCCGCTGGCCAGGAAGGCCCTGCCTCTGGTCAGACCCGATCTGATTCTCACCGCTTCAAAGCGGGATCAGCAGGAACTTGCCGGCATGGGCTGCACGACGCAGTTCATCCCCCTGGGTGTGGACCTTGAGAAGTTCGTCCCGGCCACCCCTAGCAGGAAGACCGAACTTAGGGCAAAATATGGCATTGGCCGGGAGCAGTTCGTGGCGCTGCATGTCGGCCACCTGAGCAAAGGGAGGAACATCAGGGCGCTGAGACAGGTCCAGGACGGCGGGCACCAGGTTCTGATAGCTGTCAGCACGTTCTTCGCTCATGACAGATCGTTGGCTGGCGACCTCGAGGCTCGTGGTGTCAGATTCGCCACGCAGTACTCCGATCATATCGAGGAGTTGTACCAACTGGCCGACTGCTATCTCTTCCCGGTCTTGTCCCAGAGGGCCTGCATCAGTCAGCCCCTCTCGGTGCTGGAGGCCATGGCCTGCAATCTGCCCGTCGTCACCACCAGGTTCGGAGGGCTGCCCGACCTCTTCCCGGAGGAACGTGGGGGGCTCCTCTACGTCGACAATGCATCGCAGATGCCGGCAAAGGTCTCATACGCGGAGCAGGCCTTTCGGAACGCCAGTCCCGGGACCAGAGCCATGGTCGAGCCCTATTCTTGGAGCAGGACCGGAGGGGAGATCCTGGGCTTCGTGGAGCAACTGGTCTCCGGTGCGACGACGGACGGAAGGCCGGAGAACCTGCTTCATGCTGGAGGCAGGGGAAGGGGAACCGCACGGGCATGACCAGAGACACCGGACTGAAGCTGGCGGCGCTGCTCTGCATCGCTGCGGTGGCATTTGCCATGCTCACCGCTCGTCAGTCGCCGAGCACTGGCTACGAGCTCTCTCTCTACAGCAGCACGCCGGTGTCGGTCTGGCTGCTGCTGTTCGCCGGACTGGCCGGAGGCATCGGCATTGTGGTCCACGAACTGGCCACCGGGAGGTACCAGGAGAGTCGTACCTATCTCATCGGCTTTGCCGTGGTTCTCCTCTCCGCCACCGCCTTCCTCAGCGTGCCCTTCATCAGAGGCTACGCCACCTGGAGGGCCGACCAGATGGGGCACCTGGGCTTCGTGCAGGACATCTCCCTCACCGGCCATGTAGGTTCCTACAATCCATATCCCATTGTGCATGTCCTCTTCTACCAGATCGCCTCCATCACTGGAATATCATCCGTGACGGTGGTCAACCTCAACACCGTGCTGATCTTCCCGGTATTCGTGCTAGTCATGTATCTTCTGGCCTCCGTGATACTGCCCACCAGGAGGCAGCAGCTGCTTGCGGCTGTCATCGCCGCCGGGGCGATGACGGGCATCAGCCGCTACTACCTGGTACCAAACACCTGGTCGTTGCTGCTTCTGCCACTGCTTCTCTACTGCTATTTCAGGAAGGGTCTGCTCCCCTTCAAGCTGCTTCTGATGATGCTTCTCGCAGTGTACCCCCTCCTCCATCCTCTGTCATCGCTGATGATCATTGGCACCCTGGCAGCAATTGAGTTGCCCAAACCCCTCTACCGGTTCCTCCTCCAGCGGTTGGGGATGCCGGTCCCCGACTGGATCGCCTCAAGGCCGGTCCTTTGGCCGCTGGCCCTGGAGATCGCTGTATTCCTCCCCTGGGTGTTTACCCGCGAGGCATTTAGCACCAATAGGCTGCAGCTATGGGACCAGCTGACCGGCGGGTACGGCGCCGGGGAGATCTCAAGGATCGGGGGGGCGCTGTCCAAGGTGGATGTTCATGGGCTCGATCTGATCATCCTGATGGCCAAGATGTACGGCGAGCTGCTCATCTTCGGGGCCCTTGCCGTCATCGGCATTCTGGTGCTGGTCAGACAACTCCGGTCCGGCGAAGGAGATGATGGCAGGTACCAACTGCTTGCCATCGGCGGCCTGTTTCTGGTCGGCTGCATTGGTTACGCTGCTTTCCTCCTGGGAATCCCGGGGCTGGAGGCCGTCGGGGGCGACAGGATACTGATGTACACCGAAATGGCCGCTCTTCCCGCTGCGGCTTTCGCGCTGGGATGCGGCATGGGGGCGGGGCTGAGCTTCGTGGTCAGTCGCAGGAGGTCTTCAGCCGCAGTCAACAGTTGCCCCGAGTGTCAGTACCCGATGACCGACATCATCAGTCAGCAGATAGGGCCTGGAGTGATGCAGGTGTGCCCGGCTTGCTCCACTCCATATGCCACCCACAGCGGCAGTCCTCGATTGGACGATAGCGGAGGCGGGGAGTCTTTGCGCATGAACTTCAAGACCCTCTCCGGGGCGGCCGTACTTGGCCTCATGCTTCTGGTGCTCACCCTGACCTTCCTGGGACACTATCAGTCGCCCTGGATCATGCGTCCCAACGATCAGACGACAGAGACGAGCATGACCGGGATGGCCTGGTTTCTCGACGAGAAGGTCCCCGCCATTGAGACAGTCTACATTGCCAGTACCCCCAAGAGGTTCGCAGAGGCCACCATCGGTGCGACGGCAACGCACTTCAGGACGGACGTCACCTATGACACCCAATTCCCTGACCACTTCGGCTACCAGCGGTACAGCACAGTGGGTGAGGAGATCCCCGGCGGCATGTATGCCACCATCCACGAATACGACAGGGTGGTCTACCAGACCGTCTGGCGGAGTGTGGGCAGATTCAATGACACTGATTTCCAGAGGCTGGAGGATGATCCCTCCACATCGCGGATCTACTCCAACGGCGGGATGGATTGCCTCTACCTACGGTAGGAAACCCCAGGCTGCCGAATGCTGCTGAGCAAGCTGCCTGCTAGGGTTGATGCCCACCCACACCTGGTGCAAGATCCGGTCAATTCCCGGCGCTGCCTTCTGACACGTGGGCCCACAGATAGAGACTGTGGTAGCCTTCCGATTCCCACCTTCGGAAGATGAGTCCCTCGCGGTTGTACAGCGAGAATTCCACTTGGTGTAGCTCCGAGAACGGATACGTGATCCTGCTTGTCCACACATCTCCCACAGCCACCTGCGCCGGACCGGCGGATTCAACTCTGGGCTCTTCGTCCGGCCCTCCTTCTATCCTAGTCTCTATCCTGTACTGGGCATCGCTGCGGCCTTGATTGGCCACGCTGGCCTCCAGATCCTGTTTCCCCAGCCACAAGGACAGCTGTGTCTCCGCCGGCACCCCCAGCCTCCAAATCTTGCGCAGCCGGAACTCCACCTTCTGCACCTCGACAACTTCTGCGCCTGCCGGGTGGTATTCATGGAGAACCTGCTTCAGTATGATGCTGGTCCCCTGGGTCTCCTCGATCGCAGCAGCCTCCTGTCCGATCCGAATGTGGTCCCCGGGCCCCAGACCTGCAGTGGAGACCACCTGCACGCTCTTCGCGCGAGCCAGGATCGGGCCATAGACCGTATTCACGTCCCTGGCCAGTGTAGTGCGGGCGTAGGCCTTGTCAGGGACGAACCCGAATCGGTCCTCCCAAGTCTTGCCATGACCCAGCTCAGTCGGGCCAAGGACAGTCAGCCGAGAACCCCCCACGAGCACCTCCACTTCATAGGCCATGGTCTCACCTTCCCGATTGGTGACGCCCAGAACCACGGCCGCCTCTTGTCCAACGGCCATCTCCTCGGGCCAACTCTCTGCTCCGGCCATGTAGAACTCCGTGAATCTCTCCCCGGTCTTCGGATTCACCGCGAAGTGAACCATGGCAGCGACGGCTCCCAGCAGGGCCAGAACGAGAACGATGGATACCCCCGCATCCAGCAGGCCGGAGCGGCCTCTGCCGACGGGCAGATCCACCACCAGATCGGGTCTGTCATCCTCTGCCACCTGGTGTCTGCGATACCAGGCCGCTGCCGACATGGCCGCCACAAAGACGGCCAGAGAAACGAGGATAGGGTAGAGGCGAATGGCCCACACCATGTTCAGTATGAGCCCTACAACAGGCGCGACCACGATTGAGAAGCCGATAGACAGCCCCAACCGTTCGATTGTGCCAAGGGCACTCCTGTCCGGGAATAGGGCTGCGACCAAGGTGTATCCCGGGAAGAACAAGAGGAAAGGCAGCCCGAAGGCGATGCGCAGAGCCTCAACATCGACCAGAGAGATGGCCACGACCAGGATGACGGAACACAGGTTCACAATGAGGAGATCGTTCCCGATCCTGATCCTTACCCTTCTGTCCGTCCCGACCACCTCCTATGAATCACTTCCGGGAAGCCCCGCTTGCGCCACATCTTCTACTCTCATAGATCCCCAGTCGCTTCCCAGAATCTGCTCATCAGCGTTCCATATTCTAGCATGGCAACTATGGGAAGGCCATACGTGGCGAACGGCGGGGACCCTCTCCGTCTCGCACGACTGCCAACGCAACCGTCCGAGCCAGCGGATGGCACCCTGTGACCTCGGGGGACTCTGCGGAGAGACAATTGAGAGATGGGCAGACCAAGCATGATCAGTAGAGCGTACTGAGACACCTTGCCAACGACGCAGGGGCTCACTGCAACTTCTGGACGCCCCGCTGAGACACGGATGTGAGCCGGGTCACGTACACTCCTCTTCAGTCAAGTCCAAGGCCGGGCCACTGAACGGCATTCAGGCGCTTCCGAAGATGAAATCACCCCCGCACACGATGATGAAGAGGGCCATGCTTTCCAGCGTTGCGGTGGTCATGCTCCTTGCCATCGTCTCTGCGGCCGTGGTCGTCCAGCACACTCCGGCGGAGGCCGGCGCCACCACACCGGGATACGGGGCGGAGGTGAATCCCACCGGCAATCCCATCGGGGGAGGACTTGGCTACTCCAACATCATCACCTCAGGCAACTATCAGGTGGACTCAAAGGCCGAACTCCTCTCAGCTCTGAGTACCGCTACGCCTGGGCAGGTCATCTACGTTGAACCCACCGCCAACATCGACATGGGGGGCGGCACCTATGGCACCCTCAGCCTGGCGGTGCCCAGTGGCGTCACCATCGCCTCCAATAGAGGCTGGAACGGCTCTCCCGGTGGACGCATCTACTGGTCGATGCCTGCGGTGCTCCCCCACTACAAACACTTCCTCGTGGCCGGCAACAACGTCACCTTCAATGGGATCAGGCTGCAGGGACCGGACGGCGAGATCCGCTCTCTCGGCAACGATCCGCTCATCGATGGCATCCTCTGCTACGGCAGCACCGGACTGGTGGTGGAGAACTGCGAGATCTACGACTGGCCGTATGCCGGGATCGCCTACTACTCCGACGGGCTGTCCGGCCTTGACAGCCCCTCCAGGGCCCATATCCACCACAACTACATCCACCACTGCCGCAGGGCAGGGCTGGGATACGGCGTCCAGATAGGCGCTTCTTCCGCCCTGATTGAGGCCAACATCTTCGACTACTGCCGCCACGCCATCGCCGGGGAGAGGGGCTATCCGACGGCCAACTACGAAGCCCGCTTCAACATCGTTGAGCCCAATATCACCAACTCCATGTTCGACATGCACGGGGGCAATGACACCCCTTCGTGGGGATTCGATGACGGGCCAGATGCCAGCGTGCCTGCCGGGGGAACCATACTGATCCATCACAACACCTTCAAGTCCGGCTCGCAGATCGCCGTCGGCATACGGGGAGTCCCCGCCGATGTCTGCCGGGTGTACAACAACTGGACCTACTGGCCAGCTTCGGAGTCCTCCGCCACCTTCAAGCAACGTCTGGAGAACCTGGGGCTCATTCCCTATGTCAGAATGCAGGTCTACGACAACTGGTTCGAGGCGGTGCCGCCGACCACAACCGGTCACCAGCCCACTCTGGATGTCATCGGCCCCAAGACGGTCAGGACGGGGCAGACTCTGACCTTCACCGTATCGGCCACTGATCCCGACGGAGATGCCTTGACCTACTCCGCCGCCAACCTGCCTCAGGGCGCTACCTTCAACCCCACCACCAGAACATTCTCCTGGACACCAACGGTTGATCAGGTAGGTCTGTACCCGGATATCCGCTTCCAGGTCAGCGATGGCTCACTGACTGACTCCCAGACCATGTCCATAACCGTGACCAGCAGTTCAGTGCAGCCGGATATCAACGGTGACAGTAACGTCAATGTCCTCGACATGATCAGAATCGGACAGCATTGGAACGAGGCCGGCGCAAACGGCTGGATAGGAGAGGATGTCAATCAGGACGGTACGGTCAATGTCCTCGATGCCACCCTCATCGGCCAGCACTGGACAGGGTAGGAGATTGAGAAATGAAGGCTAGGAGCCTGCTGGCATATTCGCATTCAAGATGGGTGGCCTTCTTCGTCGCCCTGGCACTGGGGCTCTGCCTCCCCTATGCACCACTATCAGCCGACGCCGGGACTACCGCCGTCAGCGTCTCCGCCCCTAGTCAGCCCGTTGCCTCCGGACAGCAATTCACCATAAGTATCGTCGTGGTCCCCAATACCGATCTGTGCGGCCTCCAGTTCAACCTCCACTACGACCCCGCCTTCGTCAACATCAACAGCGTCCAGGAAGGCAATCTCCTGGCACAGAATGGCGCTACTACCTACTTCAACCCAGGACAGATAGACAATCAGGCAGGTACCCTCACCGGAGCCTTCGGAGTCATCACCAGCCCCGGCCAGACCATATCTACTCAGGGTACCCTGGCCGTCATCACCTTCACCGCAAAGGCCCAGGGCGGCGCCTGCCCCCTCGGCCTCTCCAATGTCATCGTCGGCGATATCGCCGGCAACTCCATCCCTGTCTCGGTGGAGGAAGCAGGGGTTACCGTGGCTCCGGGCAGGGGACAGGTGTTCAACTGGTGGGCACTGAGCGTCATACTGGGCCTGGCTCTCCTGCTCATTGGAGCCACCGTGGCCGGCATCCTGCTACGGAGGCGCTACCTGTTGTCCAGGGCCCTGGAAGGGAATAGCCGGGGCCGGAGGGCCTAGCAGGCTCATCCATGGGGAGCAGTTGAGTGTTCTTCGGAAGACGGCTCAGATTCACCCTGGCGATACTGGCAGCGCAGGTGCTGCTCCTGGCCATGGCCATAGCCTGGTGCGTGCAACTGGTGGCCATCGCCATCCACGGCCAGGTCTGCTTCGGTGAACCCCACGCCGCCATCCTGTACGGGGAGATCGCCGCCGTCGTTCTGGTGGCCATATTCGCGGCCATCGTCTTCGTGGTGCAACTGCGCCGGCTGATGGAGAAACGCACCGGCGATTATGACCGGCCGGATCGCAGAGCCGGAACTGGCACCGGCGACTGAACCCGGACGCTCCGACTGTCGTCAACAGCAAGAGGGCGACCTAGGTCGCCCTCTTAAACTACTCGACTGCTGCTGCCTCAGTCCCCTCGAATCGGGCTCCCCGCAACCAGCGATCTCAATCGCCCTACCGCTAGGAGTCCCGCCAAGGCGACGATCGCCAAGGCCCAGATCGGGATCCCTCCGGAATGCTCATCCGGGGGCAGGGTGTCTTCGCTCGGGGTTGCCTCCGGGTCCGATCCATCCGTACCTCCCCCAGACACGACCACTGACTGGGCAATGCCGAGAGCCTGGAGAAGGCTTCTGGTGCTTCTGCCATGTCCGTAGTCCAGATTGAAGTCCAGCGCATCGGCATCGGGATCGTTCGATACGGCTTGGGTAACGGGGGCTGCCGGCGCTGCCGCAGGCTGACCCGCATCGTCGTTCGATGGTTCAGCAGCGTTTGCCGGAGCAGCCGGTTCGGATGGTTCGGCAAATGGCTCACTGCCCGCATCCGGCACCTCGGCAGCAGGATCGGACGAGCCAGGTGCTGCCGGCATATCGCCCGGCGACTGCGACGGCGCCACCTGTGCCGTACCGCTGCTCGAGATCCCTACCACCAGGGATCGTGACAGGCTGGATGACGCCCCCCTGGAGTCGGTGGCTTTCACGTAGATCCAGTACGTTCCGGGTTTTGCCCAGGTGTGGCTGGCAGAGGCCGTAGCCCCGGAATTCAGCACTCCGGTTGTCGTGCTGCTCCCGTCACCCCAATAGAAGGTATACCGCAGCGTGTCCCCATCAGGATCGGTGGTCAGCGTCGAATAGGTGTAAGGGGTACCGGCCCATCCCTTCACCGTTCCCGAAGCGGCGGGTGGCGCCAGTGGCGCCCGGTTCGTCGTGCCTGTGGGAGGCGGTGCGGGCGTGGGATCCGGCGGCGGAGGGGTCGGATCCGGGGTGCCCGAACCTGATGTCGGTGGCGCGGTCGTCCCGTACCAGTTGTCATAAACAGACATCTTCACGTAGGGCTTGAGTCCCAGGTTTTCCAATCGTTGGACGAAAGCCACGGAGGACTTCGTGGACGGCCAGTACGTCCAGTTGTTGTACACCCTGCAGGTAGTTGCCGGTATACCCCTGATCGCCACGTTGGTCTGAGTGGACGTCCTGAAGGTGTTGTGGTGAATCAGGATGGTTCCCCCGGCGGGGACACTGGCATCCGGACCATCAGCGAAACCCCATGACGGGCTGTCGTTACCGCCATGCATGTCCAACATGGTGTTGGACGCATTGGGGCCGATGATGTTGTAGTAGGCGTCATAGCTGCTCACGGGGTAGTCCCTGGTGCCCATGATCGAATGACGGTTGTAGTCAAACAGGTTGGCTTCCACCCGGGCGGTCCCTCCCGCGACGGCAACGCCGTAGCCCAGTCCGGTTCTGCGGCAGTGGTGGATGCTGTTGTGGTGAACGTAGCCCTCGCGGGTCAGAGCGACCATGACCCCGGCTTCGGACCAGTTGTAGATCTCGCAGTTGTCAACCTCTATCTTCCCGGACGAGCTTGAGACAATCCCGCTGTAGACCTGGTAGGTATAAGTGCTGCTCCCGATCTCAGAGTCGGGGCCGCGCAGTCGGATGCCTGTGATACGAACGTTGGCCCCCGTCTTAAAGAACTTGTTGTAGCCGTAGCCGCTCTTCCGCTCATTGGTGTAGATCAGGCCGCCCAGCGACCCGTCTCTGCCCCGTCCACTGGCCAGGGTGACCCCTGCCGGAACCGAGATGTTCTTGTAGCCCGTCAGGTCTATCTGGGCGCTGTCGGCGATGTAGATCGTCTGCCCTGAGACAGCCTTGGTGAACGCACTGAGCAGCTCGCTTCTGGTGCTGACATAGAAGCTGGCCGAATCCGGATCGGCGATCCTGGTGTATCCGGCCCCTCCCCCAATGGGGTTGCCGGTGTCGTTGGCACCAGCGCCATACTCAGCAATGCCCGTCTCAGCCGACACGCCGGGCGAAGCCTGGACAAAGGGGAGGGCCACCAGTGCCAGGAGCAGGACGAGCAAGGCAAAACCAAGCTTGGATATGCATTCTCTTACTACAGTCATAGCAGTCCTGTGCCTCCATCACGCTTTCCTTGATTCCACTCGGGATTGGTACTACGGGTCTTGCCGACTGTCCCTAGTCATCGGCTGACCCTGCTGGTACTAGCTTTGGATTCGAGTGGTCCGGGCCAGCCGTCTCAATCGGCCCTAGATGGAAAGTGGCGGCACTTGTGGTGGAGCGCGGTTCTGCGAAACCTGAATGCTGCGGCAGGGACGACGGCACCTCTGGTTCTGAGCAGTGGCACACAACCACTGGCCAAGGCTCAGCTCTCCATCATACGAGACCGCCGCCAGCGCCGGGCGGCGCCTGCGGACTCTGTGCCAGAAGGGCGCAATCAGCTTCTCCGCAAAGGTTTCGACAGCGCTGTGGCACGCGCTGGGATAGAAAAGGATGAGGAGCAGAATGAGG
>Ga0194113_10008475_pt1 | contig 12624 bp, 16 predicted proteins | sample TA2MahC200mmetaG_FD_146193 | JGI IMG/M metagenome (GOLD analysis project Ga0194113, IMG submission 146193) | Freshwater microbial communities from Lake Tanganyika, Tanzania - TA2015017 Mahale Deep Cast 200m | ecosystem: Environmental > Aquatic > Freshwater > Lake | place: Tanzania: Lake...
GGAGGTGAAGTTATATGAAGAAGAAACTTATACTACCTGAATTTAAGAACGAAGATGAGGAGCGGGAATTCTGGGCCAAAATAGATTTGTCTGAATATTATGAGCCGAGTGATATGGTGCCAGTGAGTTTTCCCAATCTCAAACCAACCAGCCGCTCGATTTCCCTGCGGATTCCGGAGTATCTTTTGGATCGGCTCAAGGAAGAAGCCCACGCGATTAATGTTCCTTACCAATCTCTAATTAAGGGCTACATTAAGAAAGGTCTCTTTGCCTCCGACTAGAGCCAGGGACAAAACCGTATCCCTCAACCAACGAAGCCTTCCTCTTTGGCTAAGGGATACCTTGGCGCCCCATTCGAACTCCTTACTTTCCTTTTACCTATTGACAAGCTGTTTCGGCAATGGTAGTATTTTTATACTAATTCAAAAACAGCTTATGAAAGCAAAAGAGTTGGCTCGGTTTACCCCCCTTCTTTTTTTTACTAAAGAATCATTGAGATCTTTGGAAAAAAACGAGGACTCTCTCAACTCCAATCTTAAATATTGGTTAAAGAAAGGAGTGATTCTCTCTCTTAAAAAAGGCTTTTATGTTCTCAAAGAAAGATGGGAAAAAGAACTTGCCCGGGACCTTTATCTTGAGTATTTAGCCAATAAATTGTACGAACCCTCTTATCTCTCTTCGGAATATGTGATGGGCAAATATTCCCTTTTAACGGAAGCGGTCTACACCTTAACGAGCGTCACCCCGAAAACCACCAGGAGTTTTAAAAATAGGTTAGGTTTTTTTAATTACTATTCCATTTCGTCCCGTCTTTTTGAGGGGTTTGAAATCAAAAAATTTTCTTCCGCCCCCATCTTAATCGCCAAGAAACCAAAGGCAGTCTTTGATTTTCTTTATTTACGTTTTTTAAAAAGCACCCCCGTTAACGAAAAGGAAATTGCGGAATTGCGAGTCAACTGGGAAAATATAAACGAGAAGGAATTCCGCGAAATTCAAGCCTATGCTCGCCTAACTCAAAGCAAAAGGGTTAAAGAAACCATCGGTTTAATAAAAAGGATGTATTATGCTTGAGGAAATACTGAAAACCATCATTGTCGAAAAAGAGCGGCAGGGGATCGTCAGACCGGTGATTTTGAATTTTCTGAAGGAATACCTGCAGTTTTTAGTCTTGAGTCTTATTTATAACCACTCTGCCTATAAAAAATTGGTTTTTAAGGGAGGTTCCTGTTTACGCATCTGTTTCGGCTTGCCGCGGCTGTCTGAAGATTTGGATTTTGATTTTACCAAAAAAGTTATGGGAGAATCCTGGCTGGGAGAATTAACTGAATATTTGGGTGAAGAAATTAAAGGTAAATATTTCCCCCCCCTGGAAACGAAAATGCAGGCGGACAGGCGCCTTTATTTGAAATTTCCTCTCCTGCGCTCCCTCAAAATGGCCAAACCACCGGAAAGCGAGAAGCTTTATGTAAAAATTGAGGCGGATGAGGGGGCGGCTACCGAGGCAAAATTTGCCCTTACGCCGATTTCGCAATTTGGGTTTAATTTTGTCGCTTACCACTACGATTTACCGGCGCTAATGGCCGGCAAAATTCATGCTCTTTTGCACTGCCTTTGGTTTAAGGGGAAAAAGCAAGAAATCAATATCAAGGGTCGGGATTTCTATGATCTTTTCTGGTTTTTTAAAAATGAGGTTAAACCCAACTGGAAAATGTTGAAAAAGATTACCCAGGTCCAAAACGAAAAGCAGTTAAAGGCGGTTTTAAAAGAGAGGATAAAGGAGGTTGTTACGCCACAAAAGTTGGCTTACGATTTGAAAAATTTTATTCCCGACCAGGGATTCGTGGCCGACTTCTGCCAAAACTACCCCGAGATTCTGGAAAAATATCTTTAAGAAATTCTTGAGTATCCCTCAACCAACGAAGCCTTCCCCGCGGGCTAAGGGATGAACGCCCCCGTTTTATCTCCCGCTAATTCTCATCTTGACGGGTTGCCACAATCGGTATAAAATTGTCTTAATTATGAGAATGTACAGCACAATAGAAATTGTTAAAAAGATTCAAGAAAAAGAGCTTTCTCTTTTTACTTTAACCGATCTCTCCCGCCTGTTTGCTATCGACTCAAGAAATTCTCTTTATAAGATGATTCAGCGATTGGAGCAGAAGGGAGTTATCAAGAAAATTATAAAAGGAAAGTACATCTTTTGTTTCGCGAGACCAAATGAGTTTGCTATTGCCAATTTTCTCTATCGGCCGTCATACATTTCCCTAGAATCGGCGCTCTCCTTTTATGGCATAATTTCCGGTTTTCCTTACCAGGTTACCTCAATGACAACCCGGAAAACAAGGTCCTTTGTTTTCGAAGAAAAAGAATACCGGTACGCCCAGGTTAAACAGAGTCTCTTCTGGGGCTTTGAAAAAAAGGAAAATTTTTTGTTGGCAGACAAGGAGAAGAGCTTACTTGATTTTCTTTACCTTGCCTTTAAGGGCTTAAGAGACCTAGACCTAAAAGAACTTGATCTTTCGGAGATCAACTGGCGGAAGCTCGAAAACTATTTTAAATTGGCCAAAGACCCGTCCTTCCTAAAATTTACGACCAAATTTAAAAAATGATTACTCAAAGTCAGATTGGCGAACTAAAAAAATATTACCAAACCGACAGTTTTACGATTTTCCGAGAGTACCTGCAATTGTTGTTTCTTAATTATCTTTACCAGAATGAAAAGGGGGGAAGGATTTATTTCAAGGGCGGCACGGCGATTCACTTTTTCTTTTCCTCGCCGCGATTTTCGGAAGATTTGGATTTCTCCACCAATTGTGACAAAGAAGAAATAAAAAAGATTATCGAGGAAGTTGCCAAAGAAATGGGAAGGGAACTGCCTGGCCTTGCCGTCTCTTTCCTTTATCAGAGCCAGAAAACTACCAGGTTGAGGCTAAAATACCAAGCAGTTGATTTTAAATATCCTTTTGTCATCCGGCTTGATTTTACCATCGAGAAGAAACCGCCAAGGATTTTGGTATCTCCTCTTTTGACGAAGTTTCCGTTGGTTTTTTTTCCTATCGTTTCCCATCTATCGGCAGAAGAAATTCTGGCAGAAAAGATAGCCGCCGTAATTAATCGACGAAAGGGTCGGGATCTTTTTGACCTTTGGTTTTTATTGGAGAAGGGGATAAAAATTGAGAGTGTCTTGATTGAAGCCAAACTGGAAAGAGGCAGAAAATTTACAAAAGATGGATTAATTAGAAGGATTACGAGTTTTCCCGAGAGAAGATTGGCGCTTGACTTGGATCGGTTTCTTCCTCAATCGCAAAGGAAAATTACTCCGGTTTTAAAAGAAAGACTGGTTTCTTTTCTTTGAATTCCTCTTTGGCCAAGGAAAACTCTGGCCCCTCAACTCCTCGAGCCTATAGCTTTTGTCAACCCAGAATTCTTGGCTATTTCCCTTACTGTCAGCTAACCAAACGGTTAACAGTTCCCCGTACCATTTCGGTCAATAAAGCCGTAGCCCTGGCTAAATCATAATGAGATGGTTCCGAAACTTGATTCCGAGTAAGCATTTCTCCTCTTGGTTCTCTGGATTCCAGTGCCGGTTGCCATTCTTGTTGCCAGGCGCTGGCCGAGTTTCCCTCTGGGAAACTATACCTCATGTAAACTCTTTCCCTTTCATCCCACGCGTAATCAATTGGGCGGTCCGAATCCCCGCCGTGGAATATCGAAACCATTCGTCTGAACGGTGGCGTTTCGGCGGGCGCTGTTGACCATTTGACGCCAACCACTTGTTCTTGGGACTGCCTAGGTGCTGTTTCCCACATATATGGCCTTTGGGTAGGCTCCCTGGCTATGCCCTCATAGACCCGTACTTCGTGCTCCCCTAGGGTTACTCTCCAGGCCGCGGACGTGAAAGGTTCTGCATTAATATCTCTATGTTGTCCGGGGGGGGCTTGAACATCGAGACATCTTTCCAATAGGGCGTGGTATGCTTGAGCAAGCGCCGCCTCATCGGTTTCTTTACTTGACCTCATGACCTCGTTGCTGGGTTGCGCTCCTGTCATTTTTCTTCACCTCCCTCCTTTTTAAAGTTTTCTTATCTTATAGCGAACTAAAAACAAGGCTTCAGATTTATTATACACGGTTGTCAAATTCCTTTATTATAGTTCGCTATTATCGCGCTAAGCGCGATTATATCGAGCTTAGCTCGAGAATGGTGTAGCAAACAAAATGGATATTGTTCATTCTTAAAGTTCTAAGAAAGCCTGTCATTTTGTTTTGCTACTGCCATATAATAGCAAAATTTGGGTGGTTTGCAAGGGGAACTTGCGGAGAGGTTGTATAATAAGGGCGAGATGATTTCGGAAGAGCGCGCGCCAGGGGCGGGTAGCGATCGGCGCGAAAGAGCGCTGTGGCCGCATCGCCTCAAGGCAGAAGTTGTTCGTGGGGGAGTAGGCACATTTGTGGATTTCAGTTTTGCGGAAGCAGCTCAAGCTTTTGGCACGAGTGAAGAAGTGTTTCTATCTCTTAGGGACCGCCAGGCTACCCTTGTGGTTCAGCCTGCCCTTGAAGGTGTTGTTCGCGTAGGATTGATTCGTTCGGTCCCGAAGGACCCAACAGCAAATCTGTGGAACCAACTTCTAAATAGCTTGGGTGAGGGGAGATCGGCCCACGGAGAGATTAAAGCTGCTTATATGACAGCTTGGCTTTTAGTTCATTTCCTTGACGAGCAACCGGCTGAACCTTCCGAAGTTTTTTTGGCACGCTTGGGAAGTGAGGGAGCGAGAATGCCGGAGAGTCTGCTTGGGGTAGCGGCCTTTAAGGAAATGTGGGATAATTTCTGCGAGGGAAAACGCCCAGACGAAGAAATGATAGACATTTTGGTTGGCTATGCCTGGACTGCTTTCGGGCAGTTAAGGCGAGGAACGCAAGAAATGCTGCTACAGCAAATGTCCCCCTTTAATATTAGGAGTTCGAGGGCGTTAGATGAAAGCGCGTAGAATAAATTGCGGAATGAGCTTGTTCGTGATAGAATTCCTAGCCAATGAGTCCTGACCGTCTCGCCGATGAAACTCCTCTATTTAGGGCAGATGATTTAAACAGAACTCGCTTATTGCCCCCTTATTCCATCGCCGAGCATCTAGGTTTATCAGGTATCGATCCGACGCAGCTTCGTCAGTTGCTTACTGAGTTAAGGCCCCGACCCCTTGAAGCAGGTCAAGTTTTGGTTTTGAGCGTCTTGGCTGGCAGAGGAGAAACTAGCGGGCTGGTTTTAAAAGGAACGGTTACGTGGTCGAAAACGGCTTTTACTTTAACCAGGGAAGAGACAGAACAGCTAAAGGAGAAAGTGAATTTGGCAGGGCTGGGCGGGGCCGTAATTTTTGTCGATGACATCCGCGGGGAAGAGATAATAACCGGAATAGCTAACGCCCTAAGCGAAGGCTTGCCCGAAAAAGGGAAAATATGGGTCTTGGAAAGACAGCCCGGTGGCCTGAACGAAGAAGAACCTGAGGCAAGGGTCGAGTTCTTGCAAAGTCGCGGTTTTGTCGAGTGTAAGGTTGTTTCAACCAAAGGAGGGGATTTTTTTCTGTGGTATGGCCGAAGAGAGAAAAAAAGGGAATCTTCTGGGGTGGATTTAACGGCTAAACCGTGGTATGGACGGGCCAAAAAGCTCATGGTTGATGGTTACCTTCGGGTTGGCTGGAGATCTGTCGATGCTACCGAGATTGATGATAGGTGCGCTCACAGTCGTTTCCCGCCGGGCGACTATAGGAAACTTATAGACGGGTTGGGGGTTAGACTTACTGCTCCGTGCGGTTGTGAATGGGTGGTTTCTGGCAATGGCACATTAACGCGGGATATTAATTGCCCAGGAGAGGATTGCTCTGGTTTCCCGCCTGTTCCGTCACAGGCAGAAGCGAGACCCGACGAAGTTAAAATTGGATACGGAATACCGACAGGTCAGGTTTGCGGTAAGCGCGGCGATTCCCCAACGTTCTATAATAGGATAGTCCTTGGAGAGGGCCCGAGAGGAGTTAGAATATTAGAGGAAACGTATTGCCCCCATTGTGGATTAGTGGAACCCACGGAGACCTTTTCAGTGCCGAGGGGCAAAATAAGGACGCAATAAGCTCTCTATTTCAGCTTCTGGGTTTCTTTGTGCTCGGTTACTTTTCTGCACCTTCGACAGAATTTTTTAAGCACGAGCTTGTCCGGCGAGTTGGTTTTATTCTTCTCACTGATATAATTCTGCGACTTGCAGATTGAACAAACTAAACCGATTTTGATTCTTTGACCTTTAGTAGCCACCCTTCCTCCTTTCAGTCGTCAGGGCAAGTTGTTTACCCTGAGGCCCGCTAGAAGCGGGCCGAACGGGAGCCGGGATCGGGGATCGAACCCGAGACCTCAAACTTACCAAGTTTGCGCTCTACCAACTGAGCTATCCCGGCAAATTTAGGCGGCCTGCTCTACCAGCCATGAAGTAGATCAAAGATCACTTCATGGCCATGTAGCGAACTTGTTTCTGCTACATGGCTGAGCTACCTTGGCAGAATTTTGAGCGCGATTTGATTTTACCAAACGGAAATCCTTTTGGCAACGGCTAGACTTTTAGCCGGTAGGATTTTTTCAGAGTGCCGCCCGATTTGAGCCGAAAAGTGAGGGAAAGGCGCGCGTCAGTAATATTGCGGTGGTAGGTACAGACATTTTTAGAGCAGGTGCCAAAGAGAAGCTGGCGGTTGGTCGAGTTTTGGCCGGAGGGAGTGATGGTGCCGCTGACACCCTGAGGAATGCCGTTAGCCAGATAGCTTAAAGAGTAGCTGGCTTCGGTGACGCGACTAAGATTGAAAAGGGAGAATAAAACCGCCAGGCGGTCACGGCGCAAGCTTACCGCCACGTAGCCGGTACTGCCCTTAATGACTCTTTTCCGTGCCGCTTCTGCCGGTGAAGAGGCGGCTCCCAAAAAGATAAAAAGAACTGCTAAACACAAGAGGATCTTTTTCATTATTGCTTCCTTTGATATATGGTATACTAAAGCCCATGGAAAAGAAATGGGTCATTTTAGTTACAGTCTCGGTGGCAGTAATAGTTTTCGCGGCCGGCCTGTTTATCATGTCAAGGGAAAAAAGTGAAGAGAGAATCGTCAGTCCGGTTAGCCAGGGAAGTCAGACTTCCCCAAAACAAAGCCCAACCCCACCGGAAGGAAGTTTAACTTCCTGGCAGGACCCGGCCGGCTTTTCTTTCTCCTATCCCGAGGGCTTGAGTCTTGATGTTCATCCGGAAGATAACCAGAATTATAGCCACTTAACTTTCACGGCGAAGAATCAACCAGGCGAGATTTTTATTCTAGTGAGCGAAACTAGCCTTAAAACCGCGGCGCAGTGGCAAAAGCAAGATAAGGAGGCAAAGACAGGCCAGGTTTTGGATACCACCCTTGGCGGCACAGAAGCGAAAAAAGTGCTTATTAGTGATACAGAACCAAAATTGATAACTGCTGTTGTCGACCAAGGAGCCCTTTTTGTTTTGGCCTTAAGAGGCGAATCGGCAGTCCTGTCTAAAGCCTACGAAAAGATCTTAGCCACTTTTGCCTTTGAAGAGCTTCCTTCCGAATCGGGTGGAGGAGCTCCCGCGGGCGGCGGGGACGTAGTGGAAGAGGAAGCGGTAGAGTAATTCTTCGGGTTTAGCGAAAGCCCCAGAATAAGAGCAAATAAGAGCTGGTTTTGCTGCAAAGTCAGCCAGTAATGGTCAAAAAGGCCGGTAAGTAGAATAGCAGTTACGCTTAGAAGTATATAGTATTTAGTATATAGTATAGAGGGAGCTTTTGGGGCCCCTCTCTTCCCCCCCCTAAATACTAAATGCCCCGCCGAAGGCGAGGCTCGCCAAAGGCGGCACATACTAAATACAAAGCGTTTATAAACCAGCCACAAAACCCCAAAAAATATGCCGAAGCCTATTAAACCCGTTTCCGCCGTGATTAAAAGGTAAATATTGTGCACTGGCTGAAGCCAAAACACCTGGCCTTCCTGGGGAAAATTGATAAGCGTCAAAATGAAGTGGCCGAGGCCAACGCCCACAAGGGGAGAGGACTTGATCATAAAAAGAGCGGCCTCGGATAATTGCCAGCGTTTGGCAAAACTATAAGGATCGCTGCCAATAAATAAATAAGCAAATATTACAAATAGAAAAATCAATAAACAAATAAGCAAATAAAAGAATGGCCTAAACTTTGGCCGTTTTTTGAGTAAGAAGACAAAGAGAATGATTATCCCCGTGGCCCAAGCGGAGCGGGAAAAAGTTAAAAGAAAAGCGACTGATATAAGCGGATAAAAAACGGATCTGAACAGATAGGGGAAAATTTGAAATTTTTCCTGTGAAATTTTGGCAAGGATGAGGATGACCAGAAGATATCCGGCAAGGGCATTGGGGTGGGGGAAAGTGGCATAAGGACGGAGGAAAAGCTGTCCGTTAAGAATGGCCTGGGCGATTCCTGGCGTGTTTTGGTTAAAAGTCCGTTCTCCCAGCCACCAGAAAATGCCTCCCAGGGAAACTTGCCTGGCGAATTGGGCAACTGCCAGGAATGATTCGAAGACGGCGCCGACGGCAAGAAGGAAAAAAATTTTTCCTAGGTCGGCCCTGCTTCTGGTTGTTTTAGCCACGTAGAATGCCAATAAGATTAGTTCGACCAATTTGACCAGTTTATAAAGCCAGAGCTGGGGAAAAGCTACCTGGCGGTAAGCAACGTAGCCATATAGCAATGTAGCAATATAGAAAATAACGAAGAGAGGTTTTTTGAGCGTGTTTTTCCAATTAGTCCACTTAGACAAATGAGACCAATTTCCCGCGATCCAAGACACGAGAGTCAGCCCAAGCAGAATGTCCGAAAGATAAAGAGTGGGGGAGAGATAATCGATCTTTAAGCCCCAGATGTAACTCCAGGCGGGCCAGAAGTGTTTGCCCAGTTGTGTAGGAAGAGCGAGCAGGAAAAGATAGAAAAACAAACGATGCGCTGCCACTAGGTTAGAGTATAGCAGATTGGAAAAGTGGTGCTGGAGGTAGGATTCGCGCCTACGTAGGCCTTTCGGCCGCCGGTTTTACAGACCGGTGCAATTGACTGCTCTGCCACCCCAGCAATTCTTAGTTGATTTTAGCATAGAAAAGACCTAAGATACAAGGAATGGCGACTCTAAAAGACCAGCTTAAAGCTGATTTAAATGCGGCGCTCAAAGCGCATGAGGGGATTCGCGTCTCGACATTGCGCTTTCTCTTTGCTTCTTTGCACAACTTGGAAATTGCCAGGCAAAAAGAGTTAGAGGAAGAAGAAGTCATTGCCGCGATTCAAAAGCAGGCGAAAGATCACGAAGAATCGATTGCCGCTTTTAAACAGGGCAACCGCCAGGATTTGGTTGATAAAGAAGAAAAAGAATTAGCGATTTTGCGCTCGTATCTGCCCGCCCAGCTTTCTGCGGATGAGCTTGGGGAAATCATTGACCAGGTGATTAAAGAAGGCGGCTTCACCGGCCCCGCTGATTTTGGCAAAGTAATGGGGCAAGTGATGGACAAAGTCAGAGGTCGGGCCTCGGGAGATGCCGTCGCCGCCATCGTTAAGGATAAATTAAAAGCGTGAGCCGGAGGAGGGATTCGAACCCACGGCTTGCTGTTTACAAAACAGCTACTCTACCACTGAGTTACTCCGGCAAATAGCACCTCAATTATAGCATTCAGTAGGGAAAATTGTTGGAAAAAGGCCCCGCCGGGCGGCTTGGCGTTAGAAGTTTTCCCCAAAGAGCCAAAATTGGGAAAGGCTGCCCCAAACCTCAAAGGGTTTGGGGACTCACCTTGACCTAAAGTAAAACTTTCGCTCACCCTAGGGAGCCCCTTTGGGAATGAACTGTCGAGGAAATCCTTCTAATCCAAGTTCAATTCCGACAGGACCAATTCTAAAGTTAGCAAATTCTACAGCCTCTGTCAATATATCAAAACATATCTAAATAACGCTTCGATAACGCAATTTTTATGGCCGTTCGGCCGCTAAGGTGAGAGAAAAGCGCTTATTCTGGCCTCACTAAATGAAGATCGGCTTCCAAATCCTGATAAGGAATACATACCTCTAGGAATAGCCGATCTTCAATTTCCCTAAAAATTGGTTATCTTCGCTATTGGTCGGGGTTTTGCTCGCGCTATAAATCAAATCAAGCCCGAACCCCCGGGGAGGAAGAGGCGGAGAATGAGGTTGATGACGGGGAAAACAAGGGCATAGACAGGCGAAGTTCCCATCACCGGCAGAAGCAAGAAAATGAGGATAATTAAGCCGTATTGGGAAAGGATCCGGTCCCATTCTTCGGCCAGTTCGGAAGGCAAGATGCCGACAAGGATCTTGCCGCCATCAAGGGGGTGAAAGGGAAGAAGGTTAAAAATGCCGAGGGCAACATTGAGCACAATAATTGGCTCAAAGATTACCGCCAAGAAGGCCTTAAGCGGGAGGGGACCGAAAAAGAGGCCGATTCTTAAAATTAAAGAGAGAATGAGGGCAAAGATGAGATTTGTCCCCGGCCCGGCAAGGGAAATCAGAGCGGCATCGCGGCGGGGATTGCGGAGGTTGAAAGAATCAATCGGCACCGGTTTGCCCCAGCCAAAGCGGAAGAGAAGCAGCATCAGTGTCCCCAAGGGATCGAGGTGGGCGAGGGGATTAAGGGTTTTTCTTCCCTTAAGCCTGGCCGTTGGATCGCCGAGGCGGTCGGCAGCGGCGGCGTGCGCGTATTCGTGAATGGTGATGGCCACGACCAGGGCCGCCAGGTAAATGACTAACCGGAGTGGACTTAAAAATAGATCACTTAACATCTTGACAGATTTATGATAAAGTATACTACATGTCTTTTCGCTGTCAAATATGCGGCAAAGGAAAGGTGGTCGGACGCACCGGTCGGCACAAGCCGGGAGTGGCGGGCGGCCAGTGGAAAAAAAGAGCGCCAAAAACCGTGAAGGTTTTCAAACCCAATTTGCAGTGGGCGACGATTGGTGGTAAAAGGATGAAGCTCTGTGCTAAGTGCCTGAAGAAAATTAAAACGCAAAGCGCAAGGCGCGAAACTAAGAAAGATACGCCTCTTTAAATTGCTTCCAGGAGACCGGGTTTTTGTTCTCTAATTGAACCTCATCTAATGTGAGTTTTAAATGTTTCGCTGTTCCATGTTCCATGTTGGCTGATGTCGTCTCAAGGTGGGCTTTAAGAAGTTTCAACCTCCTATTTAATTTTTCATTTTTAATTTTTAATTCTACATTGGTATAGGCTCCCGGCCAGGGAGAAAAAGCCCGGATTTTTCTTTCGATTTCTAGCGCCTTCACGCTGCCCTTGTTGATGGCTTCTTCCAGATCTTGGTTAGAAACGAACGCGTCTTCTTTCTTGATCTTTTGGCAGTAAGAGATACCGGTTTTCTCCTGCGGTCGAGGCTTGAGTTCGCCGCTAAGATATTTTTCCAAGACCAGAGGCAAAATAGCGGCTGTTTTTTCAAAGAGAGACCGATAGAGCAAGCCGGTCGTTTCGTGACCGGCAAGAGGAATGCTTTCCTGATAGACAATATCGCCGGTGTCAAAGCCTTCGCTAATGACAACAAAGGAAATGCCAGCCTCCAGGTCGCCATTCAGAAGCGTTTGCTGAACGGGCGAAGGGCCGCGGTATTTTGGCAGTTTGGAGAAGTGAATATTTAAGGCTTGATATTTGGGCAAGGTAAAGATATTTTTTGGGATCTTTAAGCCATAGTCGGCAACTAAGAAAAGATCGGCCCCTAATTTTTGAAGCCATTCTTTTTCGCTTGGGCCTAACTTCTCTGGCCGAAGTAGGGGAATATTTTTGCTTAAGGCGAAAAGGGAAACAGGATTAGGAGTGAGGATATTTTTTCTGCCGACTGGTCGATCTGGTTGGGAAACGATTCCCGCCAATTGGCCAGTTTCAAAAAGAGACCCCGGGATGGTTAAGCAGTAGGACGAGGCGCCAAAGAAAACGATTTTAGTCATACCGGAACCATTTTTTCGCGGCCGTCTGCCTCTTTTACCAATCTGAACAATCTGCCGTTTTGCTCTTGCAGCCGGTCGATAAACAGAATGCCGTCCAGATGGTCAATTTCGTGCTGGATGACCGGGGCCGTAAACCCCCGAAATCTTCTTACCATTTTGACTCCGGCCGGGGTTTGGTAACCGACTTTAATAATCGAAGACCGCCTGACTTTGCCCCAGAAGCCGGGAACGGAAAGACAGCCCTCAAGAAAATGTTTGTCGCCGCCCAGCCCCAAGGTCGTTCTTTTCGACCGCCAGATAATTTCCGGATTGACAAGGGCCAGATAGCGGCGGCTCTTGGGCGAGTAAATGGCAATTACCCTTAATGACTGGCCGACTTGGGGGGCAGACAGGCCGACGCCCCAGGGCCGCCCTTTGTTCCCTTTCTGCAGGAAGAGAACCAATTCGTCGGCGAATTTTTTCGTTTCCCCATCAATTTCCGCGACCGGCTTGGCCTTCTGGCGCAAGATTGGTTCAGGCAAAGCTAAAATCCTAAACATCACGAGCTTATTATACGGGGACCAAGATATCTTGACAAGCGCGAGTTCAAAAGTTTGAAAGTAGGTTCAAAAGGAGACCCCCTTTGAGGCTAAA
>Ga0194113_10008481_pt1 | contig 12620 bp, 13 predicted proteins | sample TA2MahC200mmetaG_FD_146193 | JGI IMG/M metagenome (GOLD analysis project Ga0194113, IMG submission 146193) | Freshwater microbial communities from Lake Tanganyika, Tanzania - TA2015017 Mahale Deep Cast 200m | ecosystem: Environmental > Aquatic > Freshwater > Lake | place: Tanzania: Lake...
TATTCTCTCTCTAATCTTTCCTGGATAATCTCCATATGCAAGAGGCCTAAGAATCCACAGCGAAAACCGTGGCCGAATGATTGAGAACTTTCCGGCTCAAAGATAAACGATGAATCATTTAATCTTAATTTATCCATCGCTTCGCGAAGATTATGAAAATCCTTGGCGTTGACCGGATATATCCCGCAAAATACCAAAGGCTGCATCTGTTTATAGCCAGGCAGTGCCTCGCTTGCGGGATTCACTACATCTGTAACGGTATCTCCGATCATGATCTCGTGGGGATTGCGCAGATTGCAGGTAATGTATCCGACCTGCCCGCAGAGAAGCTCATCAATCTTTTCTGCCTGAGGCCTGAATACTCCGATCTCTTCAATTTTATATTCTTTGCCCGAGTTCATCATTCTAATTGATGTATTCGGCAAGATTTTTCCGTCAATTATTCTTAAATAGACAATGACCCCTTTAAAAACATCGAAATTTGAATCAAATAGCAATGCGCGCAGAGGTCCTTCTTGATTCCCGCTTGGTGCGGGTATGTCTTTTACGATTCGCTCTAAGATCTGATCGATTCCAATGCCTTCCTTCGCCGAAGCTAAAATAATATCCTCTTCCTTAAACTTTAATATCTCCATAAGCTGAAGCTTAACTCTGTCAATGTCGGCGCTGGCTATATCTATTTTATTTATTACGGGGATTATTACTAAATTATGCTCCTTTGCCATATAGAAGTTAGCGACGGTCTGGGCTTCTATGCCTTGTGTGGCGTCAACGACTAACAATGCCCCTTCGCAGGCGGCAAGCGATTTTGCTACTTCATAAGTAAAATCAACGTGACCCGGAGTATCGATTAAATTTAAAATATAATCATTTGAATCTTTTGCCTTATAGCTTAACCTTACCGCCGAGGCTTTAATCGTGATCCCTCTCTCCCTCTCTAGATCCATATCGTCTAAAAGCTGATTGCGGAAATTCCTCCTATCGACAATGTCGGTTACCTGAATTAACCTATCTGCCAAAGTAGACTTACCATGATCTATATGCGCGATAATAGAAAAATTCCGGATTAAACTTTTGTCCATTTTATTTAATATAACTTAGCATTTTCTCGATAACTTGTTCTATATTAAGGTTGGTCGTGTCTAACAATATTGCATCTTTAGCCTGTTTCAAAGGGCCAACCGATCTAGTCATATCGGCGTTGTCGCGTTTTTTAAGATCATCCTCTACTTCTTTAGGGCATATCTTTTGGCCTAAGGCCTCAAAATCTCTCATACGCCTTCTTATGCGTTCGCCAAAATCAGCATCTAGATAAAATTTTTTGTAGGCCTCAGGAAAAACTACTGTTCCGATATCGCGGCCTTCAACAACAATGTCATTCTTTTTTCCAAACTGACGCTGCAGTTTTACCATCTGCGCCCTTATCCCCGGAATCCTGGCGATAAAAGAAACTTTCTGGGTTACCACCGGCTTTCTTATCTCTAAGGTTACGTCTTCTTTATCAAGAAGAACCTTAAGACTGCCGTCTTTTTGCGCAATGATATCTATGTTTGTCTTCTTGATGAGCTCAATCAAACCCTTTGAATCTTCTAAATCTACATTAGCTTTAATAGCTTTTAAAGTGAAGGCTCTATACATCGCGCCGGTATCAAGATAGGTAAAGCCCAATCTTTTAGCAACTTCTCTAGCTATGGTGCTCTTACCTGAACCAGCAGGTCCGTCTATTGTTATGATTTTTGGCATACTATTTCTTAAATAAAAAATTAATTTTAAACTCTAAACACTAAACTCTAAATCCCTGCCTGACGGCAGGCAGGCTAAACAAACTCAAAATCCAAATGTTCAAAATTTAAAACTTTACTTTCTTGAACATAGATTTTTGGGTTTTGTGTTTTGATCATTTGAGTTTATTTAGAGTTTAGGGCTTTGGATTTAGGGTTTATTATTAACTCAACTTTATAATAGTTCACTCCAGTTTATCTCTTTTATTTTTTATTGCGGACAGAATCTTGGTAAGCTTCGCTGTGTCATTTGAACCAACCAATTTCACGAATTTTTCCAAAGAAGATGCGAAGTCTCCAACGGCATCCAAAACTTGGGTTTTATTTGAAGAAAAAATATCCCGCCAAAGAATTGGATCCGATGATGCAATGCGCGTCATGTCTTTAAGCCCGCGAGGCGATAACTCCAAGAATTCATCAGGGATTGACTGGATAAGACTAAAAGCAATTATATGGGGAAGATGGCTTATGTATGCTAACACCCGGTCATGCTCCGACGGAGATAAAGTTTTTACGCAAGCTCCGACACCAGCCCAAAGTTTTTTGACCTTATCAAAAGCATCTTTTTTAGTTTTAGATGTAGGAGTAAGTATGCAAAGTGATTTCTTAAAGATATCGGCGCAGGAGAATTCTACGCCTTTTTTCTCAGATCCGGCCAAAGGATGGGCACCGATAAATTTCATATTTTTAGGCAAGATTTTCTCAAGTGATGATACTATCCTTAGCTTACTGCTGCCGACGTCGGTAACTATACAATCTTTTTTTGCTAGCTTTGCTATCTTGAAAGCCAGCTCGATAATTGTCTGGGCAGGCGTAGCCAAAACAATTAAATCGGCGTCTTTGACCGCCTCTTTAAGATTGAGCGTGCCTTTATCTATAGCCTTGGATTTTAAAGCCTGTCTCATAGTTTTCTTCTTGCGGGCAAAACCGACTACTTTCTTGGCAAGCCTATTTTTCTTAACTGCCATACCAAGAGAACCGCCAATTAAGCCTACTCCGATAATTGTAATCTGATTAAACAAAAATTTATCTTTGCTCATTATATGGTTCTTCCTATGGCCTTGCTTAGAACCTTTAACTGCTGCACCAATTCTGAGAAATTCTTAGGCGTCAATGACTGAGCCCCGTCGGAAAGCGCCTCTTCCGGCCTGGTATGGACCTCGACCATTAGCCCGTCGCAACCAGCGGCAACCGCCGCCTTTGATGCTGCGGATACCAATCCCCATTTTCCTGTGGCATGGGAGGGATCCACAATAACCGGAAGATGAGACAGCTGTTTTACAACCGCAACGGAGACAACATCTAATGTATTCCTGGTCATATCTTCGAAGGTGCGGATTCCCCTCTCACAAAGAATAACATTAAAATTCCCTTCGGATAAAATATATTCCGCAGACATAAGCCATTCTTTTACTGTTGAGCTCATCCCGCGTTTCAACACGACCGGCTTGTTTGTCTGGCCGATTTCCTTTAGCAGATTAAAATTCTGCATATTTCTTGCTCCGATCTGTAGGATATCGGAATATTTAGCCACTAGCGGTATTTGGCTTGAATCCATAACCTCAGTTATCGTCGCCAAACCTAATTGCTTTCCCACCTCATGCAGATATTTTAACCCTTTTTCGCCTAATCCCTGAAAACTATAAGGCGATGTCCTGGGCTTGAATGCTCCCGCCCTTAACACCGTTGCGCCTGCTTCTTTTACTTTCTTCCCGATCTCCATGAGAAGTTCTTTCTTTTCAACGGCGCAAGGCCCGGCAATAACTATTATTTTATTCCCGCCGATCTTTATGCCTCCGTCTAATTTGATAACGGTATCCTCTTTCTGGAAATCGCGCGAGACAAGCTTGTACTCCTTTAAAACCGGCATTACTTTCTCAACGCCAGGAAATACCTCTAAGGGCGTAACTCTTAAGACATCCTCAGGGCCTATGAGCCCGATAATCGTCCTTTCAACGCCTGTTGAAACATGGGGTTTTAATCCAAGTTCTTTAACCCGTTTAAGTATATGGTCAATCTGCTTTTTTGTCGCATCTGGCCTTAATACAACTATCATTATTTCCTCCTTTAATGAGCAGACAATTTATGGAGTCCGCCATTGTTTCGTGGCGGACGACATAAATTGTAGCGTAGCGTCTGCGAATGAAACCCTTGACATTTTGCTCTAAAATAACTTGATTGCAAAATGTCAAGGGTCAAATTCCGACTACGAACTTATGTCGTTTTTCAAACTCCATAAGTTCGGTCGTCATTTGACCTTCTTTAACGCCTTTATAAACCTAATGTTTTCTTTTCTAGTCCCAATCGTAACTCTTATAAAATTCTTCAGATTATAAATTGCCATCGGCCTGATAATGACTCCCTGCTTTAGCAATTTATTAAATACTATTCTGCAGTCTTGTTTGACATCGACCAAGATAAAATTTGCTACCGAGCATACATATCCAAAACCTAATTTCTCAAGTTCGTTGTAAAGATACATTTTGCCGTCTAATATTGTCTTTCTTGAACGGCTTAAGAATGCGGCGTCATCCACAGCCTCAAGCGCTGCTGCCTGGGCTAAAAGATTCACATTGAAAGGTTGCCTGACTCTATTCATGCATTCAATAAATTCTGGTTTTGCTATAGCAAAGCCGATTCTTAATCCTGCCAGACCGTAGGTTTTAGAAAATGTACGCAGGATGATTACGTTTTTATTGATATAATCAAGACTCTTAGGAAAATCTCTAACATCGACAAATTCATTATATGCCTCATCCAATACGACGATTAAATTCTTCGGTAATCCTTTTAAGAATTCCTCCAGCTCCCTTTTATTGACGTATGTTCCCGTGGGATTATTGGGATTAGCGATAAAAATGGCCTTGGTATTTTTCCTGATGGCCATTTTTATCGCCATTAAATCATACTTAAAATTCTTTAGAGGCAGAGCCCTAAACCTTCGATTGTTGGCTTGAGAGACGATTTCGTATTCCACAAAACTAACTTTAGAAGTCAAGACCTCTTCGTTTAAACCCACAAAGGTCTTGATAATGACATCGATTAACTCATCGGAGCCATTGCCAAAGATTAAATTTCCTGGTTTAAGCTTAAGTTTCTTGGCTAATTTATTCTTAAGGTAAAAGCAATTGCCGTCGGGATAGCGGTTAAGGGTATTCAGATTCCTCTTAATAGCCGCGAGAGCCTTCAGGGAGCTGCCTAAAGGATTCTCATTAGAAGCCAGCTTAATGACGTTTTTTAAACCCAGCTCCCTTTCGACCTCTTCGATAGGTTTTCCCGGTTCGTAAGGTTTTATCTTTAGAATGTTTTTGTTAATTAAGTTTTCCATCTTACCTCTACAGGCTTCCGCCTGTAGTATCCTCCATTCCCCATACGGGAGTGTGGGGTAACAATTATTCCCCCACTGGATACGAGCCCAAAACTTTTAAGAATTTACATTTTTCTTCCAATTCGCTTAGGGCTTTTTGCACATTTTTGTCTAATCTATGTCCGGCCAAATCTACAAAGAAGTAATAATCCCAAGCCTTCTTTTTGGAAGGACGAGACTCAATCTTAGTGAGATTGATTTTATATTTCTTGAACGGCACTAGCATATCATGAAGCGCGCCCACTTTATCTTTGATAGAAAACATAATCAAAGTTTTAGAGTACCTCGTCTTTGGTACATCCTCTTGCCCAATTACCAAAAAGCGAGTTATGTTGTGAGGATTGTCCTCTATGTCTTTGGCTACTACTTTCAGACCGTACTGCTTGGCTGCCAGTATCGAAGCGATACAGGCAGAATCTTTAGTATGCGCAGAGATCTGGGCAGCCTTGGTTGTGCTTGTAACCTCCACGAGCTCAACCGCAGGCAGATTGGTCTCAAGCCAGATGCGGCACTGTCCGAATACTTGAGGATTAGAATAAACCTTCTTGATTCTATTTTTCGGACAATTAGACAAAAGATTATGCGAGATCTCTAAGGTTATCTCGGAACAAATCTTCAAATCCGAATCCACAAACATATCCAAGGTATGACTTACCGCGCCCTCAATAGAATTCTCAATCGGCACGACTCCGTAGTCGGCATTTTGTCTCTCGACTTCAGTGAAGATATCCGTAATAGTATGACAAGGAAGATATTCAACCTGGGAACCGAATTTCTTTATAGCCGCTAAATTTGTGAATGTCGCCGGCGGACCCAGGTAGGCGATCTTCAAGGGTTTCTCCAAAGACAAAGAGCCGGACATTATCTCGCGATAAACCGCCTCAAGCGCCTCGTTGTTCAAAGGCCCTTTGTTCAATTTGGCGATTCTGGCTAATATTTCTCTTTCCCGCTCGGGAGAATAAATACCTTTTTTAGATTTGGATTTTAATCTGCCTATGTCCAAGCATAAATCAGCCCTTTGATTTAAGAACTTGATAATCCCTAAGTCAATCTTATCTATTTTCTTGCGCAGGTTCTGTAGATTCATTTTGCTCCTCTTTCTTTTCTTCAATCTTCTCTTCGCCTTTTTCTTCGACCTTTTCCGCGGCATTCTCTTCCTGCGCCTTGGCTGCAGCTTTAACAAATTCCTCTATTTTTGGTAATTCATCCAGAGACTTAAGACCAAAATATTCTAGGAAAAGCCTGGTAGTTCCGTAAACGAATGGCCTGCCGGGGCTGTCTCTTCTTCCGGCAATTCTAATCAAACCTTTATCTGTGAGACTTTTGATTACGCCATCTACATTGACTCCGCGTATTGATTCTATTTCAATTCTGGTCACCGGCTGCTTATAGGCGACGATTGCCAACGTCTCCAATGTCGGCATGGTCAGCTTCTCGGCATGTTTAATTTTGTAAAACTTCTTTAAATAAGGGGCGGAACTGCCCGATGTGCACATCTGAAAACCGCCAGCCACCTCAACGATATCCATGCCACAAGCCCTTGACTGGTAATCAGACTTTAATTCCGTTATCAGCTGGCGAATTGAGGCAATATCCACGCCCTCTAAAACATCTTTTATCTGCTCAAGCATCAACGGCTTCTCGCTGACAAAAAGCAACGATTCAATAATGGATTTAATCTGCTGATTTTCTGACATATTTTATTTCTTCCTTTGCCTATAGACTTCGTTTAATAGTTCCTCGGCTGAACTAATGTCTTGTTTTCTATTCAGGGCCTTATGGATCATCTCCTGCGCCTCTTTTCTCTTGTACTGAAGCTGCAACAAGACTTCCAAGGCTTCTTCTTGCCAATTCATTTTCTCTGCTTGAGGCTCTTTCATTTTCTTATCCTGTATGAGCCCGAATTTACCTACCTTGCCCTGCAGCTTCGCTACAATCTCTCTAGCCCTCTGCATGCCAATTCCCGGCAGAGTTGTCAAAAGACCCGTATCTCCTTCATCTATTGCCTTTACAATCTCTGAAATGGGCCGGCTAAATGCCTTGACTGCGGCGCGAGGCCCTATGCCGGAAACGGTGATAAACTCTTCAAAGAATTCTTTTTCCACCTCATTTAAGAAACCGATTAAAATAGGAGTGCTCCTTGCCATATCCGTTTGCAGATAATGATAAGTAATTAAATGGATCGAGCCATCTTCATTAAAATTACCCTCAAGTTGACGCATTATGATCGAAGGAATCAATACTTCGTAACATATCCCCGCGACATCAACGAGGATACTGTTTTTCTTGCCGATATGCACTACCTTACCTTTTATCTGGGCAATCATAAGTTTCTTTCTGAAATATTTATATGCGCCATCGCTATTGCTAAGGCGTCAGCAACATCTTCCTGTATCGGTTGTTTTAGATGTAGTATATGCTCTACCATTCTTTGCATCTGAGCTTTGGAAGCATGGCCTTTGCCAACTACTGACTTCTTTATTCGAGTGCTGCCGTATTCAAAAAAAGGAATATTTTCAACCGCGGACAAAAGACATATCACTCCGCGCACATGCCCCAATAAACAAGCAGTCACAGGATGACGATAATGGGCATATAATTTCTCCAAGACCAAGGCATCGGGCCTAAGAGTTTTTATCAAATCGGATAAAGATTTGTAAATCTTATCCAGCCGCTTCTCAATTTTCTCTTTGCTAGTTGTTTGTATAAAACCGGCCTCAAGTATCTTAAAGCTAGTACCTTTATTCTCAACAACTGCATAGCCGGTAATATTTAAACCCGGGTCTATCCCCAATATCTTCATCTATTCTTAAGAAGAAGTTGATTCTTCTAAAATATCCTCTGGTATATCAAAATTGGCGTAAACCGCCTGGACATCTTCGTGCTCTTCAAGCGACTCGACCAATGCCAATACTGCCTTGGCATCTGCGCCCGTTACCTTGACGGTTGAAGTAGGTATCATAGTAATTTCGGCAGATATCGTTTCAATATTATTCTTCTTTAAAGCCTCTTTGACGTTTTCTAAATCCTGCGGAGAGGTAGTGATTTCGTAGTTTTGACCTTCGGATTTCATATCTTCAGCTCCGGCATCCAAAACCATCTCCATCAATTTATCTTCTTCAATCTTAGTTTTATCAACCAGGATAAAACCTTTTTTCTGGAATTGCCAAGCAGTGCTTCCTGCCCCAGCAAGGTTTCCGCCTTTCTTTGAAAGAAGATTTCTTAGTTCCGCAGAAGTTCTATTTTTATTATCAGTGAGCGCATCAACCATGAAAGCAACTCCGCCAGGAGCATACCCCTCGTAAGTAATAGATTCATATGTAACGCCGGGAAGCTCCCCCGTGCCTCTTTTTATCGCATTTTTTACGTTATCGGAAGGCATATTGTATTCTTTGGCCTTGGCCATTGCGGCACGCAAAGCTACATTCATATCCGGATTGCCGCCGCCTTGCCTGGCTGCTGCGGTCAATTCTTTAATTAGCTTGGTAAAAGTCGCGCCTCTTTTCGCGTCTGTCGCTGCCTTCTTATGCTTGATACTTGCCCATTTTGAATGTCCTGACATTATTTCCTCCTATTTTCTATTTAAATAATCAAAAGAATATTACCGATACAAATTATTTAAATTTGTATCAAAAACGGGGATTTGTTAAGAAATTTAAAATCTGATTTTGAGAACATAATTTTATTTAAGTTATTTTGAGAGCAGGCGATAAGCCGAGTTCTGTTCCCATAGATTACACAGATATCGAGTTTTTTAAAAAGGCGATACTGCGTATCCATATCGATGATCATTTCTCTCGACTCCGACGTTACCGTCGGAGCTCTAGCAGCCTACCCTCTCGACGCTACTTTTAAAAGTTATTCGGGCGGATCACCCTGATCCTTACGGACGCCGAGACTATTCGACCTTGCTTCACGTAGAGATTGCCGCGTTTCACCCTTCGATGCGCGCTTTGCGCTCACTCAGGGTAAACTTCCTTTTGAGAAATTTATACTGAGCGAGTTGTGCCGAAGGCACAACGAGTCGAAGTATCGTCACTGTGGCTCTATTCCTGCCCCGGAAAAACCGGGACGGCGGTACTTAACCGCTACGCTATCCTCTGAAGCCCGGACTTTCCCCCCGCCATTATTCAATGGCGAGCGATCACCTTCGCCTGCTCTCTAATTGCTTTACTTGCCAGTTTGTCAGCCCCCTTGTTTTCAGTACGGGGGATATGCTCAATCTTAAACTTATCGAAACCGGAAATCAAATGCTGGGCCTGCTCAAAGAAAATTTTCAAATTATTGCTTTTGACCTTAAAATTCTTATTTATCTGATTACAAAGCAGCTCGCTATCTGTCTTGACGATTACATCGGAAGCCCTCCTCATCAGCGCTTCCTGAAGCGCAAAAATCAAAGCTAAATATTCGGCTACATTATTCGTAGCCTCTCCGATGTATTTTGATATATTCTTTACAACCTGGCCATCTTCGCAGATTATCGCTCCCGCTCCTGACTTTCCGGGATTGCCTTCTGAAGCTCCATCAATATATATCTCTAAACTTACTTTTTTCAAAGCTCCTCTTCAAGGAATAGAATTCTGGCGCAGGCCTCACAAACAACTATACCCTTTTTCATCTTTATTTCATTTATTACCTGGGGAGGCAAATTCAAAAAACAACCCTGGCAGGCGCCGTTCTTGATCGGAACTAACGCTAGACCTTCACGGTTTTTTAATACGCGTTCGTATTGCGCAAGTATCTTTTTTTCTATGTTAGGCGTAATCTGATTGCGATTTGACTCCAAGACCGCAAGCCTATCGTTTACCTCTTTCATGCGGTCATCAACTTCTTTTTTTTGTTGATTGAATTTCTTTTCTTCCTCTACCAAGACTACTTTTTCTTTTTCTATCTCTTTATTGACAGCGTCTGTGTCATCAAAAAGCTTCAGTATATTTTCTTCTAAAACAGACTTGTCGGCGTTAAAGCCGGCGATTTCTTTGACCATCGCCTGATATTCTTCGTTTTTCTTGATCTGATAAAGTTGTGTCTGCGCCTTTTTTATCGCATCTTCTTTGCCGGCTAAGTCTACTTCTTTCTCTTTTCTCTTGAGTTGTATCTGTTTTGATTTATCTTCCAGCGCCTTTAAGCTTGCCTTTTTTTCTTCAAATTTCTTTTGTAATTCTTCAATCAGCTTGGGCTTTTCCTCCAATTCTGTCCGCAGACGGTAGATTTCTTTATCTACCGTCTGAAGCCCAAACAACTGCTTCATTTGTTCTTGTAGACTAATCTCTGCCACTTTCTAGATCCTTTTATTGTTAAGTTATCCATATTTTTCCTGGTGGACCGCCATCCGCCTTTGGCGGATTGGCGAGCCTCACCATCCCAATGCATCTTCCGGATGGTGGGCGGTGCCCGACTTGAACGGGCGACCTTTGCGATGTGAGCGCAACGCTCTAACCAGCTGAGCTAACCGCCCCAAAAAATTTTCATTAATGAAAATTTTCTGGTCCTGAGGCCTATAGCCGAAGGACCTTTTTCTCTTAAGGCACTTCGTCGATTTTGCCCCTTCGTTCCCCACTCCAGAACAATCCTGAGCAAAACGAAAGATCTATCCAATCTCCTCAGTGCCATTTTCGCTTAAAATCAAGCTCGGGCGAAAATGGGCCCAAGAGGACTTGAACCTCTGACCCGCTGATTATGAGTCAGCTGCTCTAACCAACTGAGCTATGGGCCCGAAAAACATAATCAATATATTATCAAATACTTACGCCAACAGGCTTTTCGCTTACTTTCTCCGATGTAGCCTCTGGTGTCCAAATAGTGTCCATCCGCTTGCTCAAAATATCCACTGCCCGCTTCTTATGATCGGGCGAGAGATGGCTGTATCTAAGCGTCATTTCAAGCGATTTATGACCCATCAGCTCTCTGACGGTGTTTAAATCCACGCCAGACATAACCAAATGCGAAGCAAATGTGTGCCTTAAATCATGGAAGTGAAAATTCATTATACCCGCTTTTTTTAAGGCTGTAAAGAAAGATTTTCTGATGTTCCCAAAGGGATTTCCGTCCTCTTTGCAGAAAATATAAGGGCTTTCTGGGTGTTTCTTGGTCCTGATTAAAGCGGTCTTTACTTGCTCATTTATGGGTATTTCTCTCTTTTCTCCATTTTTGGTATTAAGCAGATAGATTATCCCTCTCTTGAAATCAATATCGTGCCATTTAAGGCCTAAAATCTCGCCTTTGCGCATGCCTGTATTTAGGGCAACAATAACTATAGGCTTTAGATAGCCATTGCAATTTGATAGTAGCTTGATTATTTCCTCTTTCTCAAGATAGCGAAGCCTCTTATTGTTCTCCCTGAACAACTTTACTTTCTTTACGGGGTTATCTTTCGTCTTGCCCCATTCAATCGCCCTATTGAACATGGATTTTAGACAGGCTAAATTTCTGTTTACGGTTGCAGGAGAAACCTCTTGAGCTCTTTTTGCTTTGAACTTCTCAACCAGCATCGGAGTGATCTCATAAAGATATTTGCCGGAGAAGAAATCTTTTAAACTTTTCAGGTTATGGCGGTCGGACTTCATCCAAGACTTGTTATTCGGTTTTGAGTACAGCTCTAAATACTCGTCGGCAAAGTCCTCAAATTTAATCTTTTGCTCTTTTCTTATATCAAGATATTTATTCTCTGCTATCTCAACCTTACGTTTTTTAAGGACAGTTTCTGCTAATGATTTGCTCGTGCCGATCTTTTCTCTTTTGCGTTTTCCATAGGCGTAATAATCAATATACCAACTACCTTTCTTGAGAAATAGTCCCATTTATTCCCCCTTTATTATTTTTTTCAACCCCTTAATATCTTCCTCTGTCCAATAGCGGTAATTTCCCATCGGAGTCCTTTTGGCTTTCGGCACCTTGTCCATTTTCTCCCAGTAGAAATAGGTTTTCCTCTTTACGCCGAGCGCCTTCTCCAAATCCTTGATATAATACCTTTTCATACATTAGATAGTTTATCATAGTTTAGATAGTTTTGTCAAGATGATTATTCAACCTTTCTGTCTTTAACCCAAGACTCTATTTCCCGTAGATCAAACCTTACCAGCCTCCCAAACTTATGGCAAGGGATTTCCCTCTTCCACACCCAAGACCGAAGTGTATTAATGGCTATACCCAGATACTCGGCTAGCTCTTTAATATCTAAAAACCGCTTCTCCAAAATATATCCTTTTTTCTATCTTAAATAAGCTCGGGCAGTTCTGATAGATTAACTTTTTCACTTAGCTCTTTTATTCTTTCTTCTATACTCTCTTTTAATTCCAACAATGGAAAGATACCCATGCTATTTATATCCATAGCTCTATTACCAATGCTAACCTGGGTAGAGATCAGTCCACCCTTGCCAATAAGACCCATAATCTCCGAGGCTGTGCGGATAGCTTTGTTCTTTTCCGACTTATCATCTCCTATTATTAACTCTTTAAGTTCTTTAGTTA
>Ga0194113_10008482_pt1 | contig 12619 bp, 9 predicted proteins | sample TA2MahC200mmetaG_FD_146193 | JGI IMG/M metagenome (GOLD analysis project Ga0194113, IMG submission 146193) | Freshwater microbial communities from Lake Tanganyika, Tanzania - TA2015017 Mahale Deep Cast 200m | ecosystem: Environmental > Aquatic > Freshwater > Lake | place: Tanzania: Lake...
ACAAAAACTATCTTAAAGCCGTGCGCACCTGGTGCGACCAGAAGGGGATTCTGCTCATACTGGACGAGATACAGACGGGCATCGGGCGCATCGGAACGCTCTTCGGCTATGAGCAATTCGGCATGGAGCCGGACATTATTACGCTGGCAAAGGGGCTGGGCGGAGGCATCCCCATCGGCGCATTCCTGGCAAAAGAGAAGGCTTCCGTATTTGCTCAGGGCGAACACGGCTCGACCTTCGGCGGCAATCCACTGGCATGTGCTGCCGGATACGCCACCTTGAAGTTTATCATCGAAAATGATATACCTAGTAAAGTCGATGAGAAGGGAGAGTACCTGCTATCCCGGCTGCTGAGGCTCAAAAAGAAGCACAGTTTCATAGTGGACGTCCGGGGTCGCGGCTTACTGTCAGCCGTACAGTTCAACAGCGACCTAACCGACGGGATAGTGAAATCCTGTCTGGAACAGGGTTTATTGCTCAATCCGGTGAAGCCAAACGCAATTCGCTTTATGCCGCCCCTGACCGTCACCAGGAAAGAGATAGACGAAGCGGTGGCGATACTGGACAAAGTTTTTTCCAAAATTTAGAAACTGAAAAATGCAAATTGCAAAATGAAAAGTAGGGGCGAGGTTGCCTTGCCCTCGAAATAAAGGGTAGAAACGAAAGAGAGGGACAACATTGAAGGACAAGGTAGTACTGGCATACAGCGGAGGTCTCGACACCTCCGTGGCAATCAAATGGATCGGCGAGAAATATAAGATGAGCGTCATCGCCCTGAGCATTGATTTGGGCGCTGAGAAGAACTACGAGGCAATCCGTGAGAAAGCCCTCAAAGTAGGCGCCGCCAAGGCGCTAGTTGTCGACGCCAAGGAAACTTTCATCAATGATTACGTGTTCCCTGCCCTCCAGGCGGATGCCATATACGAAGGGCAATACACCCTCGCCACAGCCCTGGCGAGACCGCTCATCGCCAAGCTCATGGTAGAAATCGCCCTCAAAGACAAGGCTGCCGCAGTAGCTCACGGCTGCACTGGGAAGGGCAACGACCAGGTCAGGTTCGATGTCACCGTTCTGGCGCTGGCTCCCCAGCTCGATGTCATCGCACCGGCACGGGAGTGGGGCTTTACCCGGGAGGAGACCATAGAGTACGCCAAGAAATACGGCATACCGGTGCCGGTCACCGTGAAAAGCCCCTATTCCATAGACGAAAACCTCTGGGGCAAGAGCATAGAATGCGGCATTCTGGAAGACCCCTGGGCTGAGCCGCCGGAGGAGATATACACCTGGACCAAATCGCCGGATAAAGCCCCCAGCAAGCCTCAGTACGTTGAGATAGGCTTCGAGAAGGGCTTGCCCGTCAGCCTCGATGGACGGGCTATAGGCGGCGTGGAGCTGGTGGAGAAGCTGAACCAGATAGCCGGAGAGCATGGCGTGGGCAGGGTAGACCACCTGGAGAACCGGCTCGTGGGCATAAAGTCGAGGGAGATTTACGAAGCTCCTGCGGCAACTGTTTTGCTGACGGCGCATCTGGCTCTGGAGCAGATGACTCTGGCTAAAGACCAGCTTCGTTTCAAAGCGCGTGTGGCTCAGGAGTACGCCGACCTGATATACAACGGTCTCTGGTTCTCGGCGATGCACGATGACCTCAGGGCTTATGTCAAGAGCACGCAGACACATGTCGACGGCACGGTCAGAGTGAAGCTGTTCAAGGGCAAGGCTACCGTAGTCGGGCGCAAGTCGCCCAAGTCGCTGTACAGCTATAAGCTTGCTACCTACGACAAAGAGGACAAGTTCGACCAGAGCCATGCAGTGGGCTTCATTCAGATTTTCGGCCTGCCGGTAAAGACACAGGCGCAGGTGCAGAAGAAGATGACCAAAAGTCTGCGCAAAATCGGGAGAGGCGAGTTTGTCTAAAAAGAATAGCTCAGGTGGAGGATAAAACCATTGCGCAACCGTTTCGGGAAAGAGCTGGATAAGCTGGCAAAGGAATATACCGCCTCGGTGTCTTTCGATAAGCGCCTTTATCGGCACGATATCGCTGGCTCCATAGCTCATGCCCGCATGCTCTGGAAGCAGGGCATCATCCCGGAGAAGGACGCCGAGCTTATTATCATGGGGCTTATCTCCATCAGGGAAGAAATCGAACACGGCAAGTTCCAGTTCAAGGAAGAGCTCGAGGATATCCACATGAACATCGAGGCGCGCCTCATCGAGAAGATAGGCGATGCCGGAGCAATGCTCCACACGGCGCGCTCCCGCAACGACCAGGTAGCCCTGGACATGAGGATGTTCACCAGGGAGGCAATCTCAGAGACCATAGCCAAGCTCAAGTCGCTTCAGGAGGCTCTGCTTACCCTTGCCGAAGCCAATAAAGACGTGTCCATGCCCGGGTATACCCATGTCCAGAGGGCACAGCCGACGCTGCTCGCCCATCACCTGCTGGCTTATTTCGAGATGTTTCAGCGTGACATCGAGCGCTTCCAGCAGTGCTACCAGCGCACCGATGTCATGCCTCTGGGCAGCGGCGCTATGGCAGGCGTTTCTTATCCGGTTGATCGTTCCGCAGTGGCGAAGGAGCTTGGCTTCAGCGAGGTCAGCGCCAACAGCATGGATGCCGTGTCCGACCGCGACTTTGTCATTGAGTATATGGCTGCAGCCAGCATGGCGATGATGCACATCTCACGCCTCGCCGAGGAGATTGTGCTCTGGTCGTCGGCAGAGTTCGACTTTATCGAGATTGACGATGCTTACGCCACCGGCTCCAGCATCATGCCGCAGAAGAAAAACCCCGATGTAGCGGAGCTGGCGCGGGGCAAGACGGGCAGGGTCTACGGTCACCTGATGGCTATGCTGACCACGATGAAGGGGCTACCCCTGTCCTACAATCGCGATTTGCAGGAAGACAAAGAAGGGCTTTTCGATACGGTGGACACCCTGAACCTCACGCTTGAGGTCTTCGCCGCCATGATAGCCAGCCTGCATATAAATAAAGAGCGAACACGCAAGGCAACTGAGGAGAATTACACCCTCGCCACCGATGTTGCGGACTATCTGGTGAAGAAAGGTGTTCCCTTTCGCGAAGCACACGGAATAGTCGGCAAGCTGGTGCGTTACGCCATCGAGTGTAAGAAGACGCTCGCCGAGCTTGACATAACCGAATACAAGAGGTTCAGCCAGAAATTCGATAAAGATGTAAAGTCGATAACCGTGGAATCGGCGCTGGCGGCACGCAACATCCCCGGAGGTACTGCACCCGAGAAGGTGCAGAAAGCGCTCGGGGCGGCAAGAGAGAAGCTGAATGGGAAATAAAATCAAGCTCGCCCCCTCTATTCTGTCCGCCGACTTCGGACGGCTGGGCGAGCAGGTTGTCGAAGCTGCTAAAGCAGGCGCCGATTACATACACGTCGATGTCATGGACGGGCACTTTGTGCCCAACATCACCATCGGACCCACAGTGGTTGCGGCTATCAGACCTCACACCAATCTACCTCTCGACGTGCACCTGATGATAGAATCGCCGGAGAAATATATCCTGCAGTTCGCCCAGGCTGGTTCCAACATCATCACCGTGCATGTGGAGGCATGCAATCATCTGCACAGGGTGATAGAATCGATTAAGGAGCTTAAGTGCAAAGCAGGCGTGTCCCTCAATCCGAGCACGCCATTGAGCGCAGTCGATGAAATACTGCCCTATGTCGACCTCGTGCTGGTGATGTCGGTGAACCCGGGATTCGGGGGACAGCAGTTCATCGAAAGCTCGGTGGACAAAATCGCTCGCCTCAGGCGCAGGCTCGATGAGCTGAAATTACCTGCGGAGCTTGAGGTGGACGGCGGCATCAATGCAGAAATAGCTCCGCGTGTGGTGAAAGCAGGCGCGCAGGTGCTGGTGGCGGGCGCCGCCGTATTCAACAAAAAAGAAAGCGTGGCTCAGTCGATAGGGAAAATCAGGGAGAGCCTACGCAATCTTAAAAAAAGCTAAATGGAGGTTAACCGGTAACCTTATGCTGGGTACGCAGACATCTGGTGCAGATGTTGACCCGCTTCTTTTTGCCATCTATCACGATGGTAGCCTTGGTGATATTAGGCATCCAGCGCCGCTGGGTATGGCGCTTGGAGTGGGAAACATTATCTCCGACCATCGGCTCTTTGCTACACAACTCGCACTTCAACGCCTTCTCCTTTTGACTAGGACATCATTTTCTTGTAGAATTCAGCTTAAAAATATAACATAAGCAGGGCAATCTGGCAAGCAAATTGCAGATTAGCAGTTAGGATACGCGTTTTGGGTACAAATCAAGGAGGCCGTAAGACTTTAATGAAATCAGCCGCTAAAACTTTGACACCTTGCGATGGACATGCTCTGAGCGGCATGTTCTGCGCTGCGACCCGCTGGCTGGAGCGCAGCGCTGACGCTATTAACGCACTCAATGTCTTCCCCGTCCCCGACGGCGACACCGGCATCAATATGCTCCTGACCATGCGTGCCGCTGTAGATGAAGCCGGGCGTTGTGCCGATGGCAACGCCGGGGCGGTAGCACATGCTCTGGCTAAAGGCTCTCTTATGGGGGCTCGCGGCAACAGCGGAGTTATTCTGTCACAGATATTCCGGGGGCTGGCACAGGGGCTGGACGGCAAACGTTCCTTCGACGGCAATGACCTTGCTGTGGCTCTGGTGGAATCGGCAAGCTATGCATATAAAGGGGTGACCAAGCCTGTGGAGGGCACTATCCTCACTGTAATCCGCGAGGCGGCAGAGGCAGCTAAAGCCCGAAGCTCTCAGCAAGACACAGACGTGCTATCGGTTATGGAAACAGTTGTAGAAGAGGCAAAGGCTTCCGTAGCGAGAACGCCCAGCCTGCTCCCAGTGCTCAGGCAAGCCGGCGTGGTCGATGCGGGAGGGCAGGGACTATATGTTGTTTTCGAAGGCGCTCTGCGCTACCTGCGAGGAGAGAAAGACGAAGAAGGACCTATAGCTACAGTGGCTGCGGCAACTGCAAATCCCGCCGCCCAGAAAGTTGCGGGGGATAAACAGTACGGCTATTGCACCGAGTTTCTACTTCACGGCAGCGGCCTTAATGCGGAAGCCATCAGAGAGAAATTGCTCAAGCTTGGGGAGTCTGTTATGGTCGTTGGCGACGAGTCCCTGGTGAGGGCTCATGTCCACACCTTCGACCCCGGCTCAGCCCTGAGCTATGCCACATCGCTGGGCATCCTGAAGCAGGTAAAAGTGGAGAATATGGACGACCAGCACCAGGACTTCCTTGCCGCCAGAGAACAGCCTCCTATAGGTACTGTCTCCACCGTGGCTGTAGCCTCGGGTGAAGGGCTTGTCCAGGTCTTCTACAGCGTCGGAGCTACCATCGTAGTCCCGGGCGGTGAGACCATGAACCCCAGCGTTCAGGACCTGCTCAAGGCTGTGGAGGCGGCGCACTCGGACAAGGTCATCATCCTGCCCAACAACGCCAACATTGCGATGGCGGCGCGCCAGGTTCACGAGTTGACCCGGAAGAAGATTGAGGTAGTGCCATCGGAGACCGTCCCGCAGGGCATAGCAGCGCTTCTGGTATTCAACTATGAAGCTGATTTTGAGACCAATGTCTCTGCCATGAAAGCCGCTCTATCGGCGGTACGAAGCGGAGAGGTCACCACCGCCGTCAGGTCGATGAACGTCGACGGCCTGGAGGTGAAAAAAGGGCAAGCTATTGCGTTCCTCGATGGTGAGCTCGCGGTTGCCGGCAGCAATATGTCGAAAGTTGTTTATAAGCTGCTGGACAGAATGGTGAGTGAACAGAGCGGGCTGGTCACCATCTACTACGGCGCAGACACAGAGCAAGCCGAAGCCGAACATCTGGGGGAATCTGTCAGGGAGAAATACCCCTCTCAGGAAATAGAGGTGATTGCCGGACGGCAGCCACACTATAATTACATTATCTCGGTAGAATAGTTTAGCCTCGCTTCGGCTGGACAACAGCTCAAGACATCGCAGAATTCCCGATCTACCGGATAATTTGAGAGGTATTTTGAATCTGACTCTGGAAAACCTGCGCAAGATTCTGGAACTGGAACAAGCCAGAGGCTACAGCGACAGGGCGGTAGCCGGAGGCCTGGACAGATTGCTGCGCAACCTAACCCCCACAGATAACAGACTGGCGAAACTACTGACACAAAACTACTCTTCTCTTGACATAACATCGCGGCGGGAATGGGTAAACGGCATACTCAAAGAACTGGAGCCGGCCAAACCGCAGCCTCCGCCCCAACCCCAGCCCATCATCAGCAGACCGAAGCTGCGACCTGTACAGGTTACAGATAAGAACGCGCAATTCCCGGAATCTCCCATCACCTCAATCAAAGGAATAAGCTCGGCGCTGGCAGGTAAATTCTCCAGGCTCGGCGTTAAAACCGTGCGCGATTTACTTTACTTCTTCCCCCGACGCCATCTGGATTACAGCCACAGAAAGCTCATCTCCCAGCTTGAGGTCGGTACCGAGCAGACCATCGTGGCTAATATCTGGGAGGCTACAGCGAAGTACGGAGCTCACGGAAGACGCGCCACAGAGGCTATAGTGGGAGATGAGTCGGGCAACATCAGGGTAATCTGGTTCAACCAGCCTTACTTAGCCAAGAGGCTGCCCACCAACAGCCGCGTCGTCATCAGCGGCAGGGTAGGGCTTTTCCGCGGTAAGAAGGTATTCGAAGCGCCCGAATGGGAGCTTCTGGAATCCGACGACCTGATTCATACAGGGAGGCTTGTCCCTGTGTACCCCCTCACCGCCGGACTTTTCCCGAGACAGGTCCGGAAGCTGGTCAAGGGAACCCTCGACCGCTGGCTGCCCGAACTCCCCGACTTCCTGCCCGAACAGTTGATAGAAAAAACGGGATTGCTTACGCTCCCTGATGCCATCGGGCAGGCTCATTTTCCCGACAGCGAGCCAGACAAAGACGGGGCAAGAAGGCGGCTGGCTTTCGATGAGTTATTCCTCATCCAGCTAGGGGTATTGTCGAAAAAAAGAGACTGGCAGGAAGGACAAAAGGGCAACGCTTTCACTGTAGATGGCGGTTGCCTCGAACCTTTCTTCAATTCTCTTCCATATAAATTGACAGCGGCCCAGAGGCGAGCCTTCGCTGAGATTCACAGCGATTTGAGCAAATCCAAACCGATGAGCCGTCTGCTTCAGGGCGAGGTCGGCAGCGGCAAAACGGTAGTAGCTACGGCTGCGATGCTGCTCTCCGTCGCCAACGGCTATCAGGCTGCTCTCATGGCGCCGACAGAGATTCTGGCGGAGCAGCACTTCAACACCATCTGCGGCTTGCTCGATAAAGCAACCGATGCCGTAGAGGGCGATAGGCCGCTCCGCAGCTATCCAGCGATGTCGCCCCGACCCATAAAAATAGGGCTGCTCATCGGCAGCCTCAAGGATAGCGTTAAAAGAGAGATTCAGGAGCGTATTGCCACCAGTGATTTAGATATAGTTATCGGCACCCACGCCCTGGTGCAAAAAGGCGTAGAATTCAAGCAAATGGGTCTTTGCGTGGTGGACGAGCAGCACCGCTTCGGCGTAATGCAGCGTTCCGAACTGCGCTCCAAAGGCACCAGCCCCCATGTGCTGGTGATGAGCGCCACCCCCATACCCCGCACCCTTGCGCTTACCGTTTACGGCGACCTCGACCTCTCCATACTGGACGAGCTTCCGCCGGGCAGGATTGAGATTAAGACCAAGTTCCTCAGCCCCGAGCAGCGGCAGAGGGCTTACGATTTTATCCGCAAGCAGATTACCGATGGTCGTCAGGCGTTCATCATCTGTCCCTTAATCGAGGAGTCGGAGGCTATCGAGACCAAAGCAGCCATCACGGAATACGAGCGCCTGTCTCAAGAGGTCTTCCCCGACCTGCGCCTGGGGCTGCTTCACGGTCGTCTTAACGGGATAGAGAAGGAGGAAGTGATGCGGCACTTCCGCAACGGCGAGCTTGATATACTGGTATCGACGCCCGTGGTGGAGGTGGGCGTCGATGTCCCCAACGCCACGGTTATGCTTATAGAGGGCGCGGACCGCTTCGGTCTGGCGCAGTTGCACCAGTTCCGGGGCAGAGTGGGCAGAGGACAGCATCAAAGCTACTGCCTGCTTCTGGCTGAGACAGCCTCCGGCGAAGCCAGAGAGCGCCTTTCCCTGCTCGAGCGCATACGGAACGGCTTCAAACTTGCCGAGGAGGACTTGAAGCTCAGAGGTCCCGGAGAGTTCTTCGGCACGCGCCAGAGCGGTCTGCCCGACCTTAAGATGGCACGGCTCTCCGATGTCGAGCTTCTGGAGCTTGCCCGCAGGGAGGCAATTCAGCTTTTCAACGCCGATCCGTATCTGCGTAAACCCGAACACAGATTGCTGGCTAAAGAAGTCGGCAGACTATGGAACACGGAAGGGGAACTAAGCTAGCTATGCTTAAACATAAAATCGCCCGAATTCTGGAGCAGGCAGCTAAAGCAGCTCAGGTGGAGGGATTGCTGCCTCAAACAGCGCTGCCTGAGATCCCTCCGGAGCACCCTCAGAATCCCGAGCACGGCGACTACGCCTCCAGCCTGCCCTTAAGGCTCGCCAAGGTTGCGAAGATGAACCCCATGACCATAGCTCAGACCATAGCAAGGTTTATCGGCGAGACTGAGGAAATAGCAAAGGTCTCCATAGCGGCACCGGGCTTCATTAATTTCTTCCTCAACGATAAATGGCTGAGCAGCCAGGTCGCTGAAATCTTGAATAAGGGCGAAGCCTACGGCGAGCTTGCCGTCGGTAAAGGCAGCAGGGTTCAGATTGAATTCGTCAGCGTCAATCCCACCGGCCCCATCCATGTGGGGCACGGACGCGGCGCTGTCCTGGGCAGCACCCTGGCAAATATCCTGAAAGCTGCCGGTTACTCGGTAGAGAGAGAATACTATGTCAACGACGCCGGCAACCAGATGGAAGCCTTCTACCGCTCCCTCTATTGCCGCTATCTTCAGGCGCTGGGCATAGAATGTGAGATGCCCGCCGACGGGTATCAGGGCTTCTACCCTGTCGCTCTTGCCCAGAAGCTTGTTTCAGAGAAGGGCAATGCTTTTCTGAATATGCCTGTGGAAAAGGCTGTCCGTGAGATAGGCAAGCTGGCTATACCAAGGGTCGTTGCCGATATCAAGTCCGACCTCGACCTTCTGGGCGTTGAGTTCGATGTCTGGTTCAGCGAGCGCACCCTATTCGAGAAGGGTCAGTATGATAAGGCGATGGCGCTCTTGAGGAAAGGCGGGCACATCGAGGAAAGGGAGGGCGCGCACTGGTTCGTCTCCACCGCGCTGGGCGAGGACAAGGATAATGTGCTGGTGCGCAGCAACGGCTCTCCCACCTACTTCGCCTCGGATGTAGCCTACCACTACAATAAGTTCCTGGAGCGCAAGTTCGACCAGGTGATAAATATCTGGGGAGCCGACCATCAGGGACATGTCTCACGGATGAGGGCTGTGGTCGGCGCGCTGGGGATAAACCCTGACAGATTGAAGATTATCATCTCGCAGATGGTCACCCTGCGCCGAGGCGAGACCTTAATCAGGGTATCGAAGCGCACCGGCGAGCTGATTACCCTCAGAGAGCTGATAGAGGAGGTCGGACCCGATGCCTGCCGCTTCTTCTTCCTCTCCCGCTCCGCCGACAGTCAGATGGACTTCGACCTTGAGCTGGCAAAGAAGGAGTCGGCTGATAATCCTGTTTATTACGTTCAATACGCTCATGCACGCATAGCCAGCATCATGCGTCTGGCTCAGGAACAGCATATAGACTACAGCAGGGGAGATGTGAAGCTGCTCACGCACGGGGCGGAGCTTGACCTGATACGCAAAATGATGCTGCTGCCCGAGATAATCGAGCTGGCGTCGCAAAAGCTTGAACCGCACCACCTGCCGTACTTCGCCCAGGACCTGGCGACCTCTTTCCACGCCTTCTACAAGCAGTGCCGGGTAGTTTCCCAGGACGAAGACCTTACCAGGGCGAGGCTCAAGCTGGTCAAGGCAGCGCAAATCGTACTGGCTGAGACGCTGAAACTGATGGGGATGAACGCCCCCGAGAAGATGTAGAGCCCTTTACAGCCCCTCGTCCCGGTATTTCTTAGCCAGCGGCGGATAAAAGGCATAATGCGCGTCTGTCCAGCCTCTCTGCTGCTCACTTACCGGGCCCCTTACTTTCGCCGGGACTCCGGCAACAAACGAGTTATCGGGTATTTTCATGCCTTCGGTAACCACCGAACCCGCAGCGATGACGCAGTTATCGCCGATTTCGGAGTTATGCAGAGTTGTGGCATTCATGCCGATTAACACATTGTTACCTATCTTCGTGCTATGCACCACAGCGCCGTGCCCTACGATTACGTTGTTGCCTATCTCCATACCGGCGCCGGCGTGCAGGGCGCAGTTATCCTCGATGTCCACATATCTGCCTATTTTTATTTTGGCAAAATCAGCCCTTATCACCGCCCCGGGCCAGACATTGGAATATGTCCCGATCTCCACGTCTCCGATAATATAGGCGCCCTCGCTGATAAAACAGGACTCCGCAATCTTCGGTGTCTTTCCACTGAAACCTCTAATCACTTTCTTCCTCCTGAGCGTAAACATGCAAATTATATCTTGTTCAATCCAATAGCGCAAAACCCTTTATCAATGAAAAAATCACGGCAGTTATGTAACTCACCAAACAGAATATGGAAAAATGTGCAACAATATGGTACAATAAGAGTACTAAAGTACTGTCCTATTTTTTCTTTTTGGGTTATGGATTCCTACTCGATTGCTTCGTAAAGTAATAGGTAAGGGGGGATTATTAGTGTCTGAAGCAGGATACATAGTTGTAACATATAAGTTCCGCAGATTGAACAGAAGGTGGACTGCATACTGTGAAGAACTTGGGACAGCAACCTTTGGCCGCTCTTTATCAGAAGCAGAAAAGAGACTTGACGAAGCCGTATGGTTGCATTTAAATACTCTTGAAGATGTAGGTGAGAGGAAACGATTCTTCGAGGAGCACAATATACAATTACACACTAGTAAGCCCAAGAATAACATTACTCTTTGTCTACCACTTAGACAAGAAGTATTCGTACGTCCGCATGTCCAGCAAATTCCCGCAATGAGTGCAGCTTAACCTATATCCCGTACTTATCAATCAGTTGAATTAGCCCTGCCTTGCCAATATTCGTCTGTTTAGGGCCAAGAATTGCCGCTAACGTGCCATCATCTAGAAGCGCACTGGTATCTGGCACTATTGTTACCCTTGTTCGGTCCGAGAACTTCTTAAACAGTGAAAGGCCGTGTCGTGCTCGCCTTTTGATAATCCATCCATCTTTTATGAGGAGGGTGATTAACTTCTTACCACTTAAAGGAGCAAGCCGAGCAGACTTTGTCATAGATTTCTCTTTAGTATTTAGTGTGCGTCTGAGTCAAGCAAAATTTGCTGAGCGCCTATGAGTTTATATTCACCTTGCCCTACTTTCTCGAAGATGCCACTATCTGCCATCTCAGCAAGCATCCCTTGAACCATAACATACGCAGTCGAACGCTTTTTGGATTTTATGAATCCCTTGCTATAAAGAATGTCAGTAGCCTGGCTCACTTTTATTCGACCACCTTGCTTCTCAGCTATTAGTTTGATCCTTTCTTTGTGAGTTTCCGCACTAGCCAAAACCTTTGTCCAGTCAAACTCTGTGCCTACCTGTTTACCACTTCTACGCAAATAACTCTCCAAGGCTACTTGATAGGCTTCCACTTCTTTCGCCAGCATTGTCTGCTTTTGTATTAGCTTGCTTATTTCCTCGTCTACCAGTTGCAATTCGGATTTTATATCGCTCAGAAGCCTTCGAGTCTGCTCTTCGTATGAATGATTGCTCATAACCATTTTCTTTCCTCCTAAATATGCTCTATCTAGTGATAGATTTGTAACTCTGACAACTGCAAACCCTTTACTATTGTATTTTTCTAATAACTTGACACCTTACATAATTATTATTATATTATTAAATACGGATGGAGAGGGATTCAAACCCTCGGTTGGTGGTGTAGACACCAACGGCAGTTTTTAAGACTGCTGCTATAAGTCACTCAGCCATCCATCCACAAAATATCCTTGGTTGGTTGCGACCCACCCAAGGATATTTTACATCCACCTATATTGTTTGTCAAGCCCCAAGTAGTTGTTATATGTTGTTATATGTTGTTATGTCTTGTTATATCTTGTTGTAGCACATCGTATCTTTTTATCATTTTTGCGCAGATTGCGGTACAAGAAGCTCTACATCAGCAGAGTTCGTAGGAAGGCTACTTTTGAAACACCTACCCGCCTTTTAATACAGAAGGCGCTTGTAATATAAAGCGCTAAAGACAGCCGGGGTGATTAGTCCCTCTTCCTTGACAGACACCCGCTCAAGTGTATAAGCTGTCCTCGACAACACTAAAGGAGCGCATCATGCCCGCCCTAGCCAGTAGTCAGGATATCTACCAGCGTCCCGTTGAAATATTGCAGAGCCTCATCCGCTTCGACACCACCAATCCGCCCGGCAACGAGGCTGAGTGCATCGCTTGCATCAACACCCTTCTGAAACACGCAGGCTTCGA
>Ga0194113_10008491_pt1 | contig 12608 bp, 10 predicted proteins | sample TA2MahC200mmetaG_FD_146193 | JGI IMG/M metagenome (GOLD analysis project Ga0194113, IMG submission 146193) | Freshwater microbial communities from Lake Tanganyika, Tanzania - TA2015017 Mahale Deep Cast 200m | ecosystem: Environmental > Aquatic > Freshwater > Lake | place: Tanzania: Lake...
TGTTTTTGCCGATAAGGAATATTCCAGAGCCTATCTGCGACATCTTTTCGTTTCCGGTGAAATGCTCGCACCCATGATCGCCAGCCTCCACAACCTGGGGTTTTATCTCTGGCTGGTTAGAGAGGCCGGGAAAAAGATACAAGCGGGAACATTTGTTCCATGGAAATCAAAGATGGTCAAACAACTCATGAACAGGCTATGATCCGCAGATGGATGAACCGGCTCAGGATTCCCGGCCCTTTGCTCAAGACGCTGGACAGGTACATCATCCGGAAGTTTCTCGGGACTTTCTTCTTTGCCATCACCCTCCTCATCCTTTTGGTGATTGTGTTCGACATCTCCGAAAAGATCGATGATTTCATCAAACATGAAGCACCGCTCGGCGGGATCATCTTTACCTATTACATTAATTTCCTGCCTTACTTTGTCAACCTGTTCATGTACCTGTTCACCTTTATTGCGGTGATCTTTTTCACCTCCAAGCTGGCGGGGAATACCGAGATCGTCGCCATGTTGTCCAGTGGGGTGAGTTTCCGGCGATTGCTCAGGCCTTATATAATTGCTGCATCGATATTAACCATTCTCTCGCTGTTACTCACCAATTTCATTATTCCATATACCAATTACGGCATGCTCTCCTTCGAGCGACGTTATATCATGAATAAAAAGTATGTGAATGACATCAATATCCATAAACAAATTGAGCCCGGCACATTCGCTTATGTAGAGTCCTACAACATTGATAAATCTGAGGGCTTTAAGTTTTCGCTCGAGAAGTTCGATACGTCAGGCTTGGTCTTCAAGATCAGGGCCCAGCGGATTTTCTGGGATGAAAACAGCGGGAAATGGTTCATAGAGAACTATGAATCGCGGCGGATCAGGGGAATGGAGGAGACCATTCGCCGGGGCACTATAATGGATACTGTCATCCCGCTTAAACCCCAGGATTTTACGGTGGATATCGAAGATGAAAAGATCATGAGTTACGGGCACCTGCGGCAGTTTATCAAGGAAAAGAAGCTCAAGGGAGATGCCGATGTGGTGGCCTATGAGGTGAAAAAATACAGCCGTGTGGCGCAGCCCTTTGCCACCATTATTCTTACATTGATTGGGGTTTCTTTATCAAGCAGGAAAAAGCGAGGCGGTATCGGCATCAACCTCGGCATCGGCATCCTGCTTACCTTCATGTATATCTTTTTCATGCAGATATCCAATGTTTTTGCCACCTTCGGCAACCTCACCCCGCTGCTCGCAGTATGGATTCCCAACATCGTCTTCGGCATCATCGCCATCTTCCTCCTCCGCATTGCTCCGAAATGAGTTGTGCTGCTGCTTGATAATAGTCACAGAGTTACAGAGTCACAGCTTGAGGGTTGATCTGATTTCAGACTTCGTTGATCAATATTCCTCTGTTTGGTTCATCTGTTCCGACTTGTTTCACGCAAAGCCCGCCATGGATGGCGCAATGCACGCAAAGTATTGATAATTAACCGCTCCACATTTTTCTCTCTTATATATTCACCGTTCACTAACCATTATGCCTTTTTCACTGTACACTGAGTTCCCGGCTGGTATTTCATTCAGTGTAAAGTGAAAACACTAAAATTGGCAGGGAAAAGACGAAAGAGAATAGAGAAAAATGTTGTTATTGTTCGCACGATCATTACACCACCCGGTACTTGTACTGCAGCTTCTCCAGCTCTTTGTTTGCCTTAACGATCTTGTCCTTGAGTTCGGCTTTAAACCGGATCATTTTTTTCATTAGCTGATCGTCGCCGGTGGAGAGGATCTGCAGTGCCAGTATGGCGGCGTTGCGGGCGCCGTTCACCGCAACGGTCGCAACCGGGATTCCCGGCGGCATCTGCAGGATGGAAAGAACGGCATCCAGCCCGTCGAAGCTGCCTTTGATGGGAACACCAATCACCGGCAGTGGCGTCAGTGCCGCTACAACCCCGGGGAGGTGGGCGGCCATCCCGGCGCCGGCAATGAAAACCTTCACGCCTCGCTCTGGCGCAGAGCGGGCAAAAAGCATCACCTCATCCGGTGTGCGGTGCGCTGAGAGGGCGTTGACTTCAAAAGGGATCTTCATCTCTTCCAAAAACTTCAACGCATCTTCCATGACCGGCAGATCAGAAGTGCTGCCCATTAAAATACTCACCAGTGGTTTCATAGGTATTGATTTATTGATATTGATATTCATACTCGAGCCGGTAATGCTGATCAGGACGCATGCCCATTCCAGACCGGAAAATGGTCGCTTCACAAAGATCACCAGTTTCAGGGTAACTCCGCTCAACCCAAGCGATCAGTTCGCCTTCTCCATTGACCTCCTCCTGCCGGAGCATCCTGCCTGCTTCATCCACCTGCATGTGCCGGTAAAAGGTCTTCTCCTTCTCCCAGTTGTAATGCTCTTCTGAAACCAGGTGGCCATTTTCCCAGATGAATACCTCTTTCCCTTCAAAGCCATCCTCGGGGTCGATGATCTCTTTACCCGTCAATTCTCCTTGTTCACTGTAACTGTATCTGACCAGGTTAACCGATCCATCCATGTATTCGATCCTTTCTTCACCCGGCTTATCACCCATCCATGCGATTTCCCTGACCTCTATGCGGTTGCCTTCTTCATCCATGGAGCTTTTCATCATATGACGACCGTGCTCATCATAGGTGTGATGGTAATGCTCCACCAAGATCCCTTCCCGATCGTACGATCGCTCTTCAACCAGGTTTCCAACCGCATCGTAAAACGACTCATGTTGCACAACAGGCTCTCCAATCCGGATATTTCCCTCGGGATCAGGGATGATATCTTTCCGGATGATCTTCGTCATTTTTACCTTTTTCTCTTCCATGGCAACCACTCCTTTGGCAGATTTTCTGTGAAATGCCGCTTTTCCTTGATATCATCGGAAAAACTGTTGATGAGGAAAAAACCGCCCATCAAAAATATGCATAATTTTACACCAAATTTTCAGGAAACTTCAATTCCACAAACCATGAACAAATTATTTCCAGTCGTGTTGATTTCATTATTTGCACTGGCCTCCTGCAAGCAGGAGATCAAAGTTCAGTACCCGGTTACCCAGAAGGTTGACCAGGTTGATGATTATTTCGGAACCTCCATCGCCGATCCTTACCGGTGGCTTGAGAACGATACCTCCGCGGAAACCGCTGAATGGGTCAAAGCACAGAATCAGGTGACGAATGATTACCTGTCGCAGATCCCGTTCCGCCCGAAAATCAAGGAAAGACTTACCAAAATTTGGGATTACCCCCGGTATGGACTGCCATTCAGGGAGGGAAAGAATTATTTCTTTTTCAAGAATACGGGGATGCAGAACCAGGCGGTGTTGTATGTCAGGGAAGGATTGGAAGGAGAACCTCGGGTATTGCTGGATCCCAACACACTATCAGAAGATGGTACTGTTGCGCTCGCTGACCTGGCTGTTTCAAAGGATGGCAAATACCTTGCCTATGCCACAGCAAGTGGCGGATCCGACTGGAACGAAATCCAGGTGATGGAGATCGAAACGGGCAAAAAATATGACGACCTGCTGAAATGGGTCAAGTTCTCGGGTATTTCCTGGCAGGGCGACGGATTTTACTACAGCCGCTACGACGAACCTAAAAAGGGGAGCAAGCTGTCCGGAAAGAATGAATACCACAAAGTCTATTTTCATAAGATTGGCACCTCCCAGTCGGCCGACCTGTTGGTCTATGAGAACCGTCAATACCCCTTACGAAACTATGGCCTTGGTGTATCTGAAGATGAGAAATATCTTTTCCTCTCCGAATCAGAATCCACCAGTGGCAATGCCCTCTATTTCCGCGAAGCAGACAAAAAGAATGCACCTTTTAAGCTGATTGCTCCCGGATTTGAAAATGATTACAGTGTCGTGGATAATATCCCTGCCGGCTTCCTGATGGTTACCAACTTCAATGCCCCGAAAAAGAAGCTGGTGCTGGTTGATCCTGCCAATCCCGATGCGCAAAACTGGAAAGATATTCTGCCTGAACAGGCCGACGTTCTTGAAACGGTCACCATTGCGGGAGGCAAGATCATTGCGGAATATCAGAAAGACGCCAGTTCCCGTGCATACATCTACGATTTCGACGGAAAGCCGGATCACGAACTCACACTGCCGGGTATCGGCTCCCTCTCCGGTTTCAGCTGCAAGCAGGAAGACACACTGGCCTTTTACAGCTTTACCTCTTTTATCTATCCCAATACCATTTTCAAATATGATATCGCTAAGAATGCCTCAGAAATCTATTTCACTCCTGAAATCGAATTTCAACCGGATCAGTACGAGGTGAAACAAGTATTCTACAACAGCAAGGATGGCACGAAGATCCCCATGTTCATTGTCCATAAAAAAGACATCAAAATGAACGGTAAAAATCCAACATTGCTCTATGGATACGGTGGATTCAATGTAAGTCTCACGCCATCTTTCAGTACCAGCCGCATTGTCTTCCTGGAAAATGGTGGTGTTTACGCCCTTGCCAACATCCGTGGCGGCGGAGAATATGGGGAAGACTGGCACAAGGCCGGGATCAAAGAGAAAAAGCAGAACGTATTTGATGACTTCATCGCCGCTGCCGAGTTTCTTATCGGCGAAAAATACACCACTTCGGAAAAGCTTGCCATGATGGGTGGATCCAATGGGGGTTTACTCGTTGGTGCGGTCATGACCCAGCGCCCTGAATTGTTCAAGGTGGCCATACCACAGGTAGGGGTGATGGACATGCTCCGGTACCACAAATTTACCATCGGCTGGGCCTGGGCTACCGATTATGGAACCAGTGAAGACAGTGCAGGATTCAACTACCTGATCAAGTACTCACCGCTCCACACCCTGAAAGAAGGCACCTGTTATCCTGCTACCATTGCTTTTACTGCTGATCATGACGACCGGGTGGTTCCCGCCCATACCTTCAAGTTCATGGCTACCCTCCAGGAAAAGCAAAAATGCGGTAATCCGGTTCTGGTGAGGATAGAGACCAAAGCAGGGCATGGCGCCGGAACACCCACTGCCAAGCTGATCGATGAAGCCACCGATCTCTGGTCCTTTGTCTTCTACAACCTGGACATGAAGATGAAATAGCCATTTCATGAATGTAAAACAAAAACCTGCCAGGCCTGGTGTGATCGTTCTCATCGACCTGGCAGCGCTACTATTCATCTGGCTGATCCCGGATATTTCCAGGATCACCCAAATCCCTTTCTACCTCCTGGAGCCCGCCAGGCTGATGCTTATCCTGATCCTGGTGCATACGACAAGGATAAATACATTGCTGATGGCTGTGGCGCTTCCGGTATTTATGTTTACCATCGGCGGTCACCCCCATTTCTCCAAGATGTTGCTGCTCATCACCGAGCTACTTCTGAATGCCGGATTATTCTTTGTGCTGGTGAAATGGATCGGTCATCCATTCTTGCGGATGGCATTGAGCATTGCGATAAGTAAAGGGGTGTACTATCTGCTGAAATTCTTTGTGATCTCCGGTGGCTATCTTGAAGGGCCGGTGGTTTCAACGCCACTGTATATTCAAACGATCCTGTTGGTGGTAATTAGTACGTATACGTGGCTGATTTTCAGACGGTTCAAGTCAGCATCTTAACGGTTTTCCTCCCGGCTTTGCATTTTACTCAACTCCGTCAGCGCTTCATCGTACATTTTGATAAAGGCAGTTTGATCGGACTGGTAGTATTTCAGGCTCTTTTCAACTTTCTCCGGGGTCACATCAAACTTCGCATATATCCTTTGATAATAGGTAAAGGCTGAGTCTTCCGGCCGGACTCCCTGGTTACGCATATGGATCAACGCTGCCTCTGCCAGGTGCATCCCGGCCAGCACCCTCACCATCGTATCACGTTGGATGATCGTATCATTCCCTGTTTTTCCAAGATCAGGAGGGGCGCTCGGAGTGCACCGGGAGAAGAGCGAAATACCAGATAAGGCGATCAATTTCAAAAATAAGAACGGCGGAAGCTTCATTTCTTTTTCCCTGATTTCCGGTACTCCCCATTCAGTGCCTCGATCACCTCACTGGTGATGTCAAGACTGTCGTTGGCCAGGAAGATACTTCCGGCGAATTTGTATTGCATGATGTAGTCGTAGCCATGTTGCTTGTTGAAACGTCTTAAAAAATTATTGACGCTGTCAACCAGCAGTACATTCAGGTCATATTCCTTCTCCGACATCTGCTGGGAGTATTTTTCCTTCAGCTCGACGATTGTTTGTTGTTTTTCCATCAGCTCCTGGTAGCGGGCCTGTGCCTTTTCTTCCGAAATCTGCCGGTTGTTGACCTGTTCCTGGAAGACAGCAGCTTCTTCTTCGACCTGAACCTGCCGGGTTTTAATATCGTTTTCAAGCTTTTTCATGGTCCCCTCCAGTTCTTCCATCATTTCGCTCACCAACTCATATTTTTCCATGATCGTATCGGAATTCACGTATACGATCTTGAGTGGGGCATTTTTACTCATCTTGACCGCGGCAGCTACCGGTTGGCTAACGGGCCTTGTAAAATGGAGGATATACAAGACAATCAATCCGATCAGGAAAACAACATTCAGGATGACCGGCGCTCTCAGCCAGGTCGAAGGCGTATTTTCCGGGGACTTTTGAGTAATCTCTTCCGGCAAGGATTCACTTGCAGGGATGGGTTCTTCCCAGGGGGGTTGTTGTTCTTCCATAATGAAAATAAAAAGATGTTTAGTTACCCAATTCCGACATAAACTTGATGCGGATGAGGCGGATCTCCTCTTCCGAAAACTCATCTTCCCCTAATTCACGTAAAGCTTCCGGGACAGAGTCAGATTCGGCTGATCGGAAATACTCAAAGATCTCTTCCTGGTGATAGGGGTCAATATATTCTTCAAGGTAATAGCTAAGGTCTATTTTTGTGCCGGATGAAACGATACTCTCAATTTCGGTCAGGAGCTCATCAAAGGAAAGGTTTTTCGCCGTGGCGATGTCTTCGAGATCGATTTTCCTGTCGATGCTCTGGATAATAAAGACTTTCAGTCCCGATTTGTTGATCACCGATTTGACCACCATATCCATTGGCCGGATGATCTCATTTTCCTCCACGTAGTTCTTGATGAGCTGAACGAAAGGCTTTCCGTAACGTTGCGCTTTTCCTGCACCAACGCCCGTACATTGCTTCAATTCCTCCAGGGTGATGGGATATTGGATCGACATGTCCTCGAGTGAGGGATCCTGGAAGATCACGAATGGTGGAAGCTTCTCTTTCCGGGAGATCTCCTTGCGGAGGTCTTTCAGCAGAGAGAACAGCTCCTTATCGGCCGTCATGGTCTTAGGCCCCATCGCACCCATGAATTCCTCTTCATCCGGGCTCTCAAAATCATGGTCATGGGCAAGCATGATGGAGGTTGGCTTCTTGAGGAATTTTTGTCCTTCGGGACTTATCTTCAGGATACCGTAATTCTCTATATCCTTAACCAGCAGTCTTTCAATAAGGGTTTGGCGGATGACCGCATTCCAGAATTTCTCGTCCTTGTCGGCACCCTTCCCAAAGACTTCCAGCTTATTATGCTTGTAGGACTTGATCACGGTGCTGGCTTTTCCGAGGAGAAGATGTGCGATATGCTTGGGTTTGACTTGCTGTTTGGTGGCAACCACGGCTTCAAGGACAAGCTTCACATAGTCCTTCCCTTCAAATCTTTTTTTCGGATGAAGGCAATTATCACAGTTGTTGCAATTCTCTTCTTTGGCAACTTCCCCGAAATAGTGCATGAGCTGGCGGCGGCGGCAAACAGAGGACTCGGCATAGGCGATCACCTCCATCAACAGTTGTTTGGCAATTTCCTGTTCAGCTACCGGCTTGCCTTTGAGGAATTTCTCCAGTTTGCTTACGTCTTCATAAGCATAGAAAGAAACACAGTTTCCTTCTCCATCATCTCTTCCCGAACGGCCTGTTTCCTGGTAATAGCCTTCAACACTCTTGGGCATGTCGTGATGGATCACATACCTTACGTCCGGTTTGTCGATCCCCATCCCAAAGGCAATGGTCGCCACGATCACATCCACCTCTTCCATGAGGAATTTATCCTGATTCGTGCGGCGGGTGATGGCATCCAGTCCTGCATGGTACGGTAAGGCTTTGATCCCGTTAACCACCAGGGTTTCAGCAAGGTCATCCACCTTTTTTCGGCTCATGCAGTAAACAATACCTGACTTATTCGGATTGGATTTGATGAACCGTATGATGTCCTTTAAAACATTCTTGGTTTTGGGCCGTACTTCATAGTAGAGGTTGGGGCGATTGAAAGAGGCCTTATAGATGACGGCTTTCGCCATGGCCATATTTTTCTGGATATCGGCTTGCACCTTCGGGGTAGCAGTCGCAGTCAGTGCCATCACCGGGACTTCCTGGCCGATGCTCTTGATGATGGGTCTGATCCTACGGTATTCCGGCCTGAAATCATGTCCCCATTCGGAAATGCAATGCGCTTCATCAATAGCGTAAAAAGCGATCTTGATTCCCCTGAGAAATTCAACGTTTTCTTCCTTGGTCAGTGACTCAGGAGCAACATATAGCAACTTCGTTTTGCCCCGCGTGATATCTTCCTTCACCGCCACGATCTCCTGACGCGACAGGGACGAATTGAGAAAATGGGCAACGCCTTCTTCCGTGCCAAACTGTCGGATGGAGTCAACCTGGTTCTTCATCAAGGCGATGAGCGGAGAGATCACGATCGCTGTCCCCTTCATCATCAGCGCCGGCAGTTGATAACACAACGATTTCCCGCCACCGGTGGGCATGATCACGAAGGTATCTTTCCCCGCCAGTAAATTGCGGATGATCACTTCCTGATTCCCCTTGAAACTCGTAAAACCGAAAAATTTTTTCAGCAGATCGTGCAGTGGGTCAGCCGCCACCTTCTTTGCCATTTCCTTTCGCTGTTGGTTAAATAATTAATTTTGCAGGTGTTCGTTATGATGGGTTAACTGCTATATATACAAATGTAAGTATAAAATCCCCTCAATTAAACAAACGTTTAGAAAAAAAATTGCATTTTTTTATTTCTATGTCTTCCCATCGGTATATTCATCTTCTTCTTACATGCTGAATACTTTTTAAAAACGTACAAATCGCGCAAATATAACATACTTTGTTAAAAACAAATAAAATCGGTGTTATATTGAAAATATTTCTCAGGCAAAATACCCTGAAGGGTCTCCTGTTTCTGATCGGACTGTTATCCGGGCTCCTGTCTGAAGCCCAGGTTACCAAAATCATGGGAACCATCACAGACGCTGGAACGAAAGAACCCATCCCTTTCGTAAATGTAGCATTTAAGGGGACTACGATAGGAACCATCACCGATTTTGAGGGCAAATATGCGATTGAAACCAGAAAACCGGAAGATTCTCTCGTTGTTTCTTACGTTGGCTATCAAACGATGTCTGCCGGGATCATTCGCAATAAATTCCAGGTGGTGAATTTTATCCTGGAACCAACTGACTTGACACTCGGCGAAGTTACTATCACCTATTCCGGCAATCCGGCCGAGACCATCCTGCGAAAGATCATCGAACGAAAAGATCAAAACAGCATGCGGGATTTCGACTACTATCAATACGAGGTTTATTCGAAAATCGAGATCGATGCCAATAATATTTCCGAAAGGTTGAAGAAAAGACGCATCCTGCGTCCTTTCAACTTTATCTTTCAATACATGGATACCTCTACCATCAATGGAAAAGCATACCTGCCGGTATTTATCTCTGAAAACCTCTCCGATCTCTACTACCGTAAAAACCCGAAAGCTAAAAAAGAAGTGATCAAGGCTTCCCGGATTTCCGGTGTTGAAAATGAGAGCGTATCCCAACTGCTGGGCGACCTTTACCAGAATGTCAACATCTATGGAAATTATATCTCCCTGTTTAAAAAGAACTTCGTGAGCCCAATCGCAAATTTTGGCTTATCCTACTATCGCTACTATCTTGTTGATAGCGCTTTCATCGATCATAACCGGTGCTATCACATCTCTTTCAAACCCAGAAGACCGCAGGAACTCACTTTTGCCGGCAATTTTTGGGTTAACGACACCACCTGGGCTATCCGCAAGATAGATATGCGCATAGCCAACGATGCCAATCTTAATTTTGTCAATGACCTGGCCCTGCAGCAGGAATTTGTCTTTGTCGACCGCCAGTACTGGATGCTTACCAAAGATTACCTGATCATCGATTTCAATGTGGTAGATAATGCCCGGAGAACACTCGGCTTCTTTGCCCACAAGACCACTTCCTATAAGGATTTCGTCATCAATATGCCGGCAGATAAAAAAATCTATTCGATCCCAACCGATATTTTCGTCCAGAAAAACGCTCAGGAACTGCCGGATGATTACTGGAATGACTCCAGACATGAAGACCTAACCATCCGGGAAAAGAATATCTACGCGATGGTCGACTCGATCAAGAACATTCCCGTTTTTAAAACGTACCTTGATATCGTATTCATGGTCACCAATGGATATTATACCCTGGGCCCGGTGGAAATAGGTCCTTATTTCAAGATATTCAGCTACAATGACGTGGAAGGAGCAAGGTTCCGCATCGGTGGGCGGACGAGCAATGATTTCAGCAATAAGATCATGCTTTTCGGACATGTTGCATATGGAACGAATGACAAGGTTTTTAAATATGGTGCCGGGGTGTTCTATGTGCCGGTCAAGAATCCCAGAAAGTCCGTCGAGTTGAACTATAAATACGATGTCGAACAACTGGGGCTCAGCCCCAATGCTTTCACGGAGGATAATATTCTCTCCTCCCTTTTTCGGCGAAGCCCTTCGAATAAACTGACCATGATCCGGGAATATAAAGCCGTTTATGAACATGAGTGGTTCAGCGGTTTTTCCAACACGCTGCATTTCATCCATCGGGAGATCTATCCGATCGGGGGCACGGAATTCATTATCTATCCGAATGGCACACCCGATTTTGGCATTGAGCGGAATAACATCTTCACTTCCGAAATCCGCTTTGACACCCGTTTCGCCTGGAAAGAGAAAATCGTCCGCGGACAGTTCCTCTCCTACAGCCTTGGAAGCCGCTACCCGATCGTTGAAGCGCGCTATATGTATGGCATCCCGAATTTCCTTTCAAGTGATTATGAGTACCATAAGCTCACCCTCAATATCCAGCAATGGTTTAACTTTTCCACCATCGGCTGGTCAAAATACACCCTCGAAACCGGAAAGATGTGGGGCAGAGTACCCTATCCTTTGTTAAAAATCCATGAAGGGAACCAAACCTTTTTCAATGATGAATATGCCTATAATCTGGTGGACTATTATGAGTTTGCCAGCGACGAATATATCAGTACATCCTTTACGCATCATTTTGAAGGGCTGCTGTTCAATAAAATCCCGCTCTTGCGGAAGTTGAAGTGGCGGGAGGTGGTACATGCCAAGGGGGTGATCGGGAACATCAGCAAGGAGAACAAAAACTATTCTGAGTTTCCCCGTCCGCTCGGCAGCTTTGGACAACGGCCCTATTATGAGGCAGGAGTTGGTATCGAAAATATCTTTAAAGTTGGACGGATCGATGCTATCTGGAGATTATCACACAGGAACGATGCCGGTAATCCCCATACAGATAATTTCGGCATCCTGATCTCCTTCCAGTTTTCATTTTGAGATTTATATGTATGTTTGAACTTTCAACAATACAAGATGATCCTGCAAACTGAAAATATCTGCAAAAAATACCGGCAACGGATGGTAGTGAAAGAGGTCTCTGTAAAAGTGGAGCAGGGAGAGATCGTCGGACTGCTTGGGCCCAATGGTGCCGGGAAGACAACCTCTTTTTATATCATCGTGGGGCTGATCAAACCCTTGGCCGGACAAGTATTCCTGGATGATGCCGATATCACCCGGGAGCCCATGTACAAGCGAGCGCAGCGGGGCATTGCCTACCTGCCCCAGGAGGCTTCCATCTTCCGCCAATTATCGGTTGAAGACAATATCAAAGCCATCCTGGAATTCACCAATCTGACTAAAAATCAACAAAAAGAAAAACTGGAATCACTGATCGATGAATTCGGCCTGGAGCATGTGCGTACCAGCAAGGGGATCACGCTGAGTGGCGGAGAACGTCGCCGGACGGAGATCGCACGCTGTCTGGCCGTAGATCCTCATTTCATTCTGCTCGATGAACCTTTTGCCGGTATCGATCCCATCGCCGTGGAAGATATCCAGAACATCGTAACAAAACTCAAAGAGAAGAACATCGGTGTACTCATCACCGATCATAATGTGCACGAAACGTTATCCATCACCGACCGATCCTACCTGTTGTTTGAAGGAACCATCCTGAAATCAGGAACATCCCGTGAACTGGCAGAAGATGAATATGTTAGAAAAGTGTACCTGGGAGAGAACTTCGAACTGCGGTAGTCCTTATTTTTTCTCGTGTTCACAACCTCCTTCACGCTGCGGCGCCTTGCTTTGATGACCGCATGATTCCTTGATCTGCTTGTCTTTCGGAGTATACTCGGTACGGTAGCCGGTCTTCTCAATAGCGGCAACAAGCTTGTCTTTGTTCAACTTTGAAGGATCATAAGTGATG
>Ga0194113_10008496_pt1 | contig 12604 bp, 5 predicted proteins | sample TA2MahC200mmetaG_FD_146193 | JGI IMG/M metagenome (GOLD analysis project Ga0194113, IMG submission 146193) | Freshwater microbial communities from Lake Tanganyika, Tanzania - TA2015017 Mahale Deep Cast 200m | ecosystem: Environmental > Aquatic > Freshwater > Lake | place: Tanzania: Lake...
AAACTTGACTGGCGGGGCAGGGGGGGTACAATATTCCGCAGAGAGATACGGGTTACAACCCATCTGCAAGAGGGCTGATGCTGGTTGTTTGGGCTTTGACAGCCGGATAAGGCCAGAGTAACGATAGCCAGTCTAAGGAGGCTATGTGAAGTATACCATCACAACTCTGCTGCTGGCCGGGGTGGCGATGCTTGCCTTTGGTGGGCAAACGACCACGCCGTGCGCACAGCAGGACCTGACGTACGAGCTCGCGTACGACAACGGCATAGACGGGACTGACCCGGCCAAGTTCGACCGGTTCGGCAGCGGCTCGCTCCAGACCCGCTACTCAGCGTGGTTCAACGCGGACTGGACCGACTGCGAGCGTCGTCAGAAGGTCGGCTGCGTCAAGGTCAGAATCTGCCCGCCGCCGGCGTCTTACACCGGCAAGTGCGAGATATATCTTGGTAATGCCGGCACTACTGCCCACCGGTCCTGGCTTTGGCCGTGGCACAAGAACTTCGCCATCATGACCGGAGTCTGGTGGCACACGATATGCTTCTGCGAAGAACCCATATTCGTGAGTTCTGCGACGACCAAAATCTGGGCCAGAATCGGTCTTGTCTCGGGCACCGCCGGCAGCGTCATGATAATCCGCGACAGCGACGGCAAGTCCGCCAATGCCAGCCGCCAGCACATGTGGAACATGTCCGGCGCGTATCCCTACACTCCTGTGCAGGATGCCGGACTCGGCATCAACCCGCCTAACAACGGCGACCTGATGATCCGGCTGCAGGTGATCAAGCAGGACGTCGAAGTGAAGAGCGTCTGGCTTGAGCCGGGCGGGCCGTACAACGTTGGCCAGACAGTCACGCTCAAAGCGCGGCTGTTGAACAACGACGAGTGCGACCGCGGCAACATGACCGTCAAGGCGTCGTTCACCAAGTCTGGTGTGACCCTGACGAACAAGGTTGTCGACTTCGACCCGGCGCTCGACGTGACCGAGTCGTGGACGTTCACGGTCCCGGTCGGCTGGAAGAACGCTTCGGGCATCAAGGCCAAGGTCCAAATCGTCACCACCGGCTACGAGTGGTTCACGGCGAATGACGTTGGCTGGAGCGCTCCGTTCAACGTCAACCCGCTGCTTGATGCCGGCTGCACCGGCATCTCGATTCCGACCGCAACCGTCACTGCGGGCGTTGAGTGCAAGCCCAAGGTCACCATCAAGAACTACGGGCAGACCACTCAGAACATCCCGATAGTGTGGGAGGTCTGGAACGAGGACAACACCGTGAAGCTGTGGGATGGTTCCTACGTCTACCCGAACGTCGCTGCCGGTCAGAGCAAGACCTACCAGTGGCCGACGGGCTCGGGCTTCACGCCCAGCGCGGGCAACTACCAGTTCAAGTGCTACACGGCGCTTTCGGGCGACCAAGTTCCGACCAACGACCTCAAGTCCAAGAGCTTCACCGCAGTCGGCGTGCTCAAGGACGCGGGCGTGGTTCGCATCTCTTCGCCGGCCGGGACTATCCCGCGCGGCGAGGGTGTGGACGTGACGGTAGTTGTCGAGAACTTCGGCAGCGCCGAGGTTACGTTCCCGGTCAAGTGCGAGCTGACGGTCAACGGTCGGCGTTATCACTACAGCCAGGACGTCGAGAATCTCGGCATCGGCGAAACCCGCGAAGTCACTTTCGTGGACCGTCGGTTCCGTCAGGTCGGCGACTGGACGGTGAAGTCGTGGACCGAGCTCGAGGGCGACCCGAACGGGCAGAACAACACGGCTGAGCAGCCGTTCCAGGTTACCGGTGCCGAAGGCTGGTACGTCTCCTACGGCGTACCGGGCACAGTGCCGGTGAACAAGGGCGCGGCGATGGCCAGCGATGGCGCGAGCTTCTTCCTCGTCAAGGGCAAGAAGGACGGCCAGGTGTACAGCTTTGCCGACGACATGGACCAGCCGGCAGTGGCCGGAACCATGCCGCAGCAGGCGGGCCATGGCACTCAGCTTGCGTACGTTGACGGCTTCCTCTATGTGCTCACTGCGAACAAGACCTTCGGGTTCTACGCGGTGAACCTTGAGGATGGTCAGTGGACGCAGTTGACCAATCTGCCTGAGGGGCTTTCGGGCAAGCCGGCGCGGAACGGCGCTTCGATGGCGGTTGCCAACGGGCTCATCTATGTGCTCAAGGGCAACAAGACCAGCGAGATGTACCGGTTCAACCCGGCGCTCGGCACCTGGGAAACGATGCCTGACATTCCGGGCGTGGTGAAGGACGGCGCGGCGCTTGTCAGCGACGGCAACCGGCTGTTTGCGGTTCCGGGCAACAAGAGCTACGGGTTCTACACCTTTGACGGCAACGCCTGGCAGCGGCTGGCTGACCTGCCGGCCAAGGCCAAGGCGGGCACGCAGCTCGGCTGTCTCTCCGGTGTCGTTTACGTGGCGCTGGGCGGTGGCACGAGCTTCTACGGCTACGACCCGCTGATGAACGTCTGGAATCAGCTCCAGGACGTGCCCAAGGCGGTGGACAACAAGAAGATAGGTCCGGGTTCGGCGATGACGGTTGTTGACGGCGCGGTTCTTCTCGTGAAGAAGGCGAAGTCACCGTACATCCTCGCCTACTCACCCCAGAGCTACTTCTGTTCAACCCGCCAGGGTGCTGAGGGCGTGCAGGCGTCAAGCGGCGTCCTGTCGTCGGCCGTGACGGTTGCCAACCCGGTGCGGAACGTACTGCGCCTGAGCTCCACGCTGCCCGCTCCGGTGAGCATCCAGCTCTACACCAGCTCCGGTTCGTTGGTGCGGACACTGACGAGCACGCGGAGCAGTGGCGCGCTTGATGTTGCCGGCCTGGCGAGCGGCACGTACCTGCTCAAGGTAAGCTCCGGTAGCCAGACGGTAACACGTCAGGTTGTTATCCAGTAGTAAAAGAGCGATTGCGCTTAGGAGAGCGGCCTTCGGGCCGCTCTCTTTTTCACCACTTTCTGAATCCTCGTTCATCGGACCCCAGCCCCTGACCACAGACCATCGTTGACTTGTCCGCCAAGTTCCGGTAGAAAGTAGGGTGTCGAGTTGCACCCGACCGGCCTGCCTGTTGCTGTCAGCGCTGGTCTGCCTGAGCGCGCTGCGGTGCGTTGCGTTTCTGAGCGAACGACCCAGGTTCAGCCGCAGCAGGCATCGGCCCGGTGAGCTGGCCCAGCCGCGTCCAACGCGACGTGATGCGCTGCCGGTGGGACGCAGGGAGCTGCCCTGGCCGGTGCGCGGGATTCTGGTCGGGACGTTCGGCCCAAGAGTTGACCCGAAGTACAAGACCACGACCCGCAGTCAGGGAATAGACATCGCCACCGTGCGTGGTGTTCCGGTCACTGCGGCCGACAGCGGTCGGGTGAGTTTCGCCGACCAGTTCATGGGGCATGGACGGATGGTGATACTCGACCATGGTCGGCGCTGCCACAGCCTCTACTCCAGGCTCGGCGACGTCCGGGTGCGGGTTGGTGACAAGGTGAGTCGGGGCGACACCATCGGACTCGCCGGCGACACGCTGCACTTCGAGTTCCGGGTCGGAGGCAGAAGCGTTGATCCGCTCGACTGGCTCAGGCCGCGCTGAAGCTGAACCGGGGAATGACCAGAGACCGGGCGGGCGTCGGGGTCCTGCCTACTGCGTTCGCGCTTCTCCCGAGCTTCCTGGTTCAGTTCCGGATTCGGGGTCAGGAGCAAGACTTGACCGGGCGTGGAGTTGGTCTATTCTTTCCCTGCTATGGGAAACGCGTTACTGGTAGTTGTCATCTTCGGCCTGGCCGCGGTCATTGCGCTGGTGGTCATGGTCTACAAGCATCTCCAGCGCCCGAGCCGCGACCAGCAGGCCCTGTCCATGCTTCAGCAGCAGATGGATGCGCTGCGGCGCGATACCGCGGACGCAATTGATAAGAACACCCGAACTCTGGGTCAGCAGTCCACCGACATTACCTTCCAGCTCTCTCAGCGTCTGATTGCGCTGGACCAGGGGATGCGCGAGGTGACCGGGCAGGTGAACACCCGGCTCGACAATACCCTGCGCGTTATCCGCGACGTGTCCGCAACCATGGGTCAGCTCTCCCGGGCGACCGAGGAAATGCACGCCATCGGCAAAGACATCTCGTCGCTGCAGAATATCCTGCGCGCGCCGAAGCTGCGCGGTCTGGTCGGGGAGTTGTTCCTCGGCAATCTGCTCGGCGAGGTGGTGCCGGGGTGTTACGAGCTGCAGCACCGCTTTGCCAGCGGCGAGACCGTGGACGCGGTGATTCGGCTGAGTCAGAAGCTGGTGCCGGTTGACGCGAAGTTCCCGTTGGAGAACTTCCAGCGGCTGGCCGGGTCGTCGACCGATGCCGAGCGCCAGGCGCTGCGCAAGAAGTTCCTCGCCGATGTCCGGAAGCACGTTGATGCCGTGAGCCGGAAGTACATCCTGCCGGATGAAGGGACGTTCGGCTTTGCCCTGATGTACATCCCGGCCGAGAACGTCTACTATGAGACGATTATCCGGGAGGAGGCCGATGATGAGAGCCTGGCCGCGTACGCGGTGGAGCGGCGGGTGATTCCGGTTTCGCCCGGCACCCTCTATGCGTATCTTCAGGCGATTGTCTTCGGGCTGCGCGGAATGCAGATTGAGCAGCAGGCACGCGAAATCCTGGACCATCTGGGCCGGCTCCAGACCGAGTTCGCCCGCTTCCGCGAGGACTTTGACCTGCTGGGTACTCACCTGACCCATGCGCGGAACAAGTACGATGATGCGTCGCGCCGTGTGGCCCAGCTTGAGGGGAAGATCGAGACCGGGACCGGGGAGAGCAAGCGGCCGGAGTCCAGTGTCCAGGGTCCGGTGTCCGCCGGGCTCCTGCTGCTGGCGTTGGCAAGTGTTGCCATCCTGGCGCCGGTTCGAGCCCAGGAGGCCTGGCAGCAGCTCGGGCCGAATGGGGCGGCGGTGGCCGCGATGGCGGTTGTTCCGGGGTTTCCGAATGACCTGTACTTTGTCCCTGAGGGTTTTCCGGGTCGGGTCTGGCACACCCAGGACCTGGGCGCAACCTGGTCTCTGCGCGCCGTGATTCCGGATATGGTCTATGCCCTGGCTGTTGACCCGAGCCAGGTGCTGACGATGTACGCCGCCGGAGGGGGCCCGCGGATGTACCGGAGTCTGAACGGCGGCTCAAGCTGGAGCGTACGCGGGACCGTCGCCGAGAACGCTTCGGTCCGAGCGGTGACTGTGAACCCGGCACGGTCTGTCGAGGTCTGGGCTGCGGCCGATGTCGCCGGGACCGACAAACAGGAGTTGCTGGTGTACCGGTCGAGCAACGGCGGAAGCAACTGGACCGGGGTCGTGCTTGACTCGTCGTGGTCGGTTCATGCCTGTCTCGTCGCGTTTGATCCGGCGCGTCCGCATCGCGTGTTTGCCGGCGGCTCGGTCGGCAACGGGCCGCGGGTGTTCCGGACCGTTGACGGCGGAAGCAACTGGACCGATGTCTCTGCCGGCCTGGCCGGGACGTGCGCTTTCGGGCTCGCGGTCAGCCCGGCTGACAGCCAGACACTGGCCTGCGCAACCGACTCCGGGCTGTACCGCTCGACCGACCTGGGCGCGACCTGGACACGACGGGCCTCTTTCCCGGCGTACTCGGTGGCGTTCAGTCGGCAGTCGCCGTACTACGGTTACTCGGGCTCAGACAACCTGGTCTTCCGCTCGAATGACCTGGGGCTGACCTGGTCTGCCGAAACGACGGCGTTCGCCGGCACCCTGACCCGATGGCTCGGACTGAACCCAAGCCTGCCACTCGAACTCTGTGTCGGCAATGGCCGGGGCGTGTTTCATTCCTCCAACGGCGGCTTCTCGTGGAGCGAGAAGACGTCCCGCCTCAGGCTCCTGACGGTCAACACACTGACCTTCCGTCCGGACAGCGACCGCGCACTCCTGGGGACGGCGGCCGGCCACGGCATGCTGACGAGCGACGATTGCGGTCGAACATGGACCGAGTTCGGACGGTTTCCAGGCTGCGGGCTTGCGACCGGCATCGCCGCCAACCCGCGCCACCCCGAGTCGGTCGTAGTCGTGACCGGACCCGGCGGTCGCATGCACCTGACCACCGACCGCGGGGCCTCCTGGGTCTCGTATCGCATTGCCGACCGATTCGAAGCCCGCGGCGTCGCCTTTCATCCACTTGGACCAGAGACGCTGTTTGCCTGGGGCGGAGTCCGCGACTCAAGCCGCGGGCCGGCTCGATTCGCGGTCTACCGCTCGACCAATTCAGGTGAGAGCTGGAGTCTGAACACATCGCGGACCGGCCCCGGTATGTGCTTTGGCCTGCACACCGGTTCCCGGGCCGAGACCTTGTATTCCTTCGGCACCGCCGGAAACGGCCCAGCGCTGCTGCGCAGTACCGACCGGGGCCGAAACTGGACCGGCATCGCCGCGGGCATTTCCGGCGAGAGCATCCGCGATTTCGCGCCCGACTGGACAGTCGCCGGCCTGCTCTACTGCGCCACGTCTGCCGGCGTCTATCGCTCACGCAACGGGGGGCAGAGCTGGACCCGGCTCGGCCTTTCCCGAACCTCGGCCGTGCTGAGCGACCCTCTGGACACGAACCGGCTGGCGGCCGCAACCGACACGCAGGGCGTCTTCCTGACGACCGACGCAGGCCGCAACTGGGTCCGAGATACCATCGCGCTGCCCGGCCGTACCGGGCTGTTCCTCATGCGCCACCCGAACAGCCCGGCTGCGGTCTATCTCGGTGCGGCCGGCGCGAGTCTGCTCGGGCACAACGTCATCGGGCTGGCGGAGCCGCAGGCCGAACGTTGGACGCCCGGTCTCAACGCCGTTCGGGTTGAGCCTTCGATTGTGCGCCGCGGCGCGACCGTGACTGCCGGGCAGGTCACCGCTCCGAGCGAAGTCAACCTCTTCCACGCGGACGGCAGGTTTGCCTGCTCGGTCGGAAGACTCGACCCAGGCCGGCCGACACTGACCTGGCGTCGTCCCGAGACCCTGCCCGGCGGCGTCTATCTCCTGGTGCTCGGGCACGGCTTTGCTGCGGCCAGGGTCGTGGTTGTGCGCTGAGGCTCTGAAGGCGACATCATGGAACACGCACCCGGTCAGGTTCTCTTCGGTGGCTGACGTCGTGTCGGTTCCCGGGCTCTCGGGCCTTGTCGCACGGAACTGAATGGCCGGTCGGGCGTCTAAGTAGAAGATGGCTTTTGAAAGGCTCGAGGACCTGCGGCCGTCGGTCTCGGTCCTTATCGCCGGGTGGCCGGGGATGGGTCAGGTCGGACTCGGTGCGGCCGATTACCTGCGTCGGATGCTCAACGCCCGCCTGTTTGCCCGGCTCGACGTCAGCCGGTTCTACTACCCTGACGCCATCAACGTTCAGGATGGACTGGGGCAGCTCCCACCGCCGCCAAACCAGTACCTGTACTACAGTGCGGAGCCGTCGCTCTTCATCTTTGAAGGCGACACTCAGCTTCCGGGTCCATCCGGCCTCAGGGTGGCGGGTGAACTGCTCGACTTCTGCGGGCAGTTCGGAGTGCAGACCGTGTATACCGGCGCTGCCTACGCCCTGCCGATCAGCTTCCGCCAGGAGCCGAAGGTCTATGGCGTGGCCACGAGCGAGTCGCTCAGGGCCCGGTTCACTGCACTCGGTGTTGAGCCGCTGAGCGAGGGTCGAATCAGCGGGCTGAACGGCGTTCTGCTCGGTCTGGCCGACCAGCATCGGATGGCCGCCGCGTGCTTCCTCGCGACTATGCCTCAGTATGCCGTTGAGACGCCCAATCCCAAGGCCTCCAAGGCAATCATCGGGGTGTTCGAGCGCATTCTGAACACGACCGTGGACTCAAGCGAGATAGAGGTCGCCATCGGTGAGGTTGACCGGGTGCTGGGCGAGTTTGAGACGCGCGTCTCGGCCGCCGTCCAGGAGCTGAAGCAGCGGGCTGAGGCGCTGGGCGGTCAGGCTGAACCCGACGGCGAACCTGATGCGCGGCCCGAGCCGCAGGAGTTGCTGGAGCGGATTGAGCAGTTGTTTGATGAGGCGCAACGTGACCGCAGCAAAGCGGTGATCCTCAAGCAGGAACTCGACCGCTGGGGGCTGTTCAGCATGTTCGAGGACCGGTTCCTCGACCTCTTCGGCAAGAACCGGGCCGCTCGCCCTGGTGAGTAGCCGCCGGTAAGCCACCGGCTCGGGTACAGTCAACGGTGTGACAGTCCCCTCGCGAGCAGGTCGGCCACGATGCAGAAGTTGCAGCCGACGGATTATGCTGGTATAATTATCCTGGGTGGGTTGGTCCGGCCTGTCTGCGTGCGACGCACAGGCAGGTTTTGAGGGAAGAACCGGCCGGTCGCGTGGTCTGGAGCGTTTCCGGCCGCACCCACACGCCATAAGCCATCACCTGCAAGGAGGGATAGTTGGACAGCAGGAGTCTTGCCAGGCGTCTGTGCCTGCTTGCCGTGCCGGGGGTTATGCTGGCTCAAACATGGGTCTCGAGTTACGACGGGCCGGCCGGTTCTCAGGACCGGGCATCCGGTGTCGTGGTTGATTCGGCCGGTAATGTCTATGTGACCGGCCAGAGCACCGGTGCAACGACCGGACGCGACTTCCTTACTATCAAGTACAATCCGGCCGGCGACACGGTCTGGACCAGACGATATTCAAGCAACGGGGCCGCATACGACTCGGCCGCCGGCATCGCCTGTGACCCGCGCGGCTTTGTTGTCGTGACCGGCGCGGCAACGGCGACGTCCCTCGACATCCTGAGCATCAAGTACAACAGCCTGACCGCGGAGACGCTCTGGACCCGGCGCTACAACGGGCCCGGGAACGGCGCAGACCGGCCCGCGGCCGTGACGCTCGACCAGTCCGGGAACATCTACGTCTGCGGCAGCGTACGGGTCGGCGGCCACGACGAGGCCGCAGTCATCAAGTACAACCAGGCCGGTACTCAGCAATGGGTGGCGCGCCTCGGTACGACGCTGCACGACTCAAGCTCGGCCGCACGCGCACTCGCGGTTGACCAGTCCGGGTTCACCTATGTGTGCGGGAGAATCAGGGATTCACTGGGAACCGATGACTGCCTCGTGGCCAGGCTGACGGCCACCGGAGGTGTGTCGTGGAGCCGCCGTTACTCGGGCACCGGCCGGGGACGAGATTCCGCAGTCGCGCTTGCGGTAGACAACTCGGGTAGCGTCTACGTCACCGGCGCAAGTCAGGGTGATACGACGGGTATGGACATGGTGACGCTGAAGTACTCCTCATCCGGCACGCTCCTGTGGGTTGCGCGCGCCGACAACCGGCCCGGCTTGGACGACGGCGGGACCGCGCTGGCGCTGGACTCGGCCGGCGGGGTCTGGGTCGCAGGCGGCGGTTCCGGGCCCAACGGCATTGACTTTGTTCTGGTTCACTACAGTGCCAGTGGTGCGGTGCTCTCCCGGTCCTCCTACGACGGCTCGACCCACGGCGACGACCAGCCGCATGTGCTCGCACTCGACAGAACCGGTGCGGTGTACCTGACGGGGGTGAGCGCGGAGAGCAGCCCGGACATCCTGACCGCGAAGTTCGACCCGACCGGCCGGCTGGTCTGGGCCAGCCGCTATGATGGCCCGGCCCGAGGTGAAGACCAGGGCATGGCGCTGGCCGTCCCCGAGCCCGGCCGGGTGCTGGTGGCCGGCTTCAGCCAGGCCGCCGGAGCAAACGACGATTTCCTGACCCTTCAGTATCTTGAGCACGACGTCGGCATCAGCCGGCTGATTCGTCCTGACACGACTATGCCGCCCCAGCCGTTCCTGCCCCGAGTGCGGTTGCGCAACTACGGGACTCTGCGTGACACGGTCACTGTCAATCTTGAGATAACGTCGGCCGGAGTGGCGGTCTTTGCCGATGCTGCGACCGTGCCGGGCATCGCGCCCAACGCGAACTACGACTTGAACTTCCGCACCTTCGCCGGCGAACCGGGCGAGTACGAAGTCAGGGTCTGGCACACGCTCGGCTCGGACCAGAACCGCGCCAACGATACGCTCGTCGGCCGCTTCGTCTGCGCCTGGAGCTCGGCCCCGGTCTGGAATCAGGCCGCGGACGTGCCGGCCGGACCATCGGGCAAGAATGTCAAGGATGGTGCGGCCCTGTGCTTCGGTCCGAGCGGGCCGACCGGACCGATGCTCTTCGCGGTCAAGGGCTACAACACAAGTGAGTTCTGTGGCTACAACGTCGAAGGCGACAGTTGGCTGGTGCTTGACTCGCTGCCCTGTGCGCCTGGTCGGGCCAAGCGCGTCAAGAAGGGTGCGGCCCTGGCTTGTGACCCTTACGACACGATGGTCTACGCGCTCAAAGGCAACAACACAACCGAGTTCTGGAAGTACGACGTGCGCGGTGATTCGTGGGTTGCAATGAGGGACATCCCGCTCGGAACTTCAAACAAGAAGGTCAAGGGCGGCTCCGGTCTCGCGTTCTGTCGCCGCTCGACCGGCAGCTTTGTCTACGCCGCCAAGGGCGGCAAGCGGAACGAGTTCTGGGCCTACGACGTCACGCGCGACACCTGGCTGGGAATGGCCGACGTGCCGCCGGGCGACCGGCTCAAGGGCATGGCCGACGGGAGCTGCCTCGTTACCGCTGGCAACCGGCTCTATGCCCTCAAAGCCGCGGTCAACGAATTCTACCGTTATGATGTGACGGCAAACGCCTGGTCCGCGGTCCGTGATCTGCCGGTCGCCGGCGCGACCAAGAGCCGGCGCACCGCTCGCTACGGCACCGCGCTCTGCTCGGACGGCAGTCTGGTCATGGCGCTCAAGGGCGGCAGTTGCGAGTTCTGGGCCTACCACATCGAGGCGGACACGTGGTTTGAACTCGAGTCAATGCCCCGAATGCCGAGCGGCCGGCCGGTTCGGAACGGCGGCGCGCTCGCCTGGGGCAATGGCCGCGCCTGGGCGCTCAAGGGAAACAAGACACTCGAGTTCTGGAGCTACGACCCGGGCCAGGCGCTCCAGCGCGTCGTCCCGAACCGAACCAGGGCGATCTGCTCGGCTGAGCCGAACCCGGGCCGACGGGGATTAGGGTTCAGGGTTTTCCCCAACCCGCTTGGCTCATCGCATCTGGATGTTCGTTTTGACCTGCCGGTAACGAAGACGCCGGTTCTGTGCCTGCGCGACGTGTCGGGTCGGGTCATGGTTTCTCAGGAGGTCCATGGCTGCCGGGCAGGGGCACTGCAGCTTGATCTTGCCGGGCTCCCTTCGGGCGTGTATCTGGCCGCGCTTGAGGTCGGCGACGTCACCGTGGTCGAGAAACTCGTCATCCGGCGCTGAAGTCGGGTCGGCCCGCGTCCGGCGGGACGGCGTGCGGATTTGACAAGCGGCCCCTTCGGCCTATCCTGAGAGCAGTCATGGACGTCCCGCAGGAACCAAGACCCACGGTTGATGAGCTGAAAGCGACGCTGGCCAAGGCCGGAACACCGGCTGACCGCCTGGCCGCATTGCTCGCACTGGGTGACGAACTGCGGTCGACCGCACCTTTTGACGCCGAACCTTTTGTCTCCGAGGCGCTCGAACTCGCCCGGGAGGTCGCTGACCGGTCGGGCGAGGCTGCGGCACTGGCGCGACTCGCCGAAATCACATCTCGGAAGGGCGAACGGACCGGGGCCCTGGCACTGGCCGAGCAGGCGCTGGACGTTGCCCGCAGCGCAGGCTGCCGACGTGAGGAGGCGGTCGCCCTGTCGCTCCTGGGCATCCATCATTCCGGAGCGGGCAACTACGAGCAGGCCCGTGAGTTCTATCGCCAGTGCCTGGTTGTCTCACAGGAAATCGGACACACGGTCGGGATTCAGGCCACGCTCAACCAGCTCGGCAACCTGGCCATGTTCCAGGGCAACCGTGAGGAAGCGCTCCGCTACTACCAGGAACTGGTTGACGTCAACGAGCAGGTCGGCGACGACCTGGGACGCGCCGCAATGCACAGTAATATCGGCATCCTGCTGATGGAAATGGGGCGCTGGGAAGACGCGGTTGAGAACCTGTATCGGGCGATCGGTGTCTGTGAGCGTCGCGGATTCCAGCACGTGCTCTACAACGCCCTGAATACGCTGGGTGAGTTGTTCCTGAAGCGTGACAAGATTGACCGGGCGATTGATACGCTTGAGGTTGTAACCGAGGCCGGCCGGCGCCGGGCCACCGACCCGGCGGTCCTGCGCGACGCGCTCTGCAATCTGGGACGGGCCTATCTGCGTCGGGGCGAGAGTGCCCGGGCCGGGATGCTGTTCCAGGACGCGATGAAGCTCTGCCAGGAGAGCGGCGACCGCCGGGAACAGGCGGTCCTCTGCTGGAGCATGGCCGAACACGCACTGGCCGAGCGGCGTCTGGACGATGCCGCCCGTCTGCTTGAACAGGCACTTGGCCTCGCCCGCGAGCTGCGGCTTCGACCCCAGGAAGCAGAAGCACTCCGTGTGCAGGCACTTACGTATGCGGCTGCAGACGACCCGGACCAGGCGATCGCCTCCTTCGAAGCCGCCCTCGAGGCTCTGACCGGCTCTGAGGACAGCTTTGAACTGGCCCGCCTGAGGATGCAGTACGGCCGGTTTCTCGTCGAGCTGGGAGACAAGACCGGAACCGACCACTTGAAGGCCGCGGCCAAGACTTTCCGGCGCCTG